>UMGZ01003486.1_pt1 | contig 124677 bp, 98 predicted proteins | sample 1965421 | NCBI WGS metagenome assembly UMGZ01 (sample SAMEA4836087, study PRJEB28245) | human gut metagenome | biome: gut microbiome; material: fecal sample | place: Denmark | collected 2008
TCCGCACCCAAAAAGTTGCATTTATAAGTTGAACTCAAGATTTAATAAATCAATTATGAAGAAAAAGTTACTGCTTGTTTCGACATGCTTTGCGTTGGGCGCAGGTGTGGCGTCGGCCCAAAGCCGCGTGACAGGCACCGTGACGGATCCCGACGGTAACCCGGTTATCGGTGCCACTGTCAAGGTGAACGGCACGAAGCTTGTCACCGTCACCGACGACAACGGTAAATTCGTTCTCTCGAACGTGCCCGCTTCGGCTGAGCATCTCTCCATTTCCTACATCGGCATGGAGCCCATGCGCGTCAGCGTGGCCGGCAACGTGAAGGTGACCATGTCGTACAACGAAACGGAGCTCGACGAAGCCGTCGTCGTGGCCTACGGCACGGCCAAGAAGTCGTCGTTCACGGGCTCCGTGTCGAGCGTGAAAGGCGAAAAGCTGGCCGCCATGCAGTTGTCGAACCTTTCCAAGGGCTTGGAGGGGCAGTTGGCCGGCGTGCAGGTGACGCAGAGCTCGGGGCAGCCCGGTTCGGACGCTAAAATCTACGTGCGCGGTATCGGTTCGATCCTTGCTTCGAAGAACCCGCTCATCGTGCTCGACGGTGTGCCCACGTCCATCTCCCTGAACGCCATCAACCCCAAGGATATTGAGAGCGTCAACGTCCTCAAAGACGCGGCCGCCGCAGCCCTCTACGGTTCGCGCGGTGCCAACGGTGTGATCATCGTGACCACCAAGCAGGGAAAGGCCGGCAAGACCAACATCAACTTCGAGGCCAAGTGGGGCTTCAACCAGAGGGGTGTGCCCGCCTACCGCACGGTCAAGGACGAGGGCGACTACTACGAGCTGACGTGGGAAGCCCTGCGCAACCAGTATGTGGCCAACGGCAACTCGATGATGCAGGCCGGCATCATGGCCTCGCAGAACCTGGTCAGCGCGTTGGGCAACTACAACTCGTTCAACGTGGCCGACAACATGCTCGTCAACCCCATCACCGGCTTGATGGACCGTTCGGCCCAGCTGCTTTACCACGACGACTGGCTCAGCGAGCCGTTCACCAACGGCTTCCGCCAAGAGTATAACGTCGGCATCGACGGCGGTAACGACAAGACGAAGTATTATCTTTCGTTCAACTACCTCGACGACGGCTCTTATATCCACGCGTCCAACTTCAAGCGCATGAGCGGCCGTGTCAACTTGGAACACCAGGCCACGAAGTGGCTCAACGTGGGTGTGAACGCCACGTTCGCCCATGTCGACACGAACGAACCTTTGGCGGGGAGCGGTAAGGCGAGCAACCTTTTCTCGTTTGCCCAATTCATCGCGCCAATCTATCCGATCTATGAGTACGACGCCGCCGGCAATCTCATCACCGACGCCCACGGCAACCCCTCGTTCGACTATGGTATCACCAACGGCCACAACCGCCAGTACACCCAAGGCGCCAACCCGTTCGGATCACTGTATAACGACATACTTTCGCACAAGATGGACAACCTGTCGGCCCGTGCTTTTGCCAAGATCGACATTTACGACGGCCTGACCTTTACGGCCAATTTCAGCTACGAGGGTCGCTGGTTCCGCCAAGTGGAATTCCAGACGCCAGTCGTGGGCGACGCCGCCAACGTGAATGGACGTGGCCAGATACAGTCGAACAACTTTTCGACGGTGAATGCCAACCAGCTGCTCAACTATGACAAGACCTTTGGTAAGCACGGCGTGAACGTGCTGCTCGGCCACGAAAGCTTCTCGGACGGCGGCGCTTACCTCTACGGTATGAAAGAACAGTACTTCCTGAGCGACGAGCCCGAGTTCAGCAACGCCGTGAAGATGATCGATTTGACTTCTAATACCTCTAAGTACACCTTGGAGAGCTGGTTCGGACAGTTGCAATACAGCTATGCCGACAAGTACTTCATCTCCGGTTCCTACCGCCGCGACGGCAGCTCGCGCTTCCACCCCGACCACCGCTGGGGTAACTTCTGGTCGCTCGGTGCCCGCTGGCGCATGAAAGAGGAAAACTGGTTGAAGAACGTCGACTGGCTGCATGCCCTGAACCTCAAACTCAGCTACGGTACGCAAGGTAACGACGCCCTGCCTAACAACACGCCCTACGTCGACCAGTATACGGTGAACAACGTGAACGACCAGCCCGGCCTTGTCCTCTCTTTCCGCGGTAATCCCGAGGTGACGTGGGAGAAGAGCAAGAACTTCAACGTCGGCGTGGACTTCGGCCTCTGGAACCGCATCGACATCGCCGCAGAGTTCTTCGTGAAGAACACCGACGACATGTTGACCCAGCGCCCCTTGGCCATGAGCGAAGGACAGCCCTCGTACATCTACACCAACGAGATGGCCATGCGCAACACGGGCGTGGAATTCGAGATCGGCGCCCTGCTGATGCACACCGACAATTTCACGTGGCGCGCCAACCTCAACCTGACGCACTACAAGAACGAGCTGACCCGCTTGGAGGAAGGCCGTGATCCCAGCGGCTACCAGACTGGAGACTTCTGGCGCAAGGAGGGTGGCTCGCTCTACGACTGGTACCTCTACCGTTACGCCGGCGTGGATCCCGAGAACGGTGACGCCCTCTATTATAAGGACGTAGTCGACGCCGAAGGCAACGTGACGGGCATCACCACGACGAACAACGTGTCGGAAGCCACCTACTACGAAATCGGCAAGTCGACCCTGCCGAAACTCTACGGCGGTCTGTCGACCACGCTCGAAGGCTTTGGCTTCGACCTCACTGTCCAGACGGCCTTCTCGTTCGGCGGCTGGGTGAACGATGCCTCTTACGCCTCCTTGATGAACGCCAGCCTGGGTACGGCCTACTCGCCTGACGTTTTCGATCGCTGGACGCCGAACAACCGCTACACCAACGTGCCGCGCCTCGAGCTCGACAACATGAACCAAGGCGGTGGCAACTCCGACCGTTTCCTGACCAAGGCCAGCTACTTCTCGATCCGTAACATCACGCTGGGTTACACGCTGCCCAAGGCTTGGCTGCGTCAGTACGGCATCCAAGGCATCCGCATCTTTGCCGTCGGCGACAACCTCTTCCTCGGCTCCGCCCGCAAGGGTCTCGACCCCCGTCAGAGCATCTCAGGCGGCGTGGACATGTCGATCTACTCCGCGGTCCGCACCATCTCCTTCGGTCTTAACTTACAGTTCTAACCCAAAAACAAGGACACTACAATGAAACTCATTCAATATACCCTTGCGCTCCTGACGGCGGCTTCGCTCACCTCGTGCGGCGATGACTTCCTCAACGAGTTCGACAAGTCGGTCATCACGTCCGACCAAGTCAAGGAAGAGACGGAGAAAAATCCCGACAAAGCCCTTGACCCCTATGTCCGCGGCCTCTATGAAGACTGGAACTTCTGCCGAGCTATGGGCAGCCGCGACGACATCTATGGCCACACAGAAGTTGGCTTTTACAGCATCGGCATGCTGAGCGACGCGATGAGCAACGACATCTCGTTCCATACGAGCGATCCTTTCGGTCTCGACCGCCAGTTGAGCTATTGGGGCGAATCGTACATCCGCACCGGCCAACTGTGGACTTTCTTCTATACCGTCATTAATGACGCTAATACGATTATTGGCATGGTCACGGACGAACAACTCGACGATCCCAACGCCGACGCCACCCTGAAAGCCAGCGTAGGTCAGGCCTTGGCGCTGCGCGGCATCTCGTATGCTTACCTCGCGCAGGCCTATCAGAAGACCTATGTCGGCCATGAGGACATGCTGGGCGTGCCCATCCTCTTGACCGACGCAGAGGCCGCCGAGGCGCAACAGAGCCGCGCCCCGCTGCGCAAGGTCTATGCCCGTGCTGAAAAAGACCTGCTCCGCGCGATCGAACTGCTCGACGGCTGGACGCGCGAGAGTGTCAACGAAGTCGATATGCAGGTGGCTCAAGGTCTGCTCTCGCGCGTTTACCTCGTGATGAACCGCTGGGAAGATGCCGCCAAAATGGCCAACGCCGCCCGCCAAGGCTACCAGCTGATGACGCCGGAAGAAGCCAGCACCTACGGCTACAACGACGTGACGAACAAGGAGGTGATGTGGGGTCTCGACACGACCAACGACAACACCAAGATGTTCGCCAGCTTCGCCTCGTGGATGTGTACGGGCGAGGTGGGCTACGGTGGCCAGGTGGGTTACTTCCGCAAGATCGATCAAGCCCTCTACAACAACTTCCAACCGGGCGATGCCCGCCTCGAGCTCTACGTGAAGCCGGGACAAACGGTGACAATGGAAGGCGGCGGCAGCTCGTGGGTGCTCCCCGAACTGACGAACATCAAGTTCAGGGCCGTCACGGGCTGGATGGAAGACGTGCTCTACATGCGCGTCGCCGAGATGTACCTGACCGAAGCCGAGGCCTATGCCCACCTGAACGACGCCCGCGCCGCCGGCGTGCTGGCTGAATTCATGGCCCAGCGCAATCCGCAGTGGACCGCCCCTGCCATGATCACGCCCGACGTCGTCTACGCGCAACGCCGCCTCGAACTCTGGGGCGAGGGCTTCGGTTACTGGGACTGCCGCCGCTTGAAGAAAGACCTTGTCCGCTCGTACGAAGGCACGAACGAGTATGAGGGCTATCAGGGCGAAGACGTGCCCGCCGACGGCGGCGCGATGGTCAGCGGCAACTGGTCGCAGTGGACGTTCCAGATACCTCTCCGCGAAATCCAGAACAACGACAGCATCCCCGCCTCGGCCCAGAACCCGATGGAGATGTAATGCGGGTCATACTTCCCTGTAACGATAAACATTTACGACAATGAAGATGAAATTCTTGAATTACCTGTCTGCCGGCGTCGTCGCTTTGGGCCTGACGGCTTGTACGGAGCTGGAAAAAGCAGACTATAACCAGACGACCGACCCGTCGGTGCTCCCCACTGTGACGACGGGTGACTGCGAGGCTGCCATCAATACGGCCGCCATCGTCAGCGTCAGTGTGGACACCGTGGAAGGTTCGGCCGCAAAGATCCAGGAAGTGGGTGTCATTGTGGACACCGACACGACGCTCAACCCCGTCGAAGGCACGACGACTACCCTTGTGCTCGGTGCCGACAATACGGCCAATGGTGTGATCAGCGGCCTGATGCCTGGCAAGCATTACTACTATCGTGCCTACGTCAGCACGAACCTCGGCATCTCGTTGGGCGAGATCAAATCGTTCACTACGAGCGAGGAGAACTATGAACTGGCTCCCGTTTACGTAGCCGACTTCTCTGATCCCAGCACGATGGCTGGTTTCCAGTCGTTCGGCACGATCTCTGACGGGGTCAACTTCGCTCCGAGTGCGGGCTGGTCTGTCGTTCCCGACGGCATGGGCTTGTTCGGCGGTTCGCAGGCCTACTGCTTCGGCACGTCGGGCCTTGCCGACGTCGAGAAGTTGCTCGACCCGTCGACCACGTCGGTAAGCGTCGGTTATGACGCCGACAACGTGCTGACCACGACGGTCGACCTCGCCGGTATGGTGATGCCGTCCGTAACGGTCAACCTGATCGACATCGACGGCCTCATGCTCCGCATGGGCATGCCCGGCGGCGTGACGCTCTACGCCTCTGCCAGCCCCATCAACAGCTTTGAGGACCTGGACGGCGCTACCGTGCTGGGCAGCTACAACTTTACAGCTGGCGGCAGCTCGACGTATGACGCTACGTTCAGCATCCCCACGCAGTTCTATGGCCAGACGTGCTACATCGCCATCCGTTGTACGTCGTCTTACGATACAAAAAACCTTGGCGTGTTCCTCTATGGTTTCCAAGTGTTGAGCTACCAGCAGGCAAATAAGTGATTTCCTTTTCCTAATAGGACTCCCCGGTGTGTCATGCACATGCCGGGGAGTTTTTTTGTGCCTTTACAGGGAGGTCCGGAAGCATTCCGTCGTGTTTCCCGTAGGGGCGCCATTTATGACGCCCGGTGCCGGAACGTGATAATGAGCGTGCGCGTCATGTGCGGCTTTGGCGGAAATCCGCGGCGGTTATTTCGTGTGTCATGGTGTCGTCAATCATTTGCGTTTCCCGTAGGGGCGCCACTTGTGACGCCCGGTGCCGGAACGGCACAACGACGGGGCGCATTGTTCATGCCGGCGGTGCGTGGGCGTGGTGGCAGTGCGGGCGGTCATAGGCGGCCGGGCGAATGTTTACACAGGTTTTAGGGGAATTCATAAACGGCCGTTCGGCGTCCGCGGTGGTCATCCGGGTGTCATAAATGGCGCCCCTACGGTTGCGGGCGGTTAACTCGTCGGGGTCGTCCAGTCGTTCGGCGTCCGCGGTGGTCATCCGGGCGTCATAAATGGCGCCCCTACGGTTGCGGGCTGTTAACTCGTCGGGTTCGTCCAGTCGTTTGGGTGTCCGCGGCGGTCATCCGGGCGTCATAAATGGCGCCCCTACGGTTGGGGCGGTTAACTCGTCGGGTTCGTCCAGCCGTCTTGAATTTTCTGTCAGCCGTCTTGTCCGTTCTGTCGGTGGACTTGTTTTCCGTGTCGGCCGTTGCGGTCTTTCGGCTGTGTCTGTATGTGTCGCGGATGCTGTGCGCTGATGGACGCCTGTTGCAGAGGGGGAGTGCTTGTGTGGCGGGTGGAAAAACAAACGGGACGCCCGGCCTGACGGCCAAGGGCGCCCCGTGATGAGGTCCGGTGTGAGAGGGGTTATTTCAGCACGCCGAGTTCTTTGCCCACCTTGATGAAGGCGTCGATGCAGCGGTCGAGCTGCTCGCGGTTGTGCCCGGCCGAAATCTGAACACGTATGCGGGCCTCGCCTTTTGGTACGACAGGATAGAAGAAACCCGTGACGAAGATGCCCTCGTCCTGCATGCGGGCGGCGAAGTCCTGCGAGAGCTTGGCGTCGTAGAGCATCACGGCGCAGATGGCGCTTTGTGTGGGCTTGATGTCGAAGCCGGCAGACATCATCTTGTCGCGGAAATAGTTGACGTTCTCGACGAGGCGGTCGTGCAGCTCGTTGCTCTCTTTGAGGATGCGGAACGTTTCGATGGCCGCGCCGACGATGGCGGGCGCAACGGAGTTCGAGAAGAGGTAGGGACGGCTGCGCTGGCGCAGGAGGTCGATGATTTCCTTGCGTCCGGTGGTGAAGCCGCCCATGGCGCCGCCGAAGGCTTTGCCCAGCGTGCCGGTGTAGAGGTCGACGCGGCCGTAAGTGTTGAAGAACTCACTCACGCCGTGGCCTGTGGCGCCGACTACGCCGGCCGAGTGGCTCTCGTCGACGAGCACGAGGGCGTCGTACTTCTCTGCGAGGTCGCAGATCTTGTCCATGGGAGCCACGTTGCCGTCCATTGAGAATACGCCGTCGGTGCAGATGATGCGGAAACGCTGGGCCTGAGCCTCTTTGAGGCAGCGTTCGAGGTCGGCCATGTCGCCGTTGGCATAGCGGTAGCGCTTGGCCTTGCAGAGGCGCACGCCGTCGATGATGGAGGCGTGGTTGAGGGCGTCGCTGATGATGGCGTCGTCGGCCGTGAAGAGCGGTTCGAAGACACCGCCGTTGGCATCGAAGCAGGCGGCGTAGAGGATGGTGTCCTCGGTCTTGAAGAAGTCGGAGATGGCGGCTTCAAGCTGCTTGTGGATGTCCTGGGCGCCGCAGATGAAGCGCACGGACGACATGCCGTAGCCCCGGCGGTCCATCATGTCTTTCGCGGCCTGGATGAGACGCGGGTCGTTGGAGAGGCCGAGGTAGTTGTTGGCGCAGAAGTTGAGCACCTCCTTGCCACCGACTTGGATGGCGGCCTGCTGGGGGCCCTCGATGAAGCGTTCGTTCTTGTAGAGGCCGGCAGCCTTGATGTCGGCGAGCTCTTGGGTGAGATGGTCTTTGAATTTACCGTACATAATGCTTTGACTATTTGATTAATGTGTGTGACAGGGTTATGGAAAAGCCGGGGAAGCGTTGTGCCGCCCCTCACGCCAGACCCAAGCAAAGGAACGGAATTTCTTTGAATAAACAATGTGAAAACCGGGGAAATCTGAAAAAAAACCGCTTCCTTTGCAGCGATTTTTCATCCAAGTCTTAATCATACGTACCAACAATGAAGAATGTTTTAGTCATAGGTGCAACGGGACAGATCGGTTCGGAGTTGACCATGGTCCTGCGCCAGCATGTGGGAAATGACCACGTCGTGGCCGGTTATATCAAGGGCGCAGAGCCGAAGGGCGTGCTGAAAGAAAGCGGTCCGGCAGAACTGTGTGACGTGACGAGCGCCGAGATGATCGAAGGTATCGTCACGAAGTATGGCATCGACACGATCTACAACCTGGCAGCGCTGTTGTCGGTTGTGGCAGAGAGCAAGCCGCTCTTGGCGTGGCACATAGGCATCGACGGTCTGATGAACGTGCTCGAGGTGGCGCGCAAGCATGGCTGCGCGGTGTTCACGCCCAGTTCAATCGGCTCGTTCGGCCCTGAAACGCCGAGCGTGAAGACTCCGCAGGACACAATCCAGCGTCCCCGCACTATCTATGGAGTGAGCAAGGTGACGACCGAGCTGCTCAGTGACTATTATTTCCACAAGTATGGCGTCGACACGCGTGCCGTGCGTTTCCCGGGGTTGATCTCGAACGTAACCCCTCCGGGCGGCGGTACCACCGATTATGCCGTGGACATCTACTATTCGGCCGTGCGTGGAGAGAAGTTCGTCTGCCCGATTGCCCAAGGCACCCACATGGACATGATGTACATGCCCGACGCTCTGCACGCAGCCGTGCAGCTTATGGAGGCTGACCCCTCCCGCCTTGTCCATCGCAACGCGTTCAACATCGCGTCGATGAGCTTTGCTCCTGAGGATATCTATGCCGCCATCAAGAAGTACAAGCCCGAGTTCGAGATGGAATACAACGTCGATCCGCTGAAACAGTCCATTGCCGAGAGTTGGCCTGACAGCCTCGACGACACCTGTGCCCGCCAAGAGTGGGACTGGAAGCCGACCTACGATCTCGATTCGATGACGCGCGACATGCTCGACAAGCTCTCGATCCGCCTGAAATAAGCGGACGGACACGTCAACCTGAGTTATTCCTGCGCCCCGCAGCGCCCCTGCCGTCTATGGCAGCGACGTCTCTGCGGGGCGCGGATGTTTTTTCTTTGCCCACAGGTAAGTATATACCGAAAGTTTTGGGTAATTTTGCAACCCCTTACCGGGATTATTTGGGCACTTTGAAACGAGAACGGGACGGGTGTCCCGTTTCGTCGCGGAGAGAAAAATGGATAAAGAACGTTTTGACAGACAATTGCGCCTGCTGGTCTTGCTGACGCAGGACAGGGACACAGACATCGACTCGCTGAGCCGCGAATTACAGATGAGCCGGCGGTCGATTTACAGGTATATTGAAACCTTTCGCGAACTGGGTTTCGTGGTCGAAAAACGCGGTAACCGCTACCGCGTCTCGCCTTCGTCGCCTTTCTTCCGGCGGATTACGGAGCGTATCCACTTCACGGAAGACGAGGCCCTGACGATCAATCAGGTGCTGAATGCCGTCTATGATCGCTCGCCGCAAGTGCGCCACCTTCGTCAGAAGCTCAGCTCGCTCTATGATTTCGACGTGCTGGCGCGTCACGGTGTGGACGAACACATCGCACGTAACCTGGCCTCGCTTTACGATGCTGTGAAGCTGGAACGTGTGGCTGTCTTGCGCGGCTATGTGTCGCCCAGCAGCGGCAAGGTGAGCGACCGTATGGTCGAACCCTACATGTTCCTGTCGGAGAACAGCGAGGTGCGTTGCTACGAGTTGGCCACGGGGATGAACAAGACGTTCAAGATCAGCCGGGCCGAGCGTGTGGACCTCCTGGACATGCTATGGAGCCACAAAGAAGCCCATCAGCCTTTCTACACAGATATGTTCGGCTTCTCGGGCGAGCAGCTGTTTCCCGTGAGGCTGGTGTTGGGCGCCCTGTCGGCCCGCTTGCTGCTGGAAGAAGTGCCGAGTGTGGCCTCTCAGTTGGCGTTGCTCGATGACGGCCGCTACCGCCTTCATGCGCGGGTGTGCAGCTATAAGGGCGTGGGGCGCTTTGTCTTGGGGTTGTGTGATGACGTCGAAGTCGAGTCGCCGCGCGATTTCAAAGACTACCTGCGGGCGCGCATCCGCTTTTTAACACAAAAAATCGGATCGTGACGCTATTTGTCACAGAAGGGGCGTTTCTTTGCATCGTCAACCCCTTAAAAATAAAAGACGATGATGAAGAAAGAATTAACCCTGCCGTCCCGCTGCTATCCGACCGCCCCTGAGCGCACCGCTCAGCTGAGCGCCTTTCGTGTCGCAGCGATGAGAATACTGGTCGCCCTGTCTGTTTTTTCAACCCGGCTGACAGGTTTTACAATCACGCCGCACGGCGTTTTCCATCTGCTTCACGCCCAAGTCGGTGTATTCCTGCTCTTGTTGCCTGTTGCGCTGCCCCTGTTTGTGAGGCTGGCGGCGATGGCGTGGGTGGCGGGTGCCGTCCGTCTCGCCTTAGGAAAGGATTGAGCGACGGCTGCACGCCTGCATGGAAGGAACGAACATACGGCTTTCAGTGCGCTCCTTTTTCGTGAAAAATCCCTACCTTTGCGGATGGAAATCATAGAAACTTAAATATCAGTCATTATGAGAAAGAAAGCACTCTTGATGATCCTCGACGGCTGGGGCATCGGCAACCATGGCAAAGGCGACGCCATCTACAACACGCCCACGCCTTTCATTGACAGCCTCAATGCCCACTATCCCCATTCGCAGCTGCTCGCTTCGGGCGAGAATGTCGGCCTGCCCGACGGCCAGATGGGCAATTCCGAAGTCGGTCACCTCAACATCGGCGCCGGACGTATCGTCTACCAGGACTTGGTGAAGATAAACCGTGCTTGTGCCGACAACAGCATTCTTGACAATCCAGAAATCCGCTCGGCTTACGAATATGCAAAGTCGACGGGAAAGGGCCTGCACCTCATGGGTCTCACCTCGACGGGAGGCGTTCACTCGTCGCTCGACCACCTGTACAAACTCATAGAGATAGCCAATACTTATGGTGTGGCCGGAAACACGTTCGTCCATTGCTTCATGGACGGCCGCGACACTGACCCGAAGAGCGGTAAGGGTTTTATCGCCGACCTCACTGAGCATTGCAAGGCCAACGGCGCCCATATCGCCCACATCATCGGTCGCTTTTACGCCATGGACCGCGACAAGCGTTGGAACCGCGTCAAGGTGGCCTACGACCTTCTTGTTGAAGGCAAAGGCAAGCCTTGTACCGACATGGTGCAGGCCGTGCAAGACTGTTATGACGCAGACAGCGAAGACCACAAGGATACGGACGAATTCATGGAGCCACTGGTCAACACAGCTGTCGACGGCCGCATCAAGGAAGGCGACGTCGTCATCTTTTTCAACTACCGCAACGACCGCGCCAAGGAACTGACTATCGTGCTCACCCAGCAGGACATGCCCGAAGAGGGGATGCACACCGTTCCCGGCCTGCAATACTACTGCATGACGCCTTACGACGCTAGCTTCAAGGGGGTACACATCCTCTTCCCCAAGGAAAACGTAGTCAACACACTGGGCGAGTATCTCAGTGCACAAGGGCTGAAACAGTTGCATACTGCCGAGACGGAGAAATACGCTCACGTGACATTCTTCTTCAACGGTGGCCGCGAGGCTCCCTACGAGGGTGAGGACCGCATTCTCGTCCCTTCGCCCAAAGTGGCGACCTACGATTTGCAGCCGGAGATGAGCGCTTATGGCGTCAAAGACAAGCTCGTGGCTGCGATAAAGGAGGACAAATACGACTTTATCGTAGTGAACTTTGCCAACGGAGACATGGTGGGCCACACGGGAGTGTACAGTGCCATCCAGAAAGCCGTCGAGGCCGTGGACGCTTGTGTGAAAGACGTCGTCACCGCGGCGAACGAGACTGGGTATGAAACAATCATCATCGCCGACCATGGGAATGCTGACAACGCCATCAATCCCGACGGTACGCCGAATACGGCTCACTCCCTGAACCCTGTTCCATTCATTTATGTGACCGAGAATAAGCACGCTACGGTGGCCGACGGTATCCTCGCCGACGTGGCGCCCAGTATCCTGCACATCATGGGGCTTGCCCAACCGGCTGAAATGACCGGTCGCGACTTGATTACGGACTAAGTCGTGGCTGTTATCGGCCACTGGCTTTGACAATAAACGTGCACCCGACGCTCTTTATGAGGTCGGGTGCACGCTTTTTTGTGCAGCCTGCACGGCATGGTCAGGAATGCGTCTGGTTCCGCCAGTCGTGCGGAGGTGGAGACAGTCCCGGTTGATAGAAAAAATGTGGCCCTTTCTGATAAGAAGCGAAAGGCCACATTTTTTACTTTTTAGTCAAATTGAGTTTTTCCCCAGCCAGCTCACAGAAAAATGCAGTACGGTCATCATGTATTCCCAGCCAGGACTTTTATGCATCCTTGGCTGCCCGAATCGTCAGGTCTCCTCCGTAAAGCAATTGCGGCTTTGTGCGTCATGCCGCCCCTTCAAGTGAATTCATCAGGATGACGAGGAACACAATTGCGGTGATGCCCACGTAGATCCAGTCGCGGTTCAACGAGAATTCGACAAGCGAGAGCAACACACGGACGATAGGAGTCAGGATAAGCAAGACGACGCCCATCTGTATCCATTCAGTGGCTTGCAGATTGAGGACGCCGTGAATGATTCCGTTGAGTGACGTATAGTCAGCCGGTTCGCTGCGTTGGCTCACGGGAATGAATTGCGTATAATCCGGTATAGGCTCACCGCCGTGGCGCCATAGATAATAGGCTCCGCCGATGAAGGCGACGACACACGCCACCGTGACGCCGATGCGCAGTGCACGGCCGATAGCCGTTCTCATGTCATGTTGGGGAATTTCAGGGTGCATAGTGGTCAGAATTTGCCGGTGAATCCGTTATAAATCATGTTTGCGGCGACAAGCAGGATGGCGATGGCGAAGATTTGGCGCAGCAGGGTGACTTTCATCCGCTTCAAGAGGCGGGCGCCGGTCAGTGCGCCGAATAGCACGCCGATCATCACAGGACAGGCGATGCTGGGTTCGATGTATCCGCGCTGGATGTAGACCACGGCGGAGGCGGCGGCCGTCACGCCAATCATGAAGTTGCTTGTCGTTGTGCTTACCTTGAACGGCACTTTCATCGTACAGTCCATTGCCAGCACTTTGAGCACGCCGCTGCCGATGCCGAGCAGGCCGGAAAGCACGCCGGCCACAATCATGATGAGGAATCCCCACACAACGTTCGTCAGTTGGTAAGCCACCAGCCCGACACCCTTGACGGGATACGTGCCGAACAGCCCGAGCCGCTGGGCTGCCACAGAACCAACCACACCGCTATGATCCACTTTCCGCCTATACTGCATGGCGGCCGTCAGGATAAGCACGAGGCCATATATGATCGCAATGGCGTTGATGGGCATCCATAGCGCGATCAAGGCGCCGCCTACGGCGCCCACCGTCGTGGCGATTTCGAGAAACATGCCCAGACGGACGTTCGTGATGCCCTCGCGCACGTAGGCGCTGGCCGCACCTGACGACGTGGCGATTGAGGCCACCAAGGCGGCGCCGATGGCGTAGTGGAAGTCGACGTTGAAACCCAGCGTCAGCAGGGGAATGACGACCACGCCGCCGCCTAATCCTGTCAGCGAACCCAGGAGTCCGGCAAGGTAGGCACCGACGAGCAGGACTAAGGTGAAAATGAGGATGGTAGTTGTCATGGTTATGGTGATAGCTTTATTGGGATGCGAAATTACGCATTTCGTGGCAGACAGCCTTTCAAAACGGACGAAAATACGCCGGCGTCCTTATGACAGGTCACCGGTTGACAGGTGAGGTGTCAAGGCCGCCGCTACCTCACAGAGTGGAACGCCGCTGTCGTCGGTCTCCATATGTAGCCGCCCGGGAGGACAGACTGCCACGGCTCTTGGGTTGAATCTCGGACCGAAGCTCAGGTCGAGGCCAGCCGAGAGCAGTTGACAGGCGGTGGCGGCGTTGCCGCGGAAGCCATGGATGGTCCATTTCATACGAGGGCGCATCGCTTTGTGCAGGCGCAAAATTTCGTCGATAGCTTTTACGCAATGGATAATGACGGGTTTGGAGAGCGCTTCGGCATATTCGAGCTGGCGGATGAACACCTCACTTTGGCATGCGTAGTCGCCGCGCAGCCGGTCGAGCCCGCACTCGCCGATGGCGATGGTTTCGGGTCGCACAGCGAGTTTCTCAAAACCTTCAAACAAGTGTTGGAGAGGCGCGTCGGGATTCACGTCCCATGGGTGGATGCCTGCCGAGTATGTGGCACCCGGCCGCGGCTGCCACTCGTCGGGATGCAGCAGGTAGTCCGTCGGGATCTGGATGATGGCAGGCGGCGGAGCTTGCTGGTCGTGGGTGTGGAAGTCTATGGATGTCATGGCGAGGGCTTGGGCAGGTCGTGTCGCGGGCGGGGTGCTATGGTACAGGGTCGTAGCCGTGCCCTCCGAACGGATGGCAGCGCAATATACGCCGTACAGCCAGCCACAGGCCTTTCAGGGGGCCGTGTTTTCGGATTGCTTCGAGCGCATAGGCTGAACAGGTCGGCGTGAAGCGGCACGAAGGCGGCGTCAGCGGAGATATGTAGCGTTGATAGAAAAGGATGGGGGCGCAGAGCAGCCGGACGAGCAGTTGTCTCATGATTCGCCTGTGGCTGGCTTCGGAGCAAGACGCTCCGACAGTTGTTGCAAGAGCCTGACGATGCATAGCTCCACCTCTGCGGCATCGGGTAATTTGTCCGACAGCCAAAGGAAGCCGATGTGCAGGCCTCGGCCTTCGGGCAATTGTGCGGTCAGCATGTGCTTGTGGTGACGATAGGCTTCGCGGAGCAGCCGTTTGACGCGGTTGCGGTCGACAGCGTGGCGGAAGTGGCGTTTTGAAACGCTGAGCAGCACCTGTACCGCAGGGCGGTGCTCGGAGACGTCAACCTGACGGTAGACCATGCGGATGGGGTAGACCGTCGCCGAGCGGCTTCCGCTCGCAAAAAGGGCGGAAATGTCGCTCCTCAGACAGAGGTGCTCGGGTTTGGGAAAGGTGAAACGCCGGTCCATCGGTGCGGTTGGCGTTGGGGTCAGGCCTTTCCGTTCTCTTTTTCTAAGAAGAGGTCGATGGCGGCAGGCATTGAGGGGGCTTCGGTCGATGGTGCTTCAAGGTCAAGGCGCAGCCCGGCGGCCTCAATGGCCTTGGCTGTGGCTTTACCGAAGCAGGCAAGTTTCGTATCGCCCTGTTGGAAGTTGGGGAAGTTCTTCAAAAGCGACTGGATGCCGGCGGGCGTGAAGAATACGAGCATGTCGTAGTCGAACGGTTGGTCGGCGGGATATTCGTTGCTCACCGTGCGATACATGATGCACTCCTCGTGTTTGAGCTTCTTGGCATCAAGCATCGTTGCCACTTCGTCTGAGTGGACGTCGCTCAGCGGCACGAGGTAGTTCTCGTTCTTGTGGCGCGCCATGACGGAGAGCAAGTCCGGCCACTTGCCCGTTGTGCCGAAAAAGACCTTGCGCTTGCGATACTGTACGTATTTCTGGATATAAAGAAGGATGGTTTCAGAAAGCCCGAAGTACTTCATGTCTTCCGGGACAGTGATACGCATTTCGTTACAGAGCTTGAAGAAATGGTCGATGGCGTTGCGCGAATTGAATACTACTGCGGAATGATCGAGAATCTGTATTTTCTGTTGACGGAACTCGCGGGCCGAAAGTCCTTCGACTTTGATGAAAGGATGAAAGACAAACTCTACTCCGTGCTTCCGTGCGATTTCGTAATAAGGAGACTTCTCCGAGGATGGCGCAGGTTGCGACACAAGTATCTTCTTAATCATTCTGTTTCTCAGAAGTTTATTACCAGATAGTTATTCGCGTAGACCAACGCTCGCCATAAGACGAGCATGGGGAGGATTTCCAGCGTGCAAAAGTACAAAAATAAATGCAGAAAGCCCAGCCTGTACTGGAAAAAGATGGCATGACACTTATAAAAAAGCAACACTTTGACAATGCCGAGGATGATGGTGCAGACGATGAGCGTGGCGCGGAAACTGAGGTCGAAATAGACGACGAGCAGGGCCACGGGATAAAGGGCTGTCCCGAGTGCCAGCAGGCAGAGCATGTAGCTCTCGGACCAGCGTTCGTTTTGTTCTTTGGTGAAGAAAATCCAGTTGACGAATGCATAGCCGGTCAGTTTGACGGCGTAATAGCATAGGCTGATGGCGACGTCGGCTGCCAGCAACTTGTAGGGAGAGACCTGATTGAATACGCTCGTCATGTATTCTTGTGTGTAGTCGAAGAATAGCACACTGAGTACAAAGCATGTCTGGAATACCAGAAAGAACTGTCCGCGCAACTCGGCGTCAGGGGTGAAAAGATTGTCGTGCTGTCGAGTGAAGAAAAAGTCCTTGATTTGCTGGCGGATGAAGCGAAAGGAGCGTGCGACCACCCAAGCACCGAGAAAGAAGCAAAGCAGGAGTGCCGAGGTAACGTAGTCGTCCGTGCGGAAACGGTAGGGGAGCGGGTCGCCCGCTATGCCTTCCTGATGGTAGGGCAGGCGTTCGAGTTTCCATGGCGAGTGGCGTTCGAAAGCGGTCTCATATTCGTTGATGGGGCGCAGTTCGGCGTCGTATGCCTTGGCTTCGATGCCCGGCAGGCTGAGTTCGACGCCTTCGGGCCAGGTCAGCGTGTCGCGCGGGAAGGCCGCCTGTACGGCGTCGTCCTGTTCGGTGGGAGTTGCGTCGGGCGGCAGGGCGCGCAGCACGTCGCGCACGGTCTTCTGTCGTGGCCGTGCGGTAATGCTGTCTGGGGTGGCGGCAAGGCTGTCGCCCACGAAGAGGGAGTCTGCGTGGTGCTGTGGCGTCATGGTGCTGCAAAGTTAGCACTTTCCGGCGTGCCTGACCAGATTTAGAGGGCGGCAAATTTTCGGATACTCCTGTCCCAAGCGGGCGTGGTGAGCGCCAGTCGGAGCGCATCGGCCGGTGTGGCGGCCACTTGCCATATTGAGGCGTGTACGTCGCGCATGAACCTTTCGTCCACAGCCTTGCGCAGCTGGGCAAGCAGGGCGTCGAAATATCCGTCCGTGTTGAGGATGACGATAGGGTTCAGATAGAGTCCCAATTGCTTCCAAGTGATGATTTCGAGGAGTTCTTCGAGGGTTCCCACACCGCCCGGCAGGGCAATGCAGGCGTCGGCCAGGCGGGCCATGCGCTCCTTGCGGCGGTGCATGTCGGGCACCACTTCAAGCCGTGTCAGTCCCAAGTGGTGCCAGCCTTGCTCCACCATGAACTGGGGGATGACACCGACCACTTCGCCGCCCTCGGCAAGGGCGGCGTCGGAGGCAGCGCCCATCAGTCCGGTGCGTCCGGCTCCGTTGACGAGCGTGTGACCCATGCGGGCTGCCAGCGTGCCCAGCAGGCGGGCGTCGGCCACGTAGGTTTCGGGCACTTGCCCACTCGAAGCGCAATAGATGCAGATGTTCATCGTTGTGACAGGATTTATACATCGCTGCGACGGGTTGTCCTGTCGCAGCGATGTATTTTTTACAGACCAAAGGTTTTCTTGATTATGTCGACACAGTCGAGCTTTTCCCAAGTGAAGAGTTCCACCTCGACGTCGCGCGTCTCGGAGGGACCGACGCGGAACGTTTTGGTCACCGTTTGTGGCTCGCGGCCGACATGACCGTAGGCGGCTGTCTCTTCGTACATGGGTTGCCGTAGTTTGAGGCGGCGCTCGATGGCGTAGGGCCGGAGGTCAAAAGTGCGCTTGATGACTTCGGCTATCTGGCCGTCTGTCATGTCGACGTGCGAGCGGCCGTAAGTGTTGACGTAGATGCTCACGGGGTTAGCCTCGCCGATGGCATAGCTGAGCTGGACGAGCATCTCGTCGGCCACGCCTGCGGCAACCATGTTTTTGGCGATGTGGCGTGCTGCATAGGCCGCCGAGCGATCCACTTTCGACGGATCTTTCCCTGAGAAGGCACCGCCGCCATGGGCACCACGCCCGCCGTAGGTGTCGACGATGATTTTCCGGCCCGTGAGGCCTGTGTCGCCGTGGGGGCCTCCGATGACGAACTTGCCTGTCGGGTTGACCAGATAGTTGATCTTGTCGTTGAAGAGGGCGCGCACTTCGGGCGTGTTCACGCGTTCGGCGAGTACGCGGGGCATGAGGATCTGTTCGACGTCGCGCCGGATGCGGGCCAGCATCTGGGCGTCGGCGGCCTCTTGGCTGCCGGCTTCTCCGGCAGTGATGAACTCGTCGTGTTGGGTCGAGACGACGATGGTAGCGATGCGCATGGGGCGTCCGTCGTCGGCATATTCAATGGTCACCTGGCTTTTCGAGTCGGGGCGCAGGTAGGTCATTTCCTTTCCTTCCCTGCGGATTTCAGCCAGGACAATGAGGATGTCGTGTGCCAGTGAGAGTGGGAGAGGCAGGTAGGTGTCCGTTTCGTTCGTGGCGTAGCCGAACATCATGCCTTGGTCGCCCGCGCCTTGGTCCTCGGGATTCTGGCGGATCACGCCGCGCGAGATGTCGGCGCTCTGCTCGTGGATGGCGTTCAGAATGCCGCAGCTGTCCGCGTCGAACTGGTATTCTGCTTTCGTGTAGCCGATGCGGCGGATGGTGTCGCGCACGACGGTTTGCAGGTCGATATATCCCGTCGAGCGTATTTCGCCGGCCACGATGACTTGTCCCGTGGTGACGAGTGTTTCGCAGGCCACCCGGGCTTGCGGGTCCTGGAAAAGCAGGTTGTCGAGGACTGCGTCGGAAATCTGGTCGGCTACCTTGTCGGGGTGTCCCTCCGACACGGATTCAGAAGTAAATAAGTATCCCATTTCTGTATAGTTAGCGTTTTATGTATATGTCAGTCTGTAATCATGTCCGCCCCGGCTGTCACTACGGACACAAACCCGCGCAACCCGGAGAGGCTGTCAAAGACGATGGAACAGAAAGGGAAAGGAACCACAAGCCTGTGAAAACAACCGGTACGCGCTGAGGCGCAGCCGTACCGCCGTCGTTTTAGCATTTTTTCGAGTGGTTGCAAGCAGCCAAATCTGTCCACTGTCGTTTGTGACGGGTGCAAAGATACGCATTTCCCTGATACTGCATACAGGTCGCCTGCTGTTTTCTGTTCTTTTAACATCCCTCGTGTCGTGGACGTTTGCTAAAACATCCGGAGTTCTGTTGGTTTGTGTTGATAGAAGCACTTGTAACCGTGGAGAGCCGGTTGAGATGTCCGGGAGGGTTTTGCGCGATCCTCATAGCCTTTTTGCGTCTGACAGGACGGCTGGCAGAAAATCCTGGATGGCTGACGGAATGAACGGGAGGGCTGTCCGCGCAGACGTGTAAACTGCCCACCACCGTAGGGGCGCCATTTATGACGCCCGGATGACCGCCGCAGGCATCCGCCCGGCCGTTTATGAACATCCGGACTGCCGCCACGCCCATGCGCCGCCGGCGTGGACAATGCGTCCCGACATTGTGTCGTTCCGGCAACGGGCGTCACAAGTGGCGCCCCTACGGGAAACACGCCGGAATGTCGCTACCGTAATGCCCGGTCGGCTGTCCGCGCAGACGTGTAAACTGCCCACCACCGTAGGGGCGCCATTTATGACGCCCGGATGACCGCCGCAGGCATCCGTCCGGCCGTTTATGAACATCCGGACTACCGCCACGCCCATGCGTCGCCGGCGTGAACAATGCGTCCCGTCGTTGTGCCGTTCCGGCACCGGGCGTCACAAGTGGCGCCCCTACGGGCGCTGCCCCGTGATGCGACATCGGGTTCAGTCAATAATTGCCCGTTCCGACGAATTGAGCACAACCCACCGTAGGGGCGCCATTTATGACGCCCGGATGCCCGCCGCAGGCATCCGCCCGGCCGTTTATGAACATCCGGACTACCGCCACGCCCATGCGCCGCCGGCGTGAACAATGCGTCCCGACGTTGTGCCTTTCCGGCATCGGGCGTCACAAGTGGCGCCCCTACGGACGCTGCCCCGTGATGCGACATCGGGTTCAGTCAATAATTGCCCGTTCCGACGAATTGAGCACTACCAACCGTAGGGGCGCCATTTATGACGCCCGGATGACCGCCGCAGACGTCCGCCCGGCCGTTTATGAACATCCGGACTACCGCCACGCCCATGCGCCGCCGGCGTGGACAATGCGTCCCGTCGTTGTGCCGTTCCGGCACCGGGCGTCACAAGTGGCGCCCCTACGGGAAACTCGCTGGAATGTCGCTACCGTAATGTCCGGTCGGCTGTCCGCGCAGACAAGTTAACTGCCCACCACCGTAGGTGCGCCATTAATGACGCCCGGATGACCGCCGCAGACGTCCGCCCGGCCATTTATGAACATCCGGACTGTCGCCACGCCCATGCGCCGCCGGCGTGGACAATGCGTCCCGACGTTGTGCCGTTCAGGCACCGGGCGTCACAAGTGGCGCCCCTACGGGCGGGCACTTGGATACAGCGCAAGCGGCAAACTCCGTTGTCCGGGGTTTGCCGCTTGTATCGGGCCGCGTGCCTCGGGGGCATGCGGGTGGGTCTATGGTTCTGAGATTAGTCCCAGTAGGTCGTGTTCTGTTCCTTGAAACTCTGGAACGTCACATCGTCCTGTTCGGGCGCCGTATCTATGTCTACCGTGACGCTACCGGCCAGGATGGGAGCTTCGGTGCTGAGGCTGATGATCTCGCTTGTGGGGGCGATATATGCTTTTTTCTGCATGTCTGTCAGTGCTATGGGTTATTTGATATATACTTTCTTACCGTCGCGGATGTAGATGCCTTTGACTGCTTTTTCAACACGGCGGCCCGTGAGGTCGTAGATGGCGCCGTCTGTTTCGGTCGTCGTGATGGTGTCGATGCCCGTCGGCTTGTCCATGATGACCTTGAAGGCCGGTGCGGCTTGGGCTGCGCTGGTGGTGAGGTAGGTACGGAACGGCAGGAGTGTGCCGGTCGTGGCCTTGACGAACTCACCGTTCTCGTTCCATCCGTAGTAAGTGGTTTCGCCCGACGTTACGGTCTCGCTGTCGAAAGCACCGTGGTGCGTCACGCCACTTACGGTGACGTCGACGGTAGCCGTGGCGGCCACTTCAACGTTGGTCAGGGCGTCGAACGGACGGGTTTCGTTGGTCTCGATGAGATAGGGCGTGTTGGCTTCGGCTGTGGTCACGGGGCTGAAAGTCAGGGTGGTTCCTTCCACCTTGTTGAGCTTCGTGACGCTTATGCCGTCGGGTACGGTGAACGTGAACGGGAGGACGAACGTGTTCACGCGACCGGCGGCGAAGTCGCGGTCGAACGACACTTCGGCAGCCGTGAAGGCCTTGGGAGCGAAGAAGGCGGCGTCCTCAGAGAGCACGAGTTTCTGGCACTCGGTGTCGACGATGACATTGTCGCCAGCCAGCGTGGCGTCGGTCACGTAGAAGAGACAGTTCGGATTGGTGAGTCCGTCCTTCACAGCGGCAAACTGGCTGGTTACGCCAGTGAGCGTGGTGAGGTCGACATAGGGGGTAGCGGTCGGGTAGACGCTCACGCTGATGGGGTAACCGTTCCATGTGATGCTCAGGTCGGCATTCAACTTGCCGTCTTTGAGCGTGCCGTTCAGCACGACAGGCAGGTCGCCTAACGTATTGCCAGCGTCGCCGAACACGCGGATAGTCTGTTCCTTGTGCAGCGTGAGGGAACCGTCCTCGGCTTCCTTGCACTCTACGTCAGTCAGGAGAATGTCGCCCATGACCATTCCTTGGAACGCAAAGTTACTCAGAAGGAAGTGGGCCTTGCCTCCGTTGATTTCGGAGATTCCCACGTTTTCCGTGGCGGGCGGAAGCATCGTTCCGGCCAAGCCCATGATGAGCTTGCTGGCGTAGGCAGTGGTCTCGGGAGCGAACATGACGTAATACTCGTGCTTGTTCTCCGGGTTGGAGGCAATGTCGTTGCCTTCGACCGTAATCGTGGCGATGCGGTTCTCGGCGTTGTACGAAACTTTCACGCTGGCGCCTGCGCCGTCCGACACCGCCGTGAGGCAGTCGTCGGTGTATTCGCCCGTCACGGTGTAGTACTGGTTGTCCTTGTCGAAGCCCTCGATGGCCGTGCCATTGTAGGCGAGGCTCGCAAGGCGGGAGTTGTAGACCAGCACGACGTCGTCGATGATGAGTTCGTCACCGGCTGAACCACCTGGCGTGGGGTTAGTGGTGAACGAAGCCAGTATGTAGCGTGTTTGCAACTCTGCTGCGCTTTCTATCTGTTCTGCCGTTTTAGAATAGGTGAACGATGCGGTCACCGGTTGCCAGTCTGTGCTTGGTGCAATATCGAGCACGGCACGAGCCACTTCGTATGTCGCAATGTTCTCGCTGCTTTCGTGCGGATCCTTAAAGTCAACGTCGCCATGGACGATGAATGTGCCAGCTGCATTGTAGCCTTTGCCACCTCTTGTGAACTTGGCGTAGCATCTCACGGTGTCAGGGAGGCCTACAAAGGGGCAGTTGCCATCTTCCGTACTGCGGGATGTGTAATTGTAGTTGGCTTCATTTGTGGGAGTAAAGCTTCCCATATTGATTTTCCCGGTGGTCAAATTGCCGTTGGCCTTGGCAAGCCACAAATCCACTGAACTTATAGAAACAGCTTTTGCGCTGTTATATCCTTCTACTTGAGTAGTCGTGTTAGGAGCAGCAGCAGCAAAAGTTCCTCCAGCTGAAACAAACGAGTACCAACCATGACCGGGTTCTGTTTTCTCTCCCAACTTGACCCACTCCTGCTCAAAGTCAGAATTGGGGATTTGGTAGTTGCCTTGCGCAGCGAGCGAGCTTGTAGTAAGCAGGCTGATGAGGCAAACGATGGTCTTTTTCATATATTTGTCGTATTACTTGATGATTGTTTTCTTACCGTTGATGATGTAGATGCCTGCGGGCAGGTTGTCGGTCGAGCCTGCGGTGTTGAGGCAGACGCCACTGAGGGTATAGGTGCCGGTGACTGCGGCGTTGGCGGTGATGTTTTCAATGCCGTCGGGTACCGATTTCACGCCCTTGAACAATACGTTGATGGGGAGGTTGCCCCCGTTGGTCCATACAACGTCGATTTTGGCATTGATCATATTGCCGTTGATGAAACTCTCGGCGGTGTTGATTTGCGCTGTGGCTTGGATGATGCCTCCGGCCAGCGAGAGGGGGACAGCAGGATTGTCGCCGAAATTGACGTAGCCAGTCTCGGCAAGGAAGACGGGGACGGCGTTCAATTCGATATCGCCGACGGGCGAACCGCCGAACTGGAAGTTAGGGAGGGAGAAGTTGATGGTGCCTTCGGCCTCGCCGACGGTGATGGTGACGTGCTGGTCGCGCAGACGGGTGTCATTGTCCGTAGTGTCGACGGGTGCGCCAAGGCCAATCCAGATGTCGCCCGTGTATTCTCCGGCTACGTTCGAGGCTACGCTCTGTGCGCCGGCCACGAGGGCACAGGCGCCAAGGAAAAAGGTGAGTAATGCTTTTTTCATACGTTGTTTTTTTATGTTTGTTTGAAGTTTGTTGATTGCCTTATGTGGTTAGAGTATAATATGTGTGGGTCAGAACAGGTAAGAGAAGCCGGCGTTCAGGTAAACGGGATACATCGCGAAGCTGATGCTCTCGAAGTCCTTGGGGAAGATGGAGTTGATTCCCCACGTCAGGTCGGCGTAGACGCTCAGGTGCTTGTAGGCCTGCCATTCCGCACCGACCTGCACGCCCCACTGGAAGCGGCGCAGGTCGTCCGAAAAGTCGTAAGAGGCACGGCTGACCTCGGCTTTCTCGCCTGTGGGGTCGCCATGGCGCAGGTAGCCGTCGTAAGCCTCGCCCGAGAAGTTGCCGTCGTACATCCACGAGAGGTAGGGGCCGCCACGGAGTTCCCAACGTGGTGCCACTTTATAGATGGCGAGGATGGGAAAAGTCAGGTAGGTGGAGCGGACGTTGGTCTTGACGTGTCCGGTCCAAGCACCGACCATATAGCCGCCGTCGTCGGCGGTCATCTCCATGTGATAGTTTTTCACGGTGGCGTCGGTCTTCATGCCTTTCGTTTCGAGGCGGGCTCCGATGGCTATGCCCCACTTGGTGGGTTCGAACATTTTTTGTGCGTTGCCTTCGATGGCGATGTTCATCGTCGGGTTGTATTTGTCGATCGAACGGATTTCCTGGGGCAGAGGAAGGGGCGTTGTACCGCCGAGCAGGAAGCCGGCGCGCAGTTTGACGTGCCATCCTTTCAGCGCAGCGCGCAGGATGGATTCCCCCTCGCTTTTTTGGGCGTGGAGGGGCATGGTGAGGCTGAATAAGCCGAGCGTGAGGCAGAGTATGCTTTTCTTCATGTCGTCAGTCTGTGTGGGAATTGTGAGGTGGCTATGCGGGATTATTCAGACGCTTCATAGACAAGTTCGAGGTCGTCGACCATGAGCACGCTGCCGACACTGCCGCGGAAGTAGGCGCCTTGGCGGCTTGATGTCATGACTATGGCGATGGCGTAACCGTCGGTTTCGAGGCGGGCGTAGTCGAATTCCTTGCCGTTGCGCGGCGTGAAAGGCTCGTCGAAGTAAGTCCACTCCTGCGGTTCGCCCGGGTCGGCAATGCGGGCCATGAGCGCGATGCGGTCGGAGCTGAGCACGTCGTCGCCGTTGAGGGGGACGAAATTCTCGGGGTCGACTTCGTAGACCACGGCGTAAATGTCGCACGTGTCGTGCATCTCGGGGCGGATTTCACCGGTTTCATCGGTGAAATCGGAACCGGCTGTGTATTTGTAGTAGCCCCGCAAGGAGAGCGGGCGACTGCCCACCACTTGCAGGCCGAAGCGCGTGGCACGGCGGGGATAGAGCACAGCCGATTGGGTGCGGAACTCGCCGATGAAGAGGTTGCCTGCGGCGATACGCATGTTTACGCTTTCGCCGAAGTCGCCCGTAGCCTTGGTTTCGAGGCGGACGCAGCCTTCCGTGCGGCCTTCGGAAGAGAGACAGGTGGGGTAGTCCAGCGGATCATGGCCCATGCCTGTGAAAGCGTAGCCGCCATTGCCGCTTGCCCAGATGCGGGCGGTGTCGGGTTTGGCCAGGTTGCCTTGCAGGTCGTAGAATTCATGATAACGCCCCGTGGGGTCGAGCTTGGCGTGGTCGAACCCGTAGAACGAGGAGGCCTGCATGACGCTGAATTCGATGGTGTACTGCTTTTGCCAGTAGCCGTCTTCGGCCGTGACGGTGTAGGTCTGCGGCTCTGTGAAGTCGCGCTCCGTCCCGTTGGCGGGGCTGATGGTGGCACCCGGGGTCAGGGTGAACACCGGGGCAAGGGCCGAGCAGTCGACGTCACTGCGCCGCTTGATGAAACGCACGGACGTGTTGCTGATGAGGGGTTCGCCCTTGATGATGCCTGCCGTGCGGAGACTGCTGACCCACGCTGAGTCGACGCCCGTGATGTCGCATTCGGCATTGGCGGCTTCTTCGCGGATACAAGAGCTGAGGGAAGCGGCAGTCAACGCGACTGCACACCCGATGAGGAATTTATGTGTCATTAATAAGGAGTTAGCTTTCCTGAAAACCGCGGCAAAGTTACGAAAAACTGTGCCGCGCGCCAATGTTTTTCTCGGTAATCGAGTGGAAATACCGGTAAAATTGCTCTCCGTCGTGTCTGTCCGACGAGGCGCACATACATGAAAAACGGCGAAGTCATCGGCTTTTTCCAGACTCCGGGGAAAGAAAAGGTTGCCGTGGCCCCATAAGGATGGAGACGCCTACGCGTTGCTACGTGCAGGTGAGGAAAATGTGGCCACTGCTGCCCCGGTGAAGCTGTCGGCGAGGGAGGAAAAACGGTCAGCCGTCCTCTCAGAACAGTCGTAGTGACAGGATTTACGGGAGGGCTAGCCGTCCGACGGGACGAAATGCGTATCTTTGTGTCCCAAGTTCCGTGGTTTCCGGGTCGGTGTGGATGTTTTTCCGGCTGGGATACGGTGAACCCCAATGTATGAAGAAGAAAGGAAGAAGTCGTGACGCTGTTTGCGTGCGGGGAGAAGCGAAAAATGCAGTGTCGGGAGGCTGGCGCCGCGATTCGTCGCGCATCAGCCGCGAGCAGCGCACGGTGGCGCAGATGGTCCGCCTCTATTGCCGCCATGCCGAGGGGAACGAGGAATTGTGCCCTTCGTGTCACGAATTGCTTGACTATGCCGTGCTGCGTCTTTCGCGCTGCCCGCATGGTGAGCGGAAGCCCTACTGCCAGCACTGTCCCATTCATTGTTACCGTCCCGAGATGCGCGAGCGGATGCGCCGCGTCATGCGCTATGCCGGGCCGCGCATGTTGTGGCATCATCCCGTGGCCGCATTGCGGCATCTGTTGCGGCTGTGACGGCGCCGTGCCGCCCTGTTCTGCTCGGGCGGCGCAGCGCTGCGGAATGAAAACGTACGGGCGGCAGAAGCGGGGCATTCATTGCTCTTCCGCTTCTGCCGCCCGCTTTGTGTGTAGCTGTCGGCGTCGCAGGTTTTAGTGCGCTGTGCCTATTTCTGTTTGCGCAGGGAATCGAGCAGTCCGGTCAGTTTCTTGGCAATGTCGGGCTGCGTGTCGTAGAGGTTGGTCTGTTCGCCCTTTTCTTTTTTCAGGTCGTAGAGCTGGGGTGTCGGGGCATAGCCTGTCTCGGTGCCGGTCAGTTTCATGAAAGCTCCGCCCCGGCTGGGCTCGATGTATTTCCAGTTGTCCACACGGACCGACAAGGCGCGGTTGGCGGCCATCTCGACGGCAAAGGGGCACGAGACGTCGCTCTGTCCGAGCCACGTGTCGAGCTGGTCGCGGCTGTCGGGCGCGGCTCCCAAAGGCAATTCAGCCCCGATGAGCCGGGCGAGTGAAGCCATGTCGTCGATGTGCGAGACGAGGGCATCGCTCACTTTCCCGGCCGGCACGTGGCCCGGCCAGTTGACGATGAACGGTACGGCCGTGCCGGCCTCGAAGGCGCTGTATTTTCCGCCGCGCCACGGTCCTCCGGGCTTGTGGCCACCTGCGAGCTCCACGGCCTGGTCCTGATAACCGTCGTCGAGCACGGGGCCATTGTCGCTGGTGATGATGAGCAGGGTGTTGTCGGCGATGCCCAGGCTGTCGAGGGCGTCAGCGATGAGGCCGACGGTGTAGTCGAATTGCAGGATGGCTTCTCCGCGCAGTCCCATGGGACTTTTGCCGCGGAAACGTTCGTGCGGGTAACGCGGCACGTGGACATCGTTCGTACAGAGGTACATGAAGAAAGGTCTGTCGGTGTTTTCCTTCATGAAGCGGATAGCGCCGGCGGCGATGGAGTCGGCGATGTCCTCGTCGCGCCAGAGAGCCTTTCCTCCTCCTTTCATGAAGCCGATCCGGCTGATTCCGTTGACGATGCTCTGGTTGTGCCCGTGGTTGGGGCTGGGACGGAGTTTTGTGAGCAGTTCAGGGTTAGCCGCGCCGGTGGGTTCGCCCGGGAAGTTCTGGCGATAGCTCACGGCGATGGGGGCCGACGGGTCGTAGTTCCTGACCCGTCCGTTTTCGATGAAGACGCAGGGCACGCGGTCGGCGGTGGCGGCCATGACGTAATAGTGGTCGAACCCGATGTCGTGCAGGTCGGTGTCAAGTTGTCTGTTCCAGTCCTGCTGTCCACTGACGGAGCCGAGGCCGAGGTGCCATTTGCCGATGGCGGCAGTGGCGTAGCCTTGGCTTTTGAACATGTCAGCAAGTGTGTACTGCTCGGGCTTGATAATCATGGCGGCGTCGCCGTTGGCCACGTTGGTGTCGGGCCGGCGGAAACTGTATTCGCCGGTCAGGAGCGAGTAGCGCGAGGGGGTGGATGTCGAAGCAACAGCATGTGCGTCGGTGAAGCGCACCCCGGCCTTTGCGATGCTGTCGACGCGCGGCGTGGAGACGCGTTCGGCGCCGTAGCAGGAGAGGTCGCCATAGCCGAGGTCGTCGGCCACGAGCAGGATGACGTTGGGGCGTTCGGCTGTGGCCTGCCCGCATGCGCCGGCTGCGGCCAAGCAGCCCAGTCCCGTAAGAAGCATACTTTTATTCATAGTGTGGCGTTGATTGAAAAGAGTTCTTAAAATTATGTCCGCAAAGATAGTGAAAGGCGAGAGCCGAGGCAAGAGAAAGCCCTCTTTCTTCGGGCTCGGCCGAGCCGCATCCTGTTTTCGTGAAACAAAGATAGTGAAAGGCGAGAGCCGAGGCAAGAGAAAGCTTGCTTTCTTCGGGCTCGGCCGAGCCGCATTCCGCCCTGACCGGATGAGGAGGCATGAGGGTGGATGAGCGTTCCGGACGCGGCGACAGAGTGCTTGAAGACTAAGATGAAGACCGGCGGAAAACCGTCTTCGCTGTGACGGATTTTATCGGTGAAACCGGCGTTTTTGTGATTTCTTGAATTTGGCTGAATACCTTGCGAGGGGAGCGCATGCGCTCCCCTCGCAAGGTATGTATGGATGATGGTCCTTTCTGGACTTAGTAGGCAATCTTATAGGACTTGCCGTCAGCAATCACGATGATGATGCCGTGCTTAGGCAGGGACCTAGGCGTCAGGCGTTTTCCCGTGATGTCGTAAACCGAAACGGCACCATGTGCGCCCGGCAGGGAGAACTCTCCGTCGACCACTTGCAGCTGTGACGGGTCGAGCTCGATCGGGGCGATGCCGTCGGCGACACCGACAGACGTGTCAACCATGATGCAGGCAAAGAGGCAACCGGCGTCGGTGGTGTTGGTTCCGTTGCCCCAGTTGAGTATGTTGTAGTTGCGTGCGGTTCCGCCTTGGTTCATCTGCGAGTCGCCGTTGGTGACGGCGAAAAGGCAACTCATCTTTCCGCTGCTTGTCAGCGACCAACCCGTGGCAGGCTGCGTGACGGACGTTGTCAGCTGTTCGGCGGGCGTGGTTACCTTGCCGGGAGCAATGTAGCAGTTGTCTGCGCGGTTGATGATGTCGTAGTCTCCGTCTTCGCGCAAGACGAATTTCCATTGTGAGTATTCGCTTCTGGGCGTGGTGCGCCCGATCAGGCCGCGGCCGGGCACGGTTGCGGTGACGTAGCGCGATTCACGGTTGGGAGTGGTGAGGTTGTACCAGAAGCAGGTGTCGGAACTGGCGAACGGCATGCGAACCTTGGCGAGCAACTCGGACATAGCTTTCAGCGTGTCGGGCTGTGTCGAGCTGGCGTTGCGCGTTTCGCCCATGTCTGAGGTGATGTCATAGAGTTGGTCGAGGTCCGCGTAGCCAGTCTCGATGCCCGTCAGGGCTTGGATGGCCGCGCCGGTACTGGGCTCGATGTATTTCCAGTTCTTCGTACGGATCGAGAGGGTTCGGTTGGCGGCCATTTCGATGGCGAAGGGGGCGTGGGCATCACTGTGCCCGAGCCACGTGTCAAGATGGTCGCGGCTGTCGGGGGCGGATCCCACAGGTAATTCAGCTCCAATGAGACGGGCAAGCGAAGCGATGTCGTCAATGTGCGAGACGAGGGCGTCGCTCACTTTGCCGGCCGGCACGCGGCCCGGCCAGTTGACGATGAGCGGAACGGCAGTGCCGGCTTCGAAGGCACTGTATTTCCCGCCACGCCACGGGCCGCCGGGCTTGTGGTCGCCTGCGAGCTCTACGGCTTGGTCCTGGTAGCCGTCGTCGAGCACGGGGCCGTTGTCGCTGGTGATGATGAGCAGCGTGTTGTCGGCGATGCCCAAGCTGTCGAGGGCGTCAGCGATGAGGCCGACGGTGTAGTCGAATTGCAGGATGGCTTCGCCGCGAAGTCCCATGGGGCTTTTGCCGCGGAAGCGTTCGTGCGGGTAACGCGGCACGTGGACGTCGTTCGTGCAGAGGTACATGAAGAAAGGCTTGTCAGCATTTTCACCCATGAATCGGACTGCATATGTCGCGATGGAGTCGGCGATGTCCTCGTCGCGCCAGAGCGCCTGTCCGCCGCCTTTCATGTAACCGATGCGGCTGATGCCGTTGACGATGCTCTGGTTGTGTCCGTGGTTGGGGCTGGGTTTGAGCTTGGTGAGCAGCTCGGGGTTGCTGGCTCCGGTGGGTTCGCCGGCAAAGTTGCTGGTGTAGCTTACGGAGATCGGTGCGGTGGGGTCGTAATTCTTGACACTGCCGTTCTCGATGAAGACGCAGGGTACGCGGTCGGCGGTAGCGGCCATGATGTAGGAATAGTCAAAACCGATGTCTTCGGGGGTCAGGTCGAGAGGACGGTTCCAGTTTTGTTGCCCGCTGACGGAGCCGAGGCCGAGGTGCCACTTGCCGATGGCGGCGGTGGTGTAGCCCTGGTCTCTGAACATGTCGGCGAGGGTGTATTGGTCGGGGTCGATGAGTAGGTGGGCGTCGCCGTTGGCTACGTTGGTCTCGGGACGGCGGAAACTGTATTCGCCCGTCAGGAGGGAGTAGCGCGACGGGGTGGACGTCGAGGCGACGGCGTGGGCGTCGGTGAAGCGGACACCGCCGCGGGCGATGCTGTCGACGCGCGGCGTCGAGACGCGTTCGGCGCCGTAGCAGGAGAGGTCGCCATAGCCGAGGTCGTCGGCCACGAGCAGGATGACGTTGGGGCGTTCGGCTGTGGCCTGCCCGTAAGCACCGGATGCTGCCATGCAGCACAAGCTGGTAAGAAGTAGTGTGTTCTTCATGAGGATATGGAGTAAGTGTATGTCCTGTTAGATTGACGGCGCCAAAGTTAAGAGAAAAATGTAAAATGCCCTGTGAAAAGTGGAAATGTTTTGCTTTCTGCATTCTGATATATGGGAAAAACAGGGAGGAATGCTTAATTTTGTGGCCATATCATAAGTTATGAATATCAAGATAGAAGAAAGTTGGAAGCGACAGCTGGCCGATGAGTTCGAGCAACCGTATTTTGGCGAGTTGGTGCAGTTTGTCCGGTCGGAATACGCAAGCGGACCTTGTTATCCTCCGGGAGCGCTGATCTTCAATGCGTTCAATTTGTGCCCGTTTGAAAAGGTCGAGGTCGTCATTATCGGCCAAGATCCTTACCACGAGCCTGGTCAGGCAGAGGGGTTGTGTTTTTCGGTGGCTGACGGGGTGCCATTTCCGCCGTCGTTGCAAAACATATTCAAGGAAATCGAGGCTGACCTTGGCCGCCCCGTTCCCGCATCAGGCAGCTTGCGTCGTTGGGCTGAACAGGGAGTGTTGCTGCTCAATGCTACGCTGACAGTCAGGGCACATTTCGCAGGATCGCACCAAGGACACGGCTGGGAACGCTTCACTGATGCTGTGATTGCGCAGTTGTCGGCCAAGCGTGAGCATCTTGTCTTTATTCTTTGGGGCAGCTATGCACAGCGGAAAGGGGCCGTGATAGACCGTTCGCGCCACCTGGTACTGACTTCGGCGCATCCTTCGCCCTTGTCTGCTTACCGGGGATTTTTCGGGAAGCATCATTTCAGTTTGGCGAATGACTATCTGGCAAAGTGGGGAAAACAACCGATAAATTGGTGATAGGATGGCGAAGAATGAAGACAGCTTGAAGCGAGTTCCGTCGATGGTTCAGGTCGGAGATGTCATTGTTTCTGTCGATTGCTTGACCGAGCGGTTCTGTTGTGACCTGGATGCTTGTCATGGGATATGCTGTGTCGAAGGAGAAGCCGGCGCTCCGGTGACGATGGATGAAGTAGGAGAACTTGAAAATATACTGGACGATGTCTGGCCCGAACTTAGTGCGGCCGCACAGGCGGTGATCGACAAGCAAGGCGTAGCTTATACGGATTCGGACGGGGATTTGGTGACGAGTATCGTCAACGGAAAGGACTGCGTGTTTACTTGTTATGAGGACGGATGCTGTTTCTGTGCTGCGGAGCGGGCTTTTCGCGCAGGCCGCACGGATTGGTGTAAACCGGTCTCGTGTGCCCTGTATCCCATTCGGGAGCAACGGTTAAGCAATGGGCTGGTGGCATTGAACTATCACCGGTGGGATGTCTGCCGTCCGGCCGTGAAAAAAGGGGAAATGCTTGATTTGCCCGTATATCGCTTCTTGCGCGAACCTTTGGAGAGGCGTTTTGGAAAAGCGTGGTATGCGGAACTGGAAGAAGTGGCCTCGGCGCTGCACGGACAAGGTTATATATAATAATGAGTACCTATGTAGCGAAGCGAACTATTACGGCTCGCTTCGCTACATAAATACAGAAAGTCCTTGCTATACGAATTTGTCACCCAGTTTCAACTGTGCTTCATTCATCATGTGCCGGACGCGGGCCGGGTCGTCGTTTTTGCAGATGACGAGAACCTTGCCTTGTTGCGCGACCAGGTAGCCTTCAAGGCCTTGTACAACGGCTACCATGTCTTCTGGTATACATACTAAATTGTCGCTACTTCCGGAAAACATGACTTGGGCGTGGTTGATGGCGGCATTCCCGTCCGCATCTTTGTGCTCGGTGACGTAAAGTTCCGGCCAACATCCGATGTCGGCCCAGCCGAAGTCGCACTTTTGTACGAATACGTTAGAGCATCGTTCAAGAATACAAAGATCGAGTGAAAGGTAAGAAGCGGAAGGGTAGTAGCGTTCCAGCCAATACGCCTCCTGTTCAGGACCGAAGTCTGCACTTTTCTCCATTTCGAGAAGCTGTGGTGCGGCTGATGAGAACTGCGAGATACGTGGCAATAGCGTTCTCAGATTCCACAAGAATACCCCCGTGTTCCATAAGAACTCCCCACTCTCGACGAACATCTGTGCAAATTGAATGCCGGGTTTCTCTGTGAAGGCTTTTACATGGGCATAGCCCGTATGCTCGTGCTCTTCGCCCATCTGAATGTAGCCATAGCCGGTGTTGGGCGCAGTTGCCGGTACTCCGAACGCAAGAAATCCTTCATGCTTGTCGACAAATTCAAATCCTTTCTCAACATCATGGGCGAACACATCTTCGTGAATGATGTATTGGTCCGTCGGCGATACAATCATATTGGCCTCGGGGTTAATATGGGCAATGTGACAGGCAGCCCATGCCACGGCCGGCGCAGTGGACAATTGCACAGGTTCGGCCAAGATATTCTCCTCGACAAAATCCGGAAGTTGCTGACGAACCCAGTCTTTATAGTCTATGAACGTAGAGATGAAGATATGATCTTTGGGCAGGAATGAGGCAAAACGGTCGTATGTCTGTTGAAGCAGCGTACGGCCGGTTCCGAAAAAATCAAGGAATTGTTTCGGTTTTTGCTTGACACTGCATGGCCAGAGGCGTCGTCCGATACCTCCGGCTAAGATAACGCAATAATCGTTCTGGTGTATCATAGGACATTCGTTGGTTTGGACAAGCTAAGGTAACGAATAAACTCTTTCAAGCGTCACATAAAACAATAAAAGAACGAAATTTTAAGTTTTTCCTGCATCTCCTTTGCTCAATACAAAAAAACACTTACCTTTGCACCGTTTTTCGTAAGAAAAATTTGTAGCCCAGATGGCGGAATCGGTAGACGCGCTGGTCTCAAACACCAGTGGGGCAACCCGTGCCGGTTCGACCCCGGCTCTGGGTACACAAAACGGCTGTTAATCGTTTGATTTTCAGCCGTTTTTTATTTGCCGGGTATAAACAGGGTATAAACAAACGACACTACCCCATACTCCGGGCACTTAAAATAGCGCGGGCGGGACGCTCGTCGCGCCTCGCCCGGCTCAGAGAGGAAACTCAAATGCCCCCAAAGAGTTTCCGTAATCGGAAAAAATTTCTCCGGGTGGGTGCACGCGGTTACCGCGTACCCCTACGCCCCTAATAAAAAACGGGGCGGCGTCAGTTTTAGTTATTCTCTGCCTCAGTCAAAGTCATGCTTGTGTGCTTCCTTAAACGCACGCAATTTATATTCGAACTCTTCGGCGGCGCGCTCGCAACAATTTTCAATCACTGTATAACAGCGGGCAAACTGCAATACGGCCTCCGTAAGTTTTTCCAGCTCTTCGCTTTTTGCAAACACATTAGACGCTACGTCCATAACCTCGGGGCGTTCCAAGTATTTAAGAACTGCCGCGCAAACAAATTCTTTTCGTGTCATGACATTAACCGTTTATTTTGTCCAACAAATCATCAAACTCACTCGCCAGTATAACTTTGTTAAATTCAGCGTCGCCCATCTCCTTGCGGGCATAATAGAGGATAGTCCCAAAGTTGTAAGCATAACCGCCATGCTTTAAGCACTCGTCATATTGGCGGTCAGTGTCCCCCGGGTTATACTTCTCCCCGTATTTGCTCAATCGGTGGGCGTACTCGCGGCCGTCCTCCCCAAAGGTGGAGGTCAACGCGCAAAGCATCTCAAACCACTGCCGATAGTCCCCCGTAAGGTCGCGCTCATGTGCGTCTGCCCATTTAAGGATCGCCAGCATAAGCGGGGAACGTGCCCCCTCCGGTATCTCCCCATTTAACCGCTGCGCCTCCGGGCACTCTTCTTCGTCATACGTGTAGTCGTACACCTGCGCCCCGGTGTTGATGTAGGGGGCAGGGTCATAAGTCACAAAACGTTTGCGGCACACGTCCGCGCCGCTGCGGTCAACTTTAAGCCCGCACCCGGCGAAATCGCGGCAAAGCGCACGGAAATACGCGCGGTGCTTTGCGGGGTCAGCAATCGGCACAAGGCAGAAATACCCCTTGCCACCAGCGGAACGCGTGCAATACGCCACGTTCGGACACCCGGGAAGCAATTCTTTCAGCCGGTCAAAATCGGGGGCGGTGTTGTCCTTGGCGTCAAGGTCAATACATATAAACCCGCTGTGCCTTGTCAGGTCTGCCTCTTTCTTGCCGGAAAACGTGCCGGACGGGGTAAAGCAAGGCAAGCCCCGTTTCAGCTCCTTGCGCTTCGCTTCGTCTGCTTCGTTCCTGACAGCCTCAACCGCGGCGCGCCATTTCCCGGACGTAAAGCCGCAAAGGAGCGCCCCCGCGCTAACGGGGTTGCCCTGCCCGCATCCTCTTACCGACCGGAACAGACTGACTTTTGCCTCAAAAAGGCTGCGGCTTTTGCCGCTTAAATAAAAATTCATATTATAATAATTTTTGCACTGACAGCCGTGCCAGCTTTAATATCAAAGATAACGTGTGCAAGTGTGCAGATTAGTGCAAATGTAGAGTTTGCACTCTTTCCAGCGCAAAGGTGTATGTGAACGTGTGCAAGTGTGCAAACCCCTATATATAGGGGTGCACTGCACACACATGCACTCCCCACTTTTGCACTTAATTTTAGGCCTCGTCGCCGTCGACAACTATGCCATCAAAGTCTTCCACTACGGCCAGCCGGTAAAGCGCTGTGCGTCCTTGTTTGTTCGCGCGCACAATCCCCCACCTTTTGGCCTCTTTAATCGCATCTTTGGCGACGCGTGGGCTGCATCCAGTTAACCGGGCGTATTCGTCTGTAAGTTCGGAATAAGACAAGGCTTTGCCGCCCGCCAGCAATTCACCGAACGACTTTTGCAAATCTTCCGCCCTCCTCCGTTCTTTATCCTGCTGCTTTGTCAGCCCGCCGTAAGCCGGCAACAGCGTGGGTGCGTGCCCGTCCCCGTCCCCAAATTCAAAGGCCATCTCCGGCACTCTTGCAAAACGGGTCAGCACCTGCTCCACGTTTGCAGTTCGGCTGCCGGGGTCGCGTTTCACCTCGTACACCTCCCCCGCCTTTTGTTGAGCAATGGCACCCACGTGGCCGCGTGCCTCCTTGCCGTCCGTCTTGTTCGTGTGGATAACGGTAAGGAGCGCGCACCCTGCCTCCTCTGCCGCGTTAACCAGCTCGCCCACGACCTGTGCGCACTCTCTTTGGTCGTTGAAATCGGCGCACAAGTCCGCCAAGCCGTCCAAAAAGACAAAATCTGCCCGGCTTTCTCTTATCGCCTCTAAGGACAATCTAAGCCGCTCTGCGGGGGTGTGCCTTTTCAGCGAGTAAACGAACACCCGCTCCCCTTTCTCGCTGTCCTGCGCCATCTCTACGGCCTTGCGGGCTCTTTCCCTAAGCGTCCCCCGGTCTTGCTCCGTGTCAATCCACGCGACGCGCATTTTCTCTTTGCGCGCCACCACACCTAAGAACTCTCCTCCCAGTGCGGCCGTTACCAATAACACGCCAAAAGACGACTTTCCCGTTTTCTCGCGTCCTTTCACAAGGTGTAAATTGAGCCGCGCCATAAGCCCAGCCCCGCCCTTTTCAAAAAGGCAGTCCGTTTCATCTTCATCCTCTGCCCATATGTCCAAAAGGTCATCTGATACTTTCCCCAGTAGGGGCGCGCGGTCACGCCCCCATCGGGAAAAGTCTATGCCTGTCTTTCTCTCCGCTGCCATATCCTACCTCCTTTTCATGCAGTAGGCTTGTGCCCGCTCGTCTATTTCCTTGCCTGTGGCCACACGGTTGCTTTGCAACCACTCTTCCAGCTCGCGCCGGTTGAAATAGCAAATTTTGCCCATCGGCTTGTAGTGCGGTATCTGCCGCCTCATCGTCAGCTTGTACAGGTAAGATTTTGATACGCCCATATAGCGCGCCGCCTCATCGCTCGTGAGCACCTCTTTTGTGCAAAACAGTGTTTGTGCCGTTACAAGGTCGGCAACCTCCTTTATATCCTCTCTTTCCATATTTTTTGTTAAGAGGGTTGAGGCTGTCAGGGGTAAGGTTGCAGGCTTCCCCGTCTTTGCCTCCTGCATCCACCGGGCGGGGCTGCAACTCTCCCGCCACGCCGAGAATACAAGGGCAAAGGTAGAACGCAAGGGAAATAAAAAGGGCTAACGCGTTAGTCTAACGTTAGCCTTAATATACTGTATATTAGCTTTTTATAGGTTTGAAAATAAATTGTCTACTATATCCCTGCCCTGTACGCCTTTACTATTATATCCTTTAACTCTCATTAAATTACCATATCCGTTTTCATTCCAAAGCTTCTCAAAAGGGGCGTATTTGCTTTGAGGCTTCCCGAACGCGTCTTTCCACCCCATCGCCTTACTGAATTTCACAGCAAAATATGCTCTCTGTGTTTTTGTTCTTAGTTTGCCCGTCGGGCTGTAATCGTCTGCAATTAGCCCCGCCTTTATCGCCTTGTCTAAAATCTGCTTCGCTTTTGGCTCTCGCAGTTCGGGCGCCAGCGCTGCCCCTTTTTGTCGTCCCGGCATCTGTGGCACGACATCTCCGGTAAGCACTCCCGGGTGCTTTCTATATAACCAACTATAAAGCCGCCCGATCGCTTTAATTATGCCGCCATAACAGCTCCCGTAACGGCGCGGGCGGGGGTCGCCTCTGTGCTCCGCTGTGCTAAGCACGCGCGCCTTTTCTTGCAGGAACTCAACCACCCGGCTTCCCGCCGGTGTCTTGTCCGTTATGCCCATTACTTGGCAAATCTCCCGCGCTGTGTCTACGTCGTCCGTGCCTTGCAAATAATCAACTGCCCGGCCGTATGCCTCGCCCGCTGCTTCTACTTCTTTTTTAATCTCCTCCGGGTCTCTTTTCCCGTTTTCCATCTCATACAAAAGGGTCTCCAAAGCGCGGATCGTGTCCTCCGTTGCACCATAAGCGTCGGTGTACGCCGGGGCGTTTTGCCCCTCCTGTTTGCCTGTTGTGCTCATAATCTGAATTTAATATCTGTGTCAAACTAAAAATCCCCGTAAAGGCACTTTTAAGCCCGTTTCACCGCTTTTTTAGCACCGGGCGGCGCTGCTCTCCGTCCGCTGTTGCGGGGGTGCTCAAAAACGTATTACTTACATTTGCCGCTTCTATGTAACTGCGAGTTACGCTGCCGATTGTCTGTATCGTTATATTCACATTAACCCCGCGCCGGTTTTCAAGCCAAGAAATAAGCGCTTTCACGTCTGAGGGTGCGGCCACGAACGCCCCCTCGCGGGACGCTTGCCCGGGTTCTGCTTCGCCCGTGCCGTCCTCCGCCATCAACTCTCCGGCCTCATCCTCCGGCGTCATATAAAGGGCGGGCAACTCCTCCGGCACCATGTAGCCCTGCCTTAGCCAGCGCCGTAAGGTCTGCGCCGCCTCCCTGTCAATCTCTATTTGTCGCTTCATGCTTCTTTAATTAAAGTTGTGTTTTTCCCGACTGTTGAGGCTAAGCCCCGTAAGGGCACTTTTTAGCCCGTTTCACCGTATTTTTCCGCGTCCGGGCTGCGCTGCTTTCTGCCTGCTGTCATGGAGTGCTTTTTAGCCCGTTTCATCGCTTTTTCTCGTGTTCGGGCTGCGCTGCTTTCTGCCTGCCGTCGTGGAGTGCTTTTTAGTCCGTTTCATCGCTTTTTTTCGTGTTCGGGCTGCGCTGCTCTCTGCCTGCCGTCGTGGAGCGCTTTTTAGCCCGTTTAAGCGCTTCTTTCGCGCGCGGCTGTTCTCCCTACGTTTGCGGCTGCAAAGTGGCTTAAATCGCCTTATTCGCCCTCTTTGCCGTGGCCGGTCGGCCGCTCAGAATTTAAGCTCCGGCAAACTATTTATAGCGTCCCTCTTCAAGCTGTCTATTGCGCGGGTGTACTTTTCAGTGTGCGCCAGCCCGCTATGCCCTAAAAGGCTTGCCACGGTCTTTATGTTAGCCCCGCGGTTGAGGATATTCACGGCGAATGAATGCCGGGCGCAATGCCAGCTTATGTGTTTATTTATCCCTGCACTTTCCACCCATTTACTAAGGGTTTTAAGGCACATTTCATAACTCGGTAACTTGAAAATAGTCTCACCCCTGTTTCCCGGTTCGCTTGGCTTCCCTATCAAGTGCAAAAGGGTATCGTTTAGCGGTATTACAACGCCGCTACTCGCGCTGTGTCCTTTTGTCTTGTTCTGCTCAAACTTCAATAGCTTGTTTGAGTAATCCACGTTGGCAAAAGTGAGGTCTTTCACGTCGCAATACCTCAAACCACTATACAGGCAAAATATGAACGCGCGCCTTATTTCCGGGTTCTGCCCCTTGGGGCGCGTGTCTATTAACTGTGCTATCTCTTCTTCTGAAAGCACGTCCTTTCTTAGTAGTTGGCCGTCTACTTTTATTGAGATACCGTTGCACGGGTTTTTTGCCATCACGTCGTGTTCTATCGCGTGTTTTACCACTTTCTTGAAACGGGCGTATATGCTTCTTGCCCCCTCGCCCTTGCTCCGGCTTTGCAGGTAGTCCGTGAAATCCATTACCATGTCTTTTGTTATCTGCCCGGGCTTTATATGCTTTTCAAACTTGTTATATTCTGGCGTATCCCTTAGAAAATCCTTGAAACGGGTTAAGGCTATTTTCACCATGCGGAAATCCTTTTTTGTGTACTCATCAATATAGGCTTGAAAGTAGTCCAGAAAATTTATGTCTCGTTTCTTTTTTAGCCGGTATCCCTCTATATCTTCTAACAGCTCCTGCCCACGTTCAAACCTTATCTTTTTAGCGAGTTCCAGCGTCTCCCTGTTCTGTGTGCGTTCCGCCGGTGTTCTGGGTGCTTGCCAAAGGTAGAGTTTAAGGAACTCCCGGCGCGTGTTTACCTTTTTGTATTCCTTTCCGGTCTTGCTGCTTATTGCCATTTCAAAGCCAAAATAGAAATCCAAAAACAGGCTTTCCCGCCCATCGCTCAAAACCTTTGCCCCTAACTTCGGGTTATCGGTGCTGTCGGTGCTGATAATATATGTATTATCCGCCCTAAACTCTTTCTTTGCTGCCATGTTTATTTCCTTTATTTTCCTTTGACTGCAAAGATAGGTTTTTCTTCTTTTCTGGGTATAAACCAGGTATAAACTTTTAGAAAAATATAGGCATTTTCTTGAAAACAAGGGTTAATGTACCTAAGTTTATACCTATGATTTTCTTTCACTTAGCTTCACTTGGGTACTTTACTATGTGGGTACAAAATATCGGCTCTGGGTACAAAAAGAACGGCTGGAAGTCGCAAGAGTTCTAGCCGTTCTTTTTTTGTGAGTTGTGGCCGGTCTGCTGGTTTTTCTAATTGAGGGAGTCGGATTGTCTTTATTTCGTGGCCGAATTTGTGACAGGGGCGGAGGCGTTTTTGTTGTCCGGTGGGGAGGATTTGCCGGACAGATCGCGCTTCCTTTTTAGCCGAAATCAATTCGGCTTGAAATGGGAGCTGTACTTGCGGAACGGGGCTCACGGTCCGTTGTGACAATGGTTGGGCGAGGATTTGCAATGGCGGCGGTTCTGAGGCTTTTCGGATTGGGAATGGCTCGCTGTGGGGATGTTTTTGTGCCGTCCGTTGTGTCCTGTCCGTTCAGGGCTGTGATTAGTTTTGTGTCCGTATGTAGTCTGTGGGCGCGTGGCCTGTGAGTTTTTTGAAGAGGAAACTGAAGTGGCTTACACTGGTGTAGCCGAGTTGTCGGGCGACGAGGCTCGGCGTGTTTTCTGGTGACAGCAGCATGTGTTTCGCCATTTCTATGCGTTTGAGTTCCATGTATTCTTTCAGCGTCTTTCCTGTTTCAAATTTCAGCAAATCGTTGAAGTAAGCCGTTGACAGATGTAGGGCTTCCGCGCAGTCCCGCGGGCGTGGGAAAATTCCTTGGCGCAGACGCCCTGACAGCACATAATTGTCGAGCATCCGTTCCAATTCTTTCAAGATGTCTTTGTTTTCGCCCTCTCGCAGAATGAACTGCCGTTCGTAGAAACGTGTACAATAATCAAGTAGCAGTTCGATGAGGCGCGAGAGCAGTGTGCGGCTGTGTGTATCTATGGAATGATGCAGTTCTGCCCTGATGGCATCGAAGCATTGCCCTACAATCTTTTTTTCCCGTAACGAGAGATGCAAGGCCTCTTCCTTTTGGTAAAAAAAGAAAGTATAGTTGTTGATGTGGTTGTTCAGTGTCGTGCGGAAGAGCAGGTCGGGGTGGAACGTCAGAAGCAGTCCCTTGTCTGGCAGAGTGTTTGTGGCGTTCATGCGGAATACTTCACCAGGCGTCAGAAATACCATTGTGGCATATGAGAAGTCGTAGTGGCTCCGGCCACAGCATTCGCAGTTGTTTGGGCATTCTTCGATAAGGAGAATGGCATAGAACTCGAATTTCACGAAACTTTGGTCGAAATTCGGTCGTTCCAAGTTGATGAGGCTGACTTGCGGATGCAACGTCTTGCTACCGAGACAGCGGTTACACTCGCAGACGTTTTTGATGTCTAAAATGTCCTTTCCCATTACGAGTCCGGTGATTGTGGTTCACTCTTGTTTTCTGAACGTGTTGGGCGTGCATCCCACCCGGCGCTTGAACAGTCGGCAGAAGTGCTGGGGGTAGTGGAAGCCGAGCGAATAGGCGATTTCGCTGACGGAGTCCTGTGTGTTCACAAGCTTGTCCTTGGCCAGGCAGACCAGTCGTTCCTGGATGTATTCCTGTGGCGACTTCCCCGTTTCTTTTTTCAGCATATCGCCAAAATAATTGGGCGAGAGGCAAAGCCGGTCGGCGAAGTAATTCACAGTGGGCAGGCCGTTGCGGACGGCTTGTTTCCCGATGAAGTAGTCGTTAAGCAGGCTTTCGAAACGGGCGATGGCGTCTGTGTTGGCCACGGCGCGCGTGGTGAATTGTCGTTCGTAAAAACGCATGCAATAGCCAAGCAACACTTCGATGTGCATGGACAGGAGGTTTTTGCTGTGCTTGTCCACGGCATGTTTGAGTTCGCCTTGTATGATGTTCAGGTAGTTGATGAAAATTTCCCGTTCACTATCGGAAAGATGGAGAGCCTCGTTGATTTCATAGGAGAAGAATGAGTATTCTCCGATGTGCCTCCCCAAGTGTGTACCCCGTATGAGGTCAGGATGGAACAGCAGGCCGTAAGCGTTTGTCTGCGGGTGTGCAGGTCGCGTGCGTGTCATCTCGGCAGTCTGTCCGGGGGCGAAGCAGACGATGGTGCCCTCTTGGAAGTCATAATCGCGGCGGCCATATTTGATGTCGCAGGATTTCTCCATTTTCAGGTAGATGGCATAAAGTCCGTATCGTATCCGGAAGTTGTCAACTGCCCGTGTGGCTTCGTTCAGGTTGGCGACGCTGACGAGTGGGTGCAGCGTTGTCAATCCGTAAAGGTCGTTGTAGCGGTTGACTTGGTCTAATTGGATGATTTCGTTCATATTCTGCGCTTCTTCGTGACCATGAAGCAGGCCGTAGCCTTCTTTGCTGGCCGAGGCCATTGTTTTGTGTGCAAAATTAAGAGGATATGGATGTAGTTTGATAACCTTTTTTACTGAAACCATAACCTTGCTTACATAATCCGGCGCTTTGTCCGATGTGAAGGGGCTAATCTTGCCATCCGGCAGGCCGGTCGTGAAATTTCGTCCGGTCGTGACCGAACGGACGGGAGCAGTGACAGGAAATCCTAACGCAGTGATAGGATTTCCTGTCACTGCGTTCGACATGCCTGTCCCTGCGCCTTCCGGTTGTCTACGGCTTTCCGTCGCTTCTTCCCGGGCTGTCGTGGCTGCATAAGGCCATTTCTCCCGATGGAATCAGCCGAAAATGAATGCCGTGAGTGATTGGGCACAGCTTGTCGCCCCGATTGTGTATGGCGGTCGCTGCAAGCGGAACTGTGTGGTGTGCGCCGGTTATCTGTAACAAGGGTATTGATCCCCGTAAAATGTCTACTTCCCGTTTTGGAGATAAAGCGTACTTTTGCCACAAAAATCATACATACCTTCCGTTAAGTTTTTTCATAGTTCTCATTTTGCGGGCGGTTCTTTGTCGTGGCGACACGGGACCGCCTTTTTCGTATTCCGGTATGTGGGACGGAACTGTGCATAACTTCTTTTCTTGATTTAAGGATGCGGGTTCCCTGGGGCGTTTCTCTGCCAGCCGTCCTGAATTTCCTGCCAGCCGTTCTGAAAATCCTGTCAGGCATCCCGTCCCGCCACCCTCCCTGAGGGAAACCGTTGGTTTGGCTGAATGGGACCGCGTGTGCCTCCGTAATCATTTCGTTAAGGACCCGTAACAGTTTTGTCATGCTGATTGCCGTCCTTTGCGGGCGAAACAGGAAACGCGGCGGAACGCCTGGCTGACGCACATCTGCCGGCCCTCCGCTGCCGGGTGCTGATCCTTTTGCGGCTCACACTCGCCTTACCGTTTACAGACTACTCACATAAAAATCAAACGTTATGAAGAAAAACCTGATTACGCTCTTCTTCTTGGCCGTGGCCATGACGGGAGGCATGCCGGCCGTGGCCCAGCATTCCACGCCTGCGCTGAACGAGAAAGTCGTTACGTTCGACGTTCCCCAACTGCCGAAAGACGCCGGCAGCTTCCTGATTGCCAACGACCTTGGGCGCAACGGTTATTACGAACAGAAGCCCGTGGCAGAGCTGATGGGTAATCTGGCTGAAAAGGTCGACATTGAGTGTGTCGCGGCGCTTGGCGACGTGCATCACTTTGAGGGAGTGGCTTCGACGTCCGACCCGTTGTGGATGACGAACTACGAACTGGTTTACTCTCATCCTGAACTGATGCTTCCGTGGTATCCGGTCCTTGGCAATCATGAGTATAACGGGAACACGCAGGCCGTCATTGATTACAGCCGGGTGAGCCGCCGGTGGATGATGCCCTCACGCTATTACGCCAAGACCGTCGAGGCGGAGGACGATACCCAAGCATTGCTTCTTTTTATCGATACTGCCCCGTTGATCGACAAGTACCGCAAGGATTCCATCGACTATCCCGACGCTTGCCGCCAGGACCGCGAGGCACAGCTGGCGTGGATAGAGGAACAACTGCGCACGTCGAAAGCAAAATGGAAGATAGTGATGGGCCATCACCCTGTCTATGCACAAACCACGAAGAGTGATAAGGAACGCGCAGATATGCAGAAGTACTTGAAGCCGCTGCTCGACCGTTACGGCGTTGACCTTTACGTGTGCGGCCACATCCACACCTTCCAGCACATCGTGCCTGCCGGAAGCAAGACGGAGTATCTCGTGAACACGTCCGGCTCCCTTGCGCGTGCCGTGTCGCCCATCGAAGGGACGCGTTTCTGTTCCGGCGACGAGGGCTTCACCCTCTTGTCGTTCAATGCCGACGAGATTCATTGCTATCTCTATAACGAGAAAGGCAAGATCATCTACGATTTCAGCCATCGCCGTTGAGCGGAAACAGGACAAAGTTCTCGCCCTGTCCGGGCTCTTCACGGGAAATCCCCCGCAGCTTCCCAAGGGCTGCGGGGGATTTTCCGTGAAGGCGGGTGGCTGGTTTATGTCGCCTTGCGGCAGGCGATGAGGCAATGGCAGCCCGTGGCGAGGGTCGTGGCGAAGAGATAGGTGTCGCCACCGTCGCGGAGCTTCCATCGCTTGCGCAGTTCGGCCACTGTGGCGGGGAAGTTGCGCACGGTGATGTTTGCCTTTGTGAGGCCGGAAAGCAGGACACGCAGGTCGCGCCGCCCTGTTCCGCCCGACGCGGTGACTGCGAATGAACGCCCCGGAAAGTCTGGGACAAGATGGGCGGCAGTGTAGAGGTGGCTGTTAGGGTGGAGCTTTTGCACGCCGTAGCGCTGGGCTGTCAGGCGGAAGGCTCCGGCTTTCAGCACGGAGGCATCGGGCTCGTAGAGGTAGCGGCCGACCGCCGTGGCGTAGGATGTGGCGGCTGCGGCTTCCTCCGAAGCGGTGAAGGCGAAGTTGCCGTCGGCGCAGATGATGCGCGGCTCGCCGCCGGCGTTCTGCCGGAGCAGGATGAGCACTTCCTTGCATTCGCCGCGGTCTGCGACGACATGGATTTCAGCCACGCCGGGAAGTCCGGCGGCTGCTTCGTGCAGGTCGATCATAGGCGAGAGTTTCACCATCACGGCCGGCGCCTTGCTCAGCAGGGCGGGCGCGAGGTGGCCGATGTCGGGCGTGCAGTCGGCCAGTGCCACGGTTTTCCGTCCGGCGCTGTCGCGGCGGGCCGGGTCGACGAATATCAGGTCGAGCGCAGGGAGAGTGGGGAGGATGTCGGCGGCGTCTCCTGCGATGACTTCGGCGTTTTTAACGCCAAGCAGCGGCAGGTTATGGCGGACTGTGTCGCAAAGTTCGGCCGACCGTTCCACATAAAAAGCCCTGTCGAACAAAGGGGCCAGATGGGCGAAGTCAACGCCGAAACCGCCTGTCAGGTCGGCCATGGCGCCGTGCGGAATGTCGAGACCGGCTGCGAGGCGGGCTTTGTAGCGGGCGGCGTGTTCGCCGGAGCATTGTTCGAGCGACAGCCGCTGCGGGAAGCGTAGCCTATCCACCGCCGCCCACGACGGCACCTTGGCAGCGAGGCGCTGTCGCCCTTCGATCTGCCGCAGGGCCAGCGTGCTGTCGATGTCTGTCCTTCCGGCCAGTTTCAGGGCCAGTGCGGCGACGTCGGCATGCTGGTTTTGCTCGATGAAAAGGCGTGTTTTTTCGTCCAATGGCTCCATCTGTCGTGTGTCTCAGCGTATGACTTTATAACGTGCCTTGGCTTCGGCGCGCGACTTGAAGTTGAAGTGCCACCACTCGGTTCGCAGGGGCTTGAAGCCTGCCTCGCGCATGACGCGGCGAAGCAGCCTGCGGTTGCGGACGGCCTGTACGGAGAGCTTGCCGCGGCGGCGGAGTTCGTCTTCGCGGTCAATGTGGGAAGCGGCTCCCATGTGGTCTATCTTGGTGCCCATGTCGAGCGTGTCGCCGGTGGCAGCGTCGCAGAGGGTCAGGTCTACGGCCAGCCCGTAGTTGTGCAGGCCGCCTCCGCGTGCCGGATTGCTGACATAGAAGTACTTGGGCGTGTCTTTCACTTCGTTCCACATTTTTTGCTGTACGCTCATCGGACGGCCGGCGTCGTACACGGCGAGAGACAAGTCGGGGCGCAGGCGGTGCAGGATGGCTTGTGCGCGTTTCAGGGCCTGGGCTGCTTCGGGATGGAGATAGGCCCGGCGAAGGTCGGTGTAGAGTACGTGGCCCGTGAAGTTGTCCGCGCGGCCGTACATCAAACTGACGCGGATGGTGGAATCCACTTCGGCGATGTCTACCATGCCTTGACGTTCGATGGCCAGTTCTGTGGCTGTTTTGCCGTCGCCGGGCGACATACAGGCGAGCAGGATAGAAAGAATTAATGCTGTCGTCATGGTGCTTGAATGCTGTTCACAGCGCAAAGATACGTAATCCCCAGGAATTTGACGGCCCGTCAAGTGGTGCCGGACCGGTCGCGGCGTCGGCTTCTGCCGTCCTGCGCGTGGTATCCTGACGGCTTGGGAACACGCAACGGCTGACAGGATTTTCAGGACGGCTGATGGAAATTTCTGTCGCAGTGACAGGAAATCCTGCCGCCCGATCCGTTTGCCCTCCTCGTTTCCCTCGCATTTCCCGGTCTGCCGTTGCGGGACTGTCCGGTTGTCCGTAAGGTTGAAACGCGACGGGGCTTTTCGGCTCCGGCCGGACACAAAACCGCGTCAGGCCGGTGCGGAAACGAAACAAATCTTTAACTTTGCGGGGTCAACGCTAATCCCGCTTCATGGTACTGAACTACATTTGGATTGCTTTTTTTCTCATCGCTTTCGCCATAGCGGTGGTCCGTCTTGTCGTTTTCGGCGATGTGGAAGTGTTTCCCGCCATCATGGACTCGACGTTCGCTTCGGCCAAGACTGCTTTCGAGATCTCGCTCGGCCTGACCGGAGTCCTTTCGCTTTGGCTCGGCGTGATGAAGATAGGCGAGCGCGGCGGTCTCGTGGCGTTGCTTGCGCGCGGGCTTAGTCCTGTATTTACAAAGTTGTTCCCCGAAATTCCGAAAGGCCACCCAGTGGTGGGCAACATATTTATGAACCTTGCGGCCAACATGCTTGGTCTTGACAATGCCGCCACCCCGCTCGGCCTCAAAGCGATGGAGGGCCTGCAAGAGCTGAACCCGAAGAAAGACACGGCGTCGAACGCGATGATCATGTTCCTCGTGTTAAACACGTCAGGCCTGACGGTCATTCCCGTAAGCATCCTCGTCTACCGCGCACAGATGGGGGCGGCGCAACCGACGGATGTGTTCATCCCCATCCTGCTGGCCACGTTCTTCTCGACACTGGCGGGTATCATCGCTACGAGTTTGTATCAACGCATTAATCTGCTGAACCGCGTCCTGCTCCTGACGCTTGGCGGCGTGTCGCTGGCGGTGGCAGGAATCATGTGGGGATTCAGCCAGCTGTCGCGCGAGGACATGGCCACAGTGGCCTCGACGGTGGCTAACGTCGTGCTCTTTACCATTGTGGTTGGCTTCATCCTCGCCGGAGTGCGGAAGAAAGTCAATGTCTACGATGCCTTTATCGAGGGAGCCAAGGACGGATTCTCGACCGCCGTCCGCATTATTCCTTATCTCGTGGCGATTCTCGTGGGCATCGGAGTGTTCCGCGCTTCAGGAGCGATGGACTGGCTGGTCGACGGCATTGCGTGGCTGGTCGGACTGACAGGGGCCGATGCCGAATGGGTCGGCGCGCTACCCACGGCGTTGATGAAGCCGCTCAGCGGGAGCGGAGCCCGCGGCATGATGGTCGACGCGATGGCTACCTATGGCGCAGATTCCTTTGTCGGACGCCTGAGTTGCATCTTCCAAGGCGCGACCGACACGACGTTCTACATCCTGGCCGTCTATTTCGGCAGTGTCGGCGTGCGCTACACGAGGCACGCTGTGGCCTGTGGCCTGCTGGCCGACTTGGCCGGTGTGGTGGCCGCCGTGGCTATTTGTTATTTCTTCTTCGGATAGGGATAAAAACAGCCGCACCGGTGACGGTTCCGGCGTGGCTTAAACGATATTCAACATGGCAAACCTGAAATCTTTGGCCAAAGAAACGGCCATCTACGGAATAAGCAGCATCTTCGGACGCTTCCTTAACTATTTGCTCGTGCCGCTTTATACGGCTACGATGGCGGCCTCGTCGGGCGCATACGGCGTGATTACGAACGTGTACAGCTATACGGCCCTGCTGCTTGTGCTGCTGACGTTCGGCATGGAGACCACGTTTTTCCGTTTCGCCAACAAAGAGGACGAAGATCCCCAGCGTGTCTACTCGACTACGCTGTGCCTTGTAGGTGGCGTGGCGCTGGCATTCGTGGTGCTTGTCCTGCTTTTCATACATCCTATCGCGGCATGGATGGAGTATCCCGATCATCCCGAGTATGTGGCCACCATGTTTGTCTGCGTGGCCATCGACGCTTTCCAGAGCATTCCCTTTGCCTACTTGCGCTACCAGCGGAAAGCTTTGAAGTTCGCCGCATTGAAGCTTCTCTTCATCGTGCCGAACATCTTGATTAACCTGTTGTACTTTGTCGGCGTGCCTTGGCTCTATGGCCGCGAGGCGACGCGTCCGTTGGTCAGCTGGTTCTTCGACGGACACATCGACTTTGCATGGGCGTTCTATATCAATCTCTTCTGTACCGCTTCGGTCACCTTGTTCTTCCGGCGTGAGCTCACGGGCTTCCGTTACGTGTTCGACCGGCGGTTGGCCATCCGCATGTGGCACTATTCGTGGCCCATACTGGTGTTCGGGATAGCAGGGATACTGAATCAGGTGGCCGACAAAATACTGTTTCGTTTCATCGCGCCCCATTCCGGCCAGGAGACCGACGTGCAGCTCGGTATTTATGGAGCTGCCGTGAAAATCGCCATGATCATGACGCTCATCACGCAGGCCTTCCGCTATGCCTATGAGCCTTTTGTCTTCAACAAGAGCAAGGACAAGGACAGCAAGGAAACCTATGCGCTGGCCATGAAGTATTTCCTGATTTTTACATTACTGGCCTTCTTGTGCGTGACAGGTTATCTGGACGTAATCAAGTATATTATTGCGCCGGATTATTGGGAAGGGCTTAAAGTGACTCCTATTGTCATGGTGGCCGGTATACTGCTGGGTGTGTTCTTCAACCTTTCTTTATGGTACAAACTCATCGATAAGACTGTCTATGGCATGTGGTTTTCGCTTGCGGGCTGCGTCGTGCTCATCGCAGTCAATGTCGTGTTTATACCGCAGTATAGTTATATGGCCTGTGCGTGGGGAGGTGTGGCCGGTTACGGCACGGCGACACTCCTGTCGTATATTTTCGGCCAACGGATTTACCCCATCGACTATCCGTTGAAGAGTATCGGTGTCTATGTCCTGCTGACGGCTTTCTTCTTTGTCCTGATGCAACTCGTGCCGGCCAGTTGGCCGCTTATGGTGCGGCTCGGAGTCAACACGGTGCTGATAGCCTTGTTCATAGCGCATACGGTGCATTATGATTTTCCCCTTTCAGCCCTTCCCGTCGTAGGCAAGTATTTCCGTCGCAAGGGAGGCCGTTAAGCAAAAGTACCCCGGGTCTCGAACAATTGCCGGGTGAATTGTCGCATCTCACGTGCCAGAATCTTTGCCCGTCCTCCGGTCAAGGCATCCAATGCTTTCCAGAAACGAGGACCGTGATTCATCTCTTCCAAATGGGCCAGTTCGTGCTTGATGACGTAGTCCACTAAGTGTGCGGGAGCCAACATGAGCCACAGCGAAAGGTTGATGTTCCCTTGGCCGGAGCAGCTGCCCCAGCGGGTGTGCATCCGTTTGATCGTGACACGTTGGTAGCGCAGGCTTGCATGTCGGGCAAATCCGTCGAGCCGGGCGGGCAGAGTGCGTTTCGCCTCACGGCGGAGTTGTTCGGCTAAGGCGTCGTTGAGCCATTGCTGCTGTGCGGGTTCATCCCAGTCTGGCCGAGGGGCGAGGCTGATGGTTACGTTGCCGGGGCGGCGCGACACGGCTGCGTCAGCACGTCCCGCGAGTGACGGTTCGGTCACGAAACGCAATTGGAGTAGCTCGGTGTCAATGTGGAACGAAGTGTCTATTTTCATGAGTATTACTGAACATTATTCTGTTGCTGCGGCAGGATCGGACGGCACAGCGACTGGAATATCCGCTGCCATCAATCGGGAAAACAGTCGCTGCCTACTGGAAGTCCTGTCACAGCTTTGGATAAAAGAAAAGCCGTCCGGATGTTTCCGAACGGCTTTTGCGCTTCAGGATGGGCTTGAACCAACGACCCCCTGATTAACAGTCAGGTGCTCTAACCAACTGAGCTACTGAAGCAAAAGTGCAACTCTGAATTCTGGCGCTTCAGGATGGGCTTGAACCAACGACCCCCTGATTAACAGTCAGGTGCTCTAACCAACTGAGCTACTGAAGCAATAAACTGTCGCAACTCGGAATTGCGCTGCAAAAGTAGTGGTTATTTTTGAAATTAGCAATATCTTTGCAGGAAATAATGTAAAAAAAATCGGATGAAGCGAATCTTAGGAATAGGTAACGCCTTGGTTGATGTCCTGGCACACATAGATAATGACAAGATACTGAACGAATTGTCGCTCCCTAAGGGCTCGATGCAGCTCATCGACGAGGCGCGTTTTCGTGAGTTCGGTCTTGTGATGAAGGACATGGACACGGAGCGCGCCACCGGCGGCTCTGCTGCCAACACCGTTTTGGCTGTTGCCCGGCTCGGTGGCAAACCGGGCTTTATCGGAAAAATCGGTAACGATGAGGCCGGGTGTTTCTTTACAGACCATTTCCGGAAAAGCGGGGTGGAGATTTGTTTGAAACACTCGAAGCAGGCGAGCGGAGTGGCTTCTACGTTCATTTCGCCTGATGGCGAGCGGACTTTCGGTACCTACCTTGGTGCCGCGGCGGATTTAACGGCCGATGATCTCGATGCCTCCATCTTTCAAGGCTATGACTATTTTTATGTCGAAGGCTACCTCGTTCAAAACCACGCACTCATCGATCGCGCTATCGGATTGGCCCGCGAGTCGGGCTTGCAGGTTTGTCTGGATATGGCGAGCTATAACATTGTGGAGGAAGACTACGACTTCTTTGTTCATCTGGTGGATCAGACGGACATTGTCTTCGCTAATGCCGACGAAGCCCGTGTCTTTACCGGGAAAGGGCCTCATGAGGCGGCCGATGAGCTGGCTCAGACGTGCCGCATAGCCGTGGTGAAAAACGGGAAGAAAGGCGCTGTCATCCGGGGCGGAGGTCAAGCGTTCGACGTGCCAGCGCTCGACGTGCCGCATGTCGTCGACACCACGGCAGCCGGCGACTTCTTTGCCGCCGGTTTTCTCTACGGTCTGTCAGATGGCGCGCCTCTTTTGCGCTGTGCCGAGCTGGGCAGCCTGTTGGCAGGGCAGGTCATACAAGTCGCCGGGACCATACTTCCCGAAGCAGTATGGGACGAGGTGTTGGCCTCTTCCCTGCTTTCTGACAGTGACAAGGCATGAAGCAAGACGGCAACAATTATAAAAAACAGGTTTTTTTGATGAAACGAATCTTCTCCCTCATTCTCTTCATGGCGGTGTTGGTTCCCGCCATGGGGCAGCAAGACCACAACTTCGAGGTGGCTAAAAACTTGGACATATTCAACGCTTTTTATAAAGAACTTGACCTCTATTACGTCGATACGCTCGATGCACAGAAACTTGTCCATGCCGCCATCGACGGTATGCTCGACGAACTCGATCCCTACACCGAGTATTACTCCGAGAAGTCGCGCGAAGACTTAAAGCAGATGACGACAGGAAAATACGCAGGTATCGGCGCCATTATCCAATACAATAAGAAAACCGATCGCTGTGTCATTGGCGACCCCTTCGATGACAATCCCGCTGCTAAGGCTGGTTTGCGTGCCGGTGACGTCATTCTCTCGATCGACGGCAAGGACATAGGGCCGCGGGGTAGCCGCGATGCCGCCGACTATTCCCAGTCGGTCAGCGAAGCCCTGCGAGGAGAGCCCGGATCGAGCTTCGAAATCAGCGTACAGCGCCCCGGCGTCCCTGAGCCATTGACCTTGACTATCGTGCGGGAGATGGTAGCCGTTCCTGCCATTACGTTCTACGGCATGGCCGACAGTCTCACGGGGTATATCCTCCTGAGCGAATACACCGAGGACTGCGCCCGTTACGTGCGCCGTGCCATCGTCGACCTCAAGCAGCAAGGTATGGAGCGCCTTGTTCTTGACCTGCGCGGCAACGGCGGCGGCCTGATGTCCGAGGCTGTCAGCCTGGTCAACCTCTTTATTCCCAAGGGCAAGGAGGTGCTGCATACGAAAGGCAAGATCAGCGAGATGAACCAAGTCTACAAGACGACCGAGGACCCTCTCGACCTCGACCTTCCGCTTGTCGTGCTGGTGAACGGTTCAACTGCTTCGTCTGCTGAAATTACCTCCGGAGCCTTGCAGGACTATGACCGCGCCGTCATTCTCGGCTCGCGTACTTATGGCAAGGGACTCGTTCAGCAGCCGCGCGATTTGCCTTATGGAACGCAGATGAAGCTTACCACGAGTAAGTACTATATTCCCAGTGGACGCTGCGTCCAGGCTTACGATTTTCAGCACCGTAACGCTGACGGCTCGCCGCGCCATCTGCCTGACAGCCTGTGCAGTGAGTTCCGTACGGTTGCCGGTCGCGTCGTGCGCGACGGCGGCGGCATTACGCCCGACGTTGTTCAGCCAGCCGACACGATGTCCGCTCTCGCTGCCTACCTGCTCTATTCAGATGAACTCTTTGACTTCTGCAATGCCTACCGCAATGCCCACGACAGCATCCCGGCTCCTGACTTCTACGAACTGCCCGATGCTGTTTTCGATAGTCTCAAAGTTTACCTCTCGCGGGTCGGTTTTACTTATGACCGTGAGACAAAACGCCTTTTCGCTGCCCTTGAACGCGCAGCCCGCCTTGAAGGGACGGCCGACAGCGCCCGTTCTGAGTTTGCCGCCCTCCGTGCCAAGCTCAGTCCCAATCTCAGCGTCGATCTCGACCGCCATCGCGACGAAGTCAGCCGCCTTGTTTCCACTGAACTCATCCGTCGCTACTATTATGCTGCCGGTGTGGCCCGTTATGCCATGCGTCATGATGAACTGGTCGCCCGAGCCGTTCGTCTGCTCGACAGTCCAGAAGAAATGCGACGCCTGCTTGGCCGGACTGGCGAATAGGGAAAGAGAAGTGCCGGAGCGCCCTGCTCCACGGAGCAGTCTGTGCGTCCAGTCGCCGGAAAGGAAGAACCTGCCAGGTTTCCGTAAGAACGGGCGTAGTAGCTGTAAAGACTGTCCGGCTGACAGAATTTTCTGTCAGCCGGACAGTCTTTCTTTCCCGCCGTCTCCCTTCGGCGATCCTGGCTGGCGGACGTGTCTCCCGCCGCACCCCTACATGCCGGGCGGGCAGTTCGCTTACGCCTTCCCGGGCGTGGCCGTCGTTGGAGGCGCTGGCAGCATGAAGTCGACCTGCGTTCCCTTTCCTTCGACCGACGTCATGCGGATGTGTCCGCCCGCCCGGTGGAAGAAGGACCGGCTCACGCGTGCCTTCTTCCTGTTTCCGACTGCCTCGCAGGCGTTTTTCAGTAAGCTGATAAGCGCTCGTCCAGTCTGGGCGAGTTCGGCGTGGATGCTGATTGTCGTCGCGGTGATGCTCTGGCAGGTGTGCCGTGTGATGAGCGACAATCCCGCCGCCGTCGTCCGCAGCGAATGAACGGCCTTTGTGCTTTTGAGATAAGCGAGGCGCCCGGACTGTCAAAGTCCGGGCGCCTCTTGTATGGTCTGTGTGGTTTGTCGGCCTGCGGGGATCACTTCACGATGATCAGGAAGTAGTTCTTCTTGCCGCGTTGTACGAGCAGGTACTTTCCGTCGAGCAGGTCATCGGCAGTGACAAGGCGGTCGGGCGTCTCGAGCTTCTCCTTGTTGAGGCTGACGCCGCCGCCCTGCACGAGTTTGCGCATCTCGCCCTTCGAGGCAAAGCACTTCGTCGTCTCGGCCAGGAGGTCGACAGCTTTGGCGCCGCAAACCTGGTCTTTGGCTACTTCGAAGCGGGGCACACCGTCGAAGACGGCGAGCAGTGTAGCTTCGTCAAGGCGCACGAGACTCTCTTTCGTGGCACGGCCGAAGAGGATGTTTGAAGCCTCGATGGCCATGTCGTAATCCTCGCGGCTATGGACCATGCAGGTCACTTCCTCGCCGAGCCGCTTTTGCAGGAGGCGGCGTCCCGGGTCGGCCGAATGTTCGGCGATGAGGGCGTCAATCTCGTCCTTGGGGAGCGAGGTGAAAATCTTGATATACCGGGCGGCTTCGTCGTCGCCTACGTTGAGCCAGAACTGGTAGAACTTGTAGGGCGTGGTATAACGCTTGTCGAGCCATACGTTGCCGCTCTCGGTCTTGCCGAACTTGCGGCCGTCGCTCTTGGTGATGAGGGGGCAGGTGAGGGCATAGGCCTCGCCGCCGAGGGTACGTCGGATGAGTTCGGAACCGGTGGTGATGTTGCCCCACTGGTCTGATCCGCCCATCTGGAGCTTGCAGTTTTTCGTCTGATACAGGTGCAGGAAGTCGTAGGCCTGCAAAAGCTGGTAGGTGAACTCCGTGAACGAGAGCCCGTCGCGCGCTTCGCCGTTCAGGCGCTTCTTCACGCTGTCCTTGGCCATCATGTAGTTCACCGTGATGTGCTTGCCGACCTCGCGGGCAAAGTCGAGGAATGTGAAGTCGCGCATCCAGTCGTAATTGTCGACCAGTTCGGCCCCGTTGGATGCTGCACTGTCGAAATCAAGGAAGTGGCCCAGCTGGGCCTTGATGCAGGCTTCGTTGTGTCGGAGCACCTCTTCGGTCAGCAGGTTGCGCTCGGCGCTTTTGCCCGAAGGGTCGCCAATCATGCCTGTGGCGCCGCCGACGAGGGCGAGTGGCTTGTGGCCGGCACGCTGGAAGTGGCGCAGAATCATGATGGAGCAGAGGTGTCCGATGTGGAGCGAGTCGGCCGTCGGGTCAAAGCCCACGTAAGCCGTGACCTGCTCGCGGGCAAGCAGTTCTTCCGTGCCCGGCATGAGCTGGTGTACCATGCCGCGCCATCTGAGTTCGTCAACAAAATTCATCGTTTCGTGTATTATTTATTGAGTGTTTCCCTGTGGTTGTTATGGGAGTTGAGGGCAAAAGTACGACTTTTTTTTGACTTCTGCCCACAGCTGGGGCGAAAGCGGGCATCCTGGTCCGGAATGAGGGCCGTCGCTGTGTGCGGAGCGACAGCGGAACCGTTTTTCCGGGTCGTCGTCCCGTTTCGCCGGAACGGCCGATAGGAATTCCTGTCACTGCGATAGAAATTTCTGTCGCTCTGTCCGTTTTGAGCGGTTTCCGGAGGCCTTCACCGGGTGGTCTGATGAGGCCTCTGGGTATAGTGGCCGGGATTCCGCAGAGCGTGGGGAAGAGACTCGTTGTCCTTTCCGACTTTTTGTTTTAACGTTTGTATTATTCGATTGTATTACAGCGGTTTATGGGAAAATTCTTTACGTTTCATGAAACTGTGTGAAAAAAAATATCCGTACCGGTGGGGAATTGTGGGGGAAAAGCCGTAATTTTGGAAATTCTTAGCGAACAAAGGACGATGCGCTTCACAGGAACGATCAAAGCAAAATTGGACGCAAAGGGCAGGGTTTTCCTCCCGGCGTCGTTCCGCAGGCTTTTACGGGACGACGAGGCGGAATTCGTGCTCAAACGCGATGCGTTCCAGCCCTGCCTGACCGTCTATCCACGCGCAGCGTGGGACGCCGAGGTGGCCGACCTGCGCAGCCGTCTTGACTCTTGGCGCGCCGACCATCGGATGACCCTGCGGCGCTATGTGGCCGACGTCGAGGTGTTTTCGCTCGATGCCTCGGGCCGTTTCCTCATCCCGAAACGTTATCTCCGCATGGCCGACATCCGGCAGGAGGTCGTGTTCGTCGGGATGGATGAGACCATCGAGCTATGGCCCGGCGAGGGCGACGAACTCCCTTTCATGGGCGACGTGGCCGCCGATTTGGAAAATCTAGTAACCCTTTCAGACTCATGACGACAACGGCTCCCACTTATCACGTGCCAGTCCTGCTTGCTGCCAGTGTGGACGGGCTGGCCGTCCGCCCCGGCGGAACGTATGTCGACGTCACCTTCGGCGGTGGCGGCCATAGCCGTGAAATCCTGCGCCGCCTCGGTCCCGGCGGCCGCCTGTTTGGTTTTGACCAAGACCTCGATGCGCTGGCCAACGTGCCTGACGACGCCCGTTTCACTTTCGTCAGGAGCAACTTCCGTTATCTGGCTAATTGGCTGCACTATTATGACGTGCCCGTGGTCGACGGCATCTTGGCAGACCTCGGCGTGTCGAGCCACCACTTCGACGATCCGGAACGCGGCTTCTCGTTCAGGTTCGATGCTCCGCTCGACATGCGCATGAACGTCCGTAGCGGGCAGACCGCGGCCGACGTCGTGAATCGTTATGACGAAGCTGCGTTGGCCCGCATCTTCACTCTTTACGGCGAGTTGCGGGTCGGCCGCCGCCTGGCCGCCGCCATCGTACGCACTCGCCGCGAAAGGCCCGTCGAGACCGTCGATGATCTCGTCTCCATCGCCCGCCCGCTGCTCGGCCGCGACCGCGAGAAAAAAGACATGGCCAAGGTGTTCCAGGCTCTTCGCATAGAGGTGAACCACGAACTTGATACACTTCACGAACTTCTGGATGCTGCTGTCGGGGCACTGCGCCCAGGCGGCCGGTTGGTCGTCCTGACCTATCACTCGTTGGAGGACCGTATGGTCAAGAACTACGTCCGTGCCGGCAATGTCGACGGGAAAGTCGAGCAAGACTTTTTTGGCAACCGCCTTTCGCCCTTGCGTCCTGTCAACAGCCGTGTCATTGTGCCCGACGAGGCTGAACAGCAGGCTAACCCGCGCAGCAGGAGCGCCAAACTGCGCATTGCCGAACGTGTGGAAACTGCCGATGAATCCGAACAATAATGACGATATGAGACGATATGCCGATATGATGAACAGAAAGCACCGCCGGGACGACGACTCCGACGCCGGGACGCCCCGTGTCGACGCGGAAAACGCTGAGCAGGCGGCAACGGAACCTAAAAGGCCTCTCAGTGACGAGGAACACGCTCGGGCGGCGCTTCGGAAGTTCACCGAAGTGGACACCGATCCTGACCGTGTGAACGTGTCGCTGCGCAGCATCCTTGGAGGCGACATCTTGGCTGGCGCATGGTTCCGTCGGCAATTCTTCTTCATCCTGATGCTTGTGGCGTTTGTTATTGTTTATGTGAGCAATCGCTACGCCAGCCAGCAGGAACTGCTTGAAATAGATGCTTTGCAGAAGCAGCGCATAGACGAACAGTATAGGGCGCTCACGCGGTCGAGCGAATTGATGGAACTCACACGGCGCAGCAGCGTGGAAAACTACCTGCGCACGACAAACGACAGTACGTTGCAAACGGCAACCGTGCCACCCTACACGCTTGACGTAGATGAAAATTAACCATTATAAGCGAACCGAACAACTATGAAATTCCCTGGTAAAAAGGTCATGCCTAGGTACTTCCTGATCACTGTCGTGTTGGGCGTGGTGGGGCTGCTCGTCTTGTTCAAGGCTGCTCATATCATGTTTCTCGAACGCGACTATTGGGAGGCTGTGAGCGACCGTTTCGTCAAGGATAGTGTCGAGATATATCCGGAGCGTGGGAATATCTATTCGGCAGACGGACAGCTCCTTGCGGGTTCACTGCCAGAATATAAGATATATATGGATTTCATGTCCTGGGAGAAGGACAGTTTACGCCGGATACGCGACCAGCATCGCCGCGATTCCCTCCTGAATGCCAAAATGGACAGCATCTGTGAGGGGATGCACCGCTTGTTTCCGGACATCGACCCGCAGAAGTTCCGTTCATTGCTGCGCGAAGGCCGTGCGGCGAAGAGCCATCATTGGCTGCTCTATCCGAGACGCATCTCGTATATTGAATATCAGGAGGTGAAGCGCCTGCCTTATTTTTCGCTCCCTTCGTATCGCGGAGGCTTCCATGCAGAAGAGTTCAAGCAGCGTAAGAAGCCCTTTGGTTCGCTCGCAGCCCGCACGATCGGCGAGATGTATGGAGGCAAGGATACAGCCCGTTTCGGCTTGGAACTGTCACTTGACACCCTGTTGCGCGGAAAGCCCGGCCTGACACACCGTCAGAAAGTGCGCCGGCGTTACCTGAACATTATCGACGTGCCGGCGCAGGACGGTTATGACGTTGTCACGACGCTTGATGTGGGAATGCAGGACATCTGTGAGCAGGCTCTGAACGACAAACTAACCGAGTTGGAAGCCATTTCAGGCATTTGCATCCTTATGGAGGTGGCAACGGGCGACATCAAGGCCATGACTTCGCTGACACGCTGTGCGGACGGGAAGTACAGGGAAGTACGTAACGCCGCAGTGAGCGACTTGCCCGAACCGGGGTCTGTCTTCAAGCCCGTTTCCTTTATGGTTGCGATGGACGATGGTTACATCGATATGGACACTCGGGTCAACACGGGTTCCGGAATCATGGAGATGCACGGCCGCCGTATGCGTGACCACAACTGGCACCGCGGCGGATATGGCGAAATCGCCGTTCCGAAGATTTTGCAGGTGTCGTCGAACATAGGCGTAAGCTACTTGATTGACAAGTACTACTATGATCAGCCTGAGAAGTATGTGGACGGCGTCTATCGAACTGGCATCACCGAAGACACAAAGCTCCCGATTCCCGGATATGCCCGCCCGCGTCTTCGCCGGCCTAAGGAAGACGGCAGCAATTGGTCAAAAACCGCGCTGGCATGGATGAGCATCGGTTACGAAAGCCAGATTCCACCGATCAACACGCTGATGTTTTATAACGGCATAGCCAACAACGGACGCATGGTAAGGCCTCGGTTGGTGAAGAGCCTGATGCGCAACGGCGAGGTAGTCCATGAATATCCCGTCGAAGTCGTGCGCGAACAGATGTGCAAGCCCAAGACATTGAAGAACCTGCAAACCATTCTCGAACAAGTAGTCAGCATCGGCCTTGGAAAGGCCGCGGGCAACAAACTCTTTCACGTGTCGGGCAAGACCGGCACGGCGCAGGTCTGGACGAGCGCTGGCTTTGCTTCGGAGTATTTTGTGTCGTTTGCAGGTTACTTCCCGAGCGAAAAGCCGCAGTATTCCTGCATCGTATGTATCCGTAAGCGCGGTATAGCGTCGGGCGGAGGACAATGTGGACCCGTGTTCCGGAAAGTGTCGGAGGCTATCATGGCGCAGCGTCTGCGGCCGGAAATCGCGGCTGCCCGTGACACGGTCCACGCACCCGAGCCCGAAGTGAAGGACGGCGATATTGCGGCCGCAGTCCGTGTGATGCGCACATTGGGTGTGCAGTATGAAGCTCCCGAAGCAGCGTTAGGCGAGACCGTTTGGGGCGAAGCGGCCGCTCACGGCGGCAAAGTCTATCTGGCTGCGGCGCCGCAAGACACGGGACGTGTGCCCGATGTCGTCGGCATGGGTGCCCGTGATGCTGTGTTCTGCTTGGAGCAGGCTGGGTTGCGCGTGAAGTTGAACGGCGTCGGCGCCGTAACGCATCAGAGTATCAAGGCGGGTTCGCCCCTCGTTGCAGGTCAAGTCGTTGAGCTCGAATTGAAAACCAGCCGCAAGGCCCGTAAGGCTGAACCCCGTCCCGCACCGTCTGTTCCGGCGGATACGGTGATGCCGCCTTCTGCCGGACAAAAGACCCGCAGCGATTCAGCTGCTCCCAAGGCTCCGGCGAAGAAGCCGTCCGGCACTCCTGCGAAGCAGGACGACCGCCAGCAAGCCTGCCTCTTCGACGGGCGCCAACGTCGTGTTCCTACGAAGTTTATCCGCAATGCTTAAACAATAAGAAAAAGAAGATATGAAACTGTCCGAAGTCCTGAAAAAAGTGAAGCCCCTTGAAATTGTGAACGGGGCTGATGTGGAAATCACGGGCGTATGCACCGATTCGCGCAAGGTGAAGCCTGGCAATCTCTTCGTAGCCGTGAGAGGAACGCAAGTAGACGGCCACGATTTCATCGCTGCGGCAGTTTCTCTCGGCGCTGCGGCCGTTTTGATGGACGCAGTGATAGAAAAATACGTCACGGATGGTGTCGTTTTCGTCCGTGTGGCCAACACGGAGGACGCCGTCGGTCCTGTGGCTACGACGTTTTTCGGTGATCCTTCACGTCACCTGAAATTGGTGGGAGTGACGGGAACGAACGGGAAAACGACGATAGCTACGCTGCTCTATACTCTCTTCCGAAAGCTCGGTTATAAGTGTGGACTCTGCTCGACGGTCTGCAATTATATCGACGGCGAGGCGGTTCCCGCGGACCATACGACGCCCGACCCGATCACGCTGAACGAGTTGCTTGCGCGTATGGTGGCAACGGGCTGTGACTACGCTTTCATGGAGTGCAGTTCCCATGCCATTCATCAAAAACGCATCGGCGGTCTTGAATTTGCTGGTGGTATTTTCACGAACCTTACGCGCGACCATCTGGACTACCACAAGACGTTTGAGAACTACCGCGATGCGAAGAAAGCCTTTTTCGACAGCCTCGGGAAGGGGGCTTTCGCCATCACCAATGCCGACGACAAGAACGGAATGGTCATGGTGCAGAACACGCAGGCTGCGGTGCGAACTTATTCCACCAGGACGGCGGCCGATTTCAAAGGACGTATCCTCGAAGAGAGTATCGAAGGCATGCTTATCAGCATTGACGGCCGCGAGGTGAGTGTTCATTTCGTCGGTCGCTTCAACGTGTCGAATCTTTTGGCCGTCTACGGTGCTGCTGTCATGCTGGGTGAACCGGCGGATGAAGTGTTGCGCGTGCTGTCCGACCTGCGTCCCGTCAACGGCAGGTTTGAGGCTATGCGTGCTCCGGCTGGATACAGCGCCATCGTCGACTATGCCCATACGCCCGACGCCCTTGTCAATGTGCTTGATGCCATCCGTGAGATCGTCCACGGGCGCGGCCGTGTCATCACGGTCTGTGGTGCGGGCGGAAACCGCGACAAGGGTAAGCGGCCGCTCATGGCACGTGAAGCTTCCACTCGCAGCGATCGCCTCATCCTCACCAGTGATAACCCGCGCTTTGAGGAGCCACAAGCAATTCTCGATGACATGCTCGCCGGTCTCGATGAAGATTTGCGGCGTAAGACCCTCGTTATCGTCGACCGTCGCGAGGCCATCCGTACGGCCTGTATGATGGCGCAGCCCGGCGATGTCATCCTCGTGGCAGGCAAGGGACACGAACCTTATCAGGAGGTGAAAGGTGTGAAGCACCACTTCGATGACCACGAAGAGTTGCGTGAGGCTTTCGGATTGTCCTCGAAGGCCTGAAAACTCCTTTCGTCCAAAGACCTAACCTGTAACGAATAGCAGATAGCCATGTTATACTACTTATTCCGTTTTCTGGAGCAGTTCGGAGTGCCCGGCTCCGGCATGTGGTCCTACATCTCGTTCCGCTCCCTGCTGGCCTTGATGCTGGCATTGATAGTGTCGGCTTGGTTCGGCCAGTATTTTATCCGGTGGATGAAGCGGCACAATGTGAGTGAGGTGCAGCGCGACGCCAAGATAGACCCGTTTGGCGTGCAGAAGCTGAACGTGCCTTCGATGGGTGGCATTATAATTATTGTGTCTATCCTTGTACCTTGTCTGTTGCTGGGGCGTTTGCGTAATATATATATGATTTTGATGCTCGTTACGACCGTATGGCTCGGTCTGCTGGGCTTTCTTGACGATTATATCAAGAATTTCAAGAAGAACAAGGACGGTCTTCCCGGCCGCTATAAGATTGTGGGCCAAGTCGCCATTGGTCTTGTCGTGGGTTTGACCCTGTATTACAGTCCCGACGCTGTGATTCGCGAGAACGTCGAGATGCAACGCAATGGTGCCACTACGGAAATCGTGCATAAGAGCGAGACCGTCAAGTCCACCAAGACGACAATTCCTTTCGTCAAGAACAATAACTTCGACTACGCCGATCTTGTCGGATTCATGGGGCCGTATCAGCGGCAAGCCGGTTGGGTCGTTTTCGTGTTAGTTACCATTTTTGTCATCACGGCGGTGTCGAACGGAGCCAACCTGAACGACGGCATGGATGGTATGGCTGCCGGTAATTCCGCCATTATCGGCATTGCGCTCGGCGTGCTGGCTTATGTGTCGAGCCATATAGAGTTTGCCAGCTACCTGAACATCATGTATATTCCCGGTTCTCAGGAACTCGTCATATTCTGTTCGGCGTTTGTCGGTGCGCTCATCGGCTTTCTTTGGTACAACGCCTATCCGGCTCAGGTGTTCATGGGCGACACTGGTTCGCTGACGATTGGTGGCATTATCGCCGTATTAGCCATCATAGTCCACAAGGAATTGCTCATACCGATTCTTTGCGGCATCTTCCTCGTTGAAAGTCTCAGCGTGATACTTCAAGTGGAATTTTTCAAGTTTGGGAAGCGTCGCGGAGTGCGTCAGCGCATTTTCAAGCGGACACCCATTCACGATAACTTCCGGGTGTTGCCCTCGCAGCTTGACCCCGATTGCCGCTATCTGCTTCGGAACTGGCCGCATGGTGCGTGGCACGAGTCGAAAATAACGGTGCGTTTTTGGATCACTACCATCATTTTGGCCGCCGCAACGATCATCACTTTGAAAATACGATAAGAAATAACGAAAGAAAGGAACGAAAATCTTATGTCAAGGATAGTCATTTTGGGAGCTGCCGAGAGTGGGGTAGGCGCAGCGATATTGGCTCAAAAAAAAGGATTTGATGTATTTGTCTCAGATTTGGGACGCATTAAATCGGAATATAAGGCACAGCTTGATGCTCGCGGCATCACGTGGGAAGAGGGGCGCCACACCGAGGCGCTTATCCTCAATGCCGACGAGGCGATCAAGAGTCCGGGCATACCGGAAACGGCTCCGATGGTAGTGGCGCTTCGACGGAAAGGAGTTCCCGTCATCAGCGAGATCGAGTTTGCAGGACGCTACACTGACGCTCGCATGATCTGTATCACCGGTAGCAACGGAAAAACGACGACCACGTCGCTCATTTATCACCTCTGTCGTGCCGCCGGTCTCGATGTGGGTCTCGCGGGCAACATCGGGCACAGCCTGGCGCTTCAAGTAGCCGAAACGCCGCACAAGAACTATGTCATCGAACTGTCGTCGTTTCAGCTTGACGACATGTTCGATTTCCGGGCCAACGTGGCTGTCCTGCTCAACATTACGCCCGACCATCTCGACCGTTACGATTATAAGATGCAGAACTACGTTGATGCGAAGATGCGCATCCTCCGCAACCAGACGGCCGCCGACACATTTATATATTGGGCTGATGACGACTACGTAGGCAATGAGCTTGCAAAATATGACACTGCCTGTCGCGTCCTGTCCTTTGCTGATGTGCCCGGACGCGGCGTGACGGCATACGCCGACGGAGGCAACTTTGTTCTGGAGCAGCCTGCGCCGTTCCGGATGCCTTGTGCCGAACTCTCCTTGCGTGGCAAGCACAACCTGCGCAATGAGTTGGCTGCTGCTATGGCCGCCAAAGCAATCGGCATTCCTGACGACGTGCTACGCCAAGGGTTGGGCGATTTTCCCGGTGTCGAACACCGATTGGAGCGCGTGGCTACGGTCGGCGGCGTGGCTTACGTCAACGACTCGAAAGCGACGAATGTCGACGCCTGCTACTATGCGCTCGAAGCCATGACGACACCTGTCGTCCTCATCCTTGGCGGAAAAGACAAAGGGAACGACTATAACGAAATCCGACCGCTTGTCGAACAGAAGTGCCGCGCGCTTGTTTATCTCGGCGCCGACAATAAGAAACTGCACGACTTCTTCGATGGTCTTGGCCTCCCTGTGGCAGACACTCACTCAATGGCCGATTGCGTGGCGGCCTGCCGCCGGCTGGCCCACGAGGGCGACACGGTCCTGTTGAGTCCTTGTTGTGCCAGTTTCGACCTTTTCCGCAACATGGAAGACCGCGGCTGCCAGTTCAAGAGCCTTGTGCATGACATGGAAACCAGTCACAGTCAACACACGCAATCATGAAGAAAATCCAAAACGCATTCAAGGGCGACCGGGTCGTCTGGGTCGTGTTCTTCTTCCTCTGTATCATCTCGTTGATAGAGGTGTACAGCGCGGCGAGTACATTGACTTACAGCTCGGGCAGTTTTTGGAGTCCGCTCATCAAGCAGGCCGTTTTCCTTGGTGTCGGGACGCTTATCGTTGTAGGCATCCACAATGTGCCTTGCCGCTACTTCAAGCTCATTCCCATTCTTTTGCTGGTGCCCACGTATGCCCTCCTGTTGTTCACGTCGCTCTATGGCGCCATGGTCAATGGGGCATCGCGCGCCATTCCTATCTTCGGTTTCCAGTTCCAGCCGCTCGAACTGGGAAAGGGAGTCACTGTCGTGACCACCGCTCTCATCCTTGCGTCGCTTCAAAACGAGGAAGGTGCAGACCGTAGGGCGTTCAAGTGGGTGCTGATCACGGCAGGCATCATGTGTGCCCTTATCTTTCCTGAAAACCTCTCTACGTCCGTCCTTCTTTTCGGCGTGGTGCTCATCATGATGTTTATCGGGCGCGTTTCGCTCATTCAGTTGGGCAAGTTGCTCGGTGTCCTGATGCTTTTTGCGGCCAGCGCCGTGATGCTCGTCAAGTGCCTCCCCGACGACAAGGAGAGTGCCGTTTATGACCTCCCGGGGCTTCATCGCCTCTCGACGTGGGTGAACCGCGTCGAGACGCACGGGGAGATGTCGAAAGAAGTGGCTCCCGAGGACTTCGACATAGACAAGGACGCTCAGATCGCCCATGCCCATATTGCTATTGCCACAAGCAACGTAGTGGGGAAAATGCCCGGAAATTCTGTTGAGCGAGATTTCCTGAGCCAAGCTTTTTCCGACTTCATCTTTGCTATTATCATCGAAGAGATGGGCATTTGGGGTGCGGCTATCGTCGTCTTTCTCTACATTGTCCTGCTTTTTCGCGCCGGCCGCATAGCGAGCCGTTGCGAGCACAATTTCCCGGCATTTCTTATCATGGGCTTGGCGCTGTTGCTCGTTGTCCAGGCCGTGATGAACATGCTGGTAGCCGTCGGCATCATGCCGGTAACAGGACAGCCCTTGCCGCTTATTAGCCGTGGCGGTACGTCGACGCTGATGAGCTGCGTTTACATCGGTATGATTCTCAGTGTCAGCCGTTACGCCCGTCGTCGTGAGGAGAGTGCGAACCGGGTGACGCCTGCGGAGGAGCCCGATGTCGATCCCAACTACTACAATACGGCAAACTTGATCTGACATATCATGAAACGATTACTGACTCCGTTCATCCTCTTGGTCATGGTCTTTACTTCAATCACGGCTTTCGCGGCCGTCGCCAAGGACACCCGCCAGCGTGTCCGTTTCGAGACAACTTCCGGGACGTTTGTCGTGGCTCTCTATGACGACACCCCGATTCACCGTGATAACTTCCTGCGCCTTGTGCGCAGCGGCTTCTACGACGGCATCCTCTTTCATCGTGTCATTGAGGGGTTCATGGTGCAGGCTGGCGACCCCGATTCGCGCCAGGCACGGCCCGGGCAACGCTTGGGTGAGAAGTCGGAGGGCGAGACGCTGCCCGCCGAAATCCGCTATCCCGGTCACTACCATCTGCGGGGAGCCTTAGCTGCCGCGAGGCTGGGCGACGGGATCAATCCCGAACGTCGCAGCAGCGGGTCGCAGTTCTACATCGTCTGGGGTGAGCGTATGTCGCAGCGCATCCTTGCGCCGATTTTTGAATATGACGCCCAGTTCCTTGCCGAAGGCGAAGAGTTGCCATCGAGCGTGCGCACCGACTATGAGACGCTTGGCGGGTCGCCTCACCTCGACGGACAGTATACCGTGTTCGGTGAGGTGGTCGAAGGGTTGAAAGTGATTAAGAAAATGCAGAAAGCAGACACCGACGCCAACGACCGGCCAGTGACGGACATCCGTATATTGAAAGCCACGGTCGTCGGGGAGTGAGCACATTGAAGCCCTGACCGGTCCAACGGTCAGGATAATAGGAAAAACGGGACGGCTGATGGGAAATTCTATCGCTTCGATAGAATTTCCCATCAGCCGTCTGGATTTTACGGGCGGTGGCTGCGGTGTCGCCGGGCAAGCCACGCGTCGAACGCCAACAGCAGGAAGAACGACAGACCCATCGGAAGCCAAGGCACAAGGCTGTCGGCGTCGGGCAGGGTCACCCTGAGGCTTTCCACGCAAGCCGGTCCGAACATCCAGCTGAGAAAGCCGAGAGCCACAGCTACGACGATGGCTGCGGCCGCTGCCGCCCGACGCTGGCGTCGGCGTTCAGCTGCGCGCCGGGTGGCAGCGATGTGCTTCATGGTCTGGTGGGTGAAGTTGCTCGGCAGCCGTTTCTCAGGCGCCAGGGCGCGTCTGAGGTCTTGTTGTCGGAGTTTAAGAGTCTTCGGGTTCATGGCTCAAAAGTACGAAAAGTTTTTTACGAAGACGGCTCAGCCGGGTGCGGACGTTGCCCTCGCTGAGGCCCATGATGGTCGCCGTTTCGGCCGTGGGCCGCTCCTCGTCGTAGGTCAGCAGGAGCAGGGTGCGTTCCTCCGGCCGCAGGCGGCCGAGTGCCTGCCGCAGGCGCTCCACCGCCGCGTCGGCCGCTCCGGCCTCGGGATTGTCGGACAGGATGACCTCGTCGCCCAGTGCATCGAGCGCCCGTTCGTCGTCGAAGAGCAGTTCGCGTCGTGGCTTCCGCGCCCGGCGCAGGGCGAGGTGGTAGGCTATCTGGTAGAGCCATGTCGAGAACTGGCAGTCGCCCCTGAAAGTCGGCAGTTTCTCGTAGGCACGGACAAAGGCATCCTGTGTGACCTCTTCGGCGTCCTCGGCGCAGTCCACGATGCCCGCCACCATGCGGTGGATGGCGTCGGCATAGCGGTCGAGGAAGTAGGCGTACTCCTCCTCGTGCCCGGCCAGTATGGCTTGGATGCGTGCGGCCTCGGTCATCGTTTGGTGGGTCTTGTAGTCGTTCGCGGATTGGTGGGGCAATGGTCGCGCAGGGTGTCCTTATATATTAATGTGTCGCTTCATCTGCCTTTTCGGCCGGTTCATCGTATTGGATGCGTTCAGTGTGTTTCCGGTCGTTGTGGCTCTCGATGGCGTAAGAGATGATGAGGCCCGCACCGCCGAAGATGAGCGTGCATGCGCCGTAAGTGGTTCCGGCAATTTCTCTTGCGTTCCGAAGCATCTCGCCGGTAACGTAGCCCGGGATAGCCATTGCGTTGATGAAGAAAGCCGCAAGGAGACCGAGGCCCAGTCCCAAAATGAGGCAGCCGGCCCGCAGTGCGCTGAAATGGCCCATCCGTCGTGGCCATAAGTCTGGCTGACGCAAGTTGACAGGGCAATTGTCGTGCATCTTGCTGATGTACATCATGCGCTCGGAGCGTCGTACGAAAAGCTCGAAGAGACGGTAAATGAAGTAGAAGACGATGGCCGTGGTCAGCGGCGTGGTGATGAAATCCATCATAAGGCTTGATTTTTTGGAAGGTTATTGTTCGTATTTTTATCGCTGTCTACACACTTGGAGACACGGCGGGCCGGAATGTTACACACCCGGCCCGTTTTTTTTCTGTGGTTTACGAAAAAATTTCATGCAGCACGTCGAGCGACTTCAAGTCGGGAAAGGCCGGCAGGTGCAGCCGGTAGTAGTCGTTCAGGGCTGCCAGGAGGCGCTGTCGTTCTTCGCGACTGAAGCGGAAGAGGTGCATCGTGTCGTAGTTCATCCTCATGAGCAGCGGGAGGCGCGCCGCGTCGGCCGGCATCAGGAAGTGGCTGTGCAGGGGCGCCTGCGTGGTGAACTGTCCCGTTTCGAGGTCGAAGTATCGCCCCGTCCCGCGTTCCGAGAGGTTGGGATAGATGCCCAGGAAGCGCGTCATGCGCAACAGGAATACCAAGTGGAAATTGGCAAAGGAACGCTGGCAGAGGTCAAGCCATACGACCGACGCCCGCAGGTAGGCATAGAGCGGGCGGTCGGGCGGATTCTCACGCAGGGCAAGGTGGAGAAATTCGGCGAGGAAGAGCGCGATGCTTGTTTTGTAGGGATCGTATGGAACAGACGTCTCGATATAATCGGGCCGGGCGGCTTTGACGCGGGCGAGACGGGCGTTCGGTTTCCGGTCCCACTCCACATGGAGCAGTGCCATGGGGCGGAACAGACGTGATTTCACCGCCGCGCGCCGTGAGGCCGACACGCGGACGAGGAAGGATACCATGCCTTCGTCCTCGGTGTAGACGTCGATGATGTTCTCGTCGTCTTTGTATTTAATGGTGCGGAGCACCAGTCCTCTCGAACTTGTCAGCATAATTCTTTCGTCGGGTGTGGCGTGACGGGCGTTGTGTCCGTTTCGCCCTCCGGCCGTTCTGTCTTTCCTGGCCGGTGGCCAGGCGGAACGGTCAGCCGTCCGGAATTTTCAGTCAGCCGTCCCGTCGAGGCGGCCTGCCCACCTGGATCTGCCGTCCGGCCGTTCAGTTTCCCGCGAAGATACGCCAAAGCGTCGGAAAGTGAGGGTAGAAAGGCTTGAAAAGCAAAAAATCAAATTTTTTTATCGAAACATTTTGTCATGTCAGCAGGAAGCCTTACTTTTGCACTCGCAAACAAGCGCCGAGAGGCTTTCAGCTTGTTTGAAAGGCAGGCCCATTCGTCTATCGGTTAGGACGTGAGATTTTCATTCTCAAAAGAGCGGTTCGATTCCGCTATGGGCTACTCAATAAAAGCAACAAGAATAAAATGGCAAACCACAAATCTTCTGAAAAGAGAATTCGTCAGACCGCCGCACGCAGACTGCACAATAGATACTACGCCAAGACCATGCGTAACGCCGTTCGCAAACTCCGCGCAACGACTGAGAAAGCCGCAGCCGAAGAGCTGCTTCCCAAAGTGCAGGCCATGCTCGACAAACTGGCTAAGCAGAACATCATTCACAAGAACAAAGCTTCGAACATCAAGTCTGGCTTGATGATTCACGTCAGAAAGTTGGCGTAAGGCTTTGAGGGGTTAAACAATGAAGGCTGTAATCGGAAAGATTGCAGCCTTCATTGTTTTTCAATGGTACATAAAGACGAGCATCCGGGCGGTTGAAGGGATTGCGTGACGCTTCATTTTGTCGGTCAAGGCCGGGGAATAAAATCTCGTTAATATAAAAAATGGGAAAAAGTTTACCATTCATTTGGCTCGTACGAAAGAACTCTTTATCTTTGTCGCAGAAAATACGAAAGACTGCGAAGAATGATCTTATCAATGGCTCACATGTTCTGCTGGTGGCGTCGCTTACAACCTCAAAAGTCGTAAGTCAACCAGTCGTGTGTAGCTGTCATTCCTAAGTCCGGGTAATATAGAATTTGCAAAGGCTGTCGTTCTTACGACAGCCTTTTTTGTTTTATCCCCCTTAACCATAATCAATCATGAAACAGTATCAAGTAGATGAAAACGGCTTTTACGGCGATTTCGGAAGCGCTTACATTCCCGAGATCCTCCATCGCTGCGTGTCGGAGTTAACGACTGCCTATCGTGACATCCTTGACAGTGAGGACTTTCAGACCGAGTTCTCACGCCTGTTGCGCGACTATGTCGGCCGGCCCTCTCCGTTGTTTTTCGCCCGGCGACTTTCGGCGAAGTATGGCTGCCGGATTTATCTCAAACGTGAGGACTTGAATCACACGGGGGCTCACAAAATCAACAATGCCATAGGTCAGGTCCTTCTGGCACAACGTTTGGGAAAACGGCGTATTATTGCCGAAACGGGTGCCGGTCAGCACGGCGTTGCCACAGCTACGGTATGTGCGCTGATGGGCATGGACTGTGTGGTCTATATGGGCGAGACGGACATCCGTCGCCAATCAGTGAATGTCCGGAAAATGCAAATGCTCGGCGCGACTGTGCGTTCCGTCACTTCGGGCAATATGACGCTGAAAGACGCCACGAACGAGGCTATCCGCGATTGGTGCTGCCATCCCGACGATACTTACTATGTGATAGGTTCGACGGTGGGACCGCATCCTTATCCAGACCTGGTGGCTCGTTTGCAGTCGGTTATCAGTCGGGAAATCAGGGCGCAGCTGATGGCTCACGAAGGCCGCGACTATCCAGACTATCTCATGGCCTGTGTGGGCGGTGGGAGCAATGCTGCTGGTACGGTATATCATTATCTCGATGACGACCGTGTGAAAATCATCCTCGCCGAAGCCGGAGGCGAGGGCCTTGACACGGGGCGTTCGGCGGCTACGCTTCATCTCGGTCGTATCGGTGTGTTGCACGGGTCGAAGACGATGGTCATGCAGAGTGCCGATGGACAAATTGAAGAGCCCTGTTCCATTTCTGCCGGACTGGATTATCCCGGAGTGGGCCCTCTTCATGCTAATCTTGCCGCCCAACACCGAGCCACGGTCTATGCCGTCACGGACGACGAAGCACTCCGTGCGGCTTATGAATTGACCCGGCTGGAAGGCATCATCCCGGCGCTTGAATCTGCTCATGCCCTCGGCGCCTTTCCCAAGGTGGCTTTTCGTCCGTCCGACCTCGTTGTCCTGACCGTTTCCGGACGTGGTGACAAAGATTTGGAGACCTATTTGAAATACTTACCGTCATGAAAGGGCTCGCTATGAAAACGTATGACTATCGCGTCCGCCACCGCGTTTTGCTTGGTGACCTGCATACTCCGGTGAGCACGTATCTCAAAGTGCGCGATCTCTTCCCCCAAAGTTTCTTGATGGAGAGTTCGGATTACCATGGCAGTGAGAACAACCGCTCTTTCATCGGCCTGAATCCCTTGGCCCGTCTCAGTGTGAACCACGGCGTGGCCACGGCCGTCTTTCCCGACGACTCGCGTGAGGAAATCCCCGTTGCGGGAAAGGAGGACGTCGAGCGCGTGATGACAGGTTTCCTTTCGCGCTTTCGGGCTACTGGAGAATATGCCGGCTATTGCGGCCTGTACGGCTATACCGCATTCAATGCAGTCCGTTACTTCGAACCGGTCAACGTGCCCGACAGCCGGGAAGATAAGAATGACGCTCCGGATATCCTATATATACTGTACAAGTATCTCATCGTATTCAATGATTTCAAAAGTGAGTTAGTCTTGATTGAGTTACAGGCTGAGGAGGAATCCAGTCATCTCGACGAGGTGGAACGGGCAGTGCATGACCGGAATTATACGACCTATGGCTTCCGTCCGGTGGGGGAGACGAGTAGTCCCATCACGGACAATGAGCACAAAGCCAACGTGCGCCGGGGTATCGCTCACTGTCTTCGGGGCGACGTGTTCCAAATCGTGCTGTCGCGACGTTTTGTACAGAAATTCCAGGGCGACGACTTCAAACTCTATCGCGCCTTGCGGAGTATCAATCCCTCTCCTTATCTGTTTTATTTTGACTTTGGCGGCTTCCGCCTCTTCGGTTCGTCGCCGGAGACGCACTGCAAGGTTGAGGGCCAGTTGGCCACCATCGACCCTATCGCCGGGACGACGCGTCGCAGCGGTGACCGCGCGGCTGACGAGGCCCTGACGGCAGCTCTGCTGGCCGACCCGAAGGAAAACGCCGAACATGTCATGCTGGTTGATCTGGCCCGTAACGATCTCAGCCGCAACTGCCGCAATGTCCGTGTAGCTTTTTACAAAGAGCCGCAGTATTACAGCCATGTCATTCACCTTGTCAGCCGCGTCTGCGGTACGCTACGCCTAGAGGCAAATGCTGTCCGCACGTTCATCGATACCTTTCCGGCCGGCACATTGAGCGGAGCACCGAAAGTGAGAGCCATGCAGCTCATCAGCGAAATAGAGCCTCATAGCCGCGGTGCCTATGGTGGATGTATCGGCTTCATCGGTCTGCACGGCGGGCTCAACCAAGCGATTACCATCCGCACTTTTGTGAGTCGCAATCACGAACTATGGTTTCAGGCGGGTGGCGGCATTACGGCTCTGAGCAGCGAGGATAATGAACTGCAAGAAGTGAACAACAAACTCGGCGCCTTGAAAAAAGCCATAGTCATGGCCGAAAAAATGTAAATCGAAGCTATCGTTATGCAAATCGTTATTATTGACAATTACGACTCGTTCACCTATAATCTCGTCCAGGCGTTCGAGTCCCTCGGTGCCGGCGTCACGGTATGGCGCAACGACGCTTTTTCGCTTGCCGACCTGCGCCGCTTCGACCGCTTGGTCCTTTCGCCCGGTCCGGGTGTGCCGGCTGAGGCGGGCCTCCTGCTCGATGTCGTTCGGGAATATGCGGCCGTGAAGCCTATTCTCGGCATCTGTTTGGGCGAACAGGCCATCGGTCAAGTCTATGGCGCCCGGCTCGTCAACCTGCCTGCTGTCTTTCACGGCGTCCAGACCCCGGCAGAAATCATTGAGCCCGACTATGTTTTTGAAGGGCTGCCGCGCCGCATACAGGTGGGCCGCTACCATTCGTGGGTGGTGGACCGCGCCTCCCTTCCGGCCTGCTTGGAAGTTACGGCTGTCAGTCCGGAGGGTTACGTCATGGCCTTGCGCCATCGCGAGTACGACGTCCGCGGCGTACAGTTTCACCCCGAGTCTATCCTCACGCCCTGCGGCGTGGAGATGCTTCGGAACTGGTTGTTTCATAATGTCTGAAAAATGAAAGAGATATTGTTGAGGCTTTTTGCCCACGAAGAACTGTCGTCCTCCGAAGCCTGTTCGCTGATGCTTGGTGTGACGAACGGTGATTATAACGACGCCCAGCTCGCGTCGCTCCTGACGGTGTTCCAGATGAGAGGTGTGACGGTGCCTGAGCTCGTCGGATTCAGACGTGCGCTGCTTTCCACACGCGTTCCTGTCGACCTGTCTGACTATGCACCCATAGACATCGTCGGTACTGGTGGCGACGGAAAGAATACGTTCAACATTTCTACGTGTGCCTGTTTCGTCGTGGCGGCTGCCGGCTACACCGTGGCCAAGCACGGTAATTACGGGGCTACGTCGGTCAGCGGCGCCAGTAACGTCATGGAGCAGCACGGTGTCAGGTTTACGGCCGACGAAGCCCGCTTGCGCCGTTCGGTTGAAGGCTGCGGCGTGGCCTATCTTCATGCTCCGCTTTTCAATCCGGCCATGAAGCACGTGGCTTCTGTCCGTCGCAGTTTGCAGGTGCGCACGCTGTTCAACCTGCTCGGCCCGTTAATCAATCCATGTTGTCCGCCGTACCAGCTACTCGGCGTGGCCGACTTGGCGCAAATGCGTCTCTATACCCTCACTTTGCAGGAGCTCGGAGTCGGCTTTGCTGTGGTCAACAACCTTGACGGCTATGACGAAATCTCGCTGACCGACGAGTTCAAGGTGATGACCAATCGCTACGAAACCATTTACCGCCCGTCTGACCTCGGGTTCGCCCTCGCCCCACAGGAGGCACTGTCCGGCGGCGCCACGCCCGAGGAGGCCGCCCACATCTTCGACGCCGTGCTGCAAGGCCGCGCCACACAGGCCCAGACCGACTGCGTGCTCATCAATGCCTCGTTCGCCATACAAGCCCGCCATCCGCAGCGCCCCATCGACGAGTGCGTCGCCGTGGCGCACGAGGCTTTGGCCAGTGGCAAGGCTTGGAAAACGTTCTGCCGTTTTGTCGAGTTGAACAGCTGACGCTCTGCCCACGCAGCCCGTAAAACGTAGTCGGCGACTTGGAAAAACGAGTCGGCTGTCCGTAAAAACTAGTCGGCGACTAAGAAGAACCTGTCGCTCTGGCTGTTTTCCCTATCGTCCCGACAGGTGTTCCGGGCAAACCGTTGCTGCCTCGGGCCGCCGCATCCGTTCCGTTCGTAGTTTCGTCCTGCCGGACGGCGGGCGTCATAAATGGCGCCCCTACCAGAGGCGTATTACGGGAAACGGCGTTGCAGCAGGCCGAAAAGCCCGACAGGGCCGTATGTCTCACCGTGCAGAAAAGCTGCAAACGTGGTACGTAGGGGCGCCACTTGTGACGCCCACACGCCGGAACGGCGTAACAAAGACGGTCGCCCTGCCCAAAGCTCGCGCTGTCGCATCCGTTCTGTCTGAGGTTTCGTCCTGCCGGACGGCGGGCGTCATAAATGGCGCCCCTACCTGAGGCGTATTACGGGAAGCGGCGTTACGGCAGGCCGAAAGCCTGATAGGCCTGCATGTCGCACCATGCAGAAAAGTTGCAAACGTGGTACGTAGGGGCGCCACTTGTGACGCCCGCACGCCGGAACGGCGTAACAAAGACGGCCTCCCTGCCCAAAACTCCCGTCGTCGCACCCGTTCCGCCTGTGGTTTTGCCCTGCCGGGCGACGTGCGTCATAAATGGTGCCCCTACGTGAGGCGTGTTACGGGAAGCGGCGTTACAGCAGGCCGAAAGCCCGACAAGGCCGTATGTCGCACCATGCAGAAAAGCTGCAAACGTGGTACGTAGGGGCGCCACTTGTGACGCCCGCACGCCGGAACGGCGTAACAAAGACGGCCTCCCTGCCCAAGATCCCCGCCGTCGCACCCGTTCCGCCTGTGGTTTCGCTCTTTCCGGGCGACGGGCGTCACCGATGGCGCTACTACGGCGCCGATGTTCCGCACGGGGCATACCATAAACATTACTTAAACGACGAACAAATCTATCTTTATGGAAGAAAGAACTGACATATTAGACGATATCGTGGCTCGCAAGCGCCGCTACATTGCGATGTGGGCCAGAGAATGTCCGCTGGCCGAACTCGAACGACAACTCACCGACACCGCACCGCACCGCAGCCTGCGCCGGGCCCTTGTGGCCTCGCCCACAGGCATCATCGCCGAGTTCAAGCGGCGCTCACCCTCGAAAGGATGGTTCAACCGCAGTGCCGACCCGACTCAGGTGGCGCCCGCCTACGAACGGGCAGGGGCGGCGGCCCTGTCCATCCTGGCCGACGAGCCTTTCTTCGGCGGCTCGGTCGACGACATCCGCCGGGCTCGCCCGCTCGTAAGCCTTCCTGTCTTGTGCAAGGACTTCATCCTGAGCCGCTATCAGCTCGTCCGTGCCCGTCTGGTCGGTGCCGATGCCGTGCTGCTCATTGCTGCCGTACTCACCCCCGGCGAATGCCGCGCCCTGACGCACGAGGCGCACGAATTGGGGCTTGAAGTGTTGCTCGAAGTGCACCGTCGCGAGGAACTTGACTACGTGAGCGACGATGTGGATGTGGTGGGTGTCAATAACCGCGACCTCGGCACGTTTCACACAGACCCGGCCCGTTCGCTCGAATTGGCCGATGCTTTTCCGGGGAATGTCGTCCGCATTTCTGAAAGCGGTTTGTCGTCTGCGGCCGACGTCGTCCTCCTGCATCGCGCGGGCTATTCGGGTTTCCTCATTGGCGAGTCCTTCATGCGCAGCGGTGATCCCGGCGCCGCACTTCGTACATTCATTCAGTCGGTTGACCTATGATCGTGAAAGTGTGCGGCCTGCGCGAAGCCGCCAACATCCGTGACGTCGAGACCGTTGGGGCTGATTGGATGGGCTTTGTCTGCTATCCGAAATCGTTACGTTACGTGGCTGGTGTGCCCGATTACCTGCCCCGAAAGGCCCGACGTGTGGGCGTCTTTGTCGACGCTACGTTGGTTGAAATCATGACACGGGTCGGACAGCTCGGGCTCGACACCGTACAACTCCACGGCGGCGAATCGCCCGCCCTCTGTCGGAAGTTGCACTCCGTGGGATTGCGGGTGATCAAGGCTTTTGCCCTGCGCCGCTCTTCTGACCTGGCGGCAGTGGCGGCTTACGACGGCGCTTGCGATTACTACCTTTTCGATACGCCTTGTGTCGGTTACGGCGGTTCGGGCCGGATGTTCGACTGGGAGCTCCTCTCCGGCTATGGCGGCCCGACGCCGTTTCTTCTGAGCGGCGGTTTGCGTCCCGCGAGTTTTTCTGCGCTCAGGGAATTTCACCATCCATGCTGGGCGGGAATCGACCTGAACAGCGGCTTTGAGACGGCGCCCGGCGTGAAAGACGCGGCGGCCTTGGCCGATTTTATTGAGCAATTTAAGAAACTACACCTTTAATTTTAGCCTTATGAATCGTATTGACACATTGTTTCAACAGAAACCCTGCGACGTGCTGTCGCTCTATTTTTGTGCCGGTTGTCCGACGCTCGGCGGGACAGCAGATGTCATCCGTGCCCTCGAACGTGAGGGAATCGACATGGTCGAAGTGGGCATTCCTTTCAGCGACCCGATGGCCGACGGGCCTGTCATTCAAGACGCCTCGTCACGGGCGCTGAAAAACGGCATGAGCCTGCGCCTGCTTTTTGATCAGCTGCGCGATATTCGTCCCGCAGTGACCATGCCACTCCTCCTCATGGGTTATTTGAACCCGATCATGCAATACGGCTTCGAGTCGTTTTGCCGTGATTGTCGGAAGTGCGGCATCGACGGCATGATTATACCAGACCTGCCTTTCCGCGACTACGTGGCGAATTACCGCCCCATCGCCGAGCGTTATGGGTTGCACATGGTGATGCTCATTACGCCTGAGACGAGTGACGAGCGCATCCGAGAAATCGACACCCACACCGACGGCTTTGTCTATATGGTGTCCTCGGCCGCTGTGACGGGGGCGCAGGCCAGTTTCGACGCCGCACAACAGGCTTATTTCCGCCGTGTTGAAGCGCTCAGACTGCGTAATCCAAGAATGATAGGCTTTGGCATATCGAATAGGAAAACCTATGAGGCCGCTTCTCTCCACGCTTCGGGATGCATCATCGGCAGCCGTTTTGTCAGTCTGCTCAATGAATCGGGCGGCGACGCTGCGCAAGCTGTCAGGAAACTCCGTTTGCAGCTCGCCGAGTAACCCGCGTTCCTCCGGATGTGGAAGTGGCCGGGCGGTCTGTTGCGAGGAAAAAGGCTGTCAGCCGATGACGGAAAACAAGTGCTGCGACCAGAAAAACAGTCGCTGTGACAGGAAAGACAGATGGGGCGACAGGAAATAGCCTGTCGCCCCGTCGGCGTGATGATAAGGCTTTGCCTTCTTCTTACCGTGTTCCGTCGCAGGCGGGTCAGGGTAAAAAAGCAGTTGAGCAGTGCGTTATTCTTTTTGAGATTATTCGTTCGTTTCACAAGAATTACGTATCTTTGCTCTGATATTAGCGACAGAAAAATCAAATCCCCTATATGGAAGAAGAAAGGAAGACAGCCGGATCTTATTCGGCGAGCAACATCCAAGTTCTCGAAGGCTTGGAAGCTGTACGCAAGCGTCCGGCCATGTATATCGGCGACATCAGCGAAAAGGGTCTGCACCACCTTGTTTACGAGACAGTGGACAACTCCATCGACGAAGCGTTGGCCGGTTACTGTACCCATATCGACGTGACCATCTGTGAGGACAACTCCATTATCGTACAGGATAACGGCCGTGGCATACCGGTCGACATGCACCCAAAGGAACACCGCTCGGCGCTCGAAGTTGTCATGACTGTGCTCCATGCGGGCGGAAAGTTCGACAAAGGATCCTATAAAGTTTCCGGCGGTCTGCACGGCGTGGGTGTTTCTTGCGTCAACGCGCTCTCTAAGCGGATGATTTCGCAAGTGTTCCGCGACGGAAAGATCTACCAGCAAGAATACGCCAAAGGCCACCCGCTCTATCCCGTCAAGGTGGTGGGCGAAACCGACAAGCGCGGCACGCGCCAGCAGTTCTGGCCCGATGAGACCATTTTCACTGTCACGACTTACAAGTACGACATCTTGGCCAACCGTATGCGTGAATTAGCCTACTTGAATGCAGGTATTACTATCACGCTCACTGACCTCCGTCCCGACGACGAAGGCAACACGCGGCATGAAGTATTCTATTCGAAGGACGGCCTCCGTGAGTTTGTGCGCTACATTGATTCCAGCCGCGTCCATCTCTTCGATGATGTCATCTACCTCAACACCGAAAAGCAGGGAGTGCCCATCGAGGTCGCCATCATGTACAACACGTCGTACAGCGAGAACATCCATTCCTACGTCAACAACATCAACACCATCGAGGGCGGCACCCATCTCGCCGGCTTCCGCCAAGCGATCACCCGCGTGTTGAAGAAGTATGCCGAGGAGACGGCCGCCAAACAACTCGAAAAGGCGAAGGTCGAAATCACAGGCGAGGACTTCCGCGAGGGATTGACGGCTGTGATTTCGGTCAAAGTGGCCGAGCCGCAGTTCGAAGGACAGACAAAAACGAAATTAGGAAACAGCGAAGTCACCGGTGCGGTGAACCAGGCTGTCGGTGAGGCGCTCACATATTACTTGGAGGAACATCCGAAGGAAGCCAAACTTATCGTTGACAAGGTAATCCTAGCCGCGACGGCCCGTGTGGCAGCCAGAAAGGCGCGAGAGAGCGTACAGCGTAAAAGCCCCATGTCGGGCGGTGGCCTGCCCGGCAAGCTGGCCGACTGCTCAGAGAAGGATCCTGCCGTCTGCGAGCTCTTCCTTGTCGAGGGAGACTCGGCCGGCGGCTCGGCCAAGACAGGGCGAAGCCGTGCCACACAGGCCATCCTGCCGCTGCGCGGAAAAATCCTGAACGTCGAGAAGGCCATGTGGCACAAGGCATTCGAAAGCGACGAAGTCAACAACATCATCCAAGCGCTCGGCGTCCGTTTCGGCTTGGGCGAAGACAGCAAGGAGGCCAATATCGACAAGTTGCGCTATCATAAGATTATCATCATGACTGACGCCGACGTCGATGGCTCGCACATCGACACGCTCATCATGACGTTATTCTATCGTTACATGCCCCAGATCATCCAAGACGGTTACTTGTATATTGCCACGCCACCGCTCTACCGTTGCAAGAAGGGCAAGGTCGAGGAATACTGCTACACCGACGCCGACCGCCAGCGCTTTATCGAGAAATACGGCGACGGTACCGAAAGCGGCATCACAACCCAGCGCTACAAAGGTTTGGGTGAGATGAGCGCCGAACAGCTTTGGGAGACGACAATGAACCCTGAGACGCGCCTTTTGAAGCAGGTGACGATCGAGAATGCCGCCGACGCCGACTACGTCTTCTCGATGCTGATGGGCGATGACGTCGGTCCGCGCCGTGAATTCATCGAACGTAATGCGCATTACGCCAACATTGACGCCTAAGAGAGCGATGCGTGCTCATCAGGCGCTGACAGTAAGGCACAAAAAAGAAAAAGGGCCGGGTGGGAATAGCCGCCGGAATGTGAATTCAGGCGCCCGCCGGCATTGAGGAGCTTTTACACATATTGAGTTCCGAGCTGCTTGGATGCAAATCCGGGCGGCTCGTTTTTTGTGCCGTTGTGGTTTATGTTGAGCCTGCGCTGTGTCCTTGTTTTTGAGGATACGGGGTTTACAGTCCGGCTGGCAGGATTTCCGGGACGGCTGACATGAAAATCTATCCGGCTGACAGAAAAATCTGTCGCTGCGACAGGATTCCACTCCATAGGCCCTTTGTGCATGGGTGCGGTGGCTGAAACACGTGTCACTGCCCCTTCCGAGTGCGGAAAAATGGAAATTTCCTTGCCCCGGCGCCCGCCTTTGCGTATCTTTGCTCCCGCATCGGTTCGGGCGGCGGTTGCGCCGTCTGACGAAGAGGGAACCGGGTGCAATTCCCGGACAGTCCCGCTGCTGTGAGCTCCTTTGATTGCAGACACTACGTTTCGGCCACTGGTTGGTTCTCTGATTCAACTGGGAAGGCGTGTTTGCAGGAGTAAGTCAGAAGACCTGCCGTTGCTGTCACTGACAAATCGTGGCCCTTTCGAGGAAGAGGGTGCTACGACTACGAGAAAAATCCGAAAAGATGCTAGAGCCTGCGTGTCATCGCTGTCTCACCGTCGTGGGACTTGTGTGCCTTTGCGCCTCGTCGTGGGGAGCAGAGCCGACGGCCTTGTCCGACACAGTGAGGCTGTCCGCCGCTTCCGTTACTGAGCGCCGTACCGTGCAGGTGTCGGGTTGGATGCAGCAGGTCGACACGCTTGACTTCCGTCGTCAGGGTCTTACTTCCGTGGCCGACGCATTGGGACGACTGCCTGGCGTGACGGTGCGCGACTATGGCGGTGCCGGCGGACTGAAAACGGTAGCAGTTCGTGGGTTCAGTGCCTCGCATACGCTTGTCGCCTACGACGGCATTCCTCTCGGTGACACACGCGGCGGCCAGGTCGATGTCGGACGTTTCGCCTTGGCCGATTTGCAGTCGCTCCGCCTTTCCACGGCGGCCGCGTCCGCTTTTCCGCAGTCGGCGCGCCAAGCCGCTGCCGCCTCGACGGTCGATCTGCAAACCTACAACGCATTCCCCACCGACCTACGGCCTCACCTGTCGGCCCGGTTGGCTGCGGGCTCGTTCGGACACGTCGAGCCCGCCTTTGCATACGCTCAGCGCCTTTCGTCACGCTTCGGGATGAGCGTTGCAGGCAGTTACTACCGCGCCCGGAACAATTACCCATACACCGTGACCAACGGCCCGGACGTCCTTCGCCTCAGGCGGCAAAACAGCCGCATGGAGCGTGCGGTGGCCGAGGCTTCGGCCAAGTGGCTACCCGCCGAAGGGCAGTCGGTTGAGGCTAAGGCGTATTTTTATGATGACCACCGGCAACTTCCCGGTCCCCGTATATTATATAACGAAGAGAATCACGAACGGCAGTCGTCGCGCGAGGCGTTCGGACAGTTGGCTTACAGGAACCGTCTTGCTCCGACGGTCGATTTGACCGTACGCGCAAAATTCGCCTATCAGGACAGCCGCTACGCCGACTATGACGACACGTATCCCGACGGTAGTATCCGGCAGGACTATCGTGAGCGCGAGGCCTACGTGTCAGCCGCCGTGGCGTGGCATCCCTTACGAGCGTTGTCCCTCTCACTGGCAACCGACTATGCGTACGCCACAATGGGCAGCAACCAGCCGGATGAAGACGGAGCTCGTCGCCATTCTGTGTGGCAGAATGTGGCGATGCGTTGGCGCGCCGGCGGATTGACGGCGACTGTCTCACTGACCGCCCAACAGTTCGCCAACAGTGTAGAGGCGGGAGAGGCGGGGCGCAACCTCAGCCGCCTGACTCCGGCTCTCCACGTTGAGTGGCGTCCGCGTCGGGTCGCCCTTCTTCGCTTGCGTGCTTACTACAAGGAAACCTATCGACCACCGACGTTCACGGAGAACTACTATTATCATTACGGCAGCACGCGCCTGCTGCCCGAACGCGCCCGCCAGCTGGGCGCAGGCCTGACCCTGACGGCTTGGCAGGGGGCCGTGACTTTCTCGGCCGACACCTATCACAACACGGTGCGCGACAAGATTACCGCCGTTCCCGTCAATCTCTACCTTTGGCGCATGACGAACACGGGACTCACTGATGTGTGGGGCGCCGACGCTGCCCTCTCGGCCCGTTATGCCGTGGCGAGAGGCCATCTCGTCGCCCTGTCGGCGCGCTATGCCTTTCAACGCGTAGTCGACAGGACCACGCCCGGAACATCTACCTATGGCAAACAACTGCCATATACACCCGAACATTCCGGCGGTGCCTCCGTGGCTTACGAGAGCCCTTGGGTCGGCGTGGCGGTCTATGCCAACGCCGTCGCTGAGCGTTTTTCGCTGCCCTCACACATCGAAGGGACGCGCCTTGCGCCTTATGCCGAATGGGGGGCGGCGCTCTATCGCGAATTCCGGCTGCGCCCCGTGACGCTGTCGCTGCGTCTCGACGCCACGAACCTGTTTGACAAGCAATACGAGGTTGTGGCGCGCTATCCTATGCCCGGCCGGGCTTTCCTGTTTACGGTGGGCGTGAAATGGTGAATATCGTTTAATCCATCAAACATACTGAAAGAAAATGAAGAAAAACTGGAAAACATGGGCCTTGGCCCTCATGAGTGTGTCAGTCTTGAACTCGTGTAGCGATGACGACGGCGGGACAACGCCACCTCCCTCGTTCATCTATCCGGCCACCGGAGCCTACGTGCTGAACCAGGGCTCGTATGGACTTGTCGACGGAACTTTAAGCCTCCTCAACATAACAACAGGAAATATCGGTTCGGGCGACCTCTTTGCCACTGCCAACGAAGGGCGTTCGATGGGCGACACGCCGCAGGACATCCTTGTCTATGGCTCGCACATCTACCTTGCTGTTTATGGCTCCAATCTCGTGTGGGTCCTCGACCGTTCGACGCGCGTCATTGAGACTTCCATCACCGTCGACGAGCCTCGCGACCTTCTCGCTGAGGGAGGCAAAGTCTACGTGAGCAACTACAACGGTTATGTCTCGCGCATCGACACGACTGCGCTGGCCGTCGATGCTCGCTGCCGCGTCGGCGTCTATCCCGAGCAGATGGCCGTGCGTGACGGATATCTCTATGTGGCCAACAGCTACGGTCTCACGATGGACCCGCAGGGCGACCGCGTGTCGAAAGTACGCCTCAGCGATTTCACGATGGAGAAACAAATAAACGTGGGCTTGAACCCGACGAAACTCATCGCCGACGGACGCGGCAACCTCTTCGTGACTGTTCCGGGCGACTATACGGGTGCGCCGCAGGTCAAGAAAATCAACGAGCGCGACAGTGTTTCCTACGTTACTGACGGCCTGCTTGCTGCCACCTATTCCAATCTGCTGTATGTGGTCAACACCGTCTATAACGCCGACTACACCGTGGCGCGAAACAATGTGACCTGCTTTGAGACCACTTCGGGCGACACGCTCTCTGTGCAGCCCTTTGACATCCCGGCCGACTGCAACCCGCAGTGCTTTACCATCGATTTGGCCACGGGGCAGTTCTACGTGGCCGGCTATCCAAGTGCCGATTTCCTCGGCAATGGCATCCTGTTGCGTTATGAACCCGGCGGCCGTCTCATGCGCCGCTACGAAGTCGGCTTGAACCCTGTGGCTATTGCCTTCGACAGACCCTGACGCCTTCCATTCTTGAAAGGGTAAACCCGGAGACCGCCCTCGCCGCAGCTGTCGCACAGCCCGTGGCGGGGGCGTGGCGTATCCGGCGCTCTGGACCGGTGCTATGCTTTTTCCGGCGTCATGGATGGCGCTCAATGACTGTGTGGCAGACGGTGAATACGGGCATTGCGACAAGGCGCAGGCCGATGAAGCCGACCTCACGGCGGGCTATGTCTCGGCCCACACTGCTTGTGTCAGGAAATGAGGCGCCATTTGTATGAAGCTGACGTCAGGAAGGGCTATGGCCGGCACAAGGGACGGATGGCGGAGAACGCGGACGCAGCGCAGAAGTACGGCGGGCGGACGGATGCCCTTTCCGTATTTCCTGTCAGCCGACTTGTTTTTCCGATCGGGCCATGTGGCCGGGACATGTCGGCCGGCCGGGTTGCATGAATGGGAAGATGGGAAATTGGGCCGATGCATGGTTCCACGTGATATCGCAATAGGATGAACTGTCAGTGCCTTGTCCTTCCTGAGTGCTGCTGCCCGATGTCGAGATGGGTGATACGAACCTGTCAGACCAGCCCCAGACTTTGTAGAAGGAGCCCAGATGTCTTGGTATCCTTCGTGATGTCGCACCACGAGGGGAACACGTTTTCTCGTCGTACAAAAGATGAGTTTTAATGGATACAGATAAGGACGTAGCGTTCTTTTGCAGAATAGAATCGGCGGAACAAAGTTTTTAAGAATACCATGGATTTGTTGTGCCCAAGCGGAACAAAAAATTATCTTTGCAACCGAGATGTATAAAACAGTAATAGAAAAGACAATGAGAAAGATTTTTGTTTTCAGTTTGGCCTTGTTGCTGAGCGTCTGCGGCTTGCAGGCTGCCGGGACTGCGGGACTCTCGCTGGTTCCTTTGCCTGCAAGCGTGGAAACCGGGGCCGGTGAGTTTGTGTGGAAGGACAAACAGAAGGTGGTCTGTCCAGACTATCCGGGCGACAGTATCCGTAAAGTCTGTGAGCGTTTTTCGGCCGACCTGCGGCAGTCCACCGGTGTTGAACTGCGCTTGGCAAAAAAAGGACGCGGAGCCGTGGTGCTCACCCTCGACGCCGAACTGGCTCCTGAGGCATACCGCCTCGACGTCGGTAAGGACGGTATACGCATCAGAGCCTCCCGTCCGTCCGGTTTCTTCTATGCGTTCCAGACTGTGAAGCAGTTGATGCCCCGCAATGTGGTGGCCGGCAAGCGGGCCGACAAGCCGGCGGACGGCTGGACGGTGCCAGCCGTTTCCATCGCAGACGAACCGCGTTTCGGATGGCGTGGCTTCATGCTTGACGAGGGACGCCATTTCTTCGGCAAGGAGACGGTGAAACACGTCCTTGACATCATGAGCACCTATAAGCTCAACCGTTTCCACTGGCACCTGACCGAGGACCAAGGATGGCGCATTGAGATTAAGAAATATCCCCGCCTGACCGAGGTGGGGGCCTGGCGTAACAGTCGCATCCTTGCCTGGAAGGGAACCCAGCCTGATGGCCAGCACTATGGCGGATTCTACACGCAGGACGACATTCGCGAGATTGTTGCCTACGCCCGTGAGCGTTTCATCGAGATAGTCCCCGAAATCGACATGCCCGGCCACTTCCAGGCTGCCCTTGCCGCTTATCCCGAATTGAGCTGTACGCCCGACCAAAAGCACGAGGTGTGGCTGCGTCAGGGCGTTTCAGGCGATGTCATGAACGTCGCTTCGCCCAAATCCATCCAGTTTGCGAAGGATATCATTGATGAGCTGATCGAACTCTTCCCTTTTAATTACATCCACATCGGTGGCGACGAGTGTCCGACACATGCGTGGGAGCAGAATGCCGAATGTCAGGCCCTTTATGCCGAGATCGGAGCGAAGACCTACCGCGACTTGCAAGGTCATTTCTACCGTCAGCTCGAGCAGCACATCCAGAGCAAACCGGCAGCCGAACAGCGCCACCTGATTGCTTGGAATGAAATCCTCGGCAGCAATACCGACGGCCTCGACCTGACGGTGATGGCTTGGGTCGGCGCCGACAAGGCTGCGCAGACAGCGGCTGGCCGCGGCATGGACGTCATTCTTTCGCCCCAGATTCCGTACTACATCAACCGCAAGCAGAGCAAGGATCCCTCAGAACCCCTCTCGCAAGGCTATGGTAACGAGACGGTTGAGGCTGTCTATAACTACAAACCTGCCGACAACGTAGCTCCGGAACTCCTGCCGCACTACATAGGTGTACAGGCGAACTTCTGGACAGAATATGTCATCGAACCGGATTTTCTGGAATACCTGATGCTGCCGCGTCTGGCGGCTGTGGCCGAAGCGGGATGGACACCTCAGGAACGCCGCACGTATGACAGTTTCAAACAGCGCATCCAAGCCGACGCCAAGTGGTATGAGCTGTGTGGCTTCGACTACGGCAAACACATCTTTGAGTAAGTTCTCCGGCCCGCTACTTGTCTGCGGGCTGATTTCACGGCTTGCAGTGGCCTGTTGCCCGACGACCGGGCGGCAGGCCACTGCTTTTATGCTGTCCGGTCGGTCCGGCAGGAATGCAGTCTGCCAGGCGAAAAAATCCGGAGGTGAACCTGTTCGGACGGGATGGCTGGCAGAATTTCCTGTCAGCCGTTTGGGATTTTCAGTCAGTACAGCGGAAGAGAGCGGGCGCAGTGACCGTACTTGTCGGTTCCGACACCCGTCCTTAGTGTGGCAGTGAGGTGGAAAAACAACGGTGAACACGCTGTTTTTTTCACCTTTCCCGTCTCATTGTACAAGTCAGACCATGGGAAGGGAATTACCGTTGATCTTCCGGTATAAGTCGAGCGCGTAGACGTCGGTCATGCCCGAGATGTAGTCAAGTACGGCCATCACGCGGTCGTAGAGTCGGGGCGCATTGAGCTGGTACTGCGTCGACACGCGGCTAATGAGCAGCTTGCTGTATGCTTTGTCCGGCGAGAGCATGGCCTCCATCATCAGTTCGAGCAGGGTGTAGATGATTCGGTAGCCGGCGAGGTCGATGTCCACTACATCCTTGCAGGCGTAGATGTGTTGCCGCGCGACATCCTCACACGCCCGATAGGCTTTGAGCAAGTACCCGGGCAGGTGGTCGATGAGGCTTCCCTCAAACGTGCCGGCCAGGATGGCGTCCTCATTGTCGGCAAAGACGGTGGCACATGCCTGTTCGAGCGCGTTGATGACGCAGGACCGGAGGTAGACGATTTGTTCGTTGACGTCGGTCACGTCGGTGAATTCGCTTGTAATACGTTCCTGCGTTTCAGCATCGAAGAAAGCAAGAAGCAGTGCTTTTGTCTGCGAGTCGGAAAGCAGGCGGAGTTTATGGGCGTCTTCGATGTCCATCACTTCATAGCAGATGTCGTCGGCCGCCTCGACAAGGTAGACGAGCGGGTGGCGGGCGTAAGTGTAAAGACCCGGTTCGACCTCTCTGCCGGGGATACCCAATTCCGTGGCAATGCGGCGATAGGTCTCCTTTTCGCTCTCGAAGAAACCGAACTTCGCCTTTTTGCGGGCCAGCGAAGAAGCATAAGGATACTTCACGATGGCTGCCAGCGTGGAATAAGTCATGACAAAACCGCCCCGGCGTCGTCCCGCGAACTGATGGGTCAGTAGGCGGAAAGCGTTGGCGTTGCCGTCAAAGTGGATGATGTCGTTCCACTGTGCTTCGGTCAGGCGGTCGCCGTCGGGCGCAGTGTAGTCCTTTAACCGGGCGCCCTGTCCCTCCTTGAAGTAACTGATGATGGCGCGTTCGCCCGAATGACCGAAGGGTGGATTGCCTAAGTCGTGGGCCAGACAGGCCGCCGAGACGATGGCGCCGAACGGTTCGAAAACACTTCGGGGCACCTCGGGATGGCGTCTGATAAGGGTACGGGCCGAATCGTTGCCCAGCGATCGCCCAACGCTTGATACTTCGAGGCTATGGGTGAGCCGGTTATGCACGAAAATACTTCCGGGCAGCGGGAACACTTGGGTCTTGTTTTGCAAACGCCGGAAAGGCGCAGAGAAGATGAGCCTGTCGTAATCGCGTTGGAACTGCGTCCGCATCTCACGGCGGATCTCGTGGCGGTCTTCCTTGCCGTAGCGTTTGTCGGATATGAGTCTTTCCCAAATCATAGTCATAGCGTTAAGTGTCGCAAAAATACAGCGTTCTTTTCGCTTTTTCGAGAAAAGCCGGGACTATATGCGCGGAATTCCGTATTTTTGTTCACTCATACAGTCAACGACATACGGATGGAAATAAAAGTCATCAACCGTTCCCACCATGCGTTGCCCGCTTATGCCACACCGCTGAGCGCCGGCATGGACCTGCGGGCCAATCTTGATGCCCCAATCGAACTGGCGCCTTTGGCCCGCTGCGTGGTGCCAACGGGGCTGTTCATCGCGTTGCCTGCGGGTTATGAGGCACAAGTGCGTCCGCGTTCGGGCCTCGCTTTGAAGAACGGCATCGGTCTGCTGAACGCGCCGGGGACAATAGACGCCGACTACCGTGGTGAAATAGGCGTGATTTTGGTAAACTTGTCGAATGAGCCGTTTGTTATCAACGACGGCGAGCGCATAGCTCAGCTGGTCGTCGCCCGGCACGAGACGGTAGAGTGGTTCCCTGTCGAGACCCTTGACGACACGGATCGCGGCGCTGGTGGTTTCGGGCATACCGGCGTGGAGTGAGAATGACATTTTTCCCCCGACGAATTATGCAACGAAGAGTGAAGTTCTTGTGTGGATGGGCCGTTTGGGCTGTTGCCTTGGTGGCGGCCGCCGCGTGTTCGTCAGGCCGTGGCTCGGCAGAGGCTGCGGTGGGTGTTCCCGTGTTTACGGTCGAGCCTGCCGACGTGGCGCCGCTTCCGGCGGAAGCCCAGCAGAAATACAATACGTTCTACCTCGAAGCCGTACGTCAGGGCTTGAACGGGAATGAGGCGGCCTGTCGCGAGTTGCTCAGCCGAGCTCTTGACTTCAACCCGGACGGCGCGGAGGCCATAAGCCGCTTTGTGCCTTACGTGTCCGACACGGCCGAAGTCGTAAGGCTGCTGAAGCACGCCATAGCTGTGGCTCCCGAGAATCCGACCTACCGCAGTCAGTTGGTCTATTGCTATCTTCAACAATCCGAACTTGACTCTGCCATCTCCGTGCTGCGCACCGTGATAGACAGGGAGGAATACCCGATCGACGATCTCTGGCTTCTTTATCGCTTGGAGAACCAGCAGCAATACTATGACGACGCGCTGCGCACCTTGTCGCGTTTGGAACGACTCGAAGGCAGCAGTGAGGGCTTTGATCAGGAACGTATCCGCCTCTACACCAGCGCAAAGCAGGTGGAACGGGCTTATGACGAGGTGAAACGCCTTTGTGCGGATAATCCGAACGAATTGCGTTATCCTATGCTCCTTGCCAGCCTTTATCTTGACAACGGCCGGGCTGACGAGGGTTATGCCCTGTGTCGCCAGGTTCAAGCCAAGGATCCCGGGAACAGCATGGTGCAAGCGTGGCTCATCGCTTATTACAAGGACCGCAACGACACGGCTGCCTGTTTGGCTGAGATGGACTCTTTCATTTGCAACCCGAAAGTGGAAAACGCGGCCCGGTACCAGTTGCTCGGCGGTCTGGTTTACGAGCAGCGCGAGGATACGACAGAACAGGCAGTCAGGGTTACGCTCGACCTTTTCAGAAAAGCGTTGAACCAGCCGCAGGAGAACAGCGCTATCGCCGAACTCTGCGAGCAGTACATGACCTATACCCGTCAGCCCGCGGACTCCATCACGAAGGTGCTGTGGAAAAACCTGGAAATAACGCCCGATAACAGTGCAGCCCGGACGCGTTTACTTTTCCGCCTCATTGAGAGTGAACGCGACACTGCGATTGTTCGCCTCTGCCGTGAGGGTGAACTCTATAATCCCACCCATTTACACTACTACCTATATGAAAGCATCGCACTCTCTCAGCAAGACCGCCGCAAGGAGGCCATTGCTGCCGTTCGCCGCGGCCTTGAACACCGCGACGACGAAGGGCAGCGCGAAATGGCTTCTGACCTTTATGCCATCTTAGGCGATTTGCTTCACGAGGACGGCCGGAAAGATGAAGCCTATGCGGCTTATGACTCATGCTTGGTCTATAACGACGAAAACATCAATTGTCTGAATAATTATGCCTACTTCCTCTCGTTGGACGGCGTCCGGCTCGACGAGGCAGAGCAGATGTCTTATAAAACGTTACAGACGGATTCCGTAAGTCCGACCTACTTGGATACGTATGCCTGGATCTTGTTCGAGCAAGGGCGTTATGAACAGGCCAGACTATACATCGACGAAACGATGAAGTATGTCGATGAGACCGAAGAAAACGCCAGCATCTACGATCACGCCGGCGACATTTACATGAAATGTGGCCGTATGGAAGAGGCCGTCGATTTCTGGCGTCGGGCGCTGCGACTGACTACGGAGTCGGTAGAAAGGAAAAAGATTGAACGAAAGATTAAGAAATACTCTCACTTATGAAGCATATTCTTTCGATATCCGGATTACTTTTGGTAACTGCACTGGTGCTTTCGGGCTGTAAGTCCAGCAAAACGGTACAGTCAGGGAAAATGCCTGACGCCGTGCCCGCCTTTGACGTCAACGCATATAAAAATCGCGTGGTTGCGCGCGCGGCTCGCCCTTCGGCGCTGACGGCCCGGCTCGCCCTGACATTGAAAGCCGGCACGAAAGAGATCTCTGTGAACGGCAGTCTCCGTATGCAGCGAGACGACGTCATTCAACTCTCGCTCACTTTCTTAGGCATGGAGGTCGGCCGCATGGAGTTCACACAGCAAGATGTGTTGCTCGTCGACAGGTTCAATAAGCAGTATGTCCGCGTTCCGTATGGTGAGTTGGACTTCCTGCAACGTGCGCGGCTTGACTTCGAAGCGCTGCAAGCCTTGTTTTGGAACGAACTGTTTGTTCCGGGTTCCTCGGGGAAGCTTTCGGAACTCATGTCGCGCTTCAAGGTGAGCGAGTATGGCGACTATGTCCGCTTTGTGCTTGACGACGCGCCTCAGCTGACCTACGATTTCCAGACGGTCCGGGGCAACGGTTTGCTCGACCAGACAACTATCAGCGACAAAACGTCCGGCGACGCGACGAAATTCGTCGGCCGTTATGGCGATTTCACCGATGTGTCGGGCTACACGTTCCCTACCCGTATCCAGTTCGCTGTGGAGGGGTTGCGGCGGGGCAATTATTCGCTCGATATGACGCTCAGCCGCCTCTCGACGTCTGACAAATGGGAGAAACGAACTGAAATATCGTCGAAATACAGACAACGGACAGTCAATGATATAATGCGGCAGCTCATGTCGCTTTGAGAAAAGTGATGTTAAGAAGGTTAGTCATATTCGCCATGCTGGCTGTGACGGTTTGTGCCGTCCCCGCGCAGACAAACCGCCAGATACGGAACTTGCAGTCGGAAAGCAAGTCGCTGAAAAAGCAGATCACGCAATCCGAACAACTGCTGCGTTCGACGAAGAAAGACGTCAAGTCGCAGCTAAACAATTTGGCTCTGCTTAGCGGACAGATTGACGATCAGCGACGTTATGTCGCGGGAATTGAGGCTGAGGTGAAACAACTGGACAGCAACATTGTCCATCTCTCTTCCCAAGTAAAAAGATTGGTCGCCGAACTCAATGAATGTAAACGTAAGTACGGCCGATCGGTGGTGTATATGTACAAAAACCGGTCGACGCAGAACAAACTGATGTTCCTTTTTTCTGCAAAAAATTTCAGCCAGATGTTCCGTCGTATGAGGTATATGATGGAATACGCCAAATACCAACGCGCTCAGGGTGAAATCATCAGAGAGAAGGAAACTGCGGTGAGAAACAAGCAAAACGAATTGCTCAGTACGAAGGCTCAGAAAAACCAGCTGCTTGCTGCGGGGCGGACAGAACAAGCCAAGCTTGAAGGCCAGCAAAAGGAGCGCGAGGGCATCGTCAGTGAACTGAAAAAAAGGCAATCAAAGCTGCAAAGCACCATCGCCCAGACCCGGAAACGTTACAATTCGCTGAACGCGAAGATCGACCGTCTGATACAGCAGGAGATAGAGGCTGCTGAACGTCGCAGGCGTGAAGAGGAAGCCCGCCGGCGCCGCGAGGCCGAGCGCAAGGCCAAGGCAGAGGCTGCTGCCCGTGCTAAGAAGGGGAAGTCTGGCAAAAAATCGTCTTCGTCGGCTTCCGCGTCGAAAAAAACGGCGACACCGTCCTTCCGCGAGCCCAGTTCGGCCGACGTGAAGTTGAACCGTAATTTTGCGGCCAACAAGGGGCGTCTCCCCATGCCCATCACGGGGCCCTATGTCCTTACCGGCCGTTTCGGGAGGTTCGTGGTGCCTGGTTTGAAAGGCGTTCAGCTCGACAACAAGGGCATCAACATCACCGGGAAAGCAGGTGCGCAGGCGCGCTGTATATTCAACGGTGAAGTGACCGCCGTTTTCCCATATAATAATATGGTGAATGTTATAGTGCGTCACGGCAGTTACATTTCCGTTTACTGCAACTTGCAGTCCACAACGGTCCGCAAGGGGCAGCAGGTCAGTACAGGACAGACGCTCGGTCTCGTTGCAAACGACGGGTCGGGCAACTGTACCTTGCATTTCCAGTTGCGTAAAGAAAAGACAAAGTTGAATCCGGAACAGTGGCTGCGCCGGTAGGGCGGGTTTCCTTTCCGGGATGTACGGAAACGCTTCGGGCGCGGTCTTTTGTAGCAGAAGAGGGCCGCGCCCGAAGCGTTCATGCTACGCGAGAGGCTTTCACCGAAGGTGTAAGCCGTCGAGCATGTTCAGATATAGCCGGATGGCTTCATGTACCTCCGCAGGTTTAATGTATTCGTCGGCTGTGTGCGAACGGGCAGAATCACCCGGTCCCATTTTCAGTGAGGGGAACGGCATCAGGGCCTGGTCGCTCAACGTGGGTGAGCCGTAGGGAATGCGTCCCAGACCGATGGCGCTCCGCACGAGGGGGTGGCATGGGTCTATATGCGACGAGTTGAGGCGGAACGACCGTGCCTGTACTTCGCTCTTGACGTTCCGGCAGATTTCATCGAAGATTTCCCGGTTGCTGTAATGCTCATTGCTGCGCACATCGACGGTGAAGCGGCATTCAGCAGGGACTACGTTGTGCTGTGTGCCGGCTTGGATGATTGTGACGGTCATTTTTACGGCTCCCAGCATGGGCGAGACTTTCTTGAATCGGAAATTGCGGAACCACTCGATGTCGTTCAGTGCTTCGTAGATGGCGTTCACACCCTCGTTGCGGGCGGCGTGTCCGCCTACTCCGTGCGCGGTTACGTCGAGCACCATCAGGCCTTTTTCGGCTATGGCGGGCTGCATGCCCGTCGGTTCGCCGACGATGGCTACGTCGATGGGCGGCAAGAGTGGAAGCGCCATTTCGATGCCTTGTTTGCCAGAAACCTCTTCCTCGCACGATGCCAGATAGATCAGGTTGTAGGGCTGGTCGCGCCGGCTCAGCAGGCGGAAGGTTTGGAGCAATGCCACGAGGCCTCCCCCGCAGTCGTTGCTGCCCAGACCGTAGAGGCAACCGTTTTCGTGGGTGGGTTCGAAAGGCGGGCGTGTCCATCCGGTTGTCGGACGTACAGTGTCGATGTGTGCGTTCAGCAGTAATGTCGGCCGTGTAGCATCGTAGCCTTCGGCGATGAGCCAAATGTTGTTTCCTTTCCGGCGGCAGACGAGTCCCTTTGCCTTGATGAATTGTTCGAGTGCATCGGCCGCGGGTTTCTCCTCCCTGCTGAACGATGGGATTGCTATGAGCTTTTCGAGCAGGTTTATGGCCTCGCTGGCGTACGCACTGACTTCTTCGGGATAAAAACTTCTGTTTGTTTGCATGGCTGTCACAAGTGTGCGCTGAGCTTTGTCGTGCAAAATTAACGCATTTCCCGAGAACACGCAAGGACTTCTGCCGGCTCATCGTGCAGGGGGATGAAAAGCGGGCCAGCTGACTGGATTTTCTGTCGCAGTGATAGGAAATCCAGTCAGCCGGCCCGCTTTCCTCGTCAAGGCATCTGTGTGTGCTCTGTTGTTGGACGTTTTTATGTCCGGCAATGGTGGCCTTGTCCGGACGGTGCATGAAATTTGGGTGGATACGTCGGGAAAATCCCGATGAAACCGTATATTTTCCGTCATAATGCGGATGTGTGCACATCCTGCTTCGGACCGTGTGCCGACCGGGCGGAGCCGGTGGAAAACCGCATGAATATGAAGAAAAGAGCGTCGGAGGGTACGTGGGACGGAAATAAATAGTATTTTTGTAACATCAAAAAATCATGACCGCCTATGTTGACAAATTGCCACTTGGCACGCTTGGTCCAGGAGCAGGCCGCACGTTATGGAAAGCGAACGGCGCTTTCCTATCGCGATTATGCGCAAGGGAAATGGGTACCCGTGTCGTGGGATGACTTCGAATGTCGTGTCCGGGCGGTGTCTCGCGCGTTGCTGGCGCTTGGTGTCGGCGTGCAGGAGAAGTTGGCAGTCTTTTCCCAAAACAAGCCCGAATGCCTTTACGTCGATTTCGGCGCCTATGCCATACGGGCCGTGACGATTCCGTTCTATGCCACAAGCAGCGGTGCGCAGGTGGTTTATATGGTCGGCGACGCCGAAATCCGTTATGTCTTTGTGGGAGAGCAGGAGCAGTATGACGTGGCATTCAGCGTTATGCCTCTTTGTCCGACTATGGAGAGAATAATCATTTTTGACCCGGCTGTCCGGAAGAATCCCAATGACCATCTCTCCGTTTACTTTGACGATTTCCTGCGATTGGGCGAAGATCTTGGCCTGCAAGGCGACGTAGAACGCCGGACAACTGACGCCTGCTTCGATGACTTGATCAATATCCTCTACACCAGTGGTACGACGGGTAACAGCAAAGGCGTGATGCTCACGGCTGCCATGTATCACGAAGCTTTCCGTGCCAACGATGCCGTGCTCCCTATAAGCGAGAAAGATGTCTTGCTTAATTTCCTCCCCTTTACGCATGTGTTTGAGCGGGCTTGGTCCTATTTCGGACTGGCAGAGGGCGCGCAGCTTGCGATCAACCTCCGGCCCAACGATGTGCTCCAATCGCTCCAGGAAGTCCATCCGACGTGCATGTCGGCTGTGCCCCGGTTCTGGGAGAAAGTCTATCAGGCGGTCTTGGACCGTATGGAAAACGGGACTCCAGTCGTGCGCAGCCTGATCGGTTCAGCCATTGATGTCGGCAAACGTTATATGGGCTATAAGTCGCGCGGTGCCGTGCCGCCCCTTCCGCTCACTGTGAAATACAGGTTCTACGAACGCACCGTCATTGCTTACTTGAAGAAGATGCTGGGGCTCGAACGGGGTAATTTCTTCCCTACGGCGGGTGCGGCAGTGCCTCCTGTGGTTGAGGAGTTCGTACATGCCGCAGGCATCCGCATGGTCGTAGGCTACGGTCTGACCGAGTCGACAGCGACAGTGTCTTGCGATGTGCCAGGCATGACCTATCACATAGGTTCGGTCGGCCGGATCATCGATGGTCTCGAACTGCGCATAGGACCGAACAACGAGATTCTTCTGCGTGGCAAGACGATAACACCTGGTTATTACCACAAAGAAAAAGCGACCCGGGAGGCAATTGATGAAGAAGGGTGGTTCCATACAGGTGATGCCGGCTATATGAAAGACGGAGAACTTTATCTGACTGACCGCATCAAGGACCTGTTCAAGACATCGAACGGGAAATACATCGCTCCACAACTGATAGAGTCGAAGCTCGTCGTGGACCGTTATATCGATCAGGTCGTGGTGGTAGCGGATGAGCATAAATTCGTTTCGGCTCTTATCGTTCCGGACTACAAACTGCTCGAACAGTTTGCGCAGGACAACGGTCTGGATGGCCTGAGCCGGGAGGAATTATGCCGCCATCCACAAGTCGTCCGTTTTATTGCAGACAGAATCGATACGCTCCAGCAAGATTTGGCCCACTATGAGCGCATCAAGCGCTTCCTGCTCCTGCCCCGGCCTTTTACGATGGAGCAGGGCGAAATGACGAATACGCTGAAAATACGTCGTAAGGTGGTCTACGAACATTATGACGCAGACATTCGTCAACTCTATGCCGACGCTGAGGCAGAAGGACATCCGTGACAGTCTTTTTCCTCTCTACGTAGTGGCCGTTTACATTGGTAAAAGGAGTCCGGGCTGCGGAATGTCTACGGACAGGGGGCGCTGCTGCGTGTTTGCGGCCTGTTATTCAAATAAACATCAAAGCGGCAGAAACAGTCGCTTCTTACAAACGATAACGCTATGACAATAACTCTTTTGGTACTCGCCCTGTCTGCTGTTTTTTTCATGCTGGGGCGTGTGCGCTCAGACCTTGTGGCTCTGTGCGCCTTGCTCGCTTTGGTTCTTTCCGGTGTGTTGACGCCGGAGGAAGCCTTGTCCGGTTTTTCTAACCCAGTTGTCATCATGATGGCTGGCCTGTTCGTGGTTAGTGGAGCAATCTTCCAGACAGGCTTGGCCAAACTGGCGAGTCGCCAAGTGCTGCGCTGGGCCGGAACAAGCGAGATGAAGTTATTCCTACTGGTCATGCTGGTCACTGCGTTTGTCGGCTCGTTTGTCAGCAATACGGGGACAGTGGCGCTGATGCTTCCTATCGTAGTGAGCATGGCCAAGACCGCCAACGTGCCAGCCTCGCGCCTTTTGATGCCCTTGGCTTTTGCCAGCAGCATGGGCGGTATGATGACGTTGATCGGTACGGCCCCCAACCTTATCATCAGCGATACGTTGGAGCATGCAGGCTATGGTAAACTCTCGTTCTTTTCGTTTACGCCTGTGGGCTTGATCTGTGTGGCCGTCGGCACCGCACTGCTTATCCCGTTGAGCCGGTGGTTCCTTTCCGGACAGCGGAAAAAGAAAGGAGAGCGACGGCGCGGAAAAACGTTGAGCCAATTGGTCGATGAGTATCAGATAGCCGAAGGCTTGACGAGACTGACTGTGCCTGCTGGTTCGCCGATTGTCGGAAAGACCGTCGTGCAACTCGATGTCTTCCGCCGTTACGGCTTGACCGTCATAGAAGTGAGACGCGAGGACACGTCGCGCGGGCCTCTGCTCAAACGGGTGAGCCAATATGCAGCCGAGAGCGGAGTGGCGCTTGCTGCCGGTGATGTCATTTATGTCCTGACGCAAGATGCCACACGTACAGAGGCTTTTGCCCGAGATTATGGCTTGCAGGTCGTTTCGCCCGGGAAAAGTGGTGCAGAACTCCATTTCTACGACGTGGGGATAGCCGAGATCGTGCTGATGCATGCATCGAAGTTTCTCAACCGGACATTGAAAGAAACGGAATTCCGGACAGTGTATGGCGTCAACGTGTTAGGTATTCGTCGAGATAATCACTATATTCTTGATGACTTGAAGGATGTCCGCCTTCATAGCGGCGACGTGCTTCTTGTGCAGGGATCGTGGGAAAACATTGCCCGCATGGGACGCCAGGGCGGCGAGGAGTGGGTTGTCCTCGGCCAGCCCGAAGACGAAGCCGCCCGAGTGACACTCGATTACAAAGCACCGCTGGCAGGTCTGATACTGCTCGCAATGGTTGTCGCTATGGCTTTCGATTTCATTCCCGTGGCGCCTGTGACGGCTGTTATGGTCGCTGCGGTGCTCATGGTTGTCACCGGTTGTCTGAGGAATGTAGAAGCGGCGTACAAAACGATGAACTGGGAGAGTCTGGTTCTTTTTGCAGCTATGTTACCGATGTCCGTCGCGCTCGAAAAGACCGGTGCTTCCGCTTGGATGTCGGGATCTTTGGTCAGCGGACTTGGCGCTTATGGGCCTTATGTGCTTTTGGCCGGTATTTATTTTGTCACTTCTGTCATGACGTTGTTTATCAGTAATACGGTGACAACCGTTCTGATGGCACCGATAGCCTTGAGCGCAGCCATAGGGCTTGGGGTCGACCCGACGGCTTTCTTGTTTGCTGTCTCTGTGGCATCGAGCATGTGCTTTGCTTCGCCGTTCTCTACGCCTCCCAACGCGCTCGTTATGCCTGCCGGGCAATATACATTCGCCGATTTCGTCAAAGTCGGCCTGCCATTGCAGCTTGCGATGGGTGTGGTGATGGTTTTTGCGCTGCCTCTGCTCTTCCCTTTCGGGTGAAAGTTGTAACTTTACAGCCAAAAACAGAACAGATGATCACTGCTGAACAATTGAAGTCCGTCAAAGAACGGGCGGAAGCACTGCGACGGTATCTTGACATAGACGCCAAGACCATACAGCTTGAAGAGGAGCAACTGCGGACACAGGCACCCGGTTTTTGGGACGATGCCAAGCGGGCTGAGGAGCAGATGCGAAAAGTCAAGTCGCTTGAAAAATGGATTTCGGGCTATAAGGAAGTCCATATGCTCACGGAGGAACTCGAACTTGCCTTTGACTTCCACAAAGAAGGTTCGGTGAGCGAAGAAGAGGTCGATGCGGCCTATTCGGCTGCCATTGAGGCCGTCGAAGCACTCGAACTGAAAAACATGCTTCGTCAGGAAGAAGACTCGATGGATTGCGTACTGAAGATCAATTCTGGTGCTGGCGGAACAGAGAGCCAGGATTGGGCGTCGATGCTCATGCGCATGTATATGCGCTATGCCGAAGCCCATGGTTACAAAGTCAGCATCTCGAACCTGCAAGACGGCGATGAGGCCGGCATCAAGACTGTGACGATGGAGATCGAGGGTGAGTATGCCTACGGTTACTTGAAGAGTGAGAACGGCGTGCACCGGTTGGTGCGCGTGTCGCCATACAACGCGCAGGGAAAGCGCATGACCTCGTTCGCGTCGGTGTTCGTGACGCCGCTTGTCGACGACACGATTGAGGTGTACGTCGACCCGTCGAAAATCAGTTGGGACCTCTTCCGTTCGGGCGGCGCCGGAGGCCAGAACGTGAACAAGGTCGAAACAGGCGTCCGCCTACGCTATCAATACAAAGACCCCGACACGGGCGAGGAAGAGGAAATCCTGATTGAGAATACCGAGAGCCGCAAACAGTTGGAGAACCGTGAAAACGCCATGCGCCTCCTCCGTTCGCAGCTCTACGATCGCGCGTTGCAGAAACGCCGTGCCGAGCAGGCTAAGATAGAAGCCGGGAAAAAGAAGATTGAGTGGGGAAGTCAGATTCGCAGTTACGTGTTCGACGACCGTCGTGTCAAGGATCACCGTACCGGTTTTCAGACAAGCGATGTGAACGGCGTGATGGACGGAAAAATCGACGGTTTCATTAAGGCTTACCTAATGGAGTTCTCTGAGCAGAATGCCGAAAATGCCTCGGCGTAACAAGATGAAGAGTAGACATAAAATCTGATATTATGAGCCAAAAAAGTAAATTGAAAGCCACGGCCCGGGAAGCGCGTCAGGCGCGCCAGGCTCGCCGGATTATCAACGGAATTTTCATCGGGCTGATTGTCCTGATGGTGATAGCCTTGGTGGCATACGAACTTATCGTCGCGTAAATGCCCTTGGAGATTGAGCGAAAATTCCTCGTGACCGATGAATCTTACAAGTCATTGGCCACGTCGAGCAGCCATATTACGCAAGGATACATATGTAGCGAGCATGGCCGGACAGTGCGTGTGCGTTTGCGTGACGGGCGAGCCTATCTGACGATTAAAGGTCCCTCGACGTCAGGAGGATTGTCGCGTTATGAGTTTGAAAAGGAAATCACGGCCGACGAAGGACTCTCCTTACTTCGTTTGTGCGAGCCTGGTGTTGTAGAGAAATATCGGTGGCTTGTGCCCTGTGGCGGACATGTTTTCGAGGTAGACGAGTTCCTTGGGGACAACGTCGGTCTCACCGTGGCCGAAGTTGAGTTGTGTGCCATCGACGAGCCGTATGAGCGGCCGCCTTTCTTGGGAGATGAGGTGACGGGCATTCGTCGCTATTATAATTCCCAATTGCGGCAGCGGCCTTATAAAGAGTGGACTTCCGACGAACGGAACGCTTGCCAAGTTGTCGAGTGAGTGCGGCGGGCCTCCGTGCGATTCTTCACGAGTGAGAAATAATAGCGCCGGACACGTGCTGATTAGGTACGCCCCGGCGCTATTATTTTCATTTACCCAAAGTTACTTTCCAGTTGCCGTCTGAGTCTTTGCGGAGCTTGACGGCATAATCGTCGGTCTTTCCGTTCTTGTAGGTGACGTCGAGATGTACGACTGCCGTTTCGCCGTCGTCTGCCACATCCTCCGACGTGACTTTATAACTGTCGATTCCACCGGTATTTTTCACTGTTTCGCTGTATTTGGCTTCCAAGAGTTGGGTGAACTCCTCTTTGTCTTTTTTCAGCTTTTCCGGGTCTTCTTTGTCTGCGTCGCTGACGTAGAGCAGGTCGGTGTACTTGTCATACTTTTCTTCCATCAAATACTTGATGGACTGCTCGGCGACGCCCGAAGGCGTATTAGACGAGCAGGCGGCGAAGCACAAGACTACGCAGAAGGTAGTCAACATGGTCAAAAGTTTTTTCATAGTTCTGTTTGTTAGGTGAATAATTAAAAGGAATAAATGAGTCGTAATTGCGGGCAGGCTGCCAAGTCTGATGGAAAGGTGATAGCCTCTGTGATGCCGGGAAGGTTGACATCGTGTTGACTGACGTGAAGTCGTGCCCCGGCGCGGTCGAAGGCGTAAGTGATGAGTTCCGTACAATAGAGGCGCGAAGTGTCACGGTCGTCGTACTCATGGTCGAAAAGCGTCCGCCGTTCGTAGGCCTTATAAGCCATTTTTGCTGCTCGGGCAGCCGCTGCGCTGTCCGCATGACGCATGACAGCGCCTTGGGAGGCACGGCCGGTTGAATAAAAGACGTCGATAGAATCGAGCTTTACGCGATCCGGGTCGCCGTCGAAGTCCGGTTCGCCCGGGACGGCGTGCACCACCATCGGTGTCCCCTCGCAGAAAGCAACGATGCCGACGTGAGAATATGGACCGCCCCCGTCGAGCGTCACGACGGCCTGCCCGACGGTGCCTGTTCCGCGTCGGAACACGACGTCACCCTCTTGCCATGCCACTTGTGTTGCCACGTGGCGACGCGCCGGCGGTGTCCGGGCGCACGACACCCAAAGGCAAGTGAGCCCCACAAGGGGCAGGAAAGCTGAGGCGGCGTTTCTCATTCCGTAAGCAGGTTTGGTTTCGCAGGCAATGTAGGAGAAAAAAACGAGATGGGCAAATGGAAATGTGAGAAAACTTGAAAAAATCACGGAAAGCCGTGTAAGAACGCGAAGTCAACGCGTTCACAATGCAATACAGCTAATTGAAAAAATGGTCAGGCCGATAGAAAAAACAGTCAGCCGTCTCGTTCTTTCTGTCAGCCGTCAGTGAATGTCTGCTGACCGTTTAGTGTGCGATGTCGGTTATTTGGGCCGATTTTTGTCGTCTGTCATTTTGTCTCCCGTTTTCGTACGGAGCTCCGTATGTAGAGCCAGAATGGGCGGGCGTGGTGTGCAGGCCTTTTTGTGGGCGATGAACCGGAACGTGAAGCGTGAGAAAAAATGCGGTGAAACCGATGATTTTCACGTATTGACTGCATGTCTGTATTGCAAGCGCGTTTCGTATAGTGCTACAACGAAGGCGCCGCGGCCCATGCTGTCAAGAACGTCTGTGGTTCGGCGTGGACGATGGTGGATACCTCTTTCGTGTCGCTGGCGTAGACATAGAATGCGCCATGGTTTATTGTGGGACGGCCTGCCAGTGTGGCCGAAGCACCACCACAGTCTGGCTTTGGAGCAGACGGGGCTGTTGAGGATCAAGGCTACGCGCCTTTCGTGTCTGTGAGGAGGATGCCTCCTCCGCCCGATGGGTTTGTGGAGAAACAAAACTACATCGACAATCCCAACGTCCTAAGTGCGAAAAGGCCGACGGTTCACGGCGTTACGCCTGCCAGAATGACGAGTAGGATGATACTTTCGTAAGGATTCAATCCATGGCTTTGCATGTCACGGACGGGCATGGCTAAATCCGGGCGGAGAGAGGGGTGGCAAGGATGGTTTATCTCGCGCTTTTATCCCGGTGAAATGGCACGTAGGTCGCGGTTATGATTCTATGGTATGCGAAGTAGGGCGTTTGTGTTGTTCGAACCATTCTGTCAAGGGGACGTTCTCCATGCGCTCGAAGTTGGTCGAAGCTGTCTTGATGGAGCGGAATCCCGCCTTGTCACATTGTTGCAAACTATCGATTTCACCGTCCAAGATGAGTCGTTTGAGTTCTTCGACGCGGTATCGGTAGATGTATTCATGCGTGTCGTTGTATCCTTGGCTACGGAGTGCCTGCAAGACAAGGTGGCGGTTGAGGCCCGTGTGGCGGCAGAGGCGGTCGCGTGTGAACTGACAGTCGAGCCAAGGTCGCTCATGCTGCATGAAAAATTCCAATACTTCGAAACGCCGCATGTTGGCTTCGTTGAAGTCGTTTTGTTCCGAGTGTGAGATTTCTTCCTCTGTCGGTCGTTCTGCCACCTCACGCAAGGGCGGTTGGGGTAGGGCGTGGAACACAGGGCTCAGTATGCGGAAAAACAAGAACATGTTGACCAGCGTGAAAAGCACTATATATATAATGACCAATGGTTGGCTGAACCAGACAGTCAGCAGGACAAAGTATAGTGCCACGAGCCCCAGCGCTACGCCGTAGGTGATCATCCATCGCGGCAACTCGACCTGACGTGTCAGCCGGTGAGGCAGGCGGAAGATATTGACGATATAATAAATGGAAAGGGCGAGCGACGCGAGCCGGAGGATGACATCGCCGCTCAACAGGTAATGGCCGAAGTCGGCCGGATCGTAGACTTTCACCATGTTGCTTCCTGCGAGGGCACCGCCGGCATATAGTAAAATGAGCACGAGCGCCGGGACAGCGTATGCCCACATGCGGCCCCATTGCAGGTAGCCGGGCATGCAGATTCCCAGTGGGTAAATGCTTTGAAGAAACGATGTGGCGAGCAGGTAGAGCAGGAGGACGGGGTGGAGGATGCCTAAGGGCGGAATGTCCTGTGTGTAGATAAAGAAAAGAGCCGCACAATACATCAGGCAGAGCAGCAGCATGATCCAAGCCTGTGAAAGGTAGCTCACTCGGCGGCGGGCAAAGAAGAACAGCACCAAGCTCATCATCAGATGGGCGGCGGCCGCAAATTCGATCGTTATCAGCATCAGTGTGTGCATACCGAGGCAAAGATAGTGCAAACGAGTGGAAAGATGTGCGAGTTCCACAGGAAAATCGCGCAGCCTTTCCCGAGTGCCGCCTTATCTTATGAAAAGATAGTACAAACGAGTGGAAAGATGTGCGAGTTCCACAGGAAAATCGCGCAGCCTTTCCCGGGTGTGTCCTGCTCGTCTGCAAATATGCGTAACTTTTTTACACAGTCCCGGTAGGCACTCAATAATTTTGTTTAATTTTGCACGGTTCATTATCGCAGCAAGAGCATGGATGACAAAACGATTTTCACCGTAGACGTGGAGCAGATCCTGCGCGAGAAGGCTGGAGCGAAAGCGCGGCGTGTGCCCCGTTTTGTCCTGTCGTGGTTGAAGAAAATCGTGCATCAGGACGAAGTGAACCAATTCCTCGAACAGTCGTCACATTTGTCAGGTGTGGAATGGCTCGAAGCCTGTGTGGAGTATCTTGACATGAAACTTGACGTGTCAGGCCGGGAAAATCTTCCGGCTTCCGACGATGGCCGTCATTATACGTTTGTGAGTAATCATCCCCTCGGCGGTATCGATGGAGTAGCCTTAGGAGCCATTCTCGGCAGGCACTATGACGGGCATATCCGTTATCTTGTCAACGATTTGCTTATGAACCTCCGAGGACTCGCTCCACTTTGCATCCCGATTAACAAGACCGGTTCGCAAAGCCGTGACTTCCCGGCGATGGTCGAGGCCGGTTTCAAAGGTGACAATCACATCATCATGTTCCCCGCAGGTTTGTGCTCGCGTCGTACGAACGGTGTGGTGAGGGACATTCCCTGGCGTAAGACGTTTGTCGTCAAGAGTGTCGAGACACAGCGTGACGTTGTGCCCATCCACTTTGGCGGCCAGAATTCAAACTTTTTCTACACACTGGCCAATTTCTGTAAACGCACGGGTATCAAGTTCAACGTCGCTATGCTTTTCTTGGTCGACGAGATGTATAAGAATACCCACAAGCGTTTTTCTGTCAAGATCGGGAAACCCATACCGTGGCAAACATTCGACAAGTCGCGTACGCCAGCCCAATGGGCGGCATGGGTGCAGAAAAAGGTGTACGAATTATGATTTTGGCCGGCCTTTCGGGAGAAAAAGGGACTGTGCCGGACATAACAATAAGATGAATACATGGAAGAGATTATATTGCCAGTAAGTCGTGACATCCTGAAAGCAGAACTGACCCCAGAGCGGAGACTGCGCGCGACCAATAAGAGCAATAACGAGATTTACATCGTGACCTACAAACAGGCACCCGGTGTAGTCCGCGAGATAGGCCGTCTGCGAGAAATCGCTTTCCGGGCCGCTGGAGGCGGAACGGGGAAGAGCTTGGACCTCGATGAGTTCGACACGGGTGAGAATGCTTATTATCAGCTCATCGTCTGGAATCCCGAGAGTGAGGAGGTCCTGGGCGGATACCGCTTCTTGCCTGGTCGCGAGATACGGCTGGATATGTCAGGCCAGCCGATCCTTGCAACGAGCCATATGTTCCATTTTTCCGAGGAGTTCGTCAATGATTACATGCGTAATACGGTGGAACTGGGGCGCTCCTTCGTGACGCTTGAATATCAGAATACGCGGCAGCAGAGCAAAGGTCTTTTTGCCCTCGACAATCTTTGGGACGGATTGGGGGCCTTGACGGTGGTCATTCCTGGCTTGAAATACTTTTTCGGGAAAATGACGATGTATCCATCGTTCAACCGTGTGGCCCGGGACATGATCCTCTTCTTCCTCAACAAGCATTTCGGCGACAAGGATACCCTTGTGGTTCCGATACATCCTATTTCTTACGAAACGCCAGTCGAACAGTTGCGCACGCTTTTCAGTGAAGAAAGCTTCAAGGCCGATTATAAGATTCTGAATCGCGAGGTTCGTCGCCTTGGCTTTAACATTCCTCCGCTCGTCAACGCATACATGGGCCTCAGTCCTACAATGCGCATGTTCGGTACAGCCATTAATTACGACTTCGGTGACGTGGAGGAAACCGGCATACTCATCGCCGTTGACGAGATACTGGCTGAAAAACGCATCCGGCACATCGACACATTTGTGGAAGAGAATCCGGAATCACTCAACCTCTTGCGCGACATGTTCAGTCCGCGCAGTGTGATCGAATAGATTAGAGTTTATCTCCGGGGATTCACTCAGACTTATCGTTCCCTGCTGTCGGGTCGTTTTCCCGAGGGCGGGGATTTTCAGTGTATGTATCTATTGGCCTGTCCGGCGGCGCTGCACGTCATCTCTTGACTGAGAAAGGTTTCGTATGGGCCAGATATATTTTTAGCCAGCCGTGCGCATAAATCGCATGTACTTGTACAAGCTGCCGCATGTGTAAGCAAAGTTTTGCAAACTACGCGCAGCATCCGGAATGTTCTAGTATGAGATGGCCGTTAGTATCCCGTTTTCACATCAGCGTGATGAAGGAAAACAGTCGTTTCAGCAGACCGTCCGGAAGTCATTTCCGCCGTAAAGAGGATAGTCTCAGCGTTACGCCGCAAGGCGCTGCAAAAGAGAAAAAGTGTGGGAAAAATAATTTGATAAGTCCGCTTTGCATTTCTCGGGAATATGCGTACCTTTGTCGCCAAACGGGAAGATTGTATGGAAACTTTTTTTCAGACCCACGCTTATCTGATTGAGCAGACCAATGCTCCCGTTCGGCGTGCGCTGATGGATAGTATCGACTGGAACTATCGTATGATTGGCATCAAGGGGCCACGAGGGGTGGGGAAGACTACTTTCCTGCTCCAATACGCCAAAGAGAACTTCGAGCCAGGCATGCGCCAGTGTCTGTACGTCAACATGAACAGTTTCTATTTCCAAGGACGAGGCTTAGTTGACTTTGCAGACGAATTCTATCGCTGTGGAGGCCAGGTGCTGCTTGTTGACCAAGCTTTCAAGCTGCCCGAATGGCGTCGGCAACTGTGCGAGTGTTATCACAAGTTCCCCCGTTTGCGGATTGTTTATACCACCTCTTCTGTCGAAAATGCCTCTGAACGTGACGACGAACTCTCGTCCATCAGCCGATGCTACGTGTTGCATGGTTTCTCATTTCGCGAGTTCCTCAATTTGCAGACCGGTAATTCTTTCCGTACATATAGCCTTGACGAGGTGCTTCATGAACATGAGTATATCCTCAAATCCATCCTTCCCAAGGTGCGCCCGTGGCAGTACTTCCATGACTATCTGCATCATGGCTATTATCCTTTTTTCCTCGAAAACCGCAATTTCACTGAGATGCTTTTGAAAGCGATGAACATGATGATCGAAGTCGACATCCTCTTCATCAAGCAGATCGAGTTGAAGTATCTTTCGCGCATCAAGAAGTTGCTCTATCTCTTGGCGTCGGACGGCGCGGCCAGTCCCAACGTGAGCAGTCTGGCCACCGCCATCGGCACGTCGCGTGCGACGGTGATGAATTACCTGAAAAACCTGGAAGAAGCGCGGCTCATCAACATGATCTATCGCGAAGGTGAGGCATTCCCGAAAAAACCTGCGGTCGTGATGCTTCACGACACCAACCTGATGTACGCCGTGTATAGTCCGGGGCTGAGCGAGCAGCATATTATGGAGTGCTTCTTTGTCAATAGTCTCTGGCGGCATCACAATGTCCACCGTGGCCGCCGTGAAGGGATCTATCGTGTTGACAGCGCTAAGGATATCTGTGTATGCGACAAGAATCGGCGCATCAAGGTTGACAACACCCTCTATTACGCAAAATACAATGCCGAAGTCGGACACGGCAACGAAATCCCGCTTTGGCTTTTCGGCTTCCTCTTCTGACCGGAAGCCTGTCCCAAAAGAATGAGACAACAGTAATAACACATACAAGCACATAACAATTTTAAGCATTATGGCAAAGGAAAAGAAATTTATCACGTGTGATGGCAACCAAGCCGCTGCGCATATTGCGTACATGTTTTCGGAAGTGGCTGCCATCTACCCCATCACGCCGTCCTCGCCCATGGCGGAGCACGTCGACGAATGGGCCGCACAAGGCCGTAAGAACTTGTTCGGCGACACCGTATCGGTACAGGAAATGCAATCCGAAGGCGGTGCGGCCGGTGCGGTGCACGGTTCGTTGCAGGCCGGCGCGCTGACCACCACCTTTACGGCGTCGCAGGGCCTCCTGCTGATGATACCGAATATGTACAAGATCGCTGGCGAGCTGCTCCCCTGCGTATTTCATGTGTCGGCCCGTACGCTGGCCACTCACTCTCTCTGCATCTTTGGTGACCACAGCGACGTGATGGCCTGCCGTCAGACAGGTTTCGCCATGCTCTGCGAAGGTTCGGTACAAGAGGTGATGGATCTTTCCGCCGTTGCCCACCTTTCGACCATCGAAAGCCGCGTGCCGTTCATCAACTTCTTCGACGGATTCCGCACTTCCCATGAGTATCAGAAGATAGAGGAGATAGATCAGGAAGACCTGCGTCCGCTCGTCGACCAGAAAGCGCTGAGCGAGTTCCGTGCCCGTGCGCTTTCGCCTGAGCACCCCGTAGCCCGTGGTATGGCCGAGAACCCCGAAACCTTCTTTGCCCACCGTGAAAGCTGCAACGCTTATTACGATGCCGTTCCGGCCATTGTAGAGAAATACATGGCCGAAGTGTCCAAGATCACCGGCCGCGATTATAAGTTGTTCAGCTACTATGGCGCTGACGACGCCGAACGCGTCATCATCTGCATGGGTTCGGTCACCGAAGCCGCACGTGAGGCTATCGACTATCTCAATAAAAAAGGCGAGAAGGTCGGCATGGTCAGCGTACACCTCTATCGCCCGTTCTCGGTGAAACATCTGTTGGCGGCTGTGCCTGCCACCTGCAGGCGTATCGCTGTCCTCGACCGTACGAAGGAACCCGGCGCAGCAGGCGAACCGCTTTACCTCGACGTGAAAGACGCTTACTATGGCCGTGAGGGCGCTCCGCTCATCGTGGGTGGCCGTTATGGTCTTGGTTCGTGCGACACGACACCGACGATGATTATTTCCGTTTACGACAACCTTGCCCTGCCTACGCCGAAAGACCATTTCACGCTTGGAATCGTCGACGATGTGACGTTCACGTCCCTGCCGCTCGAGAAGGAAATGGCGCTTGGCGGCGAAGGCATCTTCGAGGCGAAGTTCTACGGTCTCGGTGCTGACGGCACGGTGGGAGCCAACAAAAACTCCATCAAAATTATCGGCGACAACACCGACAAGTATTGCCAGGCCTACTTCTCCTATGACTCGAAGAAGTCCGGCGGCTTCACCTGTTCACACCTGCGTTTCGGCGATCACCCGATCCGTTCGACCTATCAGATCAAGACGCCGAACTTCGTGGCTTGCCACGTTCAGGCTTACCTCCACATGTATGACGTGCTCCGTGGTCTGCGCGACAACGGCACTTTCCTGCTGAACACCATCTGGGAGGGTGATGAACTGGCCGCCAACCTGCCGAACAATGTGAAGCGCTATTTCGCCGAGCACCACATCACGGTTTATTACATCAACGCCACGAAAATCGCGCAGGAAATCGGTTTGGGCAATCGCACCAACACTATCCTTCAATCCGCGTTCTTCCGTATCACACAGGTCATCCCTGTCGACCTCGCCGTTGAGCAGATGAAGAAGTTCATCGTCAAGTCATACGGAAAGAAAGGCCAGGATGTCGTCGATAAGAACTATCAGGCTGTTGACCGTGGTGGCGAATACAAGGAGCTGGCCGTTGATCCTGCATGGGCCAGTCTGCCTGCCGATCCCAAGGTGGAGCGCGACGAACCCGCCTACATCAGCGACCTTGTACGTCCCATCAATGCCCAGGACGGCGACTTGCTGCCCGTTTCGGCATTCAAAGTGTCGGTCGATGGCACGTGGGAACAGGGTACGGCCGCTTACGAGAAGCGCGGTGTCGCCGCATTCGTTCCCGAGTGGGTTCCCGAGAACTGTATCCAGTGTAACAAGTGTGCATATGTCTGCCCGCACGCTGCCATCCGTCCGTTCGTGATGGACGAAGAGGAAGTGAAAGGCTTCACCGCAACGACGCTTGAAATGAAGGCTCCCGCCGCCATGAAGGGCATGCACTTCCGTCAGCAGGTCGACGTGCTCGACTGCCTCGGTTGCGGCAACTGTGCCGACGTCTGCCCGGGTATGCGCGGCAACAAGGCTCTTGTCATGAAGCCTCTCGAAACCCAGATGGCTGAGGATGCCAATTGGGCTTATTGCGTCAAGAATGTCAAGACCAAGCAGCACCTTGTGGACATCAAGCAGAATCCCAAGAACTCGCAGTTCGCCACGCCTCTCTTCGAGTTCTCCGGCGCCTGCTCAGGTTGCGGCGAGACGCCCTATGTCAAGCTTATCTCCCAACTCTTCGGCGACCGTCAGATGATAGCCAACGCCACCGGTTGCTCGTCCATCTATTCCGGTTCCATCCCCTCGACGCCCTATACGAAGAATGAGAAAGGCCAGGGTCCTGCTTGGGCCAACTCGCTGTTCGAGGACTTCTGCGAGTTCGGCTTGGGTATGGTGCTGGCGAATAAGAAGATGCGTAACCGTATCCAGAGCCTGCTCGAGCAGTCGCTGACCGACGAGCACGTACCTGCCGAGTTTAAGGAAGCCGCTCAGGCCTGGATTGCCGGCCGCGAGGATGCCGACGCCAGCCGCGCCGCTGCCGACAAGCTCGCGCCGATGATTGAGGCCGCCAAGGGGCAGTGCCCCGTCTGCGCCCAGCTCGCCGAACTGACGCACTACCTGACGAAGCGCAGCCAGTGGATTATCGGTGGCGACGGTGCGTCGTACGACATCGGTTACGGCGGTCTGGACCACGTGCTGGCCAGCGGCGAGGACGTCAACATCCTCGTGCTTGACACCGAAGTCTACTCCAACACCGGCGGTCAGGCCTCCAAGGCTACGCCGCTCGGCGCCATTGCCCAATTTGCTGCTGCCGGCAAGCGCGTGACGAAGAAGGACCTTGGCCTCATGCAGACCACCTACGGCTACATCTACGTTGCCCAGATCGCCATGGGTGCCGACCAGGCACAGTGCCTCAAAGCCATCCGCGAGGCCGAAGCCTATCCCGGACCGTCGCTCATCATTGCTTACGCCCCCTGTATCAACCACGGCCTCAAAGCCAAGGGCGGAATGGGCAAGAGTCAGGCCGAGGAAGCCAAGGCCGTAGAGTGCGGCTACTGGCAGCTCTGGCGCTTCAATCCCGCGCTTGAGGCCGAGGGTAAGAACCCCTTCACCCTCGATTCGAAGGAACCCGACTGGTCGAAGTTCCAAGACTACCTCAACGGTGAGGTCCGTTTCCTCTCGTTGAAGAAAGCCCGTCCGGCCGAGGCTCAGGAGCTCTTCGACAAGACCGAGGAGGCAGCCAAGCGCCGCTACGCAAGCTACGTGCGCAAGTCGAAAGAAGATTGGAGCCTCTAAGTCCTGTCTTCATTGAAAACATTGTCCCGGCAAGGAGTTTCGCACTCCTTGCCGTTTTTTTGCGCCATGACGAAGCGGGGTTCCTGAGGCTGAAAGAACCGCCCGGAAGGGTTGCAAATGGCGTACGAAAGGCTTTCGCATGGTGTGTGGATGCTCCATGCGGGCTTGGAAGTCGGGCCGGGATATCCGTCCGCCAGCCATAGGGGGATGCAGGGCGTGATTACATCCGGAGCGACTTTCGGCGATGCTTCATTTACGAGGACCGTGGCTTTCGGAAGGGCAAAAGAATGTTTGTCCGTTGTTGGTTTTGCACCTTCCTGTCGGCGGATTCGTGGTCCCAAGAGTGACGTTCCTTTGTTGTGTGTGGAAGTAGTCGGCAGATTAGCCGATTTGGCTGACGTTATGGGCGGATTGGGGTGTGCGCCGGGTGCGCGGCGGGCAGCGTTCGGCAAGCACGCAGATGAATAAAAAAGGAGTGCGCAAAGGCCGGAGATCCTTTGCGCACTCGCTCAAAAAGAGGGTAGGGGACGCTTCCCCCTGACCCCTCTGGGGATCTTCCCATCACGTGCGGGGATGGAAAGCGGAAGGTTCAGCTGAGGATTTATGCACCAGCTTTCAGCGTGACGGTGATGACGTTGTTGGCGTCGTAACCGCTGATGGCTCCCCAACGGCTGCTGGCTTTCACGCGCAGGCGGACAACAACATCGTTAACCAAGATGAGGTCTTTGTTCTTGACGGAGAACGTACCTGCTGTGGCGTTATCGATGGTGATGTAGTCGTTGTTCGGGTCGTTGGCGTCAGCGAATTCCAGCGTCGGAGCAGCCAAACCGTTCATGGTAAGACCGTCGCCCAAGTAGCTTTCTACATTGGTCGAACCCTCGGACCACATGGTCAGGCCGTTGATGTCGGCCCAGCTCCACCCTGTGAAGGCATGATAGGTCTCGCGGAGGTCGCTGACTTCGATGGCTGTCTTGCCCTGCGTCATCGTACCGCTGATGTTGGCGATAGCGAGGGCGCCGCTCAGGTCGTTCGAGAGGTGGCCGCCGTAGGTTTCTTGGGCCGTAATCTCTACGTTGCCATAGCTCGTCTCGTAGCTGCCCTTATTGAACGTAACCTCGCGAGTGCCATTGTTGATCGTGACGGCTCCTGGGTGCGACGTGTTTTTCCATGCAGCTTCCAAGTCGAGTACACCACCGCGGTTGGTCTCGATTTCCGTCTCCGACTGAGTGAAGTTGCGGAAGAGGTTGGCCATGTCGAACGTGAAGTTGACAGCCTGAACTTGTTTGTAAGTGCGGTTGTTTTTCGTTACTTCAACGATGGTGTAGGTCGGCACGAAGGTTGCCACGTTGCCACTCCAATAAGCGTCGGCCTTTTGCAGGACAGCGTTAGGATAGCTTGCGGTTTGCGGCATGGTGAGCGTGATCTGCATGTTTTGCGTAGCACCTGCGAATGTGACGCTCGGAGTTGCCTGGATGGTCGTGGCGTTATTACCAGAACCGAGGGCGGCACCAGCTGTAATAGTCAGGATGAAGCGCTTGTTCGTTGCGTCGCTCGTGAGCGTGGCCTTTCTGTCTGTGCTGTTCCATACCTGGTCGCCGACTTGGGTGAAGAAGTCGCCCGTGTTCAACTTGACCATATCGATGATTTCGTTGAGCTTGCTCGTGCTGAGGTAGAAGGTCTGCGCACTCTTCGTCCAAGGCAGGGCGGCGAGGTTGACAGCTCGTCCTTGTGCGTCAACAAAGTCGTTGGCGCCGAGCGTCACGTTGAGGGCCGCGCGAGCCACGGTCACCTTCCTGCTGAAATTGCTCGTCCACTTCTCGGTTCTGCCATTGATGGTCGTTTCGGCCATCACGCCGGCCTGTTGGCCGATGTTGGCAGTCGAACCGGGATTCTTCAACGTGACAGTACCTGTGGCGCCGTCAATCTGGAAGACGTTGGCGTCGGTGCCGGATTGGAACTTATAGACGGTGGTGAAGCAGTTGAACTTCTCGGCGAAGTCGTAAACCTTTTGCGGAGCGGCGTTGCTGCCGGTGAAGTTGATTGGCGACTCATTTGTTCCTGTTTCGTCCCACTTCCATGCGGCAAGCCAGCTTCCGGTTCCACCGTAAACGACTTTGTCCTGAGCGTCGTTGTAAGTCAGATCGGCGTCGGAGATGGGAGCGTGCTGCACCTGTACGCGAGAGAGCGTGATGTCCTCACGGTGCGTGATGAAGTAGTTCGACACGATGTCGGTGTAGTCTTCCTTGGCCGGCGTTTCGCCTGTCTCTTCGTTCTTGACGGGCTCTTTGGCCTTCACGTTGAGTGCGAGCGCCCAATATGAGTTGTTGCCGATGGTCTTGCCGTTGTATCCGCTCTCGTTGAGCTCGACGGTCAGTTCCACAACACCTTCGTCCGAGCCGAGCTGCTTGCTGACGATGTTCAGCAGGCCGGCCTGCGTGGCGCGGGTGGTGTAGTTCTGCTTCATGCCGTCGAAGGTGAGGATATAGTCGTCGCTTTCAACAATCTTCTTGGCGGCGGCAGCCGGAGTGACGCGGAAGCGCACCTTCACCTGGGCGTTCTGGGCAAGCTTCACGCCGGTGTTGGGATTGGTCGGCGTCGTGCGGTACCACAAGGTCGAGAATTCCGTATCGCCCATCGCGTTGTCGGGGTTGGGCAGGTAGACGAGGCTCTGCAACGTGTTGCCGAAGAGCTTGTCGACACGGCTTTCGAGGGCCTTGATCTGCTCGTCGATGAGTTCGAGAGAGGTTTTCACGTCGTCGCCTTCGTCACCCGAAGAAATCAAGCCGAGTTCTTCTTTAATCTTGTTGATGTCGTCGCTAAGCGTCGTTACGCTTTCGGTCGTAGCATATCCTTTGAGAAGCTCGCTGATACCGTCGTTCTTCCAGGTTTCGAGGGCTTCGAGGCGCTCGATGATGCCTCCGACCTCGCTACCCTGGGCAGCGCCGTCGATCTTCTCTTTGAGCGTTTTGAGCTCGTTGCTGAGGCTGTCGACCGTGTTGGTCAGCGCGTTGAATCTGGCGAAGTCTACGAAAGTAGGCTGTTCTTCATTCTCGACGGATTCTTTGAAGTTTTCGAGCGCTTTCAGGCGGGCGGCAAGGTCAGTGATGACCTGTCCATTGTCGTCGAGTGCAGCCAACACTGTATCGAGGTTGGTCTTCAACGTGGCGAGTTCGCGCGTCAGTGTGCCTACCTCCTCTTCGAGGGCGGCAATCTTGGAGGCATCTTCCGACTGGGAGATCTGTGTTTGGAGATCTTCGATCTTGCCGTTTACTTCTTCGATTTTACCTTCGAGGTCTTCTTTTTGAGTGTCGAGAGCACCTTTGGTGTTGTTCACCTCAGTCTTCAACGCCTCGATGTCGTTTTGCAACTGTTTGATGAGGTTGACATCAATGGTGCCGTCTTCGCCTTCCATGGCATCAACAAGTTGTCCGACTGTGGTCTGCAACTGCTGGACAGCCTGTGCATCGGCCTTGCCTGCCATGGCGGTGTTCAGTTCGTCGCGCAGTCCGTCGATAGCGGTCTGGATGGCTGCGGCCATCTCTTCGCCCGACACGCCGATGACACCGTTGATCTGGTCGATCTCGCCTTGCAGGCGATTGATGTCATCATCATAGTCCGAGCAGCCGACGAACACGGGAGCTGCCGTGGCAGTCAGTGCGCAGAATACTGCAACTCTAATGAAATTTTTTTTCATAATTGATTGAAGTTAAGTTAGAATTTGCTGTTTCCTTACTCTCACTTTTTCGTTTTCTTCTTGCTCCCGGTGTGAGGCTGGCGGCGCCTTTTGGGCGTGCTGGTGCTGCCGTGATCCGGGCGTTCCGGCCTTTCCTTCTCTTAGTAAGAGGTGGAAAATCTTTCAGTCGTGCCCTTATAATCGTCGTTTTGGGCGACTCAATTGTGACTTTCTCCGTTTTTCGTAATTTTGTCGACACAACGATGGTCCAAAAAAAAAAATTCAAAAAAACTGTGATTTTGTTTGGATTTTATTTGGCCTGTTTGGTAGTTGTGACTACCTTTGCCCCCAGCTTTCCACCTCTTACTAAGAGATGGAAAGCTTTTTCTTTTCTTGGCGGTGCAATGCTGCATTTACACATTAAATAATAACAGGCGTTTTAGCCTGTGCGGGAAGTGCCGGGAATCGGCGGGCTGGCGTCCGGCGACTTGAAAGGACCTTCCGGGTCCTCGGCGTTTCGGACGGTCGGGGCGATGGCTTTTTCTGTCCGGCTGACAGGGAGACCCGGCCGGCTGGCCGCTTTTTCTGTCAGCCGGCCCGTCGAGACGTTGGCATTGGTGGCAGGGGCAGTCACTGAGCGGGCAGGATGCGCCTTTGCTCTCTCTGGCGGGGTTGCGTCGGAAAAAAATCTTACCTTTGCAGGGCTGATCCCAACAAAAACATAGACAAATCCCCGATATGGAAAAAGAACTTTTTTCTACCTTGCCCCATTGCGTGGCCGACATGGGCCTTGAAGCGTTCGGCCGTAAGGAAATCGCTATTGCCGAGACCGAAATGCCCGGCCTGATGGCCCTGCGCGCCAAGTATGGCGAGGCAAAACCTCTCAGCGGCGCCCGCATCATGGGGTCGCTCCACATGACGATTCAGACTGCGGTTCTGATTGAGACCCTCACCGCCCTTGGTGCCGAGGTGCGCTGGTGCTCATGTAACATCTACTCCACACAAGACCATGCGGCGGCAGCCATTGCCGGCGACGGCGTGGGTGTTTTTGCCTGGAAGGGTGAGTCGCTGGCAGACTACTGGTGGTGTACGCTTCAAGCTATGCGGTTCGATGGCGGACAGCTGCCCAATCTCATCGTTGACGACGGTGGTGACGCCACACTGATGATTCACCTCGGTGTTCAGGCTGAGCGCGACGCGACGGTGCTCGACACGCCTTCTGCAAGCGGCGACGAGGCTGAGCTGAAAGCCCTTGTGCGTCGCGTCCTTGCTGAGGATCAGACGTTTTTCAGCCGTGTGGCTGCTGGAATGCATGGTGTGAGCGAAGAGACGACTACGGGCGTGCACCGGCTCTATCAAATGCAGGAACGCGGCGAACTGCTCTTCCCCGCTTTCAACGTGAACGATTCTGTTACCAAGTCGAAGTTCGACAATCTCTACGGATGCCGCGAGTCGCTCGCCGACGGCATCAAGCGTGCCACCGACGTGATGATTGCCGGTAAGGTGTGCGTCGTGGCTGGTTATGGCGAGGTCGGCAAGGGTTGTGCGCAGAGCATGCGTTCCTACGGAGCCCGTGTGCTTGTCACAGAGATAGACCCTATCTGCGCCTTGCAGGCAGCTATGGAAGGCTTTGAAGTCGTCACGATGGATGAAGCCGCCCCTATCGGCAACATCTTCGTTACGACGACTGGTAACATCAACGTTATCACCGTGGCCCACATGCAGGCCATGCCTGACCAGGCCATCGTCTGCAACATCGGCCATTTTGACAGCGAGATACAGGTCGACGCCTTGAAGCGTGTGCCCGGTATCGAGTGTACGCCAATCAAACCTCAGGTCGACAGTTACCGTTTTCCCGACGGCCATCGTATCACGCTGCTGGCCGACGGCCGCCTGGTGAACCTTGGCTGTGCTACGGGGCATCCGTCGTTTGTCATGTCTAACTCCTTTACGAACCAAGTACTCGCCCAGATGGAGCTTTTCCAGCATCCTCATGATGTGGGCGTCTACCGTCTTCCGAAAGCGCTCGACGAGGAAGTGGCCCGTCTGCACCTGGCACACGTCGGTGCCCACCTGACCCGCCTGACCCCGGCGCAGGCCGACTACATCGGTGTGCCCGTCGAGGGACCGTACAAGGCTGAACACTACCGTTATTAATTCTGACAATTCTAACCTATGGACTTCTTGAAAAAAATAGCCCCCGACCTGATAGCCGTGGTGGCTTTTCTTGTCATTTCGTTCTGCTACTTCGCGGGACCTGTCAGTGAGGGGCTCGTCCTCGGCGGGCACGACAATACGGCTGGCGTCGGATTGAACAATGAGATCAACGCCTATCGTGAGGCAACCGGCGAGTCGTCGCGTTGGACCAACGCTTTGTTCGGCGGCATGCCTACCTACCAGATCGCACCCTCCTATGAATCGAGCCGCGTGCTGGGTTCGTTCAACCGCATATATGGCCTCGGGACGACTGGGGTTGTCTTCTACGTCTTTGCGTATCTGCTGGGGTTCTATATCCTGATGCGTGCGTTCAATTTCAAAGTGTGGCTGTCTGCCTTGGGCGCTGTGGTGTGGGCGTTTTCGTCCTATTTCTTCATCATCATTGCTGCCGGCCACATCTGGAAAGTCCTGACACTGGCTTTCATTCCGCCGACCATCGCGGGCCTCGTGCTTTGCTATCGCGGGCGGTTGCTCTGGGGAGGGACGGTGACGGCACTTTTCACCGCCCTGCAAATCCTGTCGAACCACTTGCAGATGACTTACTACTTCTTCTTCGTCATGCTGCTCATGGTGGTGGCCTATCTGGTCGACGCCATCCGTCGTCATACCCTGCCCCAGTTCCTGCGCGCCACGGGGGTCGTGGTGCTGGCCGGAATGCTCGGCCTTTGTGCCAACCTTTCGAACCTGTACCATACGTATGAATACAGCAAGGAGACGATGCGTGGCAAGAGCGAGCTGACCCAGCCGGCCCATTCCGCAGATGAGGCGACCGGAAGCGGCCTCGAACGCAGTTATATCACGCAGTGGAGCTATGGCCTGGGCGAGACCTGGACACTCCTTGTGCCCAACGTCAAAGGCGGTGGGTCGGGGTCGTTGATGGACAATCCCAAAGCCAGCGAGAGTGATGCTTTCCCAACCTATCAGCAGTGTGTGGCTCAGACCTATCAGACGCTGTCGGAAATCGACGGTCGCATGGCGCAGGCTACGCCCGGCCTGAACCAGTATTGGGGTAACCAACCGTTCACTGTGGGACCCGTTTATGTCGGAGCGCTCGTGTGTCTGCTCTTCTTCATGGGTGTGTTCTACGTGCGTGGCCCCATCAAGTGGGGCTTACTGGCAGCCACGATGCTGTCGCTTCTTTTTGCGTGGGGACACCACAGTCCGGGTGTGACGGACTTCTTCATCGACTACCTGCCGATGTATAATAAGTTCCGCACCGTGTCGTCTGCTTTGGTCATGGCCGAGTTCACCATCCCGCTGCTGGCTATGTTGGGACTGGCAGCCGTGATCCGTCAGCCGGAGCTGTTAAAGCAGAAGCCTGTTTATTTTTACGTCAGCTTCGGACTGACCGGCGGCGTGGCTTTGCTGTTCGCGCTCTTCCCCGGATTGTTCTTCGGCGACTGCCTCTCAATGCAAGAGGCTGATATCTTCACGCAGCTTGGAAGAATCTTCCCGCCCGACTTCTTGGCTACGTATCGCGAGAGTATCGCCTCTGTCCGCCATGCTATCCTCACGGCGTCGGCTTGGCGCTCGTTCGGTATCATCGCCTTTGGCGCATCGCTGCTGTGGCTTTACGGAAGAGGCAAGTTGAAGGCCTGGCTGCTTTGCGCCGTGTTTATCCTTGTGTCGCTTGTGGATATGTGGAACGTCAACCGTCACTATCTGAACGATGATAACTTCACGGAACCAGCCCAGGTGACCGAGGCGAAAAAGACGCGGGCCGACGAGTTCATCTTGCAGGACAAGGGGCTTGACTATCGTGTTGTCGACCTGACGCATGACACTTTCAACGACAACACCATCGGCGCATGGCACAAGAACATCGGCGGATATCATGCTGCCAAACTTCGCCGTTATCAGGACCTTATCGACCGCCATCTCAAACCGGAACTCGATGCGGCCTATTCGGCTGTCGCTTCGGCCGGAGCCGACATGAGCCTTGTATCGGGCGACTCCATCTTCCCCGTGCTCAACATGCTGAACACGCGTTACTTCATCTTCCCAAGCCAGGACGGACAGGGCATTCCCGTCCGGAATCCTTATGCCAATGGCGAGGCTTGGTTCGTCGACCGCGTACAGTATGTGAATACGGCCGACGATGAGATGGCCGCACTTGGACGTCTTAACCTGAAACATGAAGCCGTGGCGGATGCCAAGTTCAAGTCTGCCATAGGCGACGCTCTGCCAACGGCTGGATGCAGCGTGAGACTTACGAAGTACACACCGAATGAGATGCACTACGAGGTCAACTCGCCGAAAGGCGGCGTAGTTGTTTTCTCGGAGATTTATTATCCGGGATGGACTGCCGCTGTCGACGGAAATCCTGTCGAGGTAGGGCGGGCCAACTACACCCTGCGCGCTATTCACGTGCCGGCCGGCAAGCATACTGTCGTCATGGAGTTCCGCCCGACGAGCATCACTGTGACCGAGACCATTGCCTACGTGGCCATTGCTCTTGTACTGATCGGGTTTGTGACGGCACTTGTGCTGGCTGTTCGTCGTAGCCGCAAGGGACGTGTATAGCCCAAAACGCGACTGAATATCTGTTTAACATGCTTTTCCCGGCCGCAGACCTCGCGCAGGCTGCGGCCGGGATTTTTATGATGGAACGGAAGAAAGGATGAGGGCGTGCAATATCCTCGCTGTATCGGCCTGTAAGAGGCAAGTGTAAGCAAAGATATGGCAGCTCTTCAAATGCTAGGTAAGGTGCGGCCGACAAGGTGCAGTCTCTCGGTGGCTTATTGTATAAAGCCCAAAACTGTTGTATATTTGTGTGAGGTGTTGCAAACTTAGTAAAAAGGAGCCTTTTTCGATGGAGATTCCCGCTCCACCTTGTGTGACACTGGAAGCGGTCATATTCCGCACTTTTTTGCGTCTTGCAAGAAAACAAAAACTCCCGATTTCGTTTGGAAATCAGGAGTTTACTGCTAATTGCTTTTCTTCAAAGTGGTGCCACCAGGAATCGAACTATTCCTCCAAGTAGCTGAATATCTTTGATTTATGATTCAGCAAGTAGTATAATCTCCCGCTATTGCTCCACCGAATTGTTGCAGCGTTCTGCGCCAGATTGCGTGGAGGTTTCCTTTATTGACTACAAATATACAACTTCCTTTTGAAAGTCAGGCACGTAATCATGAAAACTTCTCCACCTTGGTTCAAAATCCTTTTTGGACTTCCCAATGACCACCTTTATCCGGTCCTACACGCTTAATTGCTCCTCTCTCTTGAAGTGAAGCTAATCGCCTTTTCACACTGCTGTCATGTAATCCCAATCGACCAGAAATCTCTTTTCTTGAAATGTAGGGATTCTCTTTAAGAAGTTCAATAATAGCATCTTCCTGTTTGCTTTGGTCGTTTTCTGGTCGTTTTCTGGTCGTTTTCTGGTCACTCTTTTGGGTCGTTTCTGGGTCGCTTTGGATAATAGCCCTTTCTGGGTACTCAAACTTGAATGTTGTCCAAATACCCGAAGCGTCATAGCGGAACTCCGGCGTGGAGAATCCGTCATTCTTGCAGGCCGTGATGATACGTTCAATACCGCGTCCCCATGCCTCAATCTCACCAGCCCGGAAGAATGTGTTGGCGATATCAGGATTGTAAGGCATGCTCCGATGTGAAGACAATAAGGTTTCCACCGTCCACCCTTCGGGCAACACCCCACCGTTTATTATCTCCAACTTGTTTTCATACACGCGGATTTGGATAGGAGAAGGTTCTGCGTAGTCTTTATTGATGCAGGCATTCAATAATGCTTCACGCAACGCCTCACGAGGCATAGGTAGGGTTTCGATGCGTTGGATGCCTTCGTAGGTGATGATGGCTTTCATGTACTTGGTACACAGCAAATCCATCAGTTTCACGATTTGTTGGAACAGATTGCCATGCACTTCGTCCTGATACACCAAATCCATGCCTTCACGAAAGAAACCAACCTTCACGAAAGCCCCGGTCACATACTTTTCCGGGTCGGGATGGAACAGCAAAGCGGCAGCACGTTTCAAATAACTGCCCTCATAAAGCCGGAGTTTCTCCAACAGTCCGTGGTTATCGTCCATCAAATCCGCTTCCTCCATTCGTCCGCTCCGCTTGGCATACTTACGGAACAAATTAAACGTAGCATTGTCCAAGTCCTCCGCTTTCAGATAAGGCACAGGCACACCGTCCCAAGTCTTGCCCTGCTTGCGAAGCATGAAGCGGTCAAGTGCCGCCCCTTTCAATTCCTGATTGGTTGCACCGCTCCGTTGGTAATACTTTCCACGGAAACTGACGGGATAAGGATAAGCCTCCGTCACAATCTCCAGATAGGACTTTCCATCTTTCTCTTTCAGATTGACATCCACCAAGATACCCATCATGTCGCGCACCTTATTCGGAATGTCCTCTATCAGTTTCTTGGCATCCTGCACACCGCACACCTCGCCATCATCCTTTACGCCCACGTAAAGGACACCGCCTTGTGCATTAGCAAAACCACAAATCCATTTCTGGTATTCGTCGCGCCAAGACTCTTTGAATTCTATGTTTTGAGATTCGGTAATCATAGCTTTTTAATGAAGTAATTTGTGGCACTGAGAATTTTCTATCCAATGTAAGTGTTCTAATGTTGGTTGTAATAAAATACCCAATCGTTTCTCTATCATTGATATTAAAGTCAATTGAATCATCATTTTAATAATATATTCGGGTACTTCATGCCCACAAGTAAAAATATGCTCATTGCTTAGTTCAGCTAATGGCTTTTTCAAAGCTATTTTTGTTGCTTCATATCCATAAACACTATATTGCCCTTTCCTATTTCGTTTGAATTCCCATGTATAAACATAGGAATCTCCAAAAGTACCTTCTGTATATTCGGAAATAACATCTCGTATTTTATGTAATAGTATAAGATGCTTGATAAGATAAAATGCAAAAAGAATGACAAGTGTTAGGACGAGCCAACCCCACAGGGGTAATTGAATATTCCACAAAAACTTCTCTGTTATCCCATAAATAATACCGGATGCTATTAAGCTACTGACAACTCCAATTATAATCCCTTTTATTGTATCTTTCATATTAGTTCATTTTATCCATTATATTTCTTGAAATTCTCCGCCTGTTCCAATATCTCCTTAAACACCTCGTCATTCGTTACCGGTGGATAGCCATATTCAGCTAAAACCAAAATCAAATCCATTTTCAGTTCTGCCTTTATGTCATCACGGGTGGACCAGTCTGTGTACTTGGACTTGTCTGCTACAATCTTCTTGATTTCAGCAGCGAGTTTAAGTAGCTTATCTTCAGGATATTCAAAGCCAAACTGTTTGGCGATTGATTTCAGAATATCGTAAAAGGCTTTTTCTTCGTAGCTAATGCCTAAATCAAGGAAAGATTTCTTCTCCTTGTTTAGCTCTTTCAACAAATTAGCCATCTGATTAGCCACTTCCGTCAAGACCTCATCCGCAAAGATAGCACTATCTCTGCGTTCGTTGTATTTGTCAACCAAAGTGCTCAAGCGTTTGGAGAAGTCTACGCCTTTCGCCTTGTTCACCTTCTTGAACTCTGTGATGACGGTTTTCAGCAGGCGTTCCATGAGTTTTACTTTCGTATTGGGCAGTTTCAGTTTGCCAAGGCGTTCCATGTATTCTTCGCTCAGCACATCCAAGTTTTCTTTGTCATTGCCTATCTGGATGATTTCTTCCACGCCTTCTGATTGGATGGCTTCTTCTATCATTTCGTTGACACGACGGTTCATCTGAGAGATGTCCGGCGTATCACCTATTGTCAATTTATAAATAATGGAACGTACGCCACAGAAATAATGAATTTCTTCACGCTCGTCGTCGCTTATCTCTTCACTATTGCTGCACAAGTTAAATGCCGATTTTAGTTTCTTGGCGTGTCCCATGAATAAGTTTTCCTGTTCTTTCGTCCGCTGCATAAACTCGGCGCCCTTGTTCAGACAGTCTAATTGTTCCAATGGTGTACCCGTAGAAAATTTTGAATAGTCAAACTTGCCGAACACCCGCCGGATAATATCCAACTCATCTTTCACCATCGCAACGGACTGCTCAATGCTTTCCACCGAGTCCAAGTTGGCATCACCTTGCGCATAACGCTTCAATGCCACATTCATGTTGCTTTTGATGCCGATATAATCCACGACCAAGCCTTTCTCCTTTCCCGGATAAACACGGTTCACCCGTGAAATGGTCTGCACCAACGTGTGTTGCTGCAAAGGTTTGTCAATGTACATCGTGTCTAGACAGTCCACATCGAAACCGGTTGTCCACATATCGACCACAATGGCAATCTTGAAGTTTGATTTCGGCTTTTTAAACTCTTCTGCCCAAGCACGGCGGTCTTCATCCGTTCCCAGCAAGTTGTAAAGTTCTGGTTCATCGTCCTTGCTTCGGGTCATTATCAGTTTTATCTTCTCGATAGGTAGTTCCTGATTCCCATATGGGACACGTGGCTCCGCTGCCATCATATAATGGTCCTCATGCGCTTCTTCGCCGGGTATTTTTGCCCATTCGGGACGCAAGGCGATAATCTTTTTATAAAGGTTGAAAGCAATGGTTCGGTTGGAACAAACGAACATTGCCTTGCCCTCTACCGTACTCCCTTCTTCCACCCGTTTCTCATAGTGGGTAATGAAGTCTTCGGCTACAGCTTGCAAGCGGTCGGAGTCTCCCAAAATGCGCTCCATTTTGGTAACGGCTTTCTTGCTTTCCTCTATCTGGTATTCATTGGCACCTTCTTCTGCACATTGCTTATAATAATTTTCTATTTCTTGCAATTTCTTATTGTCAAGCAAAACCTTGGCAGCACGTCCTTCGTACACAATACGCCGTGTGATGCCATCTTCCACCGATTCGGTCATCGTATAGGCATCCACCACTTCCCCGAACACATCTATCGTGGCATCAATCGGCGTGCCTGTAAAGCCCACATACGTGGCGTTGGGCAACGAATCGTGCAGATACTTGGCAAAACCATAGTTGCGTCTTACGCCTTTATCTGTTTGCCTGACCTGCAAGGAAAGGTTGGTCTGCGAACGGTGCGCCTCGTCCGAGATGCAGATGATGTTGGCTCGTTCCGACAAAAGCCGTGTGTCTTCCGTAAACTTATGGATGGTGGTCAAGAATACGCCCCCGCTGGTTCGTCCGGCCAGATGCTCGCGCAACCTGTCCCGGCTTTCCACTTCCACCACGCATTCATCACCGATGAACTTCTTGGCCGTACCAAACAGTTTGGAAAGCTGGTCGTCCAAGTCGGTGCGGTCGGTAATGAGCACAATCGTAGGACTGGCAAATTCCTTACTCCGCATCAACATGCGGCTGAGGAACAGCATCGTGATGCTCTTGCCGCAACCCGTTGCCCCGAAGTATGTGCCACCTTTCCCATCGCCGCCTGCTTGGAGCTTGGAGTGCAGGCGGATATTCTCAAATAGCTTGTGTGTGGCAAAGAACTGCGGATAGCGGCAAACCACCTTCTTCTCGTTCTTCGATGAATCGGGGAAGAACACAAAATCCTTTATCACGCTCAGCAACCTTTCTTTTCGGAACAAGCCTTTTACCATCGTCAAGAGAGAGTTGATTCCGTCTGTAGCCTTATCATCTGCTTCTACTTTCCGCCACGCATAAAAGAAATCGTAAGGAGAAAACAGAGAGCCATACTTGTTGTTCACCCCATCGCTGATTACCACAAACGCATTGTATTTGAACAGGTCGGGAATATCACGGCGGTAACGAACGATGAGTTGGGTGTAAGCATCCATGATGGTCGTATCTTCTTTTACGGCACTCTTGAACTCCAATACCACCACGGGCAAACCATTCACATAAACAATGCCATCGGGAATGCGTCGCTCCGCACCTTGTATCTCCAACTGGTTGACGATACGGAACAGGTTGTTCTTTGTACCATCTTTGCTAAAATCTATCGGCTCGATAAACAAATCCGGCAAAGCCGCGTCCTCACGCTTCAACGAAAAACCTTCCGTCATCAGCCGATAGGTATGACGGTTCTGCTCATACAAAGAAAAGCCCACATTGGCGGTCAGCATGGCGAGGATTCGCTCTATTTCTAACGGCGTAATGCCGTTGGCTTTGTATCGGTTGCGCAGATATAAGCGCATATCGTCCTGAAGCAAGACATCGCTTACTTCCTTATGGATTTCTTCTCCGCTTGTGTATGTGTAACCCTCTTGCCGAAACAGTTCCATGATGGATAGTTCGAGGGCGTGTTCGTTGAAGTATGGCATAAGATTTATTTTTTGAATATATTAGCGTTTACAGTGAAGAACAAACGACTAAGTAAAGTTTCAACCTTATCCTCTGACTTAAGTCCCATCTTTTTTACTAAATGATTTTGATGCTCTCTTTCTATTTGCCCTATTCGTTGCATTGTTGTTGGCGTAATAGCTCTAGGCTTAAATAAATGCTGTATAATAGCTACATTATTACGCCTTTTCAACTCCTTTCCTATTAAAGTCCACCATCTAAGGTCTGTATCTCCAAGAGAAACGCCATAAAGGATAATCAGATGGGCATTTGTAATCAATCCTTCACACTGTTCATGTCTTGTCAATTTCATTGCATGATTAGATTGGATTTTTATTAACCAATCTGTGATATCTTCATCATTGCGAAAGGCTTCATTCGCAATTTGCTTTTCATTGTCAACTCCAATTATAATGGAACTACCTAATTCACCATGGACATGTATTATATTCCGAAGGCTTTCACTATTGCTAAAAGTTTTTTCTTTATTAAGTTTAGTGCTATCGAGTGATAGCAGTTTTTCTAATGTATTCGTATAATTCAATGTCATTACATAGAAATTTTTACTCTCATTTTTATATCGTTCCATATACTGATTATATCTCAGTTTATCCAATTCTCCTAGATAGATTATAGGATGTAGAAAATCCTTCAAAAATTTATACTTTTGTTCGGATGTCGGAATAAATTTACTTTCTTCAGATTTCAGGTGAATTTGAAGTTGCTCACTTAATTCCTCATATAAACTGATAAAATCTGATTTTGAACTAATTTGAGAAGTGTACAGTCCAAAAGCTTCTTCCATATCAGACCAAAGTTTGGTATTTGCATTAATAGTCTTTTTTAGCTGTTCCAATAACTTGCTACCTTCATATACCTTCAAGTAGTTGTAAAAATCAGGATAGCTTGTAGCCATACCTTGTGCTTTATCAAAGCCATTTCCTAAAATGTATAATATATTCATTGATAATGTTTTTATCGCCCCATCTTCGCTAAAAGCAAAGACTGTAATTCCGCTAATATGTTATATTCTCTATATTTATAAATTATAAAATCAAGTAACTTTACAAAGATAGTTTTCTTCCTTTCATCTTCAAAAATAAGTATTGGTTGCGCAGCTATTATTTCTTTGCTCAAATTCTCTTGCGCTCCACCATTAGCAAGTCTTTTTATTTCCTCTTGGCAATAAAGTAAATGAAAGAACAAAAAAGCCTCATCCTCTCTTGTATGACAAATCATATTGCAACATGCCTGATTTGTCGTTGTCTCACAATCTAAATATGCGACTTGTCCCGCCGTTGCTCCATACATAGCCATAACAATCGCGCCACAAGGAATTATTTTTGCAGAACTGTTTATTAATCCTACTTCACTGATATATTCTTCTGTATTCAAAATAACTTGAGTTCAACTTATAAATGCAACTTTTTGGGTGCGGA
>UMGZ01041279.1_pt1 | contig 124359 bp, 95 predicted proteins | sample 1965421 | NCBI WGS metagenome assembly UMGZ01 (sample SAMEA4836087, study PRJEB28245) | human gut metagenome | biome: gut microbiome; material: fecal sample | place: Denmark | collected 2008
TATCCGCACCCAAAAAGTTGCATTTATAAGTTGAACTCAAGTGTCGATAAAGTTTTTTGTCTGCATTATTTGCTACTTTTGCTGTCGATACGTGTGTATGCCGGAGGGCATACCCGTAAGTATGGCAGATATTATTATTAACTCATATATAGTTAAAGCGATGAGAAACACTACTCCCCTACGTTTGGGTTTGCTGTCGGGCGGTGCTATGGCTTTTGCCATGAGCATGGGCGCCCAAACGCGTCCCAACATCATCCTTTTCCTTGTCGACGATATGGGTTGGCAGGAAACGTCTCTGCCTTTTTGGACAGAGAAGACGCCGCTCAATGAGCGCTATCGTACGCCCAACATGGAAAAACTGGCCGAGGCCGGCGTGAAATTTACTGACGCCTATGCCTGCGCCATCTCTTCGCCGTCACGTGCGAGCTTGATGTCGGGCATGAACGCTGCGCGCCACCGCGTGACGAACTGGACGTTGAACTACAACACGAAGACCGACGCCGGCAGCAACGTGATTGAACTTCCGGACTGGAACTATAACGGCATCCAGCCTGCGACTACGACAAACCCGAGAGATACGGTGAACAGTGCGCTTGTTACGTCTTTGCCGCAGGTCCTGCATGACAATGGCTATTATACGATCCATTGTGGTAAGGCACACTATGGCTCGCGTTCCACGACGGGTGCAGATCCGTTGACCATGGGTTATGATGTGAACATCGCCGGTAGCGAGGCCGGAGGTCCCGGCAGCTATCTGCCCCCCTATGGCAACAGCAACTATCCCGTTCCCGGTCTCGACGATTATGCAAAAGACAATGTCTTTTTGACTGAGGCTTTGACCCAAGAGGCTATCAAGAAATTGACTAACTTCTTGGATAATAACGAAAGCAATCAGCCTTTCTATCTCTACATGTCCCATTATGCCATCCACGTTCCCTATACGGAGGATACAAGATTCTCGGGTAACTATAAGAACAAGGTCGACCCCATGTTGGGAGTGCAGCTTAATACGAGTGAGATTAACCATGCCGCACTCGTCGAGGGAATGGACAAGAGTTTGGGCGATATCCGTGAGTTCCTGGAATCACGTCCCGGATTGGCCGAAAACACTATCATCATCTTCATGTCGGACAATGGAGGACAGGCTGTGTCCGTCCGTCAGGGCACCCAGAACCGCGATCAGAACTATCCGCTCCGAGGCGGTAAGGGCTCTTCGTACATGGGAGGCGTCCGCGAGCCGATGATCGTTTACTGGCCCGGTGTGACCGACCAATACGCTGGCACATCGAACGACAGCCGCGTGATGATCGAAGACTTCTATCCTACGATTTTGGAGATGGCTGGCGTCACGGACTATGAGACGGTGCAGCATGTGGACGGCCGGAGCATCGTGGATATCATTAAGAACAACACGCAGGGTCGCGACCGCGTCAACATCTGGCACTTCCCGAACCTTTGGGGTGAGAGCCAGAGTCGTGACGAAGGTTATGGTGCCTACTCGGCCATCATGAAGGGTGATTATCACCTCCTGTATTTCTGGGAGACGCAAGAGCGCCGCTTGTATAACATCAAGGAGGATATCAGCGAGGAGAACAACCTTATTGATGAACTGCCGGATGTTGCCCGCGAACTGTCGATTGAACTGGCCGACTCGTTGCGTTCTTATGGCGCACAGCGTCCTTCGTTCAAGGCTACGGGCGAAGTGGCTCCTTGGCCAGATGACCCTTTGTTGGTGGCTGAGCCTGGAACAGTCCTCACTCCGGACGACCGCATCTTCCAATATAGTGACGACATGCAGAAACATTATTATCGCATAGTCGACAATCAGTTCTCGGCCGGAGGCATCCATCGCAATGCCTATTGGACGCAGGGTGAGCACTATGGATATAAGGCCATTCAAGCCAGCACAACGTTGAATCGTACCGAAAGAGACGGACTTTCTTTGCAGCTTTTTTATTTTGAGAAAGGCTCAGACGAGAACCACTTTCGCATCAAAACGCTTGACGGACAGAATGTAGATTATGTCGATGGTACTACATCGGCTACGTGGAACGACGGGAAACCTGACGAGGCTACCGAAACTGTCGTTGACAAGTATTTGCAATACGGTACGCCGACGGCCGGTGAGTTCGTGATCCGCAAATCTGCTGAAGACAACTACTACCTGATCGGACTGGGAGACGAACTGATGAATAACCGCGGTAGCGACTATGGAGTGGACGCCAGCATGAAATGGGTGGTCAACGACTACGGCGGCAGCGTGGAAGAAGTAGCAGCCAACAAGGGTAGCCAATACAAGTTCGAACTCTATGATCCGAACGCGTCTGTGGGCGAAGGAGAAGTCGCAGAGCCTTTTGAGGGAATTTTCCGGTACAGCAACGACTCGGTGCGTTATTATTATAACATTCGCGATAGCCGTCCGGAAGAATTCTTCTGGACCCAAGGTGAGCACTACGACACCCCGACTATCCAGATCAGTTCCGAAGAGCTTACCGGCGACGACGCAGAAAAGCAACTCTTCTATTTTATGGAAGGACGCAACAGCCGTTTCTTCACGATCTATACATACGATGGTCAGCCGCTGATATTTACAAGCGGAACGACTGTTTCGTCGTGGGACGAAGCGCAGAAGCCTGAGGCCGACCGCACGACTGTAACACAGCGTTATGTACAATTTGGAGACGGGACGCCTTCTCAGTTCCAGCTTGTCAAGACATCGAATAACAGCATTTATGGATTGCAAGTGCTCAATACTCTGCTCAACAACCGTGGATCCGCCAATGGTGAAGCTGCCAATATGCTTTGGGTGGTCAACGGATACAGCGGAAACTCGGTGAGCGATGCCGGAAGTCGCTATCGCTTTATCCCGCGGTCAAGCAAGATTGTGACGGGTATCAAGGGCGTGGAACTGCCTGTTGATCGTCCGATGACGCGTGCCGAACTGGCTAAGATGGGCGACAAAGTCCAGGTGTATGACCTCCGCGGCATCCGTGTGCGCGACATACGCAATGCCGACCGTGGCCTCTACATTATCCGTACAGCGACGGACGCATATAAGGTTGCGCTCAACTAAGCTCAAACGTTTTTTAAGCAGAAGATAAACCAGCGAGGCCGACATCGTTGAACAACGGTGTCGGCCTCGCCGCTTCTTGTCTATACGCAGGAGTTACCGTGAATGGGGCTTCGGTTCGTGCGGGAACTGACCGGCGGACGCTGAGTCCGAAAACAATTGTAGCGTCCTGACTGCGAGGACGTGGCGCGGAATGGATAGAGCCTTCCGGTCGTTACTGCTTTCTTAGTCGCCTACCGGTCTTTCCGGCTCGTTGTCTGGGAAAAACGGAGCGGCGACCTGTTGTTCCAGTCAGCCGTTTCGTTTCTCCGGGTTGCCCAGTGGCTGAAATGATGTGACGCGGCGGGGTATGGATCACGGTGTATGATTGATTCTGCTTGGTGATCGGGATCGTCTTCGTTCCGTCAGTGCGCATTATCTGAGAGGGTGTAAATATAAACGGTGCTAGAAGAGGCTCTAATTATTACGGAAGTATTAACTTTGTCGCGCAAATAGATGTTTATCACTATGAGAAAAATTACACTGGTTTTGCTTGCCTTGGTCATGACGGCCGGGCAATTGTTTGCCGCCAATCCAATGCGGCGTTTGTTCCCCGTCAGCCAAAGCGACGGCACAGAAGTAATGGTCAACAGGGTCGGCAATGGCATTGTCGGTTTCTATGCCACACCCGATGGTTGGGCGCTGGTTCGTAATGCTGCCGGCGATTTGTGTTATGCCTGTTTTGACGAGTCTGGAAACTTTGTGGCATCTGATGTAGTGGCGCATGACGAAGCAGTCCGTACGGCTGCTGAGGCCGACTATGTGAAACAATCGGCCATCACAGCCTCTGATGCTTTCAACCGCCTGACGCAGCCTGATCCGAATAGCGTGCGTAAGTCGCGTCTTGTCGGCGCTCCGCAGTCAACCGGCCTTGGCATCTATGGACAGTCGGCCGGCAGCAGCATTCCGAGCATCGGTGAGGTCGTGATCCCTGTCATCATGGTTGAGTTCCCCGACCTGCCTTTCACGCTGGCTTCTGAAGAATCGCTTGACGAGCAGATGAACGGCGAAAACTACCGGGATTCCTATGGCTCGGTCGGTAGTCTGCGCCAGTATTTCATTGATAACAGCTATGGCATGTTCACGCCCGAGTATCGCGTTGTCGGACGCATGATGGCCCAATACAACCACGACTATTATGGCGCTCATGGTTCGAATGGCAGCAACGACGGCCGCATGATTGACCTCGTGATTGAATGCCTCGACTTCCTGACCGCGCAGGGACTGGATACTGAGCCTTTCCTCGCCAATGGCCGCATCCCCATGCTGTCCATTTATTATGCCGGCGAAGGCGAACAGTCGGCTTTCGGCGCTGATGCGGAAGGTTTCATTTGGGCCCATCAGGCCGGTCTGAACAACGCATACATCAGTGGCACTCCTGTGAACGCCTATCTGGCCACGAATGAATTGCTCGGCGTTTACAATGGCTCTGAACGCGTAAGTACGCAACTCACAGGTGTCGGTGTGTATGCCCACGAGTTTTGCCACGGTCTCGGTCTCCCCGACGTATATGACATAAACTACACCGGAATAACCGGTATGGACTATTGGTCGCTCATGGATCTCGGAGAACATTGGAACAATGGCTATACGCCGGTAGGACTGACTGCCTATGAACGCTGCTTCCTCGGATGGCTCGAAGTGGAAACCCTTACGGAACCGGGAGTCTATGAACTTAACAAACTGACAGACGAAGAAGGAACGCGCGCATATCGGATAGTGAACCCCCGAAGCCGAGACGGGAAAGAGTATTATATCCTTGAAAACCGCCAGCTCGGCACCAAGTGGTTCCCCTCGACCATGGGACACGGTATGTTGGTGTACCACATCTTCTACGATGAAGACTCATGGATTAGCAATCACGTGAATACGGAAGCCCGTCGCCCCCGCTATACCTACATTCCGGCTGACAATGCCAAGGGTCACGTGGATGATTACGGCTACTTGCAGACCAACTGGATTAAAGGTGACCTCTATCCCGGTCTGACTTCCAATCATGAATTGACAGACGAGTCGACGCCTGCTGCTGATGTATACCTCGGCGGAAACGGTATGGGGCAACCGATTCTCGACATCAGCGAGCGTCGCGGCGTAGTCTCGTTCACATTCATTGAAGACCCGACGGTGGGCATCGATAATGTGGTCATGGATGGCGATGTGACAGTTTATACGCTCGATGGTCGCCGTTTGTTCGACGCTCCGTCGGTTTCCGCAGCCCGTATGAAGCTCTCGAAAGGTCTTTATCTGCTTAAATCGGCGAGCGGAACTCAAAAGCTTTTGGTTGAATAACCGTTAAAATAGAGTCTGATATGAATCGTATTTTGCGGACAAGTATTCTTGTCACAATGATGAGCCTCTGCTGTGTCTCACTCTCCGCCCAATCGTTCGGCGATCTTTTGAAGAAAGCCTCGGACGGCCTTAATCTGGGCAGTACGGCAAAGGATTATGTGTCGGCTTTGTTGGGAAAAGACAAGGTGACTGCTGAGGATCTGGTCGGTACGTGGACATATTCCGAACCGGTGCTGGTGCTTGAATCAGATCAGGTGCTGGGCAAGATCGGAGGGGCAGTGATGGCCCAAACTGCCGAGAAGAAACTCTCGTCTGTCATGGAGAAAATCGGCGTCAAGCCGGGCGTAGTGAAGATGACGTTCAACAGCGACGGCACGTACACTTGCGAGTTGAACGGTCATACCATCCGAGGCACGTATGAGGTGCAAGACGCAACCTTGACATTGAAGAAATTGAACTTCACAGCCTTATCGGCCAATGTGAAGAAGACGGGGAACAGTTTGCAGTTGGCTGTGCAGGCCGACAAACTGCTGACGCTTGTTTCTTCGCTTACGTCTATCGTACCGGAGGACGGTATGCTTTCGACCGTGACGTCGCTCTTCAAGAGTTATGACGGTATGCAAGTCGGCGTGAAGTTTGAAAAGTGACCGTAAGGCTGCGATAATCATTATGCGAAGGAGGCGGTTCGAAATAATCGAACCGCCCCCTTCGCATATCAGTATGTGTGGTGTCGTTTAGATGAGGTATTGTGAACTGATGCTCTCGTTTGACATGACGCGTCGTATGGTTTCTGCAAACATGTCGGCGACGGTCAGTTGTTTCACCTTTTTGCAGTCGTGCGTATAGGGGATGCTGTCCGTGAACACAATCTCTTGGAGTTTCGAAGCCTCGATGCGTTCTGTGGCCGGGCCGGACATGACACAGTGTGAGGCGATTGCGCGCACGCTGTTGGCTCCGTTTTCAATCATCAGGTCGGCTGCTTTTGTGATTGTGCCGGCCGTGTCGACGATGTCGTCGACGAGGATGACGTCCATGCCTTTCACGTCGCCGATGATCTGCATGGTTTCGACAACGTTTGCCTGCTTGCGGGTTTTGTTGCACAAGACGAGCGGGCAATCAAGGTATTTGGCGTAAGTGCTGGCCCGCTTTGATCCGCCGACGTCGGGCGTGGCGATGCAAAGGTTGGGCAGGTTGAGCGACTTGATATAAGGGAGCATGATAGTCGAAGCGTAGAGGTGGTCGACCGGCACGTCGAAAAATCCCTGTTCCTGATCAGCATGAAGATCCATGGTGATCAGACGGTCGATGCCGGCGACGCTGAGCAAGTCGGCAACGAGCTTGGCGCCGATCGATACACGGGGCTTGTCCTTGCGGTCTTGGCGGGCCCAACCGAAGTAGGGGATGACGGCCACGATGCTGTGGGCCGATGCACGTTTGGCGGCATCAATCATCAGCAAGAGCTCCATAAGGTTGTCGGAGTTCGGGAACGTGGACTGTACGAGGAATACGTCGCGTCCGCGGATGGACTCCTCGTAGCTGACAGCGAATTCGCCGTCAGCGAAGTGCGTGATCACCAGATTGCCAAGGGGGCAGCCCAGACTGGCACAGATTTTCTCGGCCAAATATCTTGATTTGGTGCCCGAGAATACCATAAATGAATTGTCGTTCATTGCGCTTGTAGTTATGAGGTGAGTTGGTTTGTTATCCTACGGCTTTTTGCAGTTTTCGGAAATGGGTGATGAGATCCTTGTAGTCGTGTGTCGTGTGAATGTCGAAGCGGTTCCAGATGTCGCCGAGCACGATTGCGCCGCCGAAACCATAGCTCTGGACGCGTGCGATGTTATCAAGAGTGATGCCGCCCAAGGCCATCACTTTGCGGTCAATCCAGCCTTGTGCGGCGTATTGCTTCAACACTTTGTCTGTGAAGGGCGATTCGTAACCCTGTTTGGAGATGCTGTTGAAAATAGGGCTGAGCAAGACATAGTTGCACACGGTTTTTTGCGCTTTGACCTCTTCGATGGTGTGACATGAGCAGCTGATGTGTCCTTTGTATCCGGCTGGCGGTTCGGGGTTGCGCTGGTTCAGGTGTATGCCCATGAGCTTATACTCATTTTTCAGGTAGAAGTGGTCATGTACTACGATGCGTTTCCTGTAACATTCGGGTATGAGCGTGAGCAGTCGCTCGGAATAGATGGGCTCTGTGCCGGGCTTACGCAGATGCAGGACCTCCAACCCTTCGTCGAAGAGCGCTGTAAGTATTTGGTGCTCCTCGATGAAGAAGTAGGGCACGGTCATCAAAATCAGCTTCATTCTGTTTGCCATGTGCTTATGGCGACAAAATTACACAATTTAACTGATTTGTCATGTCGTGGTCCTGACTTTTTTACGAGTGCCGCCGTCTTTCTTTCCGCTATGTACTGACGGGCCGTTTGGAAGCAGTGTCTGCAAGGACGAGAGCTGCGATTGTTTTTTCTGTCGCTGCTCTCGTTCTTACAGGCGGACTTATCCTTCGATTTCCATGAGCTCGAGCCATCGTGTTGACTTCGTGTCGAGCTCTTCTTCCAGGGATGGCAATCGTTTGCTCAGTCGTGTGAGTTCGTCGACGTCGAGCGTTCCGCTGCAAAGGGTTGTTTCGATTTCTTTCTTTTCAGCTTCGAGTTGTCCTATTTCGGATTCGAGCGCTTCCATCTCTTTCCGTTCTTTGTAGGTCAGTTTGCGTTTGCCTTCGTTGTGCGTCCGCCGTGGTTGTGAGGGGGAGTCCGCGTTTTTGTCTTTCTTTTCGGTTTTCGCTTTCTGTTCCTCCTCTTCCTGTCTCTTGATGCTTTCCCATTCGCGATATTGGGTGTAGTTGCCTGGGAAGTCGTCTACTTTTCCGTCGCCGTGGAAGACAAGCAGATGGTCTACTATCTTGTCCATGAAATAGCGGTCGTGGCTCACAACGATGACGCAGCCACGGAAGTCGGCTAGGTACTCTTCGAGGATTTGGAGAGTGGTGATGTCCAAATCGTTGGTTGGTTCGTCAAGCACGAGGAAGTTGGGCGATCCCATCAGCACGGTGCAGAGGTAGAGCCGCCTCCGCTCGCCGCCGCTGAGCTTGTAGACGTAGGTCTGCTGCTTTTCGGGCGGAAAGAGAAAGTGTTGCAGGAACTGTGAGGCCGTGAGGCGGCGCCCCCCGCCGAGGTCTACGGTCTCGGCGATATCGCGGACAACGTCGATGACTTTCATGCGGGTGTCGAAAGCTATTCCCTCTTGTGAGAAGTAACCGAACCGTACAGTCTCGCCGATGACAAAACGTCCGCTGTCGGGTTTTACCTGTCCAAGGAGCATCTTGACAAACGTCGATTTGCCCGATCCGTTCGGCCCGATAATGCCCATTTTTTCATAGCGTGTGAAATTATAATAGAAGTCCTTTATTATAATTTTGTCATGACCGAAGCTCTTCGAGACATACTCGGCCTCGAAAATCTTGCTGCCGATATAGCTGCTCTTCACTTCGAGGCGGGCCGCGCGTTCCTGCATTCGTCGTTTTGCAGCCTGTTCGAGTTCGGCAAACGCCTCGACACGATAGCGTGCCTTGTGCCCGCGTGCGCAGGGCATGCGGCGCATCCATTCCAGCTCCTTGCGGTAGAGGTTGCTCGCGCGGGCAATGGAGGCGTTGACGGCATTCATGCGCTCTTCACGTTTCTCTAAATAATAGCTATAAGAGCCATGGTAATTATATAATGTGTGGTCGGCCAGTTCAAGGATGTCCGAGCATACACGATCGAGGAAGTAGCGGTCGTGGGTGACGAGAAGCAGGCTCTTGACGTTACGACGGAGGTATCTTTCCAGCCATTCGATCATGTCGAGGTCGAGGTGGTTGGTCGGTTCGTCGAGCACGAGCAGGTCGGGTTCGGTCAGGAGCACGTTGGCCAAAGCCACACGTTTGACTTGTCCGCCGGAGAGTTGTGCGATAGGCTGGTTGAAATTCGAGATGTCAAGTTTCGAGAGTATCTGCTTGGCTCTTAATTCGTAGTCCCAGGCTTTCTGGCTGTCCATTTGCTCCATGAGCGTGTCGAGGTCCGGCGTGCCCGGCGTTGTGAGGCACTGTTCGTAGCGGCGGATGAGGTCGGTGGTCTCATTGCCGTGCCAGAAGCAGGCTTCGATCACAGACAATTCGCCGGGGTAGTCCGGTGTCTGTTCAAGGTAACCGACGCGCAGTCCGCGTTTATAAGTGATTTTACCGTCCTCGTAGTCCTCATCGCCGCACAGGATGTTCATCAGCGTCGATTTCCCAGTGCCGTTCTGCGCGATCAGTCCTACTTTCTGGCCTTCGGCCACGGAAAAAGAAATGTGTTCGAAAAGCACCAGATCGCCGATGCGCTTCGACAGGTTTTGTACATCTAAGTAAGGGATATTTGTAGCCATACGAGGGCGAAATTAGAGAAAAAAACCAAAACAACCGTGGCAGGTTGAAAGAAAAGTGTTACTTTTGCGCTGTGAAAAGTTCGCCGCCCGCGAAATTTCACTCCTGATACAGTCATTTCTCAAATACACAATCCCCTTACTCTGACGGCTTCGAGAGTGAACGCCGTGCTCGTAGGGACAATTCACACCCATAATGCCACTTTATACCAAAGAGCAATTAAACAGCAAGGAAGAAGTAGAACTACGCGAACTTGCCAGGGAGCTGCATGCCGAAGTGAGCAGTTCTGCCGACAAGGAAACGCTGATCTATGCCATTCTTGATGTGCAAGCTGAGCAAAGCGCTGCGGAGCAGAAAGCCGCTCCCAAGCGCCGTACACGTATTGTGAAGAAAGATGTCGACCACGTTTATTCGGCCTCGAAGACAAAGACGGAAAGTTTCGAGAAAAAGAAAACCGTTGCAGAGGGTGAGCCCAAGCGCCGTCGCCGCAGCGTGAAAGCCGAGGCGGCCATTGAGGAACAGATGATCGCTGTCGGACAGCGGGAACTGCCTCTTTTGTCGCTACCAGTAGGCGGAACCGAAGGGGGCGAAGCGGCGGAAAACGGACCGATCACTGTGCAAATGTCCGAGGCTGCCCTGATGGAAAATCCTGTCGCCCAGACGGAAAATGCTGTCGCCCAGACGGAAAATCCTGTCGCCCAGATGGAAAATCCTGTTGCTGTGACAGAAATGACGGAAGTTCCGGCCGAAACGGAAAGCTCCATCGATGCCCAAGCGGAAGAGCCTGCCAAACAGGAAGAATACGTTGCCCCAGAGACAGAGGCTGTCACTAATGACGCGTCAATCACAGCCGAAGCTAAGGATAATGTCGGGACGCAATCGGCAGAAGCTTCCTTGTCGCCCGAAGTGGATTTCATTCCTATCGAGGATATTCCAGTCATCCAAAGCGACAATTATGATTCGCTGACGAGCGACTTGGTCAACAAGTTCGAGCGTCGGCCAACCGTTCCCGTGTCGTCCGACATTCCGTCGTGGACAGGAGGGCAATCCCTCACGCAGTCAGTACCGTATGCTGGCGCGTTCAACTTTGACAACATCCTGACAGGAAACGGCGTCCTTGAAATTATGCCTGACGGGTTCGGTTTCCTGCGTTCGTCGGACTACAATTACTTGTCGTCGCCTGACGATATTTACGTCTCGCAGAACCAAATCAAGATGTTCGGACTTAAATCCGGCGACATCGTCGAAGGCCCCGTCCGTGTGCCCAAAGAGGGTGAGAAGTTCTTCCCCCTTGTTGACGTGACGAAGATAAACGGTCTCACGCCTGCCGAAATCCGCGACCGCGTTCCTTTCGAACATCTCACGCCGTTGTTCCCGAACGAAAAGTTCAATCTTTGCACAGGTCATGGAGATTCTATGTCCGTACGCATCGTCGACCTTTTCACACCGATTGGTAAGGGACAGCGCGCTCTTATCGTAGCCCAGCCCAAGACGGGTAAGACAATCCTGATGAAGGAAATAGCCAACGCTATCGCCAAAAATCATCCCGACACTTACCTCATGATGCTGCTTATCGATGAGCGCCCGGAAGAAGTTACGGATATGGCGCGCACTGTAAACGCCGAAGTCATTGCCTCGACGTTCGACGAACCCGCTGCCCGCCACGTAAAGATAGCCGGTATTGTCTTGGAAAAAGCAAAACGCATGGTGGAATGCGGTCATGACGTCGTTATCTTCCTGGACTCTATCACACGTTTGGCTCGTGCATACAATACGGTGTCGCCTGCTTCTGGCAAGGTGCTCTCGGGAGGTGTCGATGCCAATGCCCTTCAAAAGCCCAAACGCTTTTTCGGTGCAGCCCGCAACATCGAGGGTGGCGGTTCGCTGACTATCATCGCTACGGCGCTCATCGACACCGGTTCGAAAATGGATGAAGTCATCTTCGAAGAGTTCAAAGGGACGGGTAACATGGAGCTTCAGCTCGACCGCACGCTGAGCAATAAGCGCATCTTCCCGGCTGTCAACATCGTGGCATCATCCACCCGTCGTGACGACCTCTTGCAAGACTCCCAGACATTGAACCGCATGTGGATTCTGCGCAAGTATATAGCCGACATGACTTCGCTTGAAGCCATGACCGACCTCAAACGCCGCATGGAAGGGACGCGGAACAACGACGAGTTCCTCCTTTCGATGAATTCATAATGCCAGGCCAATAAGTGAACTTTACCGCGCCCGCCGCCAAGCCTTGAAGCCTTGCGGCGGGCGCGGTTTTGTGTCGTAACGTGATGGATGGCAGTCGGCCTGCCGGTTAGTCGTTGGCTCCGATGTTTGGCGCTTTTATCGTTCGCTTACCCCCGAAACGTTCTTCGATTTTCACGCAGGCGGCGGGAAACCGTCATATAATGCGGCGCAATATGGGGATAGTCTTTGGAAATGCGTTATCTTTGCGCCGGGAAAATTAGCTTAATGGGTATTAAACCTATCCGACATACTGGAAATATGCGATTGTTGTGTGTGTGGCTCTGTGTCACGATCGTGTTACCGCTTGCCGCGCGTCAGCGGGTGGTGACGCCGCGAGGACAACTTGATGCGATTGAGAGACGCTATGCTGACTCATTGCGTTCGTTGGCCATGTCGTATAGAACATGGAAGTACACCGGTGCGGATACGTTGAGCAATCCACTTTACTTCCCGCTCTTCGCCCCTCCTGTCTTTTATACGTCAGCTATTGACAGCCTCCTGCGTCCCGGACGACCAGACAGTCACGATGGAGTCATTTCCGGCCGTGCGTTGGATTTGAACAGCAAGGTCAACATGTGGCTGGCTTACGCCTATCTGACCCATCCGCAGCAGACCACGGGCGTGGCTTCTGATGAGGAAGACGAGGCCATATATGACTCTGTGGCAATAGGGGAAGCGGACGAAATCAAGGCCGACATGAACCTTTCGGACGTGGTCCCCGCGAAGGTCATGGCCGAAGGTGTCGAACTGGATTGGGCTTCCCGTGGAATGAAATTACGTATATGGAAACCTGATTTCTGGACACTTAAAGTCACAGACTTTTCATTACAGTTCATGCAGTCATACATTTCGAGCAATTGGCACAAAGGAGGTGAGAGTAGCAACACTCTGCAAGCTTCTCTGACTGCCGAGGCGAACTATAATAACAAGCAGCGTCTCACATTTGACAACAAGCTGGAAATGAAACTTGGCTTTCAACGCTCGCGCGGCGACGACCTTCATCGTTTCAAGACCAATTCCGATCAACTCCGTTTGACGAATAAGCTGGGTGTGCGGGCCACGACGCGTTGGTATTATACGTTTTTGCTGCAAAGCTGGACACAATTTCACCCCAGTTATAAGAGTAACGACCCGAAGGTTTATTCGGATTTCATGTCGCCCTTTGAGTCGGTATTCTCAATCGGTATGGAATATAAGTTGTCGCTCAGCAAGTTCAACCTGTCGGCCACGTTGGCGCCCTTGGCATGCGATTTCAAGTATGTCGACCGGCTGGCCCTTTCGACGTCGTTCGGCTTGAAAGAAGGCAGGCATTCGAAGTTTGAATACGGTTCGAACGTAACTGTGAACTACACTTGGAATGTATTTAAGAACGTTTCGTGGACGGGACGCTTCTATTGGTACACCGACTACTCCCGCACACTGATGGAGTGGGAGAATACGGTCAACTTTACCATCAACCGTTTTCTTTCGGCTAAGGCTTATCTTTATCCTCGCTTTGACGACAGTGTCTCTCCCAATGCTGACGGTTCTTATTTCCAGTTTCTCGAGCAGTTGTCGCTTGGTTTGAGCGTCTCGTTCTGACGACTGGATTTTTCACATGTTGTTCTGTTCGAGGTTCCAAAGTACCGATTCGTTAAAAAAGCATGTTTATCCTTACTTTCCCAATTGCAGTAAGGCTGGTCGCTTTGAATTGCGTATCTTTGTGCGTCAAGAAAATAAATCCCAGTGAAAACCATCAGTCTGATAAAGCCGCATTTTATTCTTTTGGCCTTTCTGCTGTCACTTTCGCAGTGGACTAATGCCCAAAGGTCGCCTTACGAAGCATATATAGATACTTATAAAGGTCTGGCCGTCGAACAGATGGAACGCTATGGTATTCCGGCGAGCATCACTTTGGCGCAAGGATTGCTTGAAAGTGCTGCTGGTCAAAGCGAATTGTCACGTAAGGCCAACAACCACTTCGGAATCAAATGCGGAGGCAGTTGGAATGGACCGTATGTCCTGCGTGACGACGACGCCCGTAACGAAAAGTTCCGTGCTTACAGCTCGCCTCGTGAATCTTACGAAGATCATTCCGTCTTTCTGGCGACACGCTCACGTTATGCTTTCCTTTTCAAATACAAGAAAAGCGACTATAAGGCGTGGGCGCATGGATTAAAGAAAGCGGGCTATGCAACCAATCCACGCTATGCACATTTGCTCATCAAACTCATACACCGTTATGACCTTGATCGCTACGACAAGATGACGGTGTCTGACTTCCCCTCATTGCCGGGTGCTTTGGGGGAGGTAGCCGACGGCCTGATTGTGCGTCGCAACAACGATAATTATTACGTTATTGCCCGTGGTGGCGACACATTTGCTTCTATTGGCCGCGAGATGGGAGTGTCAGAGCGTAAGCTTCGCAAATATAATGAAGTCGATAAGCACTATCGTTTGCAGGCAGGTGATATTGTTTATCTTGAAAAGAAGCGTTCGAAGGCGGACAAGGCTTTCAAAGGAAAGTATCATACGGTGCGTCCGGGCGAATCACTCTATACGATAGCGCAAAAGTACGGAATACCTTTGAAAACGCTGTATAAGAACAATGACCTTACAGCGGGAGACGCTGCTTTCGTAGGTGGGCGTTTGAAGATCAGGTGAGCTGATCGTTATACTTTTATAACAGGAAAATACAGCCGTATACACCAGAAATCACTAACTTCGCATTAGATTTATAGTGTGGAGACATAAAACTTCGAAACGATGAAACCGTTAATTATTTTCCTTATCGGATTTTGCGCTCCGCTGTCTTTGCTGGCGCAAGACGACATGTATTTCGTTCCGTCGAAGTCCGAAGCCAAAGAGCCCGTTATGACGTATGCTTCCGTCGAAACTGGTGGAAATGTCGTCCGCGACGTGGATGAGTATAACCGCCGTGGCGCGTATGCCGAGTCCGCCGCGGAGGCAAACGACAGTACCGATTATGTGGATGAGGATATACCCGAAATGAGTTGCACGGAGCGAATCATACTTTTCCATTCCCCTTCAGTGGGCGTGGTCATAAGTAGCCCGTACTATTGGGACTACTATTATGATCCGTGGTGGTATGGTTCATGGCGCTGGCCATACTATGCGTGGAGTTCCTGGTGGTGGTACGATCCTTGGTATCTAGGCTGGGGATGGGGACCGCCTTATTGGGGGCACGTTTATTGGCCGCACCGTCCGTTGAACGTCGGTTCGGGGCTTGGGCAATGGCGCCCGGGACCGACGGGAGGTTATGTCCGTTATGGAAGTGGTTATCGCCGTCCGTCGGCCGGACAGTTTACAACGAATCGCCTTGGAAACGTGAATACAGGACGTTTTGGAACAACGACGAACCGCCGTTTTTCGACAGGCCGCCGTAACTTCAACATGAACCGGTCGAGTGGAACGAATTCGGGGAGCAACCGGACGTTTAACAACAACCGTCGTTTCAACAATTCAAGAACCAACAGTTCTATGCAGCAGCGTTCAGAGCGCTCGTTCTCGCCGAGCCGTTCGTTCAGCTCTCCCGGTCGTTCGTTCAGCTCTCCCGGCCGTTCAATCGGGACGTCTCGCGGAGGTGGACGGAGTTTTGGCGGACGCAGATAACAATGCCTAAAAAAGAAGCTATGAGACGTGATATATTTTTTATCGCCTGTGCCCTTTTGCTGGCTGGGCAGGCGGGGACGATGGTCGCACAAGACATTTACCGGGTTGGCGACCTGAGCAGTGAAGATTTGAATGGTACGGCGCGTTTCGTCGGTATGGGGGGGGCATTGAGCGCTTTGGGAGCCGATATGTCCGTGATGAGCACCAATCCTGCGGGTATCGGCCTTTTTCGTAGCAGCGACGTGTCGCTGACGGGAGGTATTGTGAGTCATGCGGATGCCAGCTCGTTTGCCGGTCGTAATGCGGCGGTTGCATCGTTCGACCAAGCCGGCTTCGTCTATGCCATTCCTGTCGGAGGAAAGACTGTCCGTTTTTTCAACATGGGATTTAATTATCACAAAAAGAAGAATTTCCATGCCTTGTTCGGCGGTGGACTTTCAGGATTGGACAATTTGGGAGTTTATAGTGGAATCTCGCAGTCGTGGGAGATGGCCAATCTTGCTTACATAGACGGCAGTCCGCTTGACCTTACCGTGGATGCAGACGGGGTCATGAGTTCTGATTTCGATTTGACTACTCCCGTGACCGGCATGGGGGCACTGACCCAGATGATCGCCCCCTATTATGATGAAAACGGAGAACTCGCAGGCTATGATCCGAGCTATGCGGTTTCGAATGCATCTCGCGTAGCGCGTTGGGGGGGGATACAGCAATACGACTTCAATTTCTCGACGAACTTGAAAGAACGTTTTTATCTCGGACTGACACTTAGCGCATATCATGTCGACTGGCATAATGCGACGAGCTACGGTGAAGTGCTTGTCGACGCAGATAATAATTATGGAGACTATACACTGAATGCCGAGGAAAGCCTTACAGGAAGTGGTTTTGACGTGAAGTTCGGTCTGATTGTCCGTCCGATAGAGGAATCAGCTTTCCGCATAGGACTGTCGTTTACGAGTCCTACGTTCTACACCTTGACACACAGTGCTTATGCTTGGATGGCGTCACCTTATACGGATGCGGACGGCATTCCATACAGTCAGGATGTCGAGGTGTCGCCGCATGACTATCTTGTGCGGACACCATGGAAGTTCAATTTCAGTCTTGGACATACTATCGGCAATTTCCTGGCTATCGGGGCCGAATACGAGTATTCGAACTATGCCACTGCAAAGGTCCGCTATTCTGACGGGTATGATGATTACTGGTATGACGAGTGGAGCGGCTATTCCACATCGGACGATTATGCACTTAACGAAGAAATCAACCGCTACATGAAAGGTGTGAGTGTTTTCCGTATTGGCGCTGAGGCCCGCGTGGCCGACGGGCTGTTCATTCGGGCCGGCTACAACTATGTGTCGGCGCCTATGGACGACGAGGCATATAACAACCTCTTTACCAGCAGTCCTTCGTACTATTACAGTGTGAGCACGGACTATCTCAACTTGGGTGCTACTAACCGCTATACGGCCGGCATCGGCTATCGTGGAAAGCATTTCTATGCTGACGTGGCCTACCAGTTCCAGCAGCAGGATGGCAAGTACTATTCATTCTACGTCTCACAGGACAACAGTGCACTGAATGCACTGCCTGCTATTCCAGTCAAACTGAACAGACATCAGGGATTATTGACAATCGGTTATAAATTCTAAAACAAGCAAACAGTAACGATGAAATTTTTTTCAACTACTTTGGCCGTACTGGCCGCAGCAGTCACCATGGCGTTCTCCTCCTGCTCCTCCGTCAACGGACTTACGCCAGAAAAACTGAACGGAGAGTGGAATGTTACTCTCTTGGAGGGCGAACCGATAACTCCGGCAGAAAACACACCGTACATTGGTTTCAACTTTTCGGAAAACCGGCTTTATGGTTTCACGGGTTGCAACCGCATCATGGGAGGTGCTGACCTCAATGCGATAATCAAGGGTAAGGCGGACTTCACGAAGGTTGGTACGACGATGATGGCTTGTCCGGACGATAAGTATGAGCGCAAGTTTCTCAGTGCACTCTCGCGGGTGAAAAAGGCGGTGGCAGAAAAATCGGTAATCAAGCTTGTCGACGCGGACGGGAATACCGTGATGGAATTGACCGGCAAAAATGACAAGGCACAATAAGTCTATGGCCGTACTAAAACGCCGCGGCATGCCGCGATAAGTAGGTCGGCGTATCCCTGAATCTCCCGTTTGATTTTTTCAGGCGGGGGATTTTTTTGTACCCGTCGTGGCCCACGGTCGGTGGGTGAAGATGGGCTACATTCGTGACTTATTGGTGTTTATTTGAGAAGCGGTAAATCAAGCGTGTGAGTGTCGCAATCGTTTGCGCGTTGGTAGCGTCGTTTTCGGTAGAGTCTTTGATAAATACAGCTGCGTAACACCGTTTCCCGTCAGGCATGTAAATCACTCCAGCATCGTTGTCTCCGGCCTTGTTGCCCCGCTCGTCGCGGTCCGAACTCCCTGTTTTGTGTCCCAGGGCGATGCCGGGTGGAAGTCCGGCCGGCATCTTGTCTGTTCCTGTCTGTGTGGAGCGCATCAGTCGTTCGAAATAGGCGCGTGCGGAGCTGTCGAGCGCGTTCCCTTCATATATTTCTTGGAGCAGTATCGCCATGGCCGACGGGTGGCACCAGTTGTTATAGACATTCTCAGTATTTTCATGCATATCCTGTTCTGTTTCAGAAATATGCATCTTTTTTCCTATCAGGCTCTCCACAGTCCGTGCTACGACAGTGATGCCACCCACGTATGCCGTGAGTATGTCTGCGGCGTTGTTGTCGCTCATCGCGACGCAATAGTGGAGCAGGTCGGCCAGCCGGATTTGCGTGGAGCTGTCTCGGAATGCCTCGCGCATGGGGCTGTATGTATCAGGATGCCACTGCTCGCGTTTCACTTCGATGCGGGTTGCGGGACTGGTGCCCGTGCTGGACATCTTTTGAAGTACAGCAAGGGCGACAGGCACTTTGTATACGCTCATCATTGGGTAGTGTACCGAATCGTTGAACGTGAAGAGACGGCCGTTGTGAATGAATGACACGCCCACTGTGGCGTGCAGTCCGGCAGTAACGCGGCTCATTTCGTTCCTGAGGCTGTCTGCCGGGTTTGCGTAAAATGGCATAGCAGCAGTCAGGATAAAAAGCAGGAGGACACCGCCGCGGATGACTGTATGTCTTGTATGTAGGGTTCGGAAGCGGAAAGGGTGAGGTAGTTTCATGAATCGTGATATTGAGTCTTGGTTTGTGGAATAGCGTCGCGAAATTAATGATTTCCGGTAAGAGGTGCAAGCGTTCAATCCGTTTCCATCAGGTCGGTTCCCTGTTTTTACGGGATGGCTGACAGTGCGAACGGGGTGGCTGGTTGTCAAAACTGTCGCAGTATCCGTGCGAACTGATGTTTTGCCGTTTTTTTGCGTGACTCTTAATCGCTTTTTTCGAGCATGATTTCGTCCGGTGTGATTCTCTGGTGCTCGGTCCTTGACAATTGTCAGAATCCATTTTCGGGTAATCTCTATTTTCTTGTAGCTTTGTTGTCGTAAAATTCGTTTTTATTGTTTTTTATGTCGGTGATATGGGAGGGATTAAAAAACTTTTCCCTAATTTTGGGTGTCCAAAACAAATAACACTGATAATGGAAGCTAATTTAGTAAAACCAGCCACTGGAAAACTCGGAGTTTTGTGCGTCGGCCTCGGAGCTGTGAGCACAACGTTCATAGCCGGAACCCTGATGTGCAGGAAAGGTATGGGTCTTCCTGGCGGCTCAATCACGCAGATGGCCAGGATTCGAGTTGGCCGTGGGGACAAGAAGACATATAAGCGGGTAGGCGAGATCGTTCCTCTCGCTGATCTGAAAGATTTTGAAATCGGTGCGTGGGATATCTTTACCGACAACGCCTATCAGAGCGCCATGCATGCCGAAGTGTTGAAGCCCTGCCACATCGAACCGGTGCGCGACGAGCTCGAGAAGATTGTGCCGATGAAAGCCGCGTTCGACCCCGAGTATGTGTCACGCCTGCACGGTGAGAACGTCAAGCAAGCCAATACGCGGTGGGAGCTCGTGGAACAACTCCGTGACGACATCCGCACGTTCAAAAAGGCGCACGGATGCGAGCGCATAGTTGTCATTTGGGCAGCATCGACTGAAAAATATATCCCTTATAACGAACAGGTTCACAAGAACTTGTCCGACCTTGAGGAAGCAATGCGTGCGGACGACCGGGCGAACATTTCGCCATCGATGTGTTACGCTTATGCCGCTATCGCCGAAGGAGCACCATTCGTGATGGGAGCGCCGAACCTTTGTATCGACATTCCAGCGATGTGGGAGTTTGCCGAAAAGCAGAATGTACCGTTAGCCGGAAAAGACTTCAAGACTGGTCAGACGTTGATGAAGACCGTTTTGGCGCCGATGTTGCATACGCGTTGTCTCGGCCTGTCAGGCTGGTTCTCGACAAACATACTCGGGAATCGCGATGGCGAGGTGCTCGATGCGCCAGAGAACTTCAAGACAAAAGAGGTGAGCAAGTTATCTGTGATTGACACTATCCTTGATAAAAACGAGCTGCCTGAACTTTATTCCGACATCTATCACAAAGTCCGCATCAATTACTACCCGCCGCGTGGTGACAACAAGGAAGGATGGGATAACCTTGATATATTCGGATGGATGGGACCGGATTACGGCATGCAGATTAAGATCGATTTTCTCTGTCGCGACTCCATTCTTGCGGCACCTCTGATGCTCGACCTTGTTCTTTGTGCTGATTTGGCAGCCCGCGCTGGTTGGAAAGGCATACAGACATGGATGTCGTTCTACTTGAAGAGCCCAATGCATGATTACGTGAAAGGGATTGAACCGGTTCACGACCTCTTCCAGCAGTTCGCCATGTTCAAGAATGCCATCCGTATGATGGGTGGCTACGAAGCCGATCAAGAACTTGATTGATCCTTTGAGAGAGAGGGGAGCATACCTCTTTCCTGTTCAGTATATGTGATAAAGCAAAATAACTCCGTACTATGAAAAGCTTCATGGCCGCCGGCAAGGCGTCTGTGGGGCTTTTCATATACAACAAGCTAAGACAAGTGAAGAAAAGTCTATTTCTTTTGTTTGCCTTCCTTGTGGCCGTTGCGCCATCTATGGCCCAGACTGTGACGGGCAGGGTGACGGATGCCCATACAGGCGAGCCGATACCTTTTGCTAATGTTCATTACGACGGAAGTGCCGGTGTGCAGACAGACACAGCCGGTTATTACGCCATAGCGCAGCGTAAGGGAACGCTGGTGTTTTCCTATATCGGTTATGAGACGCAGCGTATTCCGATCAATAAGGCAACGATCGTAGATGTAAGGCTTTTCTCGAAATCCAAAGAGTTGAAGGAAGCCGTTGTCAGTGGTCGGCGGGGAAAATATAGCCGCAAGAACAATCCTGCGGTGGAGCTGATGCGTAAAGTGATCGCGGCTAAGAAGAAAAGTGATCTCACTCAGCACGATTATTATAGTTACAACAGATACCAAAAGCTGACGTTCGCATTGAACGATGTGACGGAGAAAGTCTTTCAAGATGGAAGTTTTAAGCGTCTGCCGTTCCTTCGCGAACATGTAGAGCGCGACCCGGAAACTGGAAAATTCATCTTGCCCGTGTCCGTGGATGAAACCGTTTCGCGTCAGATATACCGAAAGGAGCCTAAATCGGAGAAGGAGATCATTCTTGGTCGCCGTTCGAACGGTGTGAATGAACTGTTCAGTACGGGCGACATCATGACAACCATGTTGCAGGACTGCTTTACGGACGTCAATATATATGAAGATAATGTCCGCCTGTTGCAATATCCTTTCGTGAGTCCTATCTCGACACGTTCGGCCATTCGTTTCTACCGTTATTTCATCGAAGACACGGTGATGGTCGATAGTGACAAATGCATTGAAGTCAGTTTTACACCAAATAATCCACAGGATTTCGGCTTCTCGGGCAGCCTGTTTATTATGGCGGATTCGAGCTATCGGGTAAAATCTGTGGAGATGGGCGTGCCTCATCGCTCTGACGTGAATTTCGTGGAACGCATGACGATTTCCCAAAAGTTCACGCAGTTGCCTACGGGAGAGCAGGTGCTAGTTGACGACGATATGACCGTACAGCTCAAGATTGTGGATTTTATTCAGAAGTTCCAAGTGAGACGTACAACTGAGTATTCTGGATATAGTTTTGCCGCGATAGGTGACCGTGAGTTCAACTTCAAGGGTTCGCAGCGGACTGACGCCAATGCCATGATGCGTGATGAGGCGTTTTGGGAAGAACATAGGTCAGAGTCACTTACTAAGTCAGAGAGTTCAATGGATTTGTTCATACGCCGTCTTGAAAATGTGAAGGGTTTTAAGCCCGTACTTTTCATCGCTAAGGCTTTTATTGAGAATTTTGTGGAGACGTCAGTTGATACAGAACGACCAAGCAAAGTGGACATCGGACCGATTAACACCATGATATCCCAAAATTTTGTCGACGGTCTCCGTTTGCGAGCCAGCGCACAGACGACAGCGAACCTCAACCCTCACTGGTTCATGAAGGGATATGTTGCTTATGGTTTTAAGGATGAGCGCTGGAAAGGTTCCGGAGAGGTGACGTATTCTTTCAACAAGAAGGCTTATCTTCCCCGTGAGTTCCCCGTCAGCAATCTTACGTTTACCTATACGCGGGATGTCATGTCGCCAAGTGACAAGTTTATGCCGACAGACAAGGATAACGTTTTTACGTCCTTCAAGTGGACGCGTGTAGATCATATGATGTACTATGAACGCTTCCGTCTGCTTTACGACCAAGAGTGGAGCAATGGCTTGCGCTTCGGTCTCGAATTTAAGCGCGAAGAGAATGAACCTACCGCAGCCTTGTTCTATCAGCCGTTAGACGCAGAGGGGACGCCGTCGCCCGATCACAGCAGGTATGTCCGCAGCATTAAGACTACGGATGCCCGAATCAGTCTTGAATACCAGCCGGGCGCCACATGGATAAACACCAAACAACGGCGTATCAAGGCTAACCACGACACACCGGTCTTCACACTTTCGCATACGGTCGGCGTACGTGGCGTGTTGGGTAGTGACTACGACTATAATTTCACGGAAGCCAGTGTATATAAGCGGTTCTGGCTCGCATCGTGGGGAAAAATCGACGCAACAGTCAAGGGAGGCATCCAATGGAACCGTGTACCTTATCCTTTGCTTATCATGCCTGCTGCCAACTTGTCATACATCGTTGAAGACAATACGTTCAGCCTTATAGACAATATGGAGTTCTTGAACGACCGCTATGTATCCGCTATGGTTTCCTGGGACATGAACGGGAAAATCCTGAACAGAATTCCATTGATCCGTAAGTTGAAATGGCGTGAGTATTTTGCCTGTAATGTGCTTTGGGGAACGCTTACGAGTAAGAACGACCCATGGAAGAATCCCGGAGACAGTCGTCTGTTCTATTTCCCAGGGCGATTTAATGCGAATGGGGAGTATGAGTATCTCTCAACCGTAATGGACAGAAAAACGCCTTATGTCGAGGTCGTGGCGGGTATACACAATATATTTAAGGTATTCCACGTCGAATATGTGCGGCGCTTGACTTATCTGGACCGTCCGGGTACAGACAAATGGGGCATTCGCTTTATGTTCCGTGTGACGTTCTGACGGCATAAAATAGAGGAGATGGAGAAGTTTGATTTGCACATACTTGGATGCGGGAGCGCGCTGCCGACAGTGCGACATAATCCAAGTTCGCAAGTATTGAATTTGCGGGAAAAACTATATATGATAGATTGCGGTGAGGGAACGCAATTGCAATTACGGCGAAGCCGATTGAAATTCGCACGTCTGAACCATGTCTTTATCTCGCACATCCACGGCGATCATTGTTTCGGGTTAGTCGGAATGATTTCAACGTTCTCCATGCTGGGACGTACGGCCGATCTGCATGTATATGCTCCCAAGGCTTTGGAGCCGGTCTTGCGTATGGAGCTCTCGACATTCTGTCATGGCCTCGAATTTAAAGTCGTCTTTCATGCTCATCCAGACGGGTATGGTCTTATTTACGAAGATCCTACCGTAGCAGTCTACGCGCTTCCACTTTGTCATCGCGTCCCGAGCACAGGTTTCTTGTTTTGCGAAAAGCCTGTCTTGCCTCACATTCGTCGGGATATGGTGGATTATCTCGGTATTCCTTTTTATGCTATTCAGTCTATTAAAGAGGGAGCCGGATGGACTGCGGCTGATGGGCGTGTCATTCCACACGAACGCTTGGTCTTCCCGGCTGATGCTCCTCGGCGTTATGCCTATTGCTCTGACACGACTTACCTTCCCCGCCTTGCTGATTATTTGCATGGCGTTGATTTGTTGTTTCATGAGGCAACATTTGGCGAAGACAACCGTGTGAGAGCGGAAGAGACATTTCATTCAACCGCCCGGCAGGCCGCAATGCTCGCCCGTGATGCTGGCGTGAAACGCCTGTTGATTGGGCATTATTCAGCGCGGTACACCGACGAGCGCGTGCTGCTCGACGAAGCTCGTGAGATCTTTCCTGATACTCTGTTGGCCGAAGAGGGCATGATGCTCACTTTATAATAATTGTTCGTCCCGTCATTTGAAGAATAGCAAAATCCCTCCTTTTCCCCGATAGGGAAAGGAGGGATTTGACGTATAGGGTAGAAATTGTCTTCTTAGTTCTTGAAGAAATCCTTGACAGCTTCGTTGGGCACCATCTGCTCGTCAAAGATGTAAGCACCCGTCTTCGGGCTCTTCACCATCTTGATAACCTTGGTGTACGAACGTCCGTCGGTCTTTCCTTCCTGCAACGTTGCGACTGTTTTCTTTGCCATGGTTTCTTAGGATTACTTGATTTCTTTATGGATGGTCATTCTCTTCAAGATGGGGTTGTATTTCTTCAACTCCAAGCGTTCCGGGTGATTCTTACGGTTCTTGGTCGTGATGTAGCGCGATGTCCCGGGAAGTCCGCTCTCTTTCATCTCGGTGCATTCAAGTATGACTTGCACGCGGTTGCCTTTTGCTTTTTTTCCTGCCATAGTCTTGTGTGTGTTAAGCGATTACTTTGATGTCTTTCCAATCGCAATACCCCTTGGCTACCGCGTTGTTCAACGCAGCGTCAAGTCCTACTTTGTTGATCATACGGAGACCAGCTGCACTCAGTTTGAGCTCGATCCAGCAGTCCTGCTCAACGTAGTAAAATTTTCTCTTAAACAAGTTTACGTCAAACGTGCGCTTGGTACGGCGCTTCGAGTGCGAAACATTGTTGCCAATCATGGCCTTTTTTCCTGTAATTTGACAAATTCTTGACATCGCTATCTTTCTCTTTTTTAGTCTTTCTTTCCCGGTTTGGCCGGGTAATCCCAATACGAGGTGCAAAGTTAGGATTTTTTTTACAACCGAGCAAGTGTGACCCGAAGAAAATTACGCTTCGCTATCTGCTTCGTTCTCTTTAAGGAAGTCGCGTAGCATGTGCATGGCTGTTGTCGTAGCTTGTGCGATGTTTTTGTCGCGGCCGTTATCTTCTTCGAGTTTACAGGTCACGACTTTTTCGTTCGAGCCTACGGCAATCCAGATGGTTCCTACTTTAACGGTATCCGTGCCACCTCCGGGGCCTGCGAATCCGCTTACGGCAACGCAGTAGTCGGAGTGGAACAGTTTGTTGGCGCCTGTAACCATCTGGCGTACTACCTCTTCGCATACGGCGCTTTGTTCGCTGATGATGTCTTTGTCCACGCCGAGAATTTCTTCTTTTGTCGAGTCGGCATAACATACGAGGCCGCCTTTGAAGTAGTATGAACTGCCGGGGATGGCCGTGATGACGCTGGCGATGCGTCCGGCAGTGCAGCTTTCGGCGGTGCATAGCGTCTTGCCGGCCCGCCACATCATTTCGTTAATGTCTTTGCTGACGATTTTCAGGTCTAAGTCCATAGTGGTATTATCGTTTGGTTATATTGAGACACGGGAATATGCTGGTTTGTCGATCGGGCAGAAGTCGCGGTCGAGGTATTTGTAGTAACCGGTGATGGCAATCATGGCTGCGTTGTCCGTGGTGTAGCCGAACTTCGGGATGTAGGTACGCCAGCCCGCGCATTCTGCCTTTTGGGCGAATGCGTTGCGCAGACCGGTGTTGGCGGATACGCCGCCAGCCACTGCCACGTCTTTGATGCCGGTCTGTTTGACGGCTTTGGTGAGTTTGTCCATCAGGATGTCGACCACTGTCCGTTCGAGCGACGCGGCGAGGTCGGCTTTGTGATGTTCGATGAAGTCCGGGTCTTCTTTCAACTGGTCGCGAAGGAAATAGAGAAACGATGTTTTCAGTCCGCTGAAACTGTAATCGAGTCCCGGGATGTGTGGCTTGCTGAACTGGAATGCCTTTGGGTCGCCTTGGCGGGCGAGGCGGTCGATTATTGGTCCGCCTGGATAGCCGAGCCCCATCACTTTCGAACACTTGTCAATGGCTTCGCCCGCGGCGTCGTCGATGGTCTGCCCGAGGATTTCCATCTTGTTGTAAGCGTCGACTTTGACGATTTGCGAGTTTCCTCCGCTGACGAGCAGGCAGAGGTAGGGCAGAGGGGGGACAGGAGTGTCTGCGCCTTCTTCTTTGAGAAAAAGCGCGAGGATATGCCCTTGCAGGTGGTTGGCTTCAATGAGCGGAATGCCCAATGATGTGGCCATTCCTTTGGCAAAAGAAACGCCCACGAGTAGCGACCCCATCAGGCCGGGGCCCAGTGTGACGGCAATGGCCGACAGGTCGTCCGGCTTGACACCTGCCCGTTTGAGGGCTTGGTCAACTACGGGGACGATGTTCTGCTGATGTGCCCGTGAGGCCAACTCCGGCACCACACCACCATAGGCACGGTGCACGTCTTGCGAAGCGGTCACGTTCGAAAGCAGCACTCCGTTCTTCAGCACGGCGGCTGACGTGTCGTCACAACTCGATTCTATGCCTAATATAATAATGTCTTTCACGCTTCTTTTTGTTTGGCTGTTTTAGTGCGTCAGGACTTCGAGGCCCTCTTCCGTCACGAGGAATGTGTGTTCCCATTGGGCTGAGGGGAGTTCGTCTTCCGTCACGACGGTCCATCCGTCTTCTTCGTCGATGAACACACGCCACGTTCCCATGTTGATCATCGGTTCTATGGTGAAAACCATCCCCGGGACGAGGAGCATGCCCCGTTCGTGCGTGTTGTAATGGTTTACTTCGGGGTCTTCGTGGAATTCTAAGCCTACGCCGTGGCCGCAGAGGTCGCGCACTACGCTGAACCCGTTGCGTTTGGCATGGTGTTCGATGGCTTTGCCCACTTCGCCGAGAAAGCCCCATGGCCGGGCGGCTTGGGCGCCTATTTCGAGGCATTCTTTCGTCACGCGCACCAGTTTTTCCTTCTCTGGCGTTGTCTGCCCGATGATGAACATGCGCGATGCGTCGCTGTAATATCCGTCAAGGATGGTCGACACGTCGACATTGATAATGTCGCCTTCTTGCAACACCTCGAACTCATTCGGTATGCCGTGGCAGACCACCTCGTTCACGCTTGTGCAGACGCTTTTGGGGAATCCCTCATAGTTCAGCGGGGCGGGAATTGCGCCGTGGCTGACGGTGTAGTCATAGACGAGCTTGTCGATGTCGGCTGTCGTCATGCCGGCATGGATTTCCTGTTCGACGAGGTCGAGCACGCCGGTGTTGACAGCGCCCGAACGGCGGATGCCTTCAATCTGTTCGGGCGTTTTGATCATGTCACGCCGTGGGACAAGTATGCCTTTGTTCTGGTAACTTAGGATTTTCTTGTCCAGCTCCGTCAGGGGCTCACCGTGCTTGATCGTCCAATTCCGTTTCTGTCTGCTCGTCATGGTACCTTTTTTCTGTTCGACAGCGCAAAGTTACGATTTTTTCTGTGGACTACGGCACACGGCGGGGAGCGCTTTGCTTTTTTTAGTGCACAGGTCGGACCGTTGCCTGTTTAGCGCCGGTTGGCTGTTCCGGGTGGCGGTTCGAGCAGTCGCCTGCCAGCTGGAATGGTCGCAGCGTCCGTTTTTCCTAATCGCCGTCCTGTATCTTCTGTCAGCCGGTTTGTCCTTCCTGTCGCGGTATTCTGTCATCTTGGCTGTGGTGCCTGCCCTTTTCTCTGTTGAGGCTGCCTGCGTCCGTGACGTGCCTGATGGTGATTGTGTGCCAACCTGTTTGGCCATGTCCCGTTTTTTGCGTATCATTGCCCCTACGTTCTGGTCCCGCACTTTGGGACAGTATTCAAAATAAGTAAGAGAAACACGAAAGACAAGCAAATGGAAATCAAAGAGTATATCCGGAAAAACGAGGAACGTTTCCTCGACGAATTGGCAAGCCTGGTGCGCATCCCCAGTGTGAGTGCCAAACCCGAGCATCGCGCCGACATCGACCGTTGTGCGGCGCGTTGGTGCGAACTCTTGCTGGCCGCAGGAGCCGACAAGGCATGCGTGATGCCTTCTGAGGGCAATCCGTTGGTCTATGCCGAGAAGTGCGTCGACGCGTCTCGGCCGACAGTGCTCGTCTATGCCCACTACGATGTCATGCCGCCTGAGCCGCTCGATCTTTGGCGCACCCCGCCGTTCGAGCTCACCGTGGCCGACGGGCGGGTATGGGGCCGGGGCGCCGACGACGACAAGGGGCAGGCGCTCATTCAGGTAAAGGCTTTTGAGTATCTTGTCCGCGAGGGGCTCTTGAGCCACAACGTGAAGTTCATCTTTGAAGGCGAGGAGGAGATTGGCTCTCCTAGTCTCAACGGTTTTCTCCGTACGCATCGGGACCTGCTCCGCGCGGACGTCATTCTCGTATCCGACACGAGTATGCTCGGCGCTGATTTGCCTTCGCTCACCGTCGGGTTGCGCGGGTTGGCTTATTGGGAAATCACGGTTACCGGACCGAACCGCGACCTTCACTCCGGCCATTTCGGCGGGGCCGTGGCCAATCCGCTGAATGTACTGTGTCGGATGCTGGCAGGTGTGGTCGCTGCCGACGGACGCATTGCAGTGCCGGGTTTTTACGACGACGTGGAGGACATCTCGCCCGAGGAGCGCACCATGATAGCCGACATACCGTTTGACGAGGAGGCCTACAAGGCTGCAATTGGCGTCTGTGAACTCGAAGGCGAGCGGGGGTATTCGACGTTGGAGCGCAACAGCTGCCGTCCGTCGTTCGACATTTGCGGGATTTGGGGCGGCTATACCGGCGAAGGGGCCAAGACTGTTCTGCCGTCGTGGGCTAAGGCCAAGGTGTCGTGCCGCCTTGTCCCGCACCAGGATCACGAAAAGATTTCCCGGCTTTTTGCTGATTACATTCGCTCCGTTGCGCCCCGCAGCGTCACCGTCGAGGTCACGTCCATGCATGGTGGCGAGGGCTATGTCTGTCCGCTTTCGCTCCCGGCTTACCGGGCTGCCGAGCGGGCCTTTGCCGATGCTTTCGGGCGGTCTCCATTGGCTGTGCGTCGCGGCGGAAGCATCCCCATCATCAGCGACTTTGAGCGCGAGTTGGGTATCAAAACGGTGCTTATGGGCTTTGGCCTTGAAAGCGACGCCATCCATTCGCCTAACGAAAATTTCCGGCTCGACATCATGCGCCGGGGCATCGAGGCTGTCGCCTTGTTCCATCAGTATCTTTGAGTCTGGGTCGCTCCGGTGTCAGTTTTGCGCTGTTTCGCGGGAGTAAGCAGCCCGGCGCCGGCAGTGCCTCATCCATGCGAAACCTGCCACGTCGGCCAGTGTCCAGCCGATGGGAATGGACCACCAGATGCCCGTCACACCGATAGCCGGGATTGTGGCCAGCCAGTAAGACAGCACGACACGTGTGCCCAGCGACACGACGGTCAGCACCACCGACATGCCCGGCTGGCGGACGGCACGGTAGTAGCCGTAGAGCAGGAAAAGGAGGCCGATGCCTACGTAGAACGCGCCCTCAATCCGCAGGTACTCTACGCCGATTGCGAGAATTTCCGTTTCGTCGGGCAGCACGAAGATGAGCATCAGCTGACGTGCCAGGAAGAAGACAGCCACCGACACGAGCAGCGAGAACGCCACGGTCACGGCCAGTGCGCTCCGCAGGCCGCGGCGCACGCGGTCGTGGCGGCCGGCACCGTAATTCTGTGCAACGAAGGTGGAGAACGCGTTGCCGAACTCTTGTACCGGCATGTAGGCGAACGAATCGATTTTTACGGCAGCGGCAAAAGCTGCCATGACGGCCGTGCCGAAACTGTTGACGAGGCCTTGTACGAGCAGGATTCCGAAGTTCATCACCGACTGCTGCACGCACGTCAGGCTTGAAAACGCGGCAATTTCGCGCAGGCAGGCCCGGTTCAGTCGCAGGTCGGTGCGGTGCGGGCGCAGTTCCGGACGGCGCTGGTAAGTATAGGCTACCAATCCCGCAGCTGCTACTGCCTGTGAGGCCACTGTGGCGATGGCCGCACCTTCTACTCCCCATCCAAGGTGGAGTATGCAGAGCAAGTCAAGCCCAATGTTGAGTACCACGGAGACGGCAAGGAATTTCAGTGGTGTTATGGCGTCGCCCACCGCACGTAGCAACGCTGCATAGAAATTGTAGACAAAGGTGAAGAAGAGGCCGCAGAAGATGATCCAAAGGTAGTTGCGCATGTCACCGTAGATGTCGGCCGGTACGCAGAGCAGCTGCATGATGGGATCGATAAGGGCGAATACAGCCACGTTGAGCACCACCGTGATTGTGCCGATAAGAACGAACGCCGTGGCCACGCTGCGCCCCAGCAGGTCGAGCCGCTTCGCGCCGTATTGCAGGGAGAAAACCGTCCCGCTCCCCATAGCCAGTCCGAGTAACACGGACGTGAGGAACGTCATCAGCGTATAGGCCGATCCCACCGCAGCCAGCGCGCCGGCGCCGATAAAGCGGCCCACGATGAGTGTGTCGGCAATGTTGTAGCATTGCTGCAAGAGCGCACCCAACATCATCGGCAGCGTAAAGCGGAGCAGGCGCGAAGTAATGCCGCCCTGTGTGAGGTCGTAACGGCTGTCCATTCGGTCGGTTTTTTAACGAATGGCAAAGTTACAGCATTCTGTCAGAAAAAGCCATACGTCAGTGTCTAAATTCGCCCGAAGCGAGTTGTAAAACGAACTGCGTTCAGAACGAATTCTGCAAAGTGCCCGTTCGGGACGTAGCTTCATGCGGTCACACAAGAAGCCGGGGGGATGGCCCGGTGTGGGCGGTGGAGATCTTGCTCGATGAGGGCGCCGATGTGTATCATGGGTGACGGATAAGCTTTTGCGCCGGGAATGGCAACTGGCGGTCCCTCCCGTTTTTCTTTTTGGCCTAGTGGATGCATAGACGCAGGGCCGCCACATGCGTTCGGCACATGTGGCGGCAAACCATGGGCTGTAGGGGACAGCCACGTCGGTGTTGGGTGGGTCTCAGGCCTGGCCGAATTTCCTGGCCAACGCGGCTGTCTGTCCGCGGCCGTCGGTGCGTTCAACGTATTCCTCGTCCATTACGCCGGGTAGCTGGACTTCGCCCACCATCTCCCATTTCAGGAGCGCGGCGGAGCGTTCAAAGGGGATGCGTACGCCGTTATCTGTGCCGGTATGAAGTACCAGTATGTCGGCATGATGAAGACGATGGCATCGGCGTCCAGCACGGCGGGCACGATGAGGTTGAAGTCGTCGTCGAAGGAGCAGGCCTTGCCCGTCTTGAAGCAGGTCTCGCAAGCGTGGCAGTTGCCAATGTTCACCATGGCGGCGTCGAAGCGCTGCACCGTGTGGCCAAGTTTTTCACTTTGGCGATGAATGTTTCGGTCAGGGAGAAACTGTTGCCCCGGTGGCGGGGGCTTCCTATGATTACAGCAACCTCCATGTCCAGTGCTGCGTTTTATATTTCTACCGTATCTGAGTTTTGGTTGTAAGCCTTGGCCACGCAGCGCCATTCGCCGTCCATCTTCATCAGCAGCAGGTAGTCGGTGAAGTCAATCCGGCCGCTCCATTTCTCTTCCAGCACGCGCACCACGGCGAGCGTCTCTTCCACGTCGACTACGTCGATGCGGGCTTTGAAGTCGTCGCCGGCGCCCACGGTGTCCACGTTCTTGTAGAATTGTTCGATGCTGCCGTGTTCCAGTTTGCCGTCCAGGTAGCCGAACAGCACGGCCTCGTCGATGAACAGTTCCTTGGCGTAGCGGCTGTTGCCCTCGGCGACGCTCTTGACAAACTTCATGGCTGCCTCTTCCACAGCCTTGTACTCTTCAATGCTAGCTCTCATAATGTTTCGTTTTTGGGTGATTGTCTGCCGCAAAGGTAAGCGATAGGTATCGTTCGCACAAGTACCGAAAATTTTTTCAGATATTGAAAAATTAATCGCCGTATCCTTGTTTCGTGAGTCAAATACGTAAATTTGTAACCGTATGAACGAAATTTTTGTGGCCTATGTACGAAAGAAAGACGCCCGTCGACATGAATTGCCCGCTCCGACTGACCATAAGCCTGATAGGTGCAAAGTGGAAGTCGTGTATTCTTGATGAATTGCGCCACCGCTCGCTGCGGCCGAGTGAGTTGCACCGGATTTTCCCGGAAGCCACGCCCCGCGTGCTTGACCTCCAACTGAAAGAACTGGCGGAGGACGGGCTAGTTTCAAAGACGATTTACCCCGAGCTGCCGCCGCGTTCGGAGTACACCATCACGCCGTTGGGCCGGACGCTCATTCCGATCATTGAGCCATGATGCAGTGGGGCAACGAGAACGAAGCGCTGTTCCGTAAGAAGTACGGCGGAGGCGAGTAGCCGCGCCGGTAGCTTCCGTGTCGCGTGGGCAAGGGACGTATTCTCCCGACGGCTCCAATTGCCGCGTCGCCTGCTAGTCCTCTGCTGGGGCTATAAATAATATAAATGTGTAGGCATCCCGAAAAAACTGTCCGGCTGACAGGAATTTCTATCTGGCTGACTGTGAAACCGGTCACGGCTTCCTAAAAAAACACCGCCCGTCCTTTCCGCTTCGCCGGTGTTGTGCTAACTTTGTCCGCATGAACAAATTCAAATTGGTTTCCGATTATGCTCCCACGGGCGACCAACCCGATGCCATCCGGCAGCTGACGGACGGCGTGCTGGCCGGCGAACCCGCACAGACGCTGCTCGGCGTCACCGGGTCGGGCAAGACGTTCACCATCGCTAACGTTGTGGCCCAGGTGAACAAGCCGACCCTCGTGCTGAGCCATAACAAAACGTTGGCCGCGCAGCTCTATGGCGAGTTCAAACGTTTCTTCCCGGAGAACGCAGTAGAGTATTACGTTTCCTATTACGACTACTATCAGCCTGAGGCATACATCGCTTCGACCGATACGTACATTGAGAAAGACCTGGCCATCAATGAAGAAATCGACAAGCTGCGCCTGGCGGCCACGTCTGCCCTCTTGTCGGGACGTAAGGACGTGATTGTGGTGTCGTCCGTGTCGTGCATCTATGGCATGGGCAATCCCGGCGCTTTCTATGAGAATGTCATCGAGCTTCAATGCGGCCGCACGCTGGACCGCAACGCTCTTCTGCGCCGCTTGGTCGACAGTCTGTACGTGCGCAATGACGTGGCGCCGAAGTCGGGTGAATTCCGCGTCAAGGGCGACACGGTTGAAGTCTATCTGGCTTATGCTGACGAAGTGCTCCGAGTCTCGTTTTGGGACGACGAGGTGGACACCATCGAGGAGGTCGATGCGTTGAGCGGTACACGTATCGCTTCGTTCGACGACTACAAAATCTATCCGGCGAACCTCTTCCTGACTTCCAAGGATACCCAGTTGCAGGCTATTTACCAGATAGAAGACGACCTGGCTGAGCAGGAAGCCTATTTCGAAAGCATCGGCAAGGAACTCGAAGCACGCCGGCTGCATGAGCGTGTAACCTACGACATGGAGATGATCCGCGAACTCGGCCATTGCAGCGGCATCGAGAACTATTCGCGTTACTTTGACGGTCGCCGTGCGGGCGAGCGGCCTTATTGCCTGCTCGATTTCTTCCCCGAGGATTTCCTGATGGTCATTGACGAAAGCCACGTCAGTGTGCCGCAAATCGCAGCCATGTACGGCGGCGACCGTTCACGCAAGGAGGCGCTTGTCAACTATGGTTTCCGCCTGCCTGCGGCGCTCGACAACCGTCCCTTGAAGTTCGAGGAATTCCAGCAGATGGCGCGTCAGGTGATCTATGTCAGCGCCACGCCAGCAGACTACGAGCTTCAGCAGAGCGGGGGAGTGGTGGTCGAGCAGGTGATCCGTCCGACAGGCCTGCTCGACCCTGTCATCGAGGTACGTCCCAGCCTGCACCAGATTGACGACCTGCTTGAAGAGATCCGTCAGCGCATTGAGCGCCATGAGCGCACACTTGTCACGACGCTCACCAAGCGTATGGCTGAGGAACTGACGGACTACCTGACGGACAAAGGCGTCAGCACGGCCTATATCCACAGTGATGTGGACACGCTCGACAGGGTGCGCATCATGGACGACCTGCGCGCCGGTACTTACGACGTCCTTGTCGGCGTCAACCTTCTGCGCGAGGGGCTCGACTTGCCCGAAGTCTCGCTCGTCGCCATCCTCGACGCAGACAAAGAGGGCTTTCTCCGCAGCCACCGCTCGCTCACGCAGACAGCCGGTCGCGCCGCCCGCAATGTCAATGGCCGCGTCATCATGTATGCTGACCGCGTTACGGAGTCGATGCAACTGACCATTGACGAGACGAACCGCCGGCGCGAAAAACAGTTGCGCTACAATGAGGAGCATCACATCACTCCCCGTCAGATCCGCAAGGCGCTCGGCATGGGCGGCCTCGTTGATACGGCCAAGGCCACGGCCGAAACGGCTAAGCCGGCAGCTCCGAAGGTCTACGCCCCGGTCGACGATGCTGCTATGGTGGCTGCCGCCGATCCTGTGCTCGCTTACATGACGCGTCCACAGCTTGAAAAGACCGTCGAACGCACCCGGCGCCTGATGCAGGAAGCTGCCAAGAAACTCGACTTCGTGCAGGCCGCACAGTTCCGCGACGAGATGCTCCGTCTCGAAAAGCTGCTCGAGACGAAGACCGCCGGCGACGCCTGACATCCAGGCAGCGTGGTGAGGCTGGTGGCCTACACACGGTTAGGTGTAGGCCACCAGCCTACCGTATAGTTCCTTTCCGCCGTCCTGTCCGTCGTCCGGCGGACAGAATGGCGTTGATGGTTACAATTTGTCAGCTAATAGGCTAAATTTTGTCAGTATTTTGCCTTTCTTCCGGCTGGCACGGCCTTTGCACTCCTATGGTTGAGCTTCAGAACGTAAGCGAGAGGCCAACAACAAGTTAAACAAACGATTAAAGATAGGAGATAAAAACCATGACACCTGTAAGAAACAATCAGAATTGGTTACCGAGTATTTTCAACGACTTCTTTGACACCGATTGGATGGGACGTGCAAATGCTACCGCACCGGCCATCAATGTGATTGAGCATGACGACGACTACTGCGTCGAACTCGCTGCTCCCGGCATGTCGAAGGAAGATTTCAAAGTCGACGTCGATCAAAACGATAACCTCGTCATCACGATGGAAAAGAAGGACGAAAAGAAGGAGGAGAAGAAGAACGAACGCTATCTGCGCCGTGAGTTCTCTTACTCGAAGTTCCAACAGACTTTGATACTGCCCGACGACGTGGAGAAAGACAAGATCTCTGCTCGCGTCGAACACGGTGTGCTGCGCGTCGAACTGCCCAAACGCAAGGAGACGCCAGAGGCGAACGCCAAACATACCATTGAGGTGAAATAAAGCGCTTTGATGAAACTTTCGCAAGCCGCGGCTTTCCCAGTCGGAAGCTGCGGCTTTTTTGTGTCCTTTCGCACGCGGGACTTCATGGGCGAGTGTTTCCGCAGGGCGGCTGACAAGAAAAACGGTCAGCCGTCCTGCGATTTCTGTCAGCCGACTTGTCTGCTATAGGTTGCCGGCTTGTTTCCGTCTCTTCTTGTGCCGGTATGGTCCGGCGAGACGCGAAGTGCTTGCCAGCGCCTTGCAACTGACAGAATGACGCGAAAGGCACATTTATGTCACTTTTCCTTCTTGCCCGGAATGAAAGTGAGGTTTTTCACGGCTTGGCATGGCCTTTGCAAAAAGGGAAGTGGGCTCCGGGACTAAGCAACGGGACCCGCAAAAGGATTTACAAACAAATTAAAAATAGGAGAGAAAGATTATGGCACTGATTAGACACAACGACACTTGGCTGCCGAACATTTTCAACGACTTATTCGATAATGATTGGACAGTACGCCGCAGCGCTACCGCACCGGCCATTAACGTGATTGAGCACGAAGACGATTATGTCGTAGAACTGGCCGTCCCGGGTCTGTCGAAAGAAGATTTCAAGGTCGATGTTGACCAGAACGATAACCTTGTCATCACGATGGAAAAGAAAGAAGAGAACAAGGAAAGCAAACGTCCTGAACGTTACCTGCGCCGCGAGTTCTCTTATACGAAGTTCCAGCAAACCCTGATTCTTCCGGACGATGTGGAGAAAGACAAGATCTCGGCTCACGTAGAGCATGGCGTTCTTCACGTCGAGCTTCCCAAACGCAGGCCCGAAGTACGGCCTACGGTCAGCCGCAGCATCGAAGTGAAGTAAAGCGGTAGGGAAACATATACAAAAGGAGGGCACACTCAGTAAGAGCGTGTCCTCCTTTTGTATATGAGTAATGGTTGTTCAGAGCGTGGCACTTCGACGTTTTTCGTCCAACCAGACATAATACCGACGCCTCTGCGTGTTGCTGGCATGTCGGCGCAAAACAAAAAAGCATCCTGACGATTAATTTCGTCAGGATGCTTGTCAGTTCAGCCACAGGCTGCAAAATTCAAGAGCGGTAGGCTGTTTCACTCAGCCCAGTTGTCAGAACTCCATCCATTCTTCGGCGCGTAAGCCTCGGAACCGCCGATGCCTTCTTCGTCGTGTATGCCCATAGTGATGGATGCGGTCATGATGGGAGATTCCGAATGGAGGGATACAGCTTCTGCTTTTGGAGCTACATACGTCTTTTTCATTATTCTTATTTGTCTGATTGTTTATTTAATATATACTTTCTCGCCGTTTCCTTTGACGTAGACGCCATGTGCGGGGTAGAGCACGCGGCGGCCTTGGAGGTTGTAGTAGGTGTCAGTGCCCTTGTCGGCTGTGGTCACACCGTCGATGCCCACCGCGGGACCGAATGAGAAGGCCAGGACTGCGTCCGCAGTTTCAGCGTTGGTGGTGTAGTAAGCCTTGTTGGCCGGGATGGTGCGGTCTTCGGAGTCCGTGATTTTATAGAATCCGACACCGGCAGAGCCGTTTGCTACTATATAAGCGGTGGCATCGGCGTCCACAGTTTGGGGAACGAGCGTTCCGCTGAGCGAGTTGGCGGGAGCCGACGTCTCGTTGTCGTAAGCGATGGTGAGGTCATACGAGCCATTTATGTGTGCGGGTTCTCATGTTATCTGTCGTAGTGTGGACGTATTTTCCGCAAGTATGGTCATTTTTTCTGTTGGCTCATAGGCTCTTCCACATACCCGAAAGGGTTTTGAAGTATACGCAAGTGGCATCGCTGTCTCAGTCGGAGACAGCGATGCCACTTGGATGTGGGACTGTAAGTGACGGAAGTCAGGCTTGGGACGTATTTCCGTCGTTCTTGCCGGGTGAATGGCGGCGTTGGTTGGGGCGCGGCGGACGCTGCGATGTCTTCTGGGCGTTGGTGGCTTCCGCTTTCGTGGTCTGCGTGTTGGCTTGCGCTTGGTCGGCAGGGCGTTTGTCTTGGCGGTTGCGCCCGCTCCGTCTCCGTCCGTCGTGGCGTTTCCCGCGTTCTTGTCCGTGGCCTCGGCGTTTGCCGCCGGCGACGTGTGCGGCTTCCTCGGGTGCAGTCATTCCGTCCGGAAGGGGATTGCGTGTGATGGTCTTTTCGAGGAAGCGTTCGATGGCTCGGAATTTCGGCATGTCTTTTTCGTTCACAAAGGTGACGGCGCGTCCGCCGCGGCCTGCCCGTGCTGTGCGGCCGATGCGGTGCACGTAGTCTTCGGCGTCGTGGGGCACGTCGAAATTGACGACGAGCTGGATGTCGTCGATATCTATGCCGCGCGACACGATGTCCGTGGCAACGAGGATGCCGACCTGCCGGTTCTTGAAGCGGAGCATCACGTCGTCGCGCTCTTTCTGATCGAGGTCGGAATGCATGGCTTCGGCATTGAAGCCGTGGCGTTTGAGCACCACGTTCAGTTCTTTCACTTTCTGCTTTGACGAGGCGAAGATGATGACGCGTTCGGGCGCTGTCTCGCGGAACATCTGTTTCAGAATAGGTACTTTCTGCGCATCGCGGCAGACATAGGCGCTCTGCTGTATTTTTTCGGCAGGTTTGGAGACGGCGATTTTCACTTCGACCGGGTCGTTCATGATGGTCTTGGCCAATTCCACGATTTTCTCAGGCATGGTGGCGGAGAAGAGGATAGTCTGCCGTTCTTTGGGAAGGGCTTTTTCGATTTGGAGGATGTCGTCGCTGAATCCCATGTCGAGCATGCGGTCGGCTTCGTCGAGGACGAAGAACGACGTGCGGGAAAGGTCGATTCCTCCCATGGCCAGGTGGGAGATGAGGCGGCCGGGGGTCGCGATGATGACGTCGGCGCCGAGTTTGAGCCCACGCCGTTCCTGCTCGAAGCGTACGCCATCGTTGCCGCCGTAGACGGCCACGCTCGACACGTTCAGGAAGTATGAGAATCCTTCCATGGCCTGGTCGATTTGCTGGGCCAGTTCGCGGGTGGGTGCCATAATGAGGCAGTTGACCGCATCGGCGGGGAAGCCGCCGTCGGCCAGTCGGCTCAGGATGGGGAGCTGGTAGGCTGCCGTCTTTCCCGTACCGGTCTGCGCCACGCCGATAAGGTCGCGTCCTTCAAGGAGTGGCGGTATGCATTTTTCCTGCACTGGCGTGCAAGTCTCGAAGCGCATGGCATCGAGAGCGTCGAGGACGCTGTCGTTGAGGTCTAAGTCGTAAAAATCCATAGATGTGCGTTTAGCATTCACCCCGAAGTCCTATTCCGGCGTGCGGCGGTAAAGGTAGAGGGCGATGAAGGTGTAGAGAATGTTTGGTATCCAGACTGAAATCATGGCTGGCCATCCGGCGTTGATGGCGAAGGTGGACGAGATGGTCTGGAAGAGGATATAGGAAAAACTCAGCGCCAGGCCGATGCCCAGGGAGAGTCCCATGCCGCCCTTGCGTTTCTCGCAGGAGAGCGAGACGCCGATCAGTGTCAGTATAAAGGCGGCAAAGGGCATGGCGAAGCGTTGGTGATATTCCACTTCGAACGTGCTGACGTTAGCGGCGCCGCGCAATTTCTGTTTGGCGATGAATTCGTCGAGCTCGGGGAGCGTCATAGTTTCTTGCTGACGGTTGGTGTAGATGAAGTCGGAGGGTTCCATCGGAATGATGGTGTCGAGCTGGATTCCGCTGGTTATCTTTTCGCGCATGCCGCGCAGTTCGCGGATGCGGTAGGTGCGTACTTTCCAGTGGTAGCGCTCGGCGGCGAGTGTGTCGTACTGGATGCTTTGTGCGGTCAGGTGTGAAACGAGTTTTTTGTCGGAGAACTTGTCAAGCGAGAAACCGTAGCCGGATTTCGTGGTGTTGTCGAAGTGGGAGATGAAAGCCACCACGCCACTGTCCACCTGCATCTGGACGTTCTCGACGGAGGTGATGTCGCGTTTCTTGATGTATTTGTTCTCGAAGTTGACGCGTGCCACGTTCCCTTTGGGGATGACGTAGGCGCCGAGGCAGAAGCTCGTCACAGCAATGAGCGCCGCTGAGAGCATGTATGGGCGCAGAAGACGGCGGAAGCTCATTCCAGCTGCCTTCATGGCGATGATCTCGGAATTGTCGGCCAGCTTCGAGGTGAAGAAGATGACCGCAATGAACGTGAAGAGCGCGCTGAAAAGATTAGAGAAGTAGGGGATGAAGTTGAGGTAATAATCGAAAATGATTTTTTCGACCGCGACGTGGCTTTGGGTGAACTTGTCGATGCGCTCGTTGAAGTCGAAGATAATGGCAATGGAGATAATAAGGACGATCAGGAAGATGTACGTTCCGAGGAACTTTCCCATGATGTAGCGGTCTATGCGCGTGAGCGGCGGATGCTTCACCCACCAGTCTGCCAGCCTTTTGCATAGTCCGCCCTGCCGGTGGCTCTTTTCTTGTCGCCGTGCTCGTCTTTTCTGTCGCTTTGACGGTTTCTCCTGTCGCTGCGACTGTTCTGTCTCTATACCGGAGGCCGTGGAAGCAGGCTGTGACGGAATTTCAGAATGGGTAGGGCTGTCGTTCTCCATATACATTATTATATATTACAGGCGGCGTGAGAGTTTCTCGACCATGCATTTCTTCCACTGCCCAAAGTTGTTGGCTTGTATCTGGCGGCGGGCCTCGCCCACGAGCCAGAGGTAGAACGCAAGATTGTGGATGCTGGCAATCTGCATGGCCAGCAGTTCCTTGGCTTTGAAGAGGTGGTGCAGATAGGCGCGGGAGTATTGTGTGTCGACAAAGCAATGACCGTCGGGGTCAACGGGCGAAAAGTCGTCGGCCCACTTGGCATTGCGCATGTTGAGGATTCCTTCTGCCGTGAAGAGCATGGCGTTGCGTCCGTTCCTTGTCGGCATGACACAGTCGAACATGTCAACGCCGCGTTCGATGGCTTCGAGGATGTTGACGGGCGTCCCGACGCCCATGAGGTAGCGTGGGCGGTTGGTGGGAAGAATGTCGTTGACAACCTCAATCATCTCATACATCACCTCCGCCGGTTCGCCTACGGCCAGTCCGCCGATGGCGTAGCCTTCGGCGTCGAACTCAGTGACGAAGCGGGCACTCTCCTGACGCAGGTCTTTGTACGTGCAGCCTTGTACGATAGGGAAGAGCGCCTGAGGATAGCCGTAGTGCGGTTCCGTCTCGCGGAAACGTTTCACGCAGCGACGAAGCCAGCTGTGGGTCAGGTCGAGGCTTCGCCGGGCATAGGCGTAGTCGGCTGTGCCTGGCGGGCACTCGTCGAAAGCCATCATGATGTCGGCGCCGATAGTGCGCTCGATGTCCATGACGCGCTCCGGCGTGAAGAAGTGGCGGCTTCCGTCGATGTGTGAGCGGAATTCGCATCCCTCGTCACTCAGTTTGCGGATGCCTGTCAGTGAGAAAACCTGAAATCCTCCACTGTCGGTGAGCATCGGGCGGTCGAACCCGTTGAACCGGTGCAGCCCTCCGGCTTTCGACAGTACGTCAAGGCCGGGCCGGAGGTAGAGGTGATACGTGTTGCCCAAGATGATTTGTGCCTGGATGTCGTCTTTGAGTTCACGGAGATGTACGCCTTTCACGCTGCCAAGCGTTCCGACAGGCATGAAGATTGGCGTCTCGATCTGGCCGTGGGAGGTGGTGATGAGACCGCAGCGCGCGGCGCTCCCGGCGTCGGTGTGTATGAGGTCGAACGTCATGCTGTCTTGTCTGTCGTTTTGTCTTCCTTTATGGTCAGGTCTACCGCACCGTCCACTTTCTCTTTCAGCAGGGCGAAATCAAGGACTTCTTTCACATTCTCGACGAAATGGAACGTGAGGCCGGTGAGGTAGCGGTCGGGGATTTCCTCTATGTCTTTGCGGTTCTCTTCGCTGATGAGGATGTCGGTGATGCCGGCACGTTTCGCGGCGAGGATTTTTTCCTTGATGCCGCCTACGGGGAGCACTCGGCCACGTAGTGTGATTTCTCCCGTCATGGCGAGGTGCGGGCGCACCTTGCGTTGTGTCAGAGCCGATGCCAGCGAGGTCGTGATGGTGATGCCCGCCGACGGGCCGTCCTTGGGAACGGCTCCCTCAGGTACATGGATATGGATGTTCCACTCTTCGAAGATCCGGTAGTCGATACCGAGGCTTTCGGCATGTGCCTTAATGTATTCGAGGGCCAGCACTGCTGATTCTTTCATGACGTCGCCGAGGTTACCTGTCAGGGTGAGTTTCGCTCCCTTCCCCCGGCTCAGGCTTGTCTCAATGAAGAGAATTTCACCGCCGACCGACGTCCATGCCAGTCCCGTCACTACGCCAGCGTAGCGGTTGCCTTGGTATTTGTCCCGGCTGAACAACGGTTTGCCGAGCAGCGTCTCCATGTCTGTCGGTTTGATACTGGTGTGCAGGTAGGGCGCATCGTCACCACGGGCAGTCTGATAGGCGATTTTGCGGAAAATCTTGCCGATTTGTTTCTCCAACTGGCGCACGCCGCTCTCCCGAGTGTAACGTTCAATGAGGTATTCGAGCGCGGCGGGTGTGAATCGGATTCCGTCGTCCTTGCTGAAACCGTTTTCTGTCATTTCTTTCGGAATGAGGTGTCGGCGGGCGATTTCTATTTTCTCTTCTGTGATGTATCCGCCCACTTCGATGATTTCCATGCGGTCAAGCAGTGGGCCAGGAATCGTGGCGAGGCTGTTGGCTGTGGCGATGAACAGGATTTTCGAGAGGTCGTAGTCGATGTCGAGATAGTTGTCGTGGAACGCATTGTTCTGTTCCGGGTCGAGCACTTCAAGCAAGGCCGACTGCGGGTCGCCGTTGTAGTTGTTCTGCGATACTTTGTCGATTTCGTCAAGGATGAGAACGGGATTCCCGCTGCCTACCTTGATGAGGCTCTTGATGATGCGGCCCGGCATGGCGCCGATGTAGGTGCGTCGGTGACCGCGTATCTCAGCCTCGTCGTGGATGCCTCCGAGCGAGATGCGCACATATTTGCGTTTAAGGGCGTCGGCGATGCTGCGGCCCAGTGATGTCTTACCGACTCCCGGCGGGCCATAAAGGCACAGGATGGGCGCCTTCATGTCGCCGCGCCGTGCCAGGACGGCCAAGTGTTCGAGTATGCGCTCTTTCACCTTTTCCAGACCATAATGGTCGCGGTTCAGTACGCGCTCGGCTGTCTTGATGTTCAAGTTGTCAGTGGTGTACTCGTTCCATGGAAGGCTGACAATGGTTTGCAGGTAGTTGAGCTGTACGTTATAGTCCGGGCTTTGTTGCGGCATCCGGTCGAGTTTGGACAACTCCTTGTCGAACAAGGCGCGCACGTCCTCCGGCATTTGCCGCTTGTCCGCTTTTTCGCGCAGGTCGTGGGCGTCTTCGCTTTCGCCGTCGCCGAGTTCGTTTTGCAGGTTGCGGATTTGCTGTTGCAGGAAGTATTCTTTCTGCTGCTGGTCAATCTCTTCGCGCGTCCGGTGTTGGATTGAAGCTTTCAGGTTGGCGAACTGGCACTCGCGGTTGAGGATGCTGATGAGCTTGAGCGTACGTTGCTTGAGGTCGTCGATACGCAGGAGTTCCATTTTCTCCTCGATGGAGAAGGGAAGGTTGGTACAGACGAAATTGACGAGGAACACCTTGTTCGAGATGTTACGTACCGCAAAAGTGGCTTCGTCGCGGATATTTTCGTTGGCCTGCAAATAGCGTATGGTCTGGTCCTTGCAGGTGTCGGCCATGGCTTCAAACTCGCGGTCGTTGTCTTCGGGCAACGTGTCGGCAAGGCGTTCCACACGGGCGGTGAGGAATGGGCGCGTGCCGGTGATTTCGCCCAGCTCAAAGCGACAGAAGCCTTGTAGGATGACGGTGGTCGACTGGTCGGGCAGTTCGAGCACACGCACCACCTTGGCCACCGTGCCGATAGGGTAGAGGTCATCGCGTTTTGGGTTGTCGACCGAGGCGTCGCGCTGGCAGACCACACCGATATACATTCCCTTGCGTGCCGCGCGTTGGGTCAGTTTGAGCGAGCTCTGGCGTCCTACGACCACAGGCACCACAACGCCCGGGAACAGCACCATATTGCGGAGCGCGAGGATAGGCAGGGTCTCGTCGAGGGTGATATTGAAGATGTTGGCTATGTCTCCGTCGAAATCAGCAATCAAGGAAAAAGGATTCTGATTGGTTTCGTTCTTGTTCATTATAGTCGTCTTTCTTATTTTTATCTTCCCTTTCGGCTCATCGGGCAGAAAGGTCGTGCAAAGATACGGCTTTTTTCTGAATTTCGTGTGGCTATATAATTAGATGTGTACGGACGTAGCTTATCTGGCTCTTCCGGCTTGTTTGACGTCCTCACCGACGAAGAGAGGCTTCTTGTCGAGCAGGAGCCCGTAGCGGCAGAGGGCTTCGACGAAATAGTAGTCGGCGTAGTTCAGCGGTACGTCGATCTCGCTGCCGTGGGGAATGGAGCCTACGCTGTGGTGCAGGATGAAACCTCCGTTCTTCCCCTCAGCGGCACGATAGGCCGGCGAGGCCAATGTGTGGAGGATGGTGCGGGCTGTCTCGAAATAGCGCCCGGCACGTTCGCCTTGGACGTATGTGCTCAGTTCGAGCAGGGCCGACGCCGTGCAGGCTGCGGCTGATGCGTCGCGGTAGTTTGTCACTACGTCACGGGCATGGGAGTGCCGTCCGGGCACGAAGCCGGGCTGGTAGGCATTGAAGTCCCAAAATGGTACCTTGTCAGCCGGCAGGTCGGGGTGATTGACGTAGAAATCAGCCATGCGTATGGCGGCGTCGAGGAAACGGCGTTCGCTTGTTTCGCGATAGGCCATTGTGAAACCGTAAATGCCCCACGCCTGTCCCCGCGACCATGTTGAATTGTCGGCATAGCCTTGTGCGGTCTCCCCTTTGATGAAAGCGCCATTCTCGGGGTCGTAACAGACAACATGGAAGCAGCTTCCGTCTGGGCGTACTTGCCAGCGGAGCGTCTTGTCGGCATGGCTGACGGCGATGCTGCGCAGCGTGTCGTTGCCAGTGACCTGTGCGGCGTAGAAGAGGAGTTCAAGATTCATCATGTTGTCGATGATGACGGGGTAAGCGTAGGTGGAGTCGCCGTGCCACGAGCGGAAACTGTTCCACGATTTGATGGCGCCGACCCTTTTGTCGAAACGTCGGGTTAGCGTGTGCGCCGCTGTGGCCAGAGCCGCCTTGTCGCCAGGCTGTGGTGCGAGACGGGCGGCGTTCCCATAGCTGCACATCATCATGAAGCCGATGTCGTGGTTGCCTGTGTAATGCTGCATGGGTTTCATCAGGAGTGTATAGGCCCGGGCTGAATCAAGTAGAGCTTTGTCGTCGTTGTAGTCAGCCAAGAGCCACAATGTGCCGGGGAAGAAGCCGGACGTCCAGGCGTGGACGGGCACACGCACGAGGCCTCCATTGGCATTGAAACTGTGCGGCATCACCGCACGTCCCTTGGGATGGGCACTTACAAGGCGGTGGTATTGCCGGGCGGCGAAAGCCATGTTTTCGTCGATGAACATCCGTTCGCGGGGCTGTGCGGTTGCGGATAGCCATGTGAGGACAGTCAGTGCGGTAGCGGCGAGTAGCCGAAGCGGGATGGCAAGTGTCATTCGAGTAGGGCTTGGAGTGATGGACTGGCGGCGTCCTGTCCGTTTTTGGTAGAGCCGGAGGTGCGGACAGACGTCATCCGGGCGTAAAGTTAACGCTTTCTTTTCGGAATGCATGGCGCGTCTTTGGGAGATTTCGGTATGCCGATGGCAAGAAGTTCGCCCGTGGTGTCGCCGCGCGTGCGTCAGGTGTCGCGGCGTCGCCGTTCTGCGAAACCAAGACGGCGTCCCATAAATCCTAACCGGCGACTTGTAAATCCTGGACGGCGGCTTGTCATGGCGGCCGGTGTTTGCAAGCACATTTCCCGCTATTCGGGAGCAGATAGTCGGGACGTATGGGGTGCAAAGGGTGAGTGGGGCATTTTTGTCGGCGGAACGATACCGTTTTGCGTAGAATTGCTTAACTTTGCTTGTAAAAGAAGGGATGTGGACCGGCCGAGTTCATTGACGTCTCCACCCTTTGTGTTTTTTCCCACTGTTCCGCCTCTTCGCCGTCCGATATTCCGCCGCGGTGGCGTGAGAAGAAAAACAACAAGAAGTGCCGATGAAACTGACCAAATGGATCACCCGACAGATTGTGCGCACGTTGCGCTTCTTGCGTGACGGACTTTGGCGTGATGCCTCCGGCGCGAGCCGTGCCGGACAGCTGGGACGCGGAACGGTGAAACGCATTGTGCTGGCAGTGCGTTGTTTCGAACGTGAACGGCTCGACAGCATGGCTTCGGCCCTGACGTACAGGACGCTGTTTTCGGCCGTACCGTTGCTGGCCGTCGTCTTTGCCGTTGCACGTGGCTTTGGGCTTGACCGTTACATAGAGCAAAGCATCCGCAACGAACTGCATGCACCCCAGGCCGCGGTGGACGTAGTCATCGGGTTCGTCAATTCTTATCTCGAACATACGCGTAGCGGTGTCTTTCTCGGATTCGGCCTTCTCCTGCTGGGCTGGACGCTCGCCTCGTTGACCGGTGCCATCGAAACGACGTTCAACCAGATCTGGCAGGTGCGCCGGCCGCGTTCGCCCTTCCGCAAGTTGACGGACTATGCAGCTATTTTTTTCATGCTGCCTCTGCTTTGGATTCTGACGGGCGGCTTGTCCATCTTCCTGTCGACCTCTGTGGAGCGTTTGCCCGATTTCGTATTGCTTCGTCCGACCATGACGTTGCTCGTGCAGCTTGTCCCGTATGTACTGATGGGCATACTCTTCACCGCGCTTTATATGTTCATGCCTAACACTCGCGTACGATGGGGCAGTGCGGCGCTGGCCGGCTTCATTGCGGGTGCGGCATTCCAAGGATGGCAGTTCTGTTATATACATTCGCAGATGTGGCTTTCGAGTTACAATGCCATCTACGGATCGTTTGCCGCACTGCCTTTGTTCATGCTGTGGTGCCAAGTGTCGTGGTACATTTGCCTGTACGGTGCGACGCTCTCCTACGTAGACCAGAATATCGACTATTTTTATCATGGTCGTGAGCTGCCCGGATTGAGCCGCCGGCAGCATGACTTCCTATGCCTGTTGGTGGCGGCGTTTGTGTGCCGGAGGTTTGCCGACGGGCGGCCGCCCTATGATGCGCCGACGCTGGCCCGAGAACGCGAAATACCAATCCGTCTGGCCACAGACGTCTTATACGAGCTCAGCTCGTCGGGTATTGTGGTAGCAGTGGCCAGTGATGAAAAAGACGACACACCGGCATATCTTCCGGCTATTGATGTCCACCAGTTGACGGTCGGGCGCGTGCTGGACATCTTGGCACAGCGGGGGAATGCACCGGCGACGGACGAGATGGCGCATTATGCTGCATTTTGGCGCCGCTATGAGGCTTACGCCCGGAGCACTGTTACGGGGGATTATGCTGATATGAAACTGAAAGACCTCTTCGACGAAAAGAAAGAATAGCGATGAAACGGATGGGGAAAAATTGGACATTGGTGGCAGACAGCGGTTCGACCAAAACGGACTGGCTTGCGATATCTGTCGATGGCGACGAACTGTCCGTGAAGACAACGGGCATCAATCCTTACGCAATGGACGATGCGACGATTGGTCGTATCCTGCACGGGGAAATGCGTGTGGCGCTTCCTCCGGAAAGCGTCGTGACAGCCGTTCATTTCTATGGTGCGGGCTGCCGGGGGGAAGCGGCAACCCGTTTGCAGCGGCTCTTGTCTCTGGAATTTGCAGTGGACATGTCCGCCGTCCGTGTGCGTTCTGACCTGCTTGGTGCAGCTCATGCCTTATGTGGTAGCCAGGAAGGTGTTGTCTGCATCCTCGGCACAGGATCGGGTAGTGGATTGTATGATGGCAGCAGTTTTGTCGCGCAAGTTCCTTCGTTGGGTTACATCCTCGGTGATGAAGGGAGCGGTGCGGTCTTGGGGCGCCAATGGGTGGCAGAGGTATTCAAGGGAAAGATGGATGAAGCCATTCGTCAGCGGTTCCTGTCTGAAACGGGGCTGACGCAAGACATCCTATTGGATCACGTTTATCGTCAGCCACAGGCTAACCGATATCTGGCATCTTTTGTCCCGTTCCTTCATGCCCATCGGGAACATCCAGATGTGGCCGCATTGATAGGCCGGGAGTTCGACCGCTTTTTCTGTCGCTGTGTCATTCCTTACGGCCGTCCTGATTTTTCTGTGCATTTTGTCGGGAGTGTGGCATGGTTCTTTGCCGACGAAGTTCGGAAGGCTGCTTGTCGGAGTGGTCTCAAAGTGGGACATATCCAAAAAAGCCCGCTCACGAGATTGGCAGCATACGTGAGCGGGCTTGGTTAAGAATTATTATACTGTTCTCAGTCTTTTCCGGGTTCGCCTGTCTGTGTCATGCGAAATGTTTCGCCGTTTTCACGTGCGAAAGTCACTCCTTCGTTGTCCATTTGTACGAACTTCAGCGTGTCTGCCGTACTGTCAGTGGCGAGTATGATACGTCCGTTCAGCAGCTTGTAGTCTTTTACGAATTTGTCAAGCTGCGTCAGGTTGATGGCTGTGCCCAGTGCGTCGCCGCCGTCACGCGTTGTGATAGCATAGCGTTGGCCTTCATCAATGTCGCCATAAATCTGCGCCATGCTTCCGTCGGCTGCGTCACGCGTCAGGTAGAGAGTATCTCCTGCGTCGGTGACGAGCGTAAATGTGCTCATTCCGAACTCGTACGACGTGCCGTATGTCATGGTGTCTTGCTCTGTTACGAGTGAAGCATCAGTGGCAGTTGAGTCTACTCCGCTTGCGGGATCCGTCGTCTTGCCGGTACATGCGGCAAGCAGGGTGGCTGACAGCACCAAGACGGTCAAAATCTGTGTCTTTTTCATGGATAAGTCGTTAAATGGCGGCGCTAAGATAGGAAGATAATGGCAAACAGCAATTTTTCTGCCCATTATTTCCGAGATTTTGGGCTGTTTTTTTGTGGTTCGGAAGAAAGTTCGTAATTTTGCCCGCGATTCTACGAGTCAACATAAAGTCTAACTTTATTAATTCAACAAATCACACAATTAATTCATGGAGAACTTAAAAAACATCGCTCCCTTGGCTGATTTCGATTGGGATTCGTTTGAAAGCGGTAACCTGCCCGAAAGCGGCCAGAGCAAGGCTGACCTTGAAAAGGCTTATGACGACACGCTCAACAAGGTCAACGACCACGAAGTAGTCGAAGGTACGGTCATCAGCATCACCAAGCGTGAAGTGGTTGTCAACATCGGCTACAAATCCGACGGAATCATCCCCGTAAGCGAGTTCCGCTACAATCCCGACCTCAAAGTGGGTGACAAAGTGGAAGTTTACGTCGAGAACCAAGAGGATAAGAAAGGACAGCTCGTGCTGTCGCACCGTAAGGCGCGTATCAGCAAGTCTTGGGAGCGTATCAACCAAGCCCTTGAAGATAAGGAAGTTATCAAGGGATATATCAAGTGTCGCACGAAGGGTGGTATGATTGTCGATGTGTTCGGCATCGAAGCCTTCTTGCCTGGCTCGCAGATTGACGTGAAGCCCATCCGTGACTACGACGTATTTGTCGGCAAGACAATGGAATTCCAGGTTGTTAAGATCAATCAGGAATACAAGAACGTCGTTGTTTCGCACAAAGCACTTATTGAAGCTGAACTTGAAGCACAAAAACAGGAGATTATCTCGAAGCTCGAAAAGGGACAAGTGCTTGAAGGTACCGTTAAAAACATCACCTCTTATGGCGTGTTTATCGACCTTGGTGGCGTAGACGGTCTGATACATATCACTGATTTGTCTTGGGGTCGCGTCAACGATCCGCATGAAATCGTTGAGCTTGATCAGAAACTTAACGTTGTGATCCTTGATTTCGACGAAGAGAAGAAGCGCATTGCTCTCGGCTTGAAGCAACTTACTCCGCATCCTTGGGACGCCCTCGATCCGGAACTCAAAGTAGGTGACAAGGTGAAGGGTAAGGTTGTCGTGATGGCTGATTACGGCGCATTCGTTGAAGTGGCTCCGGGCGTAGAAGGCCTGATCCACGTGAGTGAAATGAGTTGGAGCCAGCATCTGCGTTCTGCCCAGGATTTCCTCAAAGTCGGTGACGAGGTAGAGGCTGTTGTGCTGACACTCGACCGCACTGATCGTAAGATGTCGCTCGGCTTGAAGCAGCTCAAAGAAGATCCTTGGAAAGACATTGAAGTTAAGTACCCCGTAGGTTCGAAGCATACGGCTCGCGTGCGCAACTTTACGAACTTTGGTGTGTTCGTTGAGCTCGAAGAAGGCGTTGACGGCTTGATTCACATTTCCGACCTGTCGTGGACGAAGAAAGTGAAACATCCGTCTGAATTTACACAGATTGGTGCCGATATCGACGTAATTGTTCTTGAAATTGACAAGGACAACCGTCGTCTGAGTCTTGGTCACAAGCAGCTTGAAGAGAATCCTTGGGATGTATTTGAAACCGTATTTACCGAAGGTTCAGTACATGAAGGTACAATTATCGAAATGCTCGAAAAGGGTGCCGTCGTACAGCTCGAATATGGCGTAGAAGGTTTTGCCACGCCGAAGCACCTCGTAAAAGAGGATGGTAGCCATGCACAGCTGAATGAGAAACTGCCTTTCAAGGTGATAGAGTTCAACAAGGACAGCAAGCGTATCATCCTTTCACACAGCCGCACGTTCGAAGATGTTCAACGCGAGGCTCGCGCTGAAAAGAAGGCTGCTTCGAAGAAAACGAGCAAGAAAGAAGATGCTCCGGTTATCCAGAACCAAGTAGCTTCGACCAGCTTGGGTGACAATGACGCACTGGCTGCATTGAAAGCTAAAATGGAGAAAGGTGAGTAATTGACTTACCGTTGCAATTAAGCAACTAATCCCAATACGAAGCGTGGCGTGTCTCAACTGAGGCACGCCATTTTTTATTGTGCGTAGTCGTGGTGTGTGCGCGTACTACGTAATAAATGTGAATGACTACCGTTATTTGAACGAGAAGCGTTATTTTTGCATGGATTTAAAGATATGAGAAAGCTATTGTTCCTTATTTTATTAGTATGCACGGGAGCCATAAATATGGTAAGTGCGCAGACCCTGTTTCCGTCGGCAGAGCCTACCATGACCATTATGACCGAGGATGGCGAGCAGCAGGAGACCTCTTATTCTGGTTCAGCCCCAGTGCAAGCCTCTTTCCGTGCCAATCCGACCAACGTGGGCGAGTATACTCCCTATTACGAATGGCGATTCTATACGCCAGGTAATGAACAGAACCCCACCATTATCCGTTACGACGAGGATACTGAATATACCTTCACAACGTCGGGTACGATGATCGTAGAGTTACTGATTAGTTTTATTAATGGGACAGACACTATCGAGTATGAGATGGATGAGCCGTTCCAGGTGACAGTCAGTGAGTCTAAGTTGGAGTTTCCAAATATATTTACACCCAATGGTGACGGAATAAACGACGTTTTCCGTGCGAAAGACGGTTATCAGAGTATTGTAAGTTTTGAAGCCGCGATATTCAATCGTTGGGGACGGAAACTTTACGAGTGGAACGACCCCGCTGGAGGGTGGGACGGAAAGTTCAACGGCAGTGATGTGCCGGCCGGCGCTTACTATTTCGTGTTGAAAGCGCAGGGAGCGGATGGCGTGAAGTATAATATGAAAAAAACGATCAACCTGCTCCGCGGTTATTCCGAAGAAGGCACGACGACGATAGAGTGACCCATAATGAACAATATAGACAAAGAAACACCTGATGCCCGGATTGAGGAAGGTTGGATAGATATCTGGGGGGCTCGCGTGCACAACCTGAAAAATGTCGATGTACGCATACCACGTCATAGCCTGACAGTGATTACGGGATTGAGTGGGAGTGGTAAGAGTTCGCTGGCTTTCGACACGCTCTATGCCGAAGGGCAGCGCCGTTATATAGAAACATTTTCGGCCTACGCCCGTAATTTCCTTGACAACCTCGAACGTCCTGATGTTGACAAGATTACGGGACTTAGCCCGGTCATAAGCATTGAGCAGAAGACAACGAACAAAAATCCGCGTTCGACTGTTGGTACAGTTACTGAAATATACGATTTCCTGCGTTTGCTGTATGCCCGGGCGGGAGAAGCGTTTTCATACGTCACCGGTGAGCGGATGGTGAAGTATACAGAGGAGCAAGTCCTCAGCCTTATTCTGAGTGATTACGTCGGTCATAAGGTATATCTGCTTGCTCCTCTGGTGCGCAACCGTAAGGGACACTATAAAGAGCTTTTCGACACCATACGCCGCAAAGGTTTTCTCAACGTACGCGTGGACGGCGAGATAATGGAGTTGAAAAAAGGAATGAAAGTCGATCGGTATAAGAACCATGATATTGAAGTTGTCATAGATAAGCTGGTTGTGCAAGACAAGGACGACCAGCGCCTTGCACACAGCGTGAGCAAGGCGCTAGAACAAGGGAATGGACTTGTGCTCCTGTTGGATGCAACTGACGGCACGCTCCGTCATTACAGTAAACGGTTGATGTGTCCTACTTCCGGTATTTCTTATCGTGATCCGGCTCCCCATAACTTTTCGTTCAATTCTGCGCAAGGAGCTTGTCCGAAGTGTAGGGGATTAGGTTATGTGAGTGTTATAGATCGCGATAAAGTCATCCCTCATCCTGAAAAATCCATCAAGGACGGAGCCATTGTGCCCTTAGGAAAGTATAAGAACTCGCTTATCTTCTGGGAGATTGAGAGTGTGCTTGAAAAATACGGATGTACTATTCAGACGTCTGTCAGCGAGCTTCCAGACGACGCCCTTGACGAAGTCTTCAATGGTTCGACGGATCGTTTGCGTATTCCGGCCAAGTTGATGGGAACGTCAGACGATTATTATGTCGAGTTTGACGGTCTGGTGAAATACATCACCCAGATGGCTGACCGTGAAATGTCGGCAGCTGCTCAGAAATGGGTCGACCAGTTCGCCAAGACTGCCGTTTGTCCTGTCTGTCACGGTGCACGTTTGAATCAAGAGGCCCTTCACTTCCGCATTGACGGCAAAAACATTTATGAGTTGGCTTCTATGGATATTGCCGAACTTTATGAATGGTTGGGGCAAGTCGAAAGCCACCTGAGCGAACGTCAGCGTGTCGTGGCTCACGAGATACTGAAAGAACTGATGACAAGGTTGAAATTCCTGCTCGATGTCGGGTTAGACTACCTTTCACTCAACCGATCCACAATGACTCTTTCCGGCGGTGAGAGCCAGCGCATCCGGCTGGCAACGCAGATAGGTTCGCAGTTGGTCAATGTCCTTTACATTCTTGATGAGCCCAGCATCGGTCTTCACCAGCGCGATAATGTCCGTCTCATCCGTTCGCTCAAACAGTTGCGCGACGTGGGGAATACCGTCATCGTCGTTGAGCATGACCGCGACATGATGCTTGAAGCCGATTACGTCGTCGACATGGGGCCACGTGCCGGCCGGCTTGGCGGCGAGGTCGTTTTCGAGGGAACACCCGATGAGATGCTGAAGCGAGACACTCTTACGAGCAGATACCTGAACGGAACCTGCGCCATAGATGTGCCCGCTGTGCGGCGGAAAGGGAACGGCAAAGTGCTCAATCTGCGTGGCGCGACTGGGAATAATCTCAAAAAGGTGACGGTGGGTTTTCCGCTCGGTTGCCTCATTTGCGTGACAGGTGTCTCAGGAAGTGGAAAATCTACACTTGTCAACGACACGCTTTATCCTATCCTTTCAAGACATTTCTATCGTTCGCTGGCTGAACCGCTTCCTTACGAGGCTATTGAAGGATTGGAACATATAGACAAAGTGGTCTGTGTCGACCAAAGCCCGCTGGGTCGTACGCCCCGTTCCAATCCTGCCACGTATACCGGTCTCTTCGCCGACATACGTGCGCTCTTTGTGGAGCTGCCCGAAGCCAAGATCCGGGGGTACAAGCCCGGTCGTTTTTCGTTTAACGTGGCTGGTGGGCGCTGTGAGGCCTGCAAGGGTAATGGTTACAAGACAATCGAAATGAACTTTCTGCCTGATGTTTACGTGCCTTGCGAGGTCTGTCATGGCAAGCGCTATAACCGTGAGACATTGGAAGTACGTTTCAAGGGAAAGAGCATTGCCGATGTACTTGACATGACCATCAATCAAGCTGTCGAATTCTTTGAAAACGTTCCTTCGTTAGCGCATAAAATCAAAGTGTTGCAAGACGTCGGATTGGGATATGTCAAGCTCGGCCAGTCGTCTACGACCCTTTCAGGTGGTGAGAGCCAACGTGTGAAGTTGGCCACTGAACTGGCCAAGCGCGATACGGGAAAGACACTCTACATCCTTGATGAGCCTACTACCGGACTACATTTCGAAGACATACGAGTACTGATGAATGTGCTGAACCGTCTGGTCGACAGAGGGAATACGGTGATAGTCATCGAGCATAACCTAGACGTTATCAAGATGGCAGATTTTATCATTGATATGGGGCCGGACGGAGGACGGGCTGGTGGAGAAGTGGTCGCTACCGGTACACCTGAAGCTGTCGTCGCGTCGGGGAAAGGGTTCACGGCACAATTCCTGAAAAATGAATTACCCTCAGCCAGTAAATGTTAATCATTGCGACAATGAGCAAGAGCCATAAGCAGAAAACCAATGCAGCCCGGCTGCTCGACCAAGCCCGGGTCGCTTACGAACTGGTGTCCTATGAAGTGGATGAGTCCGACCTGAGTGCCGGCCATGTGGCTGAAAGTTTGGGCGAGGATGTCAGACAAGTGTTCAAAACCATCGTCCTGCACGGTGACCGGAGCGGTTATTTCGTGTGTGTCGTACCTGGTGACCATGAGATTAACCTTAAAAAAGCCGCTAAGGCCAGCGGAAACAAGAAATGCGAGCTTCTTCCGCTCAAAGAGCTCCTTCCGACCACCGGGTATATCCGTGGTGGCTGTTCTCCCATAGGGATGAAAAAAATGTTCCCTACCTATGTTCACGAGACGGCTGCGCGCTTCGATTATGTTTATGTCAGTGCGGGCATGAGAGGTTTGCAGTTGCGCATAGCTCCTGCCGACCTGCTTCGTGAGTCCAAAGCCGTTTATGCCGACCTTATTGATTGAGGCGGGATGCCTCTTCACGTAAGAGAGTCAAGTCATTGTTGATTTTATCATACGAAATGCCCCGACAGGACCGTTGCCGGGGCATTTCTTTTCAGCCGGACAGTAGAGCCATATACCGGTAGAGGAGGCTGTCGCAGTGTCCGTAGGAACAGTCGCCCGTTCTGTTTTTTCAATCAGCCGTTCTGTCGCAAGGTGACGGCTGACTGATTTTGCTCGGCGGAAGTTCGCTTTTGAGGGTTCTCTTTCGGGCTGCTTCCCTTTTTTTCATGTTGTCCCCGGTGTTGTGTGGTTGGCGGCGACGGATGTTTCTGCCTGTCGGGTTATGAAAGCCTGTTGGATGGTTCGTTTTTTCTGTCGCTCCGTCCGGTTCGTCCGGTTGTTCAGATGTTGTGAGAGATGGTAATGCTGTTGTAGCGTAATGGTTCAGGCATAGAAGTAGTACCACCAGTAGGTGTGCCCGTATTCGCGGCGTGCGCGATTTTCGTTTTCCATCCGATTCCCGGATGCACGGCGAATAGTTTCAAAATCGTTGAAATTGGCTTGGCCGGCGCTGTCGTCGTAAAGGTAAATCGGGCGGGTGCGCAGTTGGCGATAGAGTATGAGGGCTTCGCGATAGGCTGTCGGGAGTGGCGTGGCGAGGCTGTCTAGGTCATAATAAGTGCGCAATTCGCTTGCGAAACGGTCTATGTCTTTGTCGAGTAGCAAGGCGCATAGGCGATAGTCTTGGGCTGTTCGGTTTGAGCGTAATGCCGACCGGCGCACTGGACCGTCAAAGTATTGGCGCGCACTGCCTCCCCAAAAAGCCGGACAGTTCATCATGGTGCCAGGCGATGCTTGGGGAAGACCCAGTTGGACAGCTTCTGTCGGGGTTAGGAGCAAGTTGCGGCAACCGACTGGACTGATAGGATAGTGAAAGAGGTTTTCTGGGAGTCGTCCTTTCTTTGATAGAGCGAGTGCACGCAATGCGGTGAGTCGTGGTGAGGTGGCAAGGGATTTTTCTCCCACCTCTGCGGCTTCGTCCGGTTTGTTGTCGATTAAAAGGCGGGCTGCGCGGAGTTCGTAGTGGAGAACGTCGTGTGTGTTTCCTGCCAATCCGACAAAGAGGAAGAGTAAGAAGAGGGTGAGCGTGTTCCACGTGCAGATATTCACGGCGGCCATGTGTTTACGTCCATAATGGAGGGCAAGTTTGATGGCGATGCCGCCGGATGCAAGAGCGGCGACCGAGGCAACGAGGGCTGCATGATAGCTTGGGTAAGCCGTCAGCAGGACGAGTATTACAGCGCTTGGCAGTGCGGTGAGCGCATAGGTTTGTGGCGGAAGTGTCGGGAACAGCCGGCTTGTGCCGTATTGCATGAGGCCACACAGGAAGGAGCCAGCCAAGGCGTAGAGCAGGGGAGCATGATGGCTTTGTCCTGATGTGAGGACACTTAGGCTCCAACTCAAAAAGTCCCCTTGCATGACGTAGAGGTAGAGGAAAGCGAACAAGGCGAAGCACGCCTGCACAAGCATGCGGCTTCGCTTTGTTTTTGAGGAGCGGAACGTTTTTCCTGAGTATCTTGGAGATAGCATGGCGGTTTACTCTTCGGCTCGTTTCAGCACTACGGCGGAACGGGCTGGGATGTAAAGTTTCAGCCATCCCTTTCCGTCACGTTTGAGCAAGGGGTCGAAGTTGGTGAGGTGGCGCACGGTGTCGTCTGCAAGCCCGTTTCCGCCGAAGTCAGGCGCGTCGGTGTTGAGTATGACGTCGTATGCGCCTTCCGGCACCATGAATCCGTAATCTGTGAAACTGCGGTTTGGACTGAAATTGAATACAAAAACGAAATTGCCACGGCTGTATGCCAGAATTTGGTCGCCATCGTTGTGCCAGATTTCGACAACCGGGCACTTGGGAAATTGCCGGATTTCTTTGAGCACCGTGAGCATGGCACGGTCAAAGTCGCCGAGGTAGTGGTAGCAGAGTGTTGGGTCATCGACAAGATGCCACTGACGCCGGGCATACTTGTAGCTCCATCCGTTGCCCTCGCGCGGAAAGTCGATCCATTCTGGATGGCCGAACTCGTTGCCCATGAAGTTAAGGTAGCCGCCGTTGATGGTCGAGGCAGTGAGGAGGCGGATCATCTTGTGCAGGGCGATGCCGCGGCGGGCCGTTTCGTTTTCATCACCGATGCGGAAGTGCCAGTACATGTCGGCATCGATGAGACGGAATATAATAGTCTTGTCGCCGACAAGGGCTTGGTCGTGGCTTTCGCAGTACGAGATGTTATGTTCGTCAGCTCTGCGGTTTGTTACTTCCCAGAAAAGACTGCTGGGCTTCCAGTCCTCATCTCGTCGCTCCTTGATGACTTTGATCCAAAAGTCGGGGATGTTCATGGCCATGCGGTAGTCGAAGCCATAGCCGCCGTCTTTGAACGGTGCGGCCAGGCCTGGCATGCCAGAGACTTCTTCTGCGATAGTAATGGCTTGTGGATTGACCTCGTGGATGAGTTGGTTTGCCAGTGTGAGATAGCAGATGGCATTGTCGTCTTGGTGACCGTTGTAATAGTCGCCATATTGGCAGAACGCTTCGCCCAAGCCATGGCTGTAATAGAGCATTGAAGTGACACCATCGAAGCGAAAGCCGTCGAAGTGGAACTCTTCGAGCCAGTACTTGCAGTTGGAGAGCAAGAAGTGGATGACTTCATTTTTCCCGTAGTCAAAGCATAGGCTGTCCCATGCAGGGTGTTCGCGGCGCGCCCCGGTGTAAAAGAATTGGCATGGATCGCCAGCAAGGTTTCCCAAGCCCTCCACCTCGTTTTTGACAGCATGACTCTGTACGAGATCCATAATGACAGCCAAACCGTTTTGGTGTGCCTCGTCTATGAGATGTTTGAGTTCGTCGGGCGTGCCGAACCGGCTGGACGGCGCAAAGAAGCTCGACACGTGGTAGCCGAAACTCCCATAGTAGGGATGCTCTTGTATGGCCATGATTTGCAGGCAGTTGTAGCCATCTTTGACGACGCGCGGAAGAATCTTTGTGCGGAATTCGTCGTACGAGCCTACTTTTTCTGCATCCTGCGCCATACCTACATGGCATTCGTAGATAAGCAGTGGTGTGCGCTTGGGGCGGAATGTTTTTTTCTTGAATACGTAGGGGTGTTCGGGGGCCCATACTTGGGCGCTGAAAATTTTTGTCGTTTCATCCTGTACAACGCGCCGACACCATGCCGGGATGCGTTCGCCTTGTCCGCCTTCCCAATGGACTTTCATCTTATACAGGTCGCCGTGTTTGAGTGCGGATCCGGGGAGTTTAAGCTCCCAATTTCCTGTGCCTTTGATGCGTTTCAGACGGAATCTCTCGTTCTCCTTCCATTCGTTGAAGTCGCCGATGAGATAGATGTCCGTAGCGTTTGGGGCCCACTCGCGGAATACCCATTTTGTGCCCTCGCGGTGCAGACCGAAGTAGAGGTGCCCATCGGCAAACCCTGAGAGTGAGCCGGTTCCTTGTGTCAACTCGTCGATTTTGGCCAACACGTGGTTGTGGCGTCCTTCGATGGCGTCGTTAAAGGGGAGAAGCCAAGGGTCATTTTTGACCAGTTTGAGTAGTTTTGGCTTCGGTGCGGTTGTTTTGCGTGCCATAAGCTTTGATTAGATTATAAGGTGTATGTGTGTGCTTTCATTCTTGTGTGACGCGCCCGTTTTTGTAGGTGCCTTTGCGTGTGACGTTGCCGTTGGCATCGCGTTCAACGAAAGGTCCGTCTTTTTCACCGTTTTTATAGTACCCTTCAAAGCGTGAGCCGTCTTTTTGAACTTCGATGAATTTCCCGTTCTTTTTGCCTTGGCTGAACGTTCCTTTGACTTTCTCGCCACTAGATAGGCGTAAGATGCCCTCACCGTCCATTTGGTTGTCTTTCCAGTCTCCGGTGTATGTGTCACCGTTTTTCCAGCGGTATGTGCCGCGGCCATTACGGTTATTGTTGCGCCACTGGCCTTTGTACGTTGCGCCTGCTTTCCAGGTGAAAGTGCCTTCGCCGTCTTGTTCGCCGTTGAGAAAATGTCCTACATAAGTGTCGCCGTTGGCGAAGGTGAAGATACCCTCACCGGTGCGCTCGCCTTGGACATAGTCGCCTTCATAGACGTCGCCGTTGCGGAACTTGTATATGCCACGGCCATGCTGGATGTCGTCTTTCCATTGTCCGGTATATGTGTCGCCGTCTGCATATTTGAACGTTCCTTGGCCGTTGCGTTGATTGTTGGCCCATTGGCCGTCGTAATACGAACCGTCGTTCCAGTCAAAAACACCCTGACCGCTTTTCTGGTCGTTTTGCCACTCGCCTTTGTAATAAGCGCCTCCGGCATAGGTGTAGGTGCCTTTCCCGTCGCGCATGTCATCTTCCCATTCGCCTTTATAGGTGTCTCCGTTGTAGTAGTACATGGTACCCATGCCGTGTTGGTAGTCGCGGAACCAGAGGCCTTCATATCGGTTGTTGTTACGGAAATAGAATGTGCCTTTCCCGTGTTGGTGGTCTTGGAACCACTGTCCTTCATAGCGCTCGCCATCAGTGAAGGTGTAGATGCCGTAACCTTGGCGTTTGCCTTTGACGTATTCGCCATCGTACGTATCGCCGTTCTTGAAGACGGTGCGTCCCTTCCCGTTTGGTTTGCCTGATACGAGTTCGCCGCTGTAAATAGCTCCGTCTTTGAACGTATAGCTTCCGATTTTCATTTTCTGGCCTGCTACCGGCATACTCACTAAGAGTACTGCGGTCAAGGCGGTGATTATGGCTTTGCTGGTCATGTCTTTTTTTACTGGAATAACAGTGGGTGTATAGGGATGTTATGGATGATCTGTGAGGAATTGCGCCGCGCGTTCTAGGTCGGCTGGCGTGTCGATTCCGATGGTTGCGGTGTGCGTTTCAGCTGTCGTGATGGTATATCCGGCTTCGAGCCAACGTAGCTGTTCGAGTGACTCCGCCATTTCAAGAGGTGAGGGAGGGAGTGCTGTGAGGCGTTTGAGCACTTCGGAGCGGTAGGCGTATAGCCCGATGTGCTTGAAGAACGTGTGACGTCGTGGCCATTCCGCGTGCTCGCTGCCACGGATGTAAGGGATGACGGATCGGCTGAAATAGAGTGCGCGGCCACCTGCGCCGACGACGACTTTCGGGCTGTTTGGGTTCGCGATCTCGTCCCACGTGGCTGTGGGCGCAAAAGGCATTACCAGCGTGGCGATGTCCGTGGCCGGATTGTCGAAACAGTGACAGACAGCTTTAAGTTGCTGCGGGGCGATGAAGGGCTCGTCGCCTTGTACATTGACGACCACGTCACAGTCCTCACCTGCCTTCTCATAGGCCTCGAAGCATCGGTCGGTTCCACTGCGGTGGTCTGGGCGAGTCATGACGGCTTCCCCTCCAAAGTTGTCGACACATTCTGCGATGCGGGTGTCGTCGGTGGCCACGAGAACGCGGTCGAACACGGCACGAGCCTGTTCGCAGACCCTTTGGATGATAGGTTTTTCTCCCAGCATGGCCAGCGGCTTGCCGGGAAAGCGCGTAGAGGCGTAGCGCGCAGGTATAATGGCGATGAATTTCATGTCTGTAACATTTTACGTTTTTTCGGAGCGAACTGGTGAGCCCTGCGTGGGCATGCATTACCAGTGGATGGCACTCAGTCGAAGATGCCGTCCACGCCGGGAGTGCTGTTTGGGGGTGGCGCTGTGGCCGTGGAGTCGGGTCTTACGTCGGAACCGGTGCCCGATGAGCAGGGATCGAAATTCTGGGGCACACTGAACGTCTCATCCTGTTGGTAGCCGAGCGACTTGTCGCGGTAAACCTTGATCATATAGTAGGCCCATATGGGTAGAGCCGACGAGGCGCCTTGTCCGATGGCCATACTGTTGAAGTGGATGTCGCGGTCCTCTCCGCCCACCCAGCAGGCACTTACCAAGCGCGGCGTGAAGCCGACGAACCATCCGTCGGAATTGCGGTTCGTGGTTCCCGTTTTTGCGCCAATCGGAGCTTTGAGGTGGTATTTGAATCGCAGGCGACCCGCTGTTCCGCCGTCGACTACGGCGCGCAGCATGTCGATCATTTTGTACGAACTTTCTTCGCTAATCACTTCGTTCATGCGGGGCTGGAATTCGGCCAATACGTTGCCTTGGTTGTCTTCGATACGCGTAACGAAGAGTGGGGCACAACGGATTCCGCGGTTGACGAACGCTGTGTAGGCTGAGGCCATCTCCGAGACGGAAATGTCGCATGGTCCCAGACAGAGCGCCATGGAGGGATGGATTTCGCGGTTCATCACGCCGAATTCGTGCAAAAGGGCGGCGAAACGCTGTCCCGTGGGATCGATAGCTTGCATCAAGGCGGCAGAAATCCAATTGTTCGACCGCGAGAGGCCCCATTTAAGTGTCACCATTTCGCCGTAGCGTGAGTGGCTCGTGTTGCGTGGAGTCCAAGGGCGCCCCGCCACATAGTAGGTTCGCTGGGCGTTCATTAGCTCGTCGCATGGCGTCAACCCGTCCTGCATGGCCAAGGCGTAGAGGAAGGGCTTGATGGTCGAGCCCACCTGACGGCGGCCCGAGGTGCACATGTCATATTGGAAGTGGGTGTAGTCCAGCCCGCCAACGTAGGCCTTGACGTGCCCATTCGCGGGATCCATCGAGAAGAATGCTGCGCGCAGGAACGATTTGTAGTAGCGGATAGAATCCATCGGCGTCATCACCGTGTCGACGTCGCCGTGATAGGAGTAGACCGTCATCGCTGTTGGCACGTCAAAGGCCCGGCGGATCTCCGTTTCGTCGGCTCCTGAGGCCTTCATTGTGCGGTATCGGTCGCTTAGGCGCATGGCTTTGTCCATAATGGCTTTTACCTGAGCAGGCGTCAGTGCGTCTGTATAGGGGAATGTAGCCGAGCCGCGTCGCTGCCGCTCGAAGAGGGGTTGCAGGTAGAATGCGACATGGCCGCGCACTGACTCCTCAGCATAGCGCTGCATGCGCGAATCGATCGTAGTCCGGATTTTCAGTCCGTCGGTGTAGATGTTGTATGGACTGCCGTCACGTTTGAAATTCTTGTTACACCATCCGTAGAGTGGATCGCGCTCCCATGCCATAGAGTCCTCGTAGAACTGTTGTGCCTGCCAGTCGTGGTAGTCTGCCCGTTGGGGACGGCGTGCCATCAGCACGCGGCGCAGCATCTCGCGCAGATATGTGGCACTGCCCTCCTTGTGGTCTGCGCGGTGGAAGTTGAGTGTCAGCGGCTCGGCGCTGAGTGTCTGTCGCTCGGCCTCGGAGAGGAAGCCCGCTTTCTCCATTTGTCCCAACACCACGTTACGCCGTTCGCGGCAACGATCGGGAAAGCGCACGGGGTTGTAGTAGGAAGGGTTTTTGCACATTCCTACCAGAGTGGCGGCTTCCGTGAGTGTCAGATCGCGTGGCTGCTTGCCGAAGTAGGTGGATGCTGCCGTCTTAATGCCCACGGCGCCGTGCAGGAAGTCGAAGTAGTTCAAGTAGAGTGTCAGAATCTCTTCCTTCGTGTATTGCCGTTCGAGTTCGACGGCAATGACCCATTCGATGGGCTTTTGCAGGAGACGCTCGGCAGAGCTGGACGCTGTCGACGAGTAGAGCTGTTTGGCCAGCTGCTGGGTGATGGTACTGCCGCCGCCGGCTCCCTTGTCGCCGAAGAGCCCGCGTTTCACCACGGCGCGGCCTAAGGCTCGTATGTCGATGCCCGAGTGACGGTTGAAGCGCACGTCCTCCGTGGCCACGAGGGCACGGAAGACGTGGGGCGAGATTTCGTCGTAGTCCACAAAGATGCGGTTCTCGCTGCGCGACCACGTGCCTAATAGAACCCCGTCGGCTGAAACTACCTGCGAGGCGAACCGGCTGATGGGTGTCTGCAACTCTGCCAAAGGTGGCACATAGCCGATCCAGCCCCGCGCGATGGCCGCGAAGAAGGCCGCTGCCGCGCATACCACCAGCACAAAGCAGATCCAAAGGAAGCAGACAAACTTTTTTCTCATATTGAAAAGCGACTCACATATATAGAGACTGATACACAAGGGCGGGCGCCCGCGTCTTACGCGGCCGGACTCGTCTGCAAACTTACGCATTTATTCCGGATTATGGGGCTCCCGAAGGGCTTTTTCCGATTAATTCACATCCTCCACTCTCAGTCTGAGTGAGCGGACGATAGTGTGGTAAACGGTGTGGCTGCTTACGTGTCTTTTTTTTAAGGGGTGTCTCATCGGCTTATTTGAATGGCTGACCGTTTTATCCGGACGGCTGACCGAAAAAACTGTCGCCCTAATTGTTTTGCCCCATTACCGTGCTACTTTTTTCTTTCATCCGACCCTTTGTGTTTTTCCCGTTTCTTTTGTGAGGCGGCGGTGAGAGTGTAGTTGCCCATTCTTTCTCTATTATATGAATACAAGGTCGCATTCGCGATGGACGCCTGAGCGTTTTCCCTACTCAACTCCCTGCTTGTTCCACTCATAGGCGCCATTTTTTATATAAATAAGTGATCATTCGGATCGGTGTGGTCTGAAAATCCTGTGGCTTTCCGACCGCTCGTTCCAGTCATTTGCATTATCTTTGCTTCGCGAAACGAAAAAATGGAACTGCTTATGGACAAATCTCGGAGGGCTCTCGTGACGCAGGCTGAATTGCGCTGCGTGACGGAAACGGGTGCCGATGCCTTGGTACGCATGGTGGCCGAGCGTACGGCAGAGGCAGTGGGTGGTTGTATGAATGCTGCTGCGTTTGAAGCCCTCTCGCCCCAACAGGTGACACTTTGGGCCTACGCCATCTTGCGCGATGAAATGATGGAAGGTGGTTGTGTCCAGCTCATCCACAATGGATGGGGAAACTTGTTCTTCCGCAACCCGTTCGCGCGCGCTGTGCGCGAATGGGGCATGGCCGACCTGGCTGCTTTCATAAACAAGATGCGGCGTCTTTGGCAGCGTTACGGCGACGAGTTGGCACGTCCTTGTTCGGACGAGGAGTTCATGGCTCTCTATGAGCGCTTTCCGGCATTCGATGTGCTCGATGACTACTTTGTCCTCCATGAGGAGAAATTTACGCTCGACGTGGCACGCTATGTCGAGGAGCATCTCGAGGATTTTGTGACCGTCGTGGAATGAAGTATCGCCGGAAGGCACCGGCTTCCATAAAGAAAAATTACATTCCTCAAAGGAAAAGAAAACTGTAAAATAACCCATGGCAAAGACAACGAAAACAGGAAAGGTTCAGATCAAGAACCGCCGGGCCGAGTTTGACTATCTGATTGTCGACCGGTACGTGGCGGGCATTGTCCTGACGGGCACGGAGGTAAAGAGCATCCGCGCCGGCAAGGCCAGTCTTGTCGACACGTTTTGTTACATCCATGACGGCGAGGTTTGGGTGAAGAATATGTATGTGGCTGAGTATGCCCGTGGTTCGTGGGGTAATCACGCTGTGAGGCGTGACCGCAAACTTCTTCTCCAAAAGAAAGAGATACGCCAGCTCTCGGCCGATACGGAGGCGCCGGGTTTCACGCTCGTGCCGCTGAAGCTTTTTGTCGACGAGAACGGTCGGGTCAAGATGCAGGTAGGTCTATGTCGGGGAAAAAAGGAATACGACAAGCGGCAAAGCCTGCGTGAGAAGGATGACCGGCGCGAGATGGACCGTGTTATGAAACGATATTAAAGAAAAACAGAATAAGGATAAGGTGATGGAAAAAGTGGCAGACAGGTGCATGCGTAACCTTTATGAAGCAGCGCGCGGGCGCATCCTTGTGCTCGATGGAGCCATGGGGACGATGATCCAACGCTATGGTCTTAGCGAAGCCGACTACCGCGGTGACCGTTTCGGGGATTTGGCCGTGCCACAACGGGGGAACAACGAACTGCTTACTTTGACGCGTCCCGACGTCGTGGCAGAGATTCACCGTCGCTATCTGGCAGCTGGGGCAGACATTATCGAGACCAACACGTTCAGCGCCCAGCGCATCTCGATGGCCGATTATGGCTGCGAGGCCCTCTGTCGAGAGATGAACGTGGAGGCGGCCCGCTTGGCGCGCCGTGAGGCTGACGGTTTCTCAACGTCTGAGTGGCCGCGCTTCGTGGCCGGAAGCATGGGACCGACGAACAAGTCATGCTCGATCAGCCCCGACGCCGCAGATCCAGCGCGTCGTGCCGTGACCTACGATGAGCTTTTTGACGCCTATGTTGAGCAGGCCACTGCCCTATTGGAAGGGGGCGTCGACGCGCTATTGGTCGAGACGGTATTCGACACACTTGGAGCCAAAGCCGCCCTTGATGCCGCGCTCCATGCCATGGAGCGTGTGGGGCGTTGTGTGCCACTGATGCTTTCGGCCACGTTGGCCGATCGTGGCGGCCACACTCTTTCGGGGCAGACGCTGGGGGCTTTCTTAGCGTCGGTAGCCCACGTTCCCCTCTTTTCTGTCGGCTTGAACTGCTCGTTCGGTGCCGCTGAGATGAAACCTTTCTTGGCCCGTCTGGCGGCTGAGGCTTCCTGCTTTGTCTCGGCCTATCCCAATGCAGGTCTGCCCAGCGCCATGGGCACTTATGACCAGACCCCCGAAGCTATGGCGGCCGAGATGAAGCACATCGTCGACGCCGGTTTGGTCAACATCATCGGGGGATGTTGCGGAACGACAGACAAGCATATCGCCTGCTTGACCCGTCTCGTCCGGAGGACCGACGGCACTTTCGTGGCGCCGCGCTTGCCGGCGGCACGCCGTGCTTGCTTGTCATTGGCTGGTCTTGAACGCCTCGATGTGACACCGGATTGCAAATTTATCCGCATCGGTGAGCGCTGTAATGTGGCTGGGTCGCGCAAGTTCCTTCGCCTGATTCGCGAGGGAAGTTATGACGAGGCTGTCAGTATCGCTCGTCATCAGGTGGAGGCCGGCGCTGAGGTCGTCGACATCAACATGGACGACGGTATGCTTGACGCCCGGAAAGAGATGGTACATTTTCTTAACCTGTTGGGAGCTGAGCCAGCCGTGGCCCGCGTCCCGTTCATGGTGGACTCCTCGCGCTTCGAGGTGATTAGCGCCGCATTGCGCTGCATCCAAGGAAAGTGTATCGTTAACTCTATCTCGCTCAAAGAAGGCGAGGCCGCTTTTTTGGCCCATGCCGCTGAGGCCCGACGCTTCGGTGCGGCTGTCGTAGTGATGGCCTTCGATGAGAAGGGACAGGCAGACACGTATGAACGGCGAATAGAAGTTTGTGCCCGCTCCTACGACTTGCTGACGCGCCGTGCGGCTATGCCGCCCGAAGACATTATTTTCGATCCCAATGTCCTTGCCATTTGTACAGGGATGCCTGAGCACGATACACAGGCTGCCGACTTTATCCGAGCCACGGCTTGGATTCGTAAAAATCTGCCCGGGGCGCATGTTAGCGGCGGCGTGAGCAACCTCTCGTTTGCGTTCAGGGGCAATAACTACCTGCGCGAGGCCATGCATGCCGTATTCCTCCATCACGCCGCTATGGCGGGGATGGACATGGGGATTGTCAACCCGTCGGCCATCATGGCGTATGAGGATGTTGAGCCAGCCTTGCGCGACGTGATAGAGGACGCCATCCTGTATCGTTCTGCTGACGCTTCCGAGCGCCTCATCTCTGAGGCTGGCCGCCTTGCCAACGACAAGACCGATCGCATCATGGGGCGCCGCGAGGCGGCTGCTGCATGGAGGGATGGGAGTGTCGAGGAGAGCTTGGCCTATGCCCTGATAGAGGGTGTCGACGATTATCTCGACGCTGACCTTGAAGAGGCGCTTGGTAACTACCCCCATGCCGTTGATCTTATCGAGGGGCCGCTCATGGATGCTATGAATCGCGTCGGCGACCTTTTCGGAGAGGGCAAGATGTTCCTTCCCCAAGTGGTAAAGACAGCCCGCACCATGAAGCGTGCTGTGGCCTATCTCAATCCCTATATCGAGAAAGAACGCCGTCCGGGTGAACGGGCTGGCCGTGTGCTGTTGGCTACCGTAAAGGGCGACGTGCACGACATCGGCAAGAACATCGTAGCGGTCATTCTGGCGTGCAACAATTACGAGGTGATCGACTTGGGCGTGATGTGCCCGGCAGAGAAAATCGTCGAGGCTGTGCGTCGCGAACATCCAGACATGATAGGGCTCAGCGGGCTCATCACGCCAAGTCTCGACGAGATGGTGCACACCGTCAGTGCCCTCCGGGCCGCGGGAATGGACCTCCCTGTTGCTGTCGGTGGCGCCACAACAAGTCGCCTGCATACGGCGTTGAAGATAGCGCCTGCCTACGATGGTCCCGTAGTCTGGACAAAAGATGCCTCGCAGGTAGTGCCGGCCGTAGCCAAACTCCTCAATCCCGCGACGCGCACTCAGTTTGAAGCCCAGCTGAGGGCCGAATATGAAAACCTTCGCTGTTCACGCGGAGGACAGTCACAACCGCTCGCTCCGCTTGACGAAGCGCGAGAAAACAGGCTCAAACTTTTTTAGCCATAATGACCGCATAAACAATTTACGACTATGAAAAAAACAGGAATTCTCCCTCTTCTCATCTTGCGCCTGATGCGCTGTGCGCAAAGGGGATTGGCTTTGTTGTTTGTCTTGGTAACGGGATTCTTCGCCCCTGTGGCCGCACAATCTTTTATCCGTGTGTCGGACGGTCACTTCGTCCGCGACGGCAAACCTTACTACTTCGTCGGGACAAATCTCTGGTACGCACCCATTCTCGCCTCAGAAGGACAAGGTGGAGACCGTGCCCGACTCAGCCGCGAGCTCGACCGTCTCCAATCTATGGGTGTGGACAATCTGCGTATCCTTGTCGGAGCGGATGCAGGCAGTGACAGCGCGAACCATGTGCGACCCTATTTGCAGGAACGCCCCGGTGTGCTCAACGATACGTTGCTTCGTGGGCTCGACTACCTGCTCGTTGAGATGGACAAGCGCGACATGGTGGGCGTTTTCTATCTTACAAACTCGTGGGATTGGAGCGGAGGTTACGGCTACTACCTGAATCAGACCGGTCATGGGCAATCGCCATATTCAGCCGGCGAGGGTTATAATAATTATGTGCGCTATGCAGCCGCGTTTGCTGCCGACGAAAGAGCGCAACAGCTTTTTTACGATTATGTGAAGGCTATCGTCAGTCGCACGAACAGCATTACAGGCCAGCCCTACCGCGACGACCCGACGATTATGGCTTGGCAGGTCTGCAATGAGCCCCGAGCGTTCAGCAAAGAGGCCAAAGATGGATTCGCGCGCTGGATTGCGCGCACAGTGGCACTTATCAAGCAGTTAGACCCGAACCACCTGGTTTCGACGGGCAGTGAAGGACTTTATGGATGCGAAGTCGACGCCGATCTTTGTGAGCGTATCCACAATGACTTGAATATCGATTATTACACCATCCATATTTGGCCGCGGAATTGGCAGTGGGTGGCCATCGACCGCTTGATTGAGGATTTACCCAATGCCTATTTACGTTCTGGCGAATATATTGACCTGCACCAGCGCATGGCTGCGAAAGCGGGCAAGCCGCTTGTTATTGAAGAATTCGGCTATCCCCGTGATCGCAACAGTCTTTCACGTCAGTCGACAACGGGTGCCCGTGACGGTTATTACAGCTTCATTTTCAACCGACTGCTCGAAAGCTATCGCCACCAGGGCGTTCTCGCGGGATGCAATTTCTGGGGATGGGGTGGCGAAGCCGTGGCCGACAGTACCACATGGATGCCTGGAGCTGACTATATGGTTGATCCGCCTCACGAGCCGCAGGGCTGGTATTCAGTTTTCGACGTAGACGACACGACTATCCAAATTATCGAACGAACAGTCGCTGCGCTCAAACCTTAACCGACAATGAAGATGAAACACAAAATCCTGTTTATTGCGGCGATGGCTGTGTTTAGCCCTTTGCTGCCAGTTGATGCCCAACGCCTGACAGACGCCGTAGACCCTTTCATCGGCTCTGGTGGGCATGGACATGTATTCGTAGGAGCTTCTTTGCCTTTTGGTGGAGTCACTGTCGGCCCGACGCAGGTTGAGGACGGATGGGATTGGTGCTCAGGCTACCATTGGAGCGGGAAATATATTCGTGGTTTCGCCCCGATGCACCTTAGCGGGACCGGATGTCCTGACCTAGCCGACATCCTGCTTATGCCAGTGACCGGGGCGGTCGACATGACGGTCGGAGATACGACAAAGCGTGCCTCGGGTTTTTATTCTACGTATTCGCACCGGCACGAGACCTGTCGTCCGGGCTATTATGAGGTGCTTCTTGACCGTTACGGAATCAAGGCACGCATGACGGCCACAAAGCGAGTCGCCTATGAAGAGTATCATTATCCAGCCGGTTCCGACGCACGCATTGTCGTCGATGTGGAAAATGGAATCGGATGGAACGTGCCCGTCAGTTGCGAACTTCGCCAACTCGACGACACAACGCTCGTCGGTCACCGCTTCTCACGCGGTTGGGCTTCGGATCGCCGCCACTACTTCGTTATTCGCTTTTCACGTCCCATGAAGTCTTGGATAACGGCGTCCAGTCAGGCTAAGTCTGAGAACGGCAGCCCGGCATTCCCCGTGGGCTATGGCGCAGCTTCTTTTGACGTGACGACCGACACGGTCGTGGGCGTGCGTATGGCGCTTTCGAGCGTCAGTCTGGCGGGAGCCATGGCCAATTTGGACAGCGAGAGTGCCGGACGCTCGTTTGAACAGGTGAAAACGTCGGCCGACAGCGTTTGGAACGCCGCGCTTTCGCGTGTAGAGGCGACCTTTGATTGTGAGCGTGAACGCCGGATTTTCTATACGGCCTTTTACCACACCATGATTCATCCCACGCTTTACGGAGACAGTGACAGAAGTTACAGGGGCAGTGACGGAAATAAGCATCGCAGTGACGGTTTTGACAACTATACTACCTTTTCGCTATGGGATACCTATCGCGCCCTTCATCCACTGTTCACTCTGGTTTATCCCGAGTTGCAGCACGATTGGGCGCAGTCGCTTCTGGTCGCAGAGCGCGAGCAAGGTTTTCTCCCCATTTGGCCGCTGACCAGCAGCGAGACGGGCTGTATGGTGGGTAGCCCTGCGGTGCCGTTCCTCGCTGACCTCTGTCTGAAAGGCTTGGTGGCTGATGTCCCCGCGGCTTATGAGGCAATGAAGCGTTCGATGAGCCATGGGTTCCGCGGCTTGCCTTATCTGAACGAAATGGGTTATGTGCCTTGCGACAAAGTGAAGGAGAGCGTTTCGGTCAGTCTCGAAAATTACATTGCCTTTGCCGGCGTGGCCCGTGTGGCAAAGCTCTTGGGGCGAGATGCCGAATCCGCTCATTACGATAGCCTTTCGCGCAGTTACGTAAAGCTTTACGACAGAAAGGCGGGTTTCTTCCGCGGCCGTCTTTCGACGGGTGAGTTCCGCCCCGGCGACTTTCATCCCGGTCACCATACCGAGGACTTCACCGAAGGCACGGCCTGGCAATATCTGTGGCTCGTTCCGCATGATGTGGACGGGCTCATCTCGCTCGTAGGCGGCGCCGAGCGTTTCGAACAGCGCCTTGACAGTCTCTTCATCGTTTCTTCTGACTTGGGGGAGAGTACACAGCCCGACATCACGGGGCTTATCGGTCAATATGCCCACGGCAACGAACCCAGCCATCACATTATATATATGTATAACCGTATTGGCAAGCCATGGAAAACCGCCCGGTGGCTGCATAGGGTCTTTGACGAGATGTACGCTGACCGGTCCGACGGATTGAGCGGCAATGAAGATGCCGGGCAGATGTCGGCCTGGTATGTCCTTTCGGCATTGGGATTTTATCCGATAGACCCGATCGGTGGCCGTTTCGACATAGGTTCGCCTATCGTGCGCACTGCCACATTGCATGTAGGCGGAGGTCGTACGTTCAAGATTATTGTCCATCGTGACCAACCCGGCGACATCTATGTGGCAGGCTTGCGCCTGAACGGCAAATCCTACGGAAAAACATATATAGACTACGATACCCTTACGAAAGGCGGCGTGTTGGAATTTGACATGGCTTCGGAGCCCACGGGTTTCGGCACAAAACCTGACGCGTGGCGATGACGAGGACATGTCCGGAGAATCCGGGCTGATTCACAATAGAGCACAGAGAAGCATGGAAAAAGCCATGATATTCGCGGCTGGGCTGGGGACACGGCTCAGGCCGTTGACCGACACAATGCCAAAAGCCCTTGTCCCGGTGTCAGGACGTCCAATCCTGGGTTACCAGCTGGAACGGTTGGCCGCAGCCGGCGTCAAGGAAGTCGTTGTGAATGTTCATCATTTTGCTGAACAAGTAATCCGCTACTTGGAAGAACACGACTTTGGCCTCCGTGTGCGTGTTTCGGACGAACGCGACGAACTGCTCGACACCGGTGGTGGGTTGGCCCGCGCCCGTCAGTGGCTGGACGGCGACGCTCCGGTCTTGGTGCACAATGTCGACATTCTGAGCAATGTTGACCTGCATCGCTGGGCCGGAGCGCATCCAGACGGAACGACTCTCCTTGTAAGTGAGCGGCAGACTCAGCGTTATTTGCTGTTCGATGAAGAAAACCGTCTTGTCGGCTGGACAAACGTGGCCACAGGCCAGGTGCGTAGTCCGTATTCAAAGCTTGACGTGGCGCGTTGCCGTCGCTATGCTTTTTCAGGCATTCAGCTTTTTTCTCCGCGACTTTTCAGTCTGATGGAAGGCTGGCCGCGCCGTTTTTCCATCATCGACTTTTATCTTTCCGTCTGTCGTGAAGTACCGGTTTACGGCTGTCCGGAGCCCGGATTGCGATTGCTTGACATCGGGAAACCAGCCGCTTTGGCCGCAGCGGAAGACTTCCTCGCATCGGCCGGCAACTGCTCCGGTGCCGGAAAGCTGCCGCCGGTGACATCAAGTGTCAGCGAATAAGCGTATCTTTGCGGTCTAAAACAAAATATCCAATAAACCAATCCCGCATATGCAACAGAAAATCATTATCCTCGACTTCGGTTCACAGACGACGCAACTCATCGGTCGTCGGGTGCGCGAGCTCGATACGTTCTGCGAGATCATCCCTTACAACAAGTTTCCCGCAGACGATCCGGACGTGATCGGAGTCATCCTCAGTGGTTCGCCGTTCAGTGTGTACGACCCCGAAGCCTTCCATCCAGACCTTTCGGAAATCCGTGGCCGTTATCCCGTATTGGGCATCTGTTACGGTGCCCAATATATGGCCCAACTTTATGGCGGAAAGGTGGAGCCGGCCGGCAGCCGGGAGTACGGGCGGGCCATGCTCAGCCATTTCGATGCGTCGAATCCGCTGCTTAAAGGACTTGATGCCGGGACGCAAGTCTGGATGAGCCATGGCGATACCATTACAGCCCTGCCTGAAGGCTTCCATGCCATCGCATCGACCGACAAGGTGGTTAATGCCGCATACCAAGCAGACGGCGAACAGCTTTGGGGCGTGCAGTTCCACCCGGAAGTGTTCCACACGACGCAAGGCTCGCAACTGTTGCGTAACTTTGTGGTGGACATTTGTGGCAGCCGCCAGGATTGGAGTTCTGCCTCGTTCATTGAAACCACGGTGGCTGAGTTGCGCGAGCAATTGGGGCAAGACCGCGTGATTCTCGGACTGAGCGGAGGTGTTGATTCTTCGGTGGCCGCCGTCTTGCTTCATCGAGCCATCGGAGAGCGGCTGACCTGCATTTTTGTCGATCACGGAATGCTGCGCAAGAATGAGTTCAACGACGTGATGAACGACTATCGCGCTCTGGGCCTCAACGTGATCGGAGTCGACGCCAGCCAGAAGTTTTTCAGCGAGCTGGCCGGTGTGGACGACCCGGAGCAGAAGCGCAAAATCATCGGCAAGGGCTTTATCGATGTCTTTGAGGCCGAGGCAAAGAAAATAAAAGACGCCCGTTGGCTCGCGCAAGGCACGATTTATCCCGACCGAATCGAGAGCCTCAACATCACAGGCAAAGTCATTAAGAGTCACCACAATGTGGGCGGATTGCCCGAAAAGATGCACCTGCGCCTTTGCGAACCGCTGCGATGGCTCTTCAAGGATGAGGTGCGCCGTGTCGGCCGCGAGCTTCATATGCCCGAGCATCTTATCGATCGCCATCCGTTCCCCGGACCGGGGCTTGCCGTGCGTATCCTTGGCGACATCACCCCAGAAAAGGTGCGCATCTTGCAAGACGCCGACGACATCTTCATCCGTGGATTGAGAGAGTGGGGACTGTATGGCCAGGTGTGGCAGGCGGGTGTCATCCTGCTTCCCGTGCGCAGCGTGGGTGTGATGGGAGACGAACGGACTTATGAACGGGCTGTCGCGCTTCGTGCTGTCACCAGTACAGACGCCATGACGGCGGACTGGGCTCATTTGCCATATGAGTTCCTGGCGAAAGTTTCGAACGACATCATCAACCACGTTCGCGGAGTGAACCGCGTTTGTTACGATATTTCGTCGAAACCACCAGCTACGATCGAGTGGGAGTGATGCTTATGAGAATAAGAAAATAATGAGCCGGCTGCGGAAGAAAGGTATGAACTCCTAATCCGCAGCCGGCTTTGTATTGGGTCTGCCTTCCGGGTTGAAGCGTGACGGCCGCCTGTTTTTTCTGTCGCTGTTTCAGCATTTTCTGTCAGCCGTCCCGTTTTTTCTGTCACGTCGGGTCGTTGCGCGGTGTTGCGCCCGCCTCATTGGTGACAGCATTACAGGCTTCCTGGCAGACCGGGGAGTGAGGCGTGCCGGCCTTCTATGCTTTCCGATATTCAGGCTGCCCGTCTTGTATCCACTTCATGACTTTGGCTGGCGCTTGGTTGTGCATGAGTTGGTATTTCATGAAGTCCATGTACGGGGCTACGTGTGCGAAGAAGCGGTGGTAGCCTGCGCAAAGGTAGTTGTGGCCTTCCTGTCCGTCTGCCGATAGGACGAAGCGGTTGCGCGGGCACTCGCCGTGGCAGGCAAAAAGATATTCGCACTGGCGGCACTGGTCGGTGAGCAGGTCACGCTTGTTCTCGCCGAACCGCTGTTGTTCGGGACTGTTCATCATTTCGAGTAGGCTGCGTTCGTAAATGTTGCCGAGGCGGAATTCGGGGAATACGAAGTGGTCGCACGTATAAAGGTCGCCGTTGAACTCCATGACGGCGGCGTGGCCGCACGTCTCGCCCATGGAGCAGACCGAAGGGGGAACGTTCATCCATCCGGCAAGGGTCGAGTCGAACAGCTGGACGTAGAATTGGGCGACGTCATTGCGAACCCATTCGTCAAAGATGGTGCAAATGAAATTTCCCCAAAGTTCCGGTGTGACGGAGAAAGGCGCCAGTTCGGCCGTGGCACCGTCAACGGGCGAGGCGAGCAGGCGGCCGTCGGGATGGCGGTAGAACCGTTCCACGACAGGAGTGAACTGGATGTATTGGCAGCCTATCTCCTTGAAGAAATGGTAGAATTCGAGTGGGTGGGCGCCGTTGAGGTTGTTGATGGCTGCCATGGCGTTCCATTCAACGCCGTAACGATTGAGCCACTGGACGCCTTTCATCACTTGGAGGAACGTGGCGCGGCCGTTACGCGTGCGGCGGTATGCGTCGTGATACTCTTCCGGTCCGTCTAATGATAGGCCGACGAGAAAGTTGTTTTTTTTGAAAAATTCAGCCCAGTCGCGGGTGATGAGGGTACCGTTGGTCTGGATTGCGTTGCTGATGGTGTGCCCGCCGGCATACTTTTTTTGTAGTTCAAGCGCCTTCTTGTAGAACGAAATCGGGCGCATGAGCGTTTCGCCACCGTGCCACGTGAACAGGACCTCGGGCGTGGTTTGCATGGCGATGTAGTCGCGCGTGAAGCGTTCGAGCAGTTCATCGCTCATGACGTGGCGCGGATTATTGGGATAGAGCTTGGACTTTTCTAGATAATAACAGTAGTCACAAGCCATGTTGCAAAGTGCACCTGCCGGCTTCGTCATGATATAAAGTGGCCGGGCAAAAGGATTGGCGGTCTGTTGTGCCATGTAGGGAGGAATGGGAGGTGTTCGGGTTCTGAGTGAAGAAAGTGAAAGGCTGTCGCCCGCCAGTGTGGCGCAAGCGGCAGCCTTTTATGTGTCGCGTGTTCCGGGTTGTGAGTATGCCCTTACACGCCGTGAGATCAGAGGTTCTCTTTCTCGATATCCTTGAAGTATTTGTAGGTCCCGTGTTTAAGTTCGTCCGTGGCGGCCTCGTCGCAGACGATGATGCCGTGCTGATGGAGTTGCAAGGCCGAGATGGTCCACATTTGAGTAATGCTGCCTTCGACGGCGGCTTTCAGCGCTGCGGCTTTGTTGTGGCCGTTGCAGAGGATGAGCACTTCGCGTGCTGCCATCACTGTGCCGACGCCAACGGTCAGTGCGTGGGCGGGCACATTGTCAGGATTGCCGCCGAAGAAGCGTGAGTTGGCGATGCGCGTGTCGGTTGTCAGCGTCTTGACGCGGGTGCGCGAGGTGAGTGATGAGCCCGGTTCGTTGAACGCGATGTGTCCATCGGGACCGATACCCCCGATGAAGAGGTCGATGCCGCCGGCTTGGGCTATCATTTCCTCATAATGAGCACACTCGGCGTCGAGGTCGGCCGCATTGCCGTTAAGGATGTGGATGTTCTCCTTGGGGCAGTCAATATGGTCGAAGAGGTTCTTGGCCATGAAGGAGTGGTAGCTTTCAGGGTGTTCCTCCGGAAGGTTCACATATTCGTCCATGTTGAACGTCAGGACGTGCTTGAAACTTACGCGGCCTTCCTTGCAGGCTTTGACGAGGCCTTGGTACATTCCGATAGGTGACGACCCGGTGGGCAAACCCAGTACGAAGGGCTTTTCGGCAGTGGGTTTGGCGGCGTTAATCTTGTTTACGACGTAGTTGGCTGCCCATTCGGACAACTTCTCGTAAGTAGGCTCAATGATTACTCTCATGATATTAATTCGTTTAAGTTGACTGTTTGAGGCAAAAGTAGTGATATTTTTATTGACGGCAAAGATATTTGACCAAAAAGGGAAGTGTCGCTTTCTTCCTTGACGGCTAAATTATCCCAAAAAAGATAAAAAAAGGCGGGACATGCTTGTCAGTCCGCGATTTATTCGCACTTTTGCAATGTTAACTCTAAATCATCCATCAATAACTTATATTGTAATGACAAACAAAAGATTACTTTTTTTGACCGCCGTGTCAGTATGTAGTCTCGGTTTGCCAGTTTTGGCACAAGACCAGACTATCCAGTTGACTACGTCGAAAAGCGCCGGGGAAACAATGACGCTGATCACGAATCATGTCCACGGAGGCATCACCGTTGATTGGGGCGATGGCACGCCTGTGGCCTATGAGACGGATACTGTGACCGCAGAAGTGAAAGGTTCCAACATCGTGGTGAGTGCCGGTGATGGTCTGTATTCTTTCAATTGTGCAGGCAACGGTATTAGCCGCATCTTGATTAACCAGGCTCCGAATCTCGTGTCCTTGGATTGTTCGAACAATGAACTCAGCACTCTTTCACTGAACGGAGGGGATGCTTTGGAAGATCTTAACTGCTCGAACAACGAGATCACGACGATGACCATTAACACACAGACACCGAACCTCAAGCGTGTCTATGCGTCGGATAACTCGTTGCGCCGATTTACGCTGACAGGTGTGACGGGGCTTGAAGTCATTGACGTGTCCAACAATGAACTGACTTCGCTGAGCATTAGTTCGCAAACCCAGTTGAACTATCTGGATTGCAGTAATAACTCTTTACGTTCGCTTACAGTTAGTTCGCCTGAGTTGGGCGCGCTGGTGTGCAGTAACAATGAGCTGACATCACTGACAATCAGCGGCTCAGAACTGCCAGAACTGCGCGATGTGGTGACTGCGAATAACAGCCTGCGCAGTCTCAACCTGTCGCAAGCTGGTTTCATAAAAGGTATCTATTGCGCGAACAACGCTCTCGAAACAGTGACGTTACCCACAAAGCTAGTGGAGAATGCCACGCTGGAAGCCTATGACTGCAACAACAACAAGTTGACGTTTGCATCCCTTCCGTCGCGCAATGCTATTCCTAACTGGTTTAGCTATGCCACTCAGGCGCCGTTTGATCTCGCAGACCTGCTTAATCCGGGTGTTGAAGAAAAACTTGATTTCCTTTTGACTGACGACTCCGAGGACGATGGAATCAAGTCTCTTGACCTTTCGGATTATATGTTCTTTGCAGGTGAGAGCTCATCAGTTGCCAGAGTGACGGTACGCGTTTATTCCATGGAGAATGGAGGCGAGACCCGCTTGACCAGTGGCAGCGATTACACGCTCCGTTCTAATGAGCTCACTTTCAAGAAAGCCTTTGACCGTGTTGTTTGTCGCATAGAGCCGCGTGATAATCCCTACCGCGCTGACGGTTTCGTGCTTGAGAGCGTTCCGTTCGCAGTCTATCCGACTATCGCGACGGGAATCGACGACATCACGACGGCTGACAATGGTCTGAAAGTAACTGTCAACGGCACGAGCGTAACGATGACTGCTCCTGCCCGCGAGACTGTACGCATCTATTCTGCTGCCGGTCAGCTTATGTGGCAGGGCGTTGTGACTTCAAGCGGCACCACGGTCCAGCTCGGTAAGGGTGTGTTCTTGGTTGGTGACAAGAAAGTCGCTCTTTAATTCATAGAAGAAAGAAAAGAAACAAATCATGAATAAGAAAGGAATGAAAAACATCAAGATCGGTCTTGCAGCTTTGCTTGCAGCCGGACCAATGGGTGTAGTGGCGCAGGAAGTAGCTACGGAAAGCACGTTGCCCGTCTTGGCAGTACCGACGAAACAGAGCGTAGACTATCGCGAACGCACCCTTATGTTTAATGTACATACGAACGGCGACTTCAATGTGTCAAGCGACGCAGATTGGGTTACGGTGCGTAAAGGAAGTGACGACAATGTGTATGTGCACGTGAGCCAGAACCTTGATCGCGTGACGCGCAAAGGCAACGTGACGTTCAGCACTACTGGCGAAGATCCGATGAGCCGTACGCTCGTAGTGAGCCAAAGCGGCGACGGTACGGCCAGCACGCTGGAACCTGTGCGTTGGATCAAACCGTCAAGCGCATCAGATAATGCCCACCAAGGCAACAATGGTGTTGCGTTGACTTATGACGACGACTTGTCGACCATTTACCATAGTCCGTATCCCGGTTTCAGCGTATCGCGTAGCAATCCGGTCATCTTGACCTATAACTTCACGAATGTCGATCAGATTGACTTCATTAATTATATTCCTCGTCAGAGCGGAACAAACGGTAATTTCGGCGAGGTAGAGATTTATGTGAAGTGCGATGGCAATGACGGCTCGCAGCCATATAAGACACTCGATTTCGAGAAGTCGAGTTCAGCACGTAGTGTAGAGTTTGACACGCCGCTCATCAATCCCACGCAGATTGAGTTCCGCGTTTATTCCGGAGGTGACGAAAACGGCGGTGGCCCATATGCTTCATGCGCTGAGATGCAATTCGGTGTTAATCAGCAAGTGCCCGGATCCAATATCTTCAAAGATAAACTTATGACCGAGCTTGTTGATGATTTTACAGCAGCCAACCTCGACACGTTAAGTAATCCGTTCATTCGTACTTTGGCTACAAAGATTCTTTCTGGTAACTACGATACGAAGTTCCGCGTTGGTTCGTACGAGTGCCTGCTTGACCCGCAAACGCTTTCTGCCGAATGGAGTACTCCTGGCAAGCTCTATGATCAAATCCAAGGTGTGACGGGTATCATGTTGACCCAAGGTAAGACGGCTGTCATCGTTGACGGTATACCCGAAGATAAATCCGTAGGCCTCCGCGTAATTGGTTGGTCGCCGCAGAAAGATTCCGATTATAACGCAGATGGAAAGTATTGGTATAAGAGTGAAACTTATGCACTCCGTAACGGTATCAACATCATCGACAAGACGAGCGATTGGCCAGGCTTGGCTTATATCACCTATTACAGCAGCAATCCCGATGGCGCTTCCGACGTGAAGGTGCACTTCGTTAATGCTCAGGTGAACGGTTACCTGACTCCGCATCAGTCGAACGATGAACTGCAGCAGATTCTCGATAACTCTTGCTACACTACTATTGACCTCAATGGAGACCGCGTTCACTCGTGCTGGGAAGTCAGCGCTTTGAAGCAGTACACCACTGGCCGCTATGTTGAGATGATGAACATTCTCGACAGCCTCATCGCTTGGGAGCATTATCTGATAGGTTTCGAAAAGTTCGGTCGCGTGCCGAAGAACAAGACTTTAGCGTTTGTGAACTACGACTACTACATGTATCAGGGCGGTATGGGCGTGACATTCATGTACGATACGCAGTATCGCGTCCTGAATCCTAATAGCATGCGTTATCATGATTCCGATGCTATTTGGGGATTCAGCCACGAGTGGGGCCACCAGCACCAGATGAATCCATACTTCTGTTGGTCGAACTTGGCTGAGAGTTCGAATAACATGAACTCTGTCTACAACTTGCTCCGTATGGGATACGTTCCCAATACTTATCCTGAATACGTGAGCGGTGAAGACAATGCCAACCGTGTGGTGAGCACGCTCGAAGCTAACGTGAGAGCATTCTTCGAGAACTACGTCATTTACAGCAACAGCGAACTCGTGACGCGGAACGGAAGCATGAGTCGAAGCCGTGCATATAAGGAACGCAACACCGTGGCTGCAAACTACGGATGGAGCCCGAAGATGGTTGAGATGGCTGAATCGATGAAAGATAGTATTGTCTACTCTATGCGTGAGCCTTCCGGTGCAGCTACCATTGGTGATTTCACACAGAACCAGAATCCGGTGAATGTTGACCGTTCGCTTTCGATGAGCGAAATTAACCTCAACCAGATTAACAACGTGATGCCGTTCTATATGCTGCACAATTACTTCACGCTGCAAGGTGACCACGATTACCAGCTTGACGTCTATGAACTCATCCGCACCACTGACGAGCGTGCTAAGGCCACGCCGGAAGTGTCTACGTTATTGCCTGAGAATACGCGTCACCATGACAAGTATGCCCTCTTGGCTTCCGTACAGAACCAGAAGACGGATGTCAGCGAGTTTACAAGCAGATACCCGAACTCTGTATGGACCACAGAAGAATACATCAATGAGCGAATGAATGCACGCAGCAACATTGTGCCATACATCCTCAACTACATCCGTGTGGCCTCTTTGCGTAGTGGATACAATCTTTATCCATACTTCGAGAAATTCGGTTTCTTGCGTCTCATTGCATGTTGGGCGAGCGACTACACAAGCTCCTACTATTGCCTGACGCAGGATATGCGCGACGAGTTTGAGAAAGACATGGAAGAACTTGGCCTGAAAGAGGTCAGCGACGAGATGGTTGAAGAAATCATCAATACGAAGATTCAGACGTTTGCCCGTCCTGATTTTTCGAATGAGCCGACCCCTCTGCCTGAGGATTAATCCGAAAGTATAGTTTATCCATTTTTAGCGGGAAGATTCGCCATGGTGGCGGATCCTCCCGCTTTTTTATTGACGCAGAGGCTGGCGCAGTGTTATCTGGCTGTCTGTTAATAGATCCCACCATTAATGATTAAAAGTATTCCAGACTGTGAAGGCGGATTTTGTCAGTGCGTTTGCGATGTCTTTCAGTCCGTGGGAGGATTTTGTCACGACGGAGATTCCCATCAACCTGGCGGTAAGGTAATTCCCGTTATCAGACGAGTGCAGCGATGCCGGTTGTCTAATAGGGCATTTTGTCCGATAGGTGTTGCTGTCCGTTAGGGTGTCATTAATAATGCTCGTCTGTCACCTCACGACGAGGCAGTCTCGTCCACTATGCGGCGGTTCCGTATCGTCAGTAGGTCTTTGGGGCACTTGTGCGCGGCATGCAGGCGCATTAGTTGTGGAACTCCATGCTTTTGTGTGCATGAGAGCTGGCTTGCGACGTGCTTGTGCGTTTGAAGGATGCGATGGACAAGGAAAAAGCCCCGTGCAGTCGTTTGCGGCGAGTGCACGGGGCTCCTGTCTGTGTAGGTGGTGGAACGGTCAGATGCGGTCCAAGACCAAACGGATCAGGCCATCGATAGAGTTCTTGTAGTTGGGGTCGGCCTTTCCTGCTACGCGGTTGGCGATGACCATGCAGCAGGTCATGGCTTTATGTCCCATCAGTTTGGCTAGTCCGGCGAGGGCGCTGCTTTCCATTTCGAAATTTGTTATACGCAGGCCGTTGTATTCGAATGCCATTATCTTCTCGTTTTGGTGCGGGTCGGCCAGTGGAATCCTCAGCACCCGTCCTTGCGGACCGAAGAAACCGCCGCAGGCTGCCGTGAGGCCACGCACCATGTCGTCGGCCGCAATGCGGTGGAGGAGTTCTTTGTCGGCAGGTGCGACGTAGGGATGGGCGATGCAGGTGTTTCCCTGCCATCCCATGTGGTTGACAAAGGCTTTTTCGAGCGCTGTGTCGCAGATGGCGTCGCGGCCGGCATAGAAGTTCAGAAGGCCGTCGAATCCGATGCTCTCGACGCTGGCGATGTAGGTACCTTCTGGCGTGTAAGGTTGCAGGCCGCCGCAGGTTCCGATTCTGACGAGTTCCAATTGTGTCAGTGTGGGCTTGACAGTGCGCGTCGTGAAGTCGATATTGGCGATGGCGTCGAGTTCGTTCATGACAATGTCAATGTTATCGCATCCGATACCCGTCGATACCACTGTAATGCGCTTGCCGGCATACTGTCCGGTAATGGAGTGGAACTCCCTGCTGCTCACTTCACATTCCGTCGCGTCGAAGTGTGCGGCTACGGTGGCCACGCGTCCTGGGTCTCCTACGAGGATGACTTTCCCGGCCAGTTGTTCGGGTTTTAAGTGGAGATGAAATATGCTCCCGTCGCTGTTAATGATCAGTTCGGAGGCTTCGATTGCTGTTCCCATGGTGGTGAGGTTTAGTGATTTTTATTTTTGTTGCAGTTCTGCAACTCTCATCCGTGCTTCGGTCTGCCGGTTGTCGGCCCTGAGGGCTTCCACTTCCTTTTCGAGTTGCAGGATGGTCGGCGCCATTTGCTGGCGCTTGGCTTCTTCGTTGCGGGCGTAAGCCAGCCTGAGCGCGTCGAGTTGCTTTTCCTGTTGGACCATATGTTTGTGTGTGATGGCCCACTCGGTGCAAAGCTTGCGCGCCTCCGCGCTTTGAAACTGTGCGATAGAGGTGTAGATGCGTCCATCGCCCACGACGAAATGGATGGCGTCTTCTTCTGTGGCCTGTTTGGGGGCTGTGCGTGCGCGTTGGAGGGCGTTTTTGGCCTCGGCCACTTCTGACGCGTTCTTTTGTGTAGCGGCAATCGAGCTGATGCGTGCGAAGTCTCGGATCTCGCTGTCGTCGAATGCCAAGGGGGTGTATGTGTCGCGTGTGTCGCCGGGCAAAAAGATGTAGATGCAGACCTTTCCTTCTGGTTGCGCCCTGTCTGTGACGAACCATCCGAGGTTGTTCGCTTCGTCTACGGCATAGAGATAGTCGTTGGCCGGTGAGTTAAACGGCATACCTAAATTTTCGGGTTTCAGATAGGAGCCTTCGTCGAGGCTGTATCGTGTCACATAGAGGTCGTATCCTCCCAAGCCTTCTTCGTTTTGGCTGGCATAATACAGCGTGACGCCGTCTGTCAGGACAAAGGGGAAATCCTGGGTTCCGTTGAGTCCGGCCAAGCCTTCGAGCGGGGTAGGGGCGCGCCACATGTCGCCCAGCATTTCGGTGTAGTGGAGTTTCAGTGTGCCAGTACTGTCGGCAAGGGAGTAATAGGCCTTGTCGCCTAGTTCGTTGACGAACAGGCCCAGACCGTGGATGGCTTTCCCGGGTAATCCGGGAGCTGATTCCCCACAGGGCATGAGCCTTCCTATGTCGGCACTGAGGCTCATCTGCGTGAGGAACTGGGCCTTGTCGACCACCAGACTGTCGATGAATGTGACTCTCGCCGTGGCGTTCAACATGTTGAGCCCTGTCATTGCTTTCGCTTTCAGCTCTTCGAGTGTCTCGGTCGGTTTTCGGCGCCGTTCGGCTGTGGCGATGTCCTTTTCTAGCAACTCCACGGCCTCTTCAAAGCGGTATTCGTCCATCAGCCTTTCGGCTTCGGTTTTCGGCTTGGTGTCTTCGGGCGCAGTGGCCGGCTTTTGGGCATAGGCGGCTGTCTGTCCCATCAGGCAGCACACCAGCAGGAGGTGAGTGTAGTTCATATCGACAAAGCTATTGGTATGTCTTTTGAGTTCAAAAGTACGGAATTATCTTCAAATACTCTGTCAGGGAATATATTTTATGTATTTTTGCTCTGCTAAAATGTGCGTCGAACCAATGAAAATGCGATTTTTCACTTTCTTCTTTGCCCTTGCGTTGGCCTTTGCCGGCTTCGGTGTGGCCCGTGGGCAGGCTCAGGTGACCACGCGGCAGCATGTCGTACAACCGGGCGAAACCCTCTATCAGATTTCCAAGCAATACGGAGTGACGGTGGCTGAAATTCTCCGTTACAATGCGGATATTGAAGGCAACACCGTCAAGGTCGGCCAAACGCTCCAAATCCCCACGCCGTTGCCTGCAACGGCCGCGCGGCAGCTTGGTGCGACGACAGAATACAAAGTTAAGCGTAAAGAGACCCTTTGGGGAATAGCCCATGCCCATGGCCTGACTGTCGAAGAACTCGTGCAGGCTAATCCGGAGATGCAAGAACCTGGTTATGCGCTCAAACGGGGGAGCATCATTCGCATTCCGACTGTCGCCAGTCCCACAGCGAGTGGGAAAACGAACGCAGTGACGGGAAAAACGGTCACAGTTTCAGGTGCGACAGTCACTACTCCCGTAGCGACCGTTCCGCCCTCCGTATCAAACGCCACGTCGATCGTGAAAGTGGCCGTCATGCTCCCCTTCGTCGGGAACTCGGGCGTCAAGGAGCGATGCACCGAGTATTATCGCGGTTTCCTCATGGCGGTCGACAGTGTCAAGCGTCTGGGACAGTCAGTAGAGGTCTATGCGTTTGACACACCAGCCGGAGAATCGCTGGCTTCGGTTCTGTCGCGTGTAAAGGCGGCAGGCGTGCAGGCTATCGTAGGTCCGTTCTACGGCGATCATGTCACGCAGGTGGGCGCTTTCGCTGCGCAAAACGGGATCAAGGCTTTCGTACCGTTCACATCCAAGGCCATGGACGTGTATAGTAACGCTAACCTTTGTCTTCTCAATGCACCGGAGGCCGAGAAGTGGCGGGCGGTGGTCGATCTCTACTGCGACCTTTTCCCGAAAGACAGTCGCCTTGTGGTCTTGCGCACGACAAAAGGAAACGAAAAGGCTTTTACCGACTACATGTCCCGGCAGTTGAAAGCCAAAGGTTACTCCGTCGTTTCGTTGTGGGTTTCATCAACCGACGAACAGTATCTTTCCGCCCTTGCAGCCGACAGGCGCAACGTGCTCTTGCCCGATGCTTCCGATCCGTCGACGCTCGATGAGCTGGTCCCCACGCTGACACGCTTGTCTCAGGCACACCCCGAACGGCTCTTGTCGCTGATGGGGTATCCCGACTGGCAGACCTACATTTCCGGTCACTTAGAAAGTTTTTTCGCGCTCAACACGTATATTTACACCAACTTCTACTATGACGGTTATTCGTCGGCGGTGAAACGCTTTGAGCGCGACTACCGGACGTGGTTCCATGCTGACATGATGCCCATCTATCCACGGATGGCGCTGCTCGGTTTTGACAACGGTTTGCACATCCTTGAAGGACTTGCCCGCTATGGCGAGGCATTTTCCACGCAGCACATGCCGGCTGTGCCTTACCAGAGCGCGATGCATTTCGTACGGGCCGGGGAAAAGGGAGGCTTAATCAACAATCACATCTGGTTCGTACACTATCGTCCGGACGGCCACATTGAAAAAATAGAAGAGAAGTGAAGCAGACCAAAATACTATTGATAATGCTTGCCGCAGTGTGCGGCCTGTTGCCCGCTTCGGCGCAAGTGGGCGAACCGCGTAACGACATCGCCATCGGTGTGAACGTGGGTTGGGCAATGAACAAAATCATGTTCGACCCTACGATCAAACAGAAGATGCACATGGCTCCGACTTTCGGCGTGACGTTCCGCTACACTTGTGAGCGCTATTATTCAGCCTATTGTGCCTTGCAGATTGAGGCCAACTATGTGCAGCTCGGCTGGCGCGAGGACATACAGGACAGTCGTAACGAGCCTCTTCCCGACACCTACGAACGCCATATTTCATACATCCAAGTGCCAATGTTCGCCCGCTTGGCGTGGGGCCGCGAGCACCGGGGCGCAATGTTCTACTTCATGGCAGGCCCGCAAATCGGCTACTGCATCGGCGAGTCGTCCGAACGGAGCGAAACGTGGACCATTCTGCCCGACGGGACGCCGGACCGGCCCAACAACCTCACGGCGCAGTATTCGATGCCCGTCGAACGGAAATTCGACTACGGCATTGCCGGCGGGCTGGGTGTCGAGCTGAACAGTCGCATCGGCCACTTCATGCTTGAAGGGCGTTACTACTATGGTCTCAGCGACATCTATAACAATTCTAAAACCGACGTTTTTGCCCGCTCGAACAACGGGACGATAACCGTGAAGCTCACTTACCTCTTTGATGTGGTTAAGACAATAAAACAATAAAGCGGTTTCGCGCTGTGGAAGGTGAAACCGCTTTTCGTTACAGAGAAGGCGTCCCCGGTGGACGCCTTTATTTATTCAGTTGTTCGTCGAGCTTGGCGTTCTTCACTTTGCGGAAAAGGTCGGATGCAAAGATGAAGTTATTCAGCCGTTCGTTTTTCGAGTCGAAAATGTCGTCTTTTGTTCCCTGCCACTCATTCCGACCGTCGCAGATGAAAAGAATGTGTTCGCCGATACCCATGACAGAGTTCATGTCGTGCGTATTGATGATTGTCGTGGTGTTGAACTCCTGCGTGATGCTGTGGATGAGGTCGTCGATGACGAGCGAGGTCTTCGGGTCAAGGCCTGAATTAGGTTCGTCGCAGAATAGGTATTTGGGATTCATGGAGATAGCGCGTGCGATAGCTACGCGTTTTTGCATCCCTCCCGATATCTCGCCAGGATACTTGCTTTGGGCGTCGAGCAGATTGACGCGGTCGAGACAGAAGAGGGCGCGACGGCATCGTTCCTTGTACGAGTCCGTTGAAAACATGTCCAAGGGAAACATTACGTTTTCGAGCACCGTCATTGAGTCGAAGAGAGCTGCGCTTTGGAATATCATTCCCATTTCGCGCCGTAGCAGGCTGCGTTCGCGCTTGGTCATCGTGATGAGATCGCGGTTGTCGTAGAGCACTTCGCCGCGTGTCGGGGTGAACAGACCGACAATGCACTTGATGAGCACAGTCTTTCCCGAGCCGCTTTGACCGATGATGAGGTTTGTTTTCCCACTCTCGAAAACGGTGCTGATGTCTTCGAGGACACTTTTGTCGTCGAACGATTTATATAGGTTTCTTACTTCAATCATTACGATAGTAGTTGTGTGAGGAACAGGTCGGAAAAGAGGATGAGCATGCTGCTGGCCACGACTGCGTTCGTGCTGGCTTTGCCCACCTCGATGGAGCCTCCTTCAACGTTATACCCGTAATAGGCAGACACGCTGGATATGATGAAGGCGAAGAAAAGCGACTTGATGATGCCCATCCATACGAACCATTGTGTGAACTCGTATTGCATGCCTGCGGTCAAGTCGGTGGCTGTGATGACATTGCCGATGTAGGCGGTGGCATAGGCTCCCACCACACCGCTCACAATGCTGAAAATGACCAGTAAAGGAATCATCGTCACTAATCCGACTATTTTTGGCAGTATCAGGTAGTTGGCAGAATTGACTCCCATGATTTCGAGGGCGTCGATTTGCTGCGTAACGCGCATCGTACCGATCTCAGTCGCAATGTTCGACCCCACTTTTCCCGAAAGGATAAGACACATGATCGAGGAGGAGAATTCGAGCAGCATGATCTCTCGCGTCGTGTAGCCCGACACCCAATGAGGCATCCAAGGGCTTTGAATGTTCAGCTTGATCTGTATACAGATGACTGCGCCGATAAAGAACGAAATCAGCAGGACTATGCCGATTGAGTCCACTCCCAGTTGCGCCATTTCTTTTACGTATTGCCGCATGAACATCCGGAAGCGGTCGGGTTTTGTGAATGTGCGTCCCATCAACTGCAAGTAGCAGCCGAGGGTCGTCAGGTAGTTTTTGATAAGCATCATCGTGCGTTTAGATGGGACAAAATTACGGAATTTTGCTGGAAGTCTGTCTTTCGGAAACTGGAAAAAGTGTTCCGGTGTTCCCTTCTTTGTGCAGAAACGTCGAAACAACGGACCGGGTTTTACGGCCACTGCTCCCGTTCCGGCGGGAGTACTGATTGTTTAATCTGTCAGTGCGCTCGTTTTTCCCGCCAGGGAGTCCGGCGGTTTGGAACGTTTTTCTTACTTTTGCAGGGCATCTTTCAGCAAAGGCATGAACACTGACGTACAAACACAGACGCTGCCAGCCGACCACATGGTCCTGCGGACCGAAGGGCTTGTGAAGAAATACGGGAAACGTACGGTCGTGAACAACGTTTCTTTCGACGTGAAGCAGGGCGAAATCGTCGGCCTGCTGGGGCCGAATGGAGCGGGAAAAACGACGTCTTTCTACATGACAACGGGGCTCGTTGTGCCAAACAGCGGGCGCATATTTCTCAACAACAACGAAATAACGACCGACCCTGTTTACAAGCGGGCCAAGAAGGGCATCGGCTATTTGGCGCAGGAAGCCTCCGTGTTCCGCAAGATGAGCGTCGAGGACAACATCAGCTCCGTGCTTGAAATGACAGGACGCCCTAAGGACTATCAGCGCGAGAAGCTCGAAAGCCTGCTCACAGAGTTTGGCTTGCAGAAGGTGCGTAAGAACAAGGGAGACCAACTGTCGGGTGGCGAGCGCCGTCGGACGGAGATCGCGCGTTGCCTCGCCATTGACCCGAAGTTCATCATGCTTGACGAACCGTTTGCCGGCGTCGACCCTATTGCTGTCGAAGACATACAGTATATTGTCTGGAAATTGAAGGACCGCAACATCGGCATCCTGATCACCGACCATAATGTGGAGGAGACCCTCTGTATCACGGACCGCGCCTATCTCCTTTTTGAGGGGCGCATCCTCTTTCAAGGGACGCCCGAAGAGCTTGCGGCCAATCAGGTTGTCCGTGACAAGTATTTGACAAACAGTTTCAAGCTCCGGAAAAAAGACTTCCAATTGCTCGACCAGCAGAAGCGCCAGCAAGCGTGAGCCGGGCAGAAATCATTGTCTTTTGTAATCGTTGCGGCTGAACCATGCGTTCAGTTTGACACCCAAGGTGGCTATGGGCTGCCACAGGTCATCAAAGAAAAGACGTGCGCTGACAGGGCGTTCGTCCACGGCTTGCGTGCTGCGCCGGAGAGCAAGCGCCTCGGCGATAGGGTAGGTCAGAAGAATGACCGCCCAAGCGTCGGACGCAATCTCTTGTCCGCGGTATGCTTCAATGGGAGGGAAATGGAGCGCACGTAGGACGACGGCTGCGAGCCACGTGGCTGCATACGTATATGTCAGCAGACTGGCCGTTCCCCAGCGCAGGCGGAGCAGTTTGCCGCGCATGCGGAGGTGGCGCCCGGCCACGCGGTGTGCCACCCGCACCTTGCGGCTTTCATGGCGTGAACTGAAAGACTGCCATACAGTAGTTTCCGGGTTGCACGCTACGGCCGTGTTCGTGCCGGTCGATAGCCGGTCGACGAGCAAGCCGTCTTCGCCGCATGTGAACGACAGTTGCGAAGCATAGCCGCCCTGTGTGAGGAAATAGCTTTTGCGCAGCGCCAGGTTGCAGGCGTCAGCATCTACCGCCCTGCCGCCTAATGCAGCCGAAAAGGCAAGCAAGGCGCGGCGCAGGCGGGGCACTACGACGCCCGTGGGAGCGTAGGCGTCGTAGTTCGCATAACCGACGACGATGTCTTTGTCTTCTCCCATTTTGGCCGATAGGCCCATGAGCCATCGCGGGCTTGCCGGCGTGCAGTCCGGACGTGTCAACACGACCCATTCATGCTTGGCCGCCTTGACGCCCAGCGTGATGGCCAGTTTCTGCCGTCCGATAAAGCGGACGCTTGGCGGCACAAACGTGTGTCGTAGCTGCGGGAACTTCGCCGTAAGCCGTTTCAGGGCGTCTGCCGTGTCGCTCTCTGTCTGTTCGTCGACAACGATGACTTCAAAAAAAGGGTATTCTTGTGCCATGATTGCCGGGATGTTTGTTTCGAGCGCTTCGGCCTGGCCTCCGGCGGGTATGATGACACTGATGGCCGGCGCACGTCCCGGTCCGGAGAGATCGTCTGTTTCGTACTGCCGCCGGGCACGTGCCAGCGCGAGGCAGTCGTGCAGGCGCGTGACCAGAAGCAGGAGGATGGCTGCTGAACACAGGGACAGCAGGAAAATGTATGTGGAGTCGGTCATTCTGGCAGAGTTTTTAAGTTAGGTTTTCAATGGCGTGCAGTCCGTTTGCGTGCGGGGTGCTTGTACGCCGGCGGAATTCGGCGCAGGTCACGGCGGTGGCGACCGCTACGTTCAGACTCTCGCTGGTCGGCTGTCCGGGCGGGTAGCTGGGAATGAAAAGCCGTTGAGTGACAAGAGGTTCCACAGCCGACGAGATGCCATTCCCTTCGTTGCCCATGACGATGATTCCGTGTCGGCTGAGTGGCACGCTGTATAGGTCTGTCCCGTCGAGAAAAGTGCCGTAAACGGGCGAGCAACCTTCCAGCTTTTTGAGAAAGGCTGGAAGGTCTACATAGTATGCCTGTACGCGGGACAAGGCGCCCATTGTCGCTTGTACGACTTTGGGAGCGAACACGTCGGCTGTCGTCGGCGAACAGAACACATGGCGGATGCCGAACCAGTCGGCTATGCGGATGATTGTCCCGAGGTTGCCGGGATCCTGCACAGTATCGAGCGCCAGGCACAGTTCAGCCTGCGGCCACTTTTCAAGCCCTTCGGTCTGTATCTTGGGCTGGCGGAAAACGGCGATGACGTCGCGCGGGGTTTGCAGGAAGCTCGCCCTTTCCAGTTCGGCCTGCGTCAGCTCTGCCGTCTCGTCGCCGGCAAGACCCGGGTGGCGCCGGGCGAAGTCGGGAGTCATGCCGAGGAAGGTACAATCGAAGTGAGGCATCAGGTCGCCGACCGCTTTGGCTCCTTCAGCTACGAAGAGGCGAGTTTCGTCACGGTGCTTTTTCAGGGCGAGTGAACGGATGAGTTTTAGTTGCCGTTTGCTGAGCATAATTAAAGAGTTTGCTGGGCCTTGCAGGCAAAATTTACGCAAAGCTACAAAGTTTTTCTGTCATAATAGTCTTACCTTTGCACGTAAATGTATACTTTTCTTTCGATCTTCTCTCGGCGGGCCGCTGCGTGGTGGCTTCTTCTGGCGGCGCTGCTGGCGCTGTCGGGATGTTCGCCGTTGCGTTTCCTTGGTCCCGAAGAGACGCTGCTTGCGTCTGTCAGGGTGGAAAGCGACAGCCGTGCGGTACGCCCGGCTGACTATCGCGGCTACGTGCACCAGGAGCCCAATTCGCGGTGGTTCAGCCTCGTCAAGGTGCCGCTTGGCATCTACTGCCTTTCGGGCACGGACAGCACGCGGCGCATCAACCGCTTTGTGCGCAAGCTTGGCGAGGCGCCTGTGGTTTTTGATGCGTCGTTGGCTGAATATAGCGTGTCCAGCCTGCGGTCGGCCCTTGTCGGGGCGGGGTATCTTCATGCCCGGGTAACGGAAGAGGTGGAACAGAAGGGACGCAAGACAAGGCTGACTTATCATCTTTCGCCTGGCCCGCTCTATTACGTGGACAGTCTTTCGTTCGAATACGACTCACCGGATGTGGCGCAAGTGCTCCGCGAGGCACGTTCGTCTTCTTTGCTCTTCAAAGGAATGCCGCTCGACGCCACGCAGCTTGAAGCCGAACGTTCGCGGATCGTGAGAGAATTGCGTAATGCCGGTTTCTATGCCCTCCACAACGAATTTGTCACTTTTGTGGCCGATACGTTGCCTGGGTCGCTCGGTGTCGGGCTGACGCTTCGTCTGGCTTGTCCGGCTGGCGTGGACAGCGCGAAAGCCTATCGTCGCTACCGTTATGCACGGGTCGCCGTCTACGACGATTTCCCGCAGTCCCAAGAAAATCTGTCACTGCGACAGGATTCTTTGGCTGGCATCCTGCTTTTTTCAGGAGGCCAGACACGGTTGCGTCCGCGCGTCATCCGCGAGCACGTCGCCCTGAGCCGTGACAGCCTTTACAGCGAGCGTGATGTACAGAATACGTACAGCAGCCTGAACAGCCTTCCGCTGGTCAACTATGTGACGCTGCACACGCGCCAAGCCGGAGGCGACGGGAGCGACAGCCTTGATTGTGACGTGCAGTTGCACTATAATCCTTCGCACAACCTCAGTTTGGAACTTGAAGGCACCAACACTGCGGGCGACCTCGGCGCGGCGCTTGCGCTGACCTACACCAACCGTAACCTTTTCCGTGGTGCAGAACAGCTGTCCCTGCAAGCGCGGGGGGCTTATGAGGCCATCACGGGGCTTGAAGGTTATTCAGGGCGGAACTACGTCGAATACAGTCTCGAAGCCAGCCTGCGGCTTCCGTCGCTCCGCTTCAAGGGGCACAAGCGGCGCACTGAGTTGCGTGGCGCATCAGAGTTCACATTGCTATATGACTCCCAGGACCGCCCTGAGTTCCACCGTCGTGTCCTGACGGGGGCGTTCTCTTACCGCTGGTCGCGTTTGGCAGACCCCCGGTGGCGCCATCGTTTTGACTTGTTCAGCCTTAACTACGTTTTCATGCCATGGATTTCGGAGACGTTCAGGCGCGATTACCTCGAAACCGACGATCCGCGCAATGCCGTGCTCCGGTATAGCTACGAAAACCTGTTCGTGTTGAAGTGGGGGTATAGTGTGACTTTCAATTCCGCTCGCCGCGGAACGTTCGGGGCGGCGCAGCTTTATCAGAGCGATGCCTGGCAACTGCGTATGGGCGTTGAGGCCGCCGGCAACCTGCCTTATGCCGTGTCGCGGATTTTCAGCCTGCCCCGGGACGCCGAGGGGCAATACACATTGTTCCATATTGCTTACTCACAGTACGTCAAGTTTGATTTCGATTTTGCGAAGAGTTTCCGCCTTGGCGACCGCTCCTCCTTTGCCCTGCATGCGGCGCTCGGTGTGGCGCAACCGTATGGTAATTCGACGATACTGCCTTACGAGACGCGCTATTTTTCAGGCGGTGCGAACAGCGTGCGCGGTTGGAGTGTGCGGGAGCTTGGGCCGGGTGCATACCAAAGTCCTGGCGGACAGGTTGACTTCGTGAACCAGACGGGTAACATTAAGCTCGACCTGAGCGTGGAGTATCGGGCTCACCTTTTCTGGAAAATTGACGGCGCCGTCTTCGTGGATGCGGGTAACGTGTGGACCACGCGGCGCTATGCCGGTCTCGAGGCTGGCCAGTTCCGTTTTGACAGTTTTGCCCGCCAGATTGCCGTAGCTTACGGTCTGGGATTGCGTCTCAACTTCGATTATTTCATTTTGCGCTTCGATGGTGGCATGAAAGCCATCAATCCGGCCTACACGGACAGTCGGCGTCACTATCCGCTCATTCATCCCGACTTTAACCGCGATTTTACGTTCCATTTTGCCGTCGGTCTTCCTTTCTGACGCGTTCGTTTTTCTTGCGGCTATGGTGCAACGCTGCACGTGGCGGTCTGTCCCGTGGGGGCTTGGCCTGGCAGGACGTGGTGCCTGCTGATGTGCGCCCCGACGTGCCGGACTGGTCGTGTGTGGCTTCGACGCACAAAACAACAGCCAAGCCAGGGCGTTGAGGCCGTGGCTTGGCTGTGTGGCATGTTCCGGCAGGCAACAGTGTCGCTACCTGGTGAAATTTCCTATAACTCTTTGCGTGCGCTGAGGCAGGCTTTCGTCAGATAGACGATAAGCAACACATAGACAACAAGGCCGCAGACTTGGCTCCAATTGTTGTCGAGCCATGCGGGGTTGATGAAGTTCAGGTCGCAGAAGCGCATGGCAGAGCTGACCACGCCCATCAGCGCGCCGCCCGCAATAAAGCCAGAAGCCAGCAGGGTGCCGCGTTCGCCGCGGGCTTTGTTCAGGGCTTTGTCCTTGCTGCGCGTTGTGACATACCAGTTGATGGCCCCCCCGACGAGAAGAGGCAGGTTGAGGTCGAGTGGGATGAACATGCCCAGCGCGAAGGCCAGCGCCGGGATGCGGCAGAAGGTGAGTACGAGCGCAATGGCTGCGCCGATGCCGTACAGGGTCCATGGCGCGCTTGCTCCGCTCATCAGTGGTTCGATGACTGCCGCCATGGCGTTGGCCTGCGGTGCGGCAAGCTGGCCGCTGGTGAAGCCGTAGCTCTTTTCGAGGATGATGATGACGCCACCGACTGTGGCCGCCGAAACGAGTGTGCCGAGGAATTTCAGTCCTTCCTGCTTGCGCGGTGTGCTGCCAAGCCAGTAACCAATCTTCAAGTCGGTGATGAAACTGCCTGAGCTGGCCAGCGCAGTGCAGACCACGCCGCCCATAATCAAGGCTGCCACCATGCCGCCTGTGCCTTTCAGACCTACGGCTACCATGATGACTGATGAGAGGATAAGGGTCATGAGTGTCATGCCCGATACAGGATTGCTGCCCACAATGGCGATGGCGTTTGCGGCGACAGTGGTGAAGAGGAACGAAATGATAGCGACGAGAAGAATGCCGACCACACTGAACAGCAGGTTGCCGTCCATGACGCCAAAGTAGAAGAAAAGGAAGATGGCTGCGAGCGTGACGAGCGAACCGATAGCGATGATTTTCATCGGGATGTCGCGCTGTGTGCGGGGCACGTCTGTCTCGGTTTTTGACTTTCCGCCAAGTTCGCGGCCTGCCAGGCCAATGGCACTACGGATGACACCCCAGCTTTTGACTATGCCGATGATGCCGGCCATGGCGATGCCACCGATACCGATGCTCTTGGCGTAGTCGAAGATTTGCTCGGGCGTGGCTTGGGCGGCCGTGATGCCGGCGGGAAGGGTGAGGTCAGGGAAGAAAAGGCCGATGCCCGGAACGATGAGCCACCAGACAACGACAGAACCAAAACAAATGATGGCGGAGTATTTGAGCCCGACGATGTAGCCCATGCCGAGCACGGCTGCGCCGGTGTTGATCTTGAACAACACCTTGGCCTGGTCGGCCACGGTCTGTCCCCAGGCACACACGCGGCTGGTGAACGTTTCGTTCCACAGGCCGAATGTGGCTGCAATAAAGTCATAGAGACCGCCGATAAGGCCGGCTACAAGAAGAGGTTTGGCTTGCTTGCCGCCATTCTCGCCGGAGACGAGCACCTGCGTCGAGGCCGTCGCTTCGGGGAAAGGATACTTGCCGTGCATGTTTTTGACAAAGTATTTGCGGAACGGGATGAGAAACAGGATGCCCAAGATGCCTCCCAGCAGCGAAGCCATGAAAACTTCAACAAAGTTAACCGTGATTTCGGGATATTTGGCTTGCAGAATATAGAGGGCAGGCAGTGTGAAGATGGCACCGCTCACAATCATGCCCGAGCAGGCGCCGATGCTTTGGATAATGACGTTTTCGCCCATCGGGTCTTTGCGGTGGGCTGCACCGCTCACGCCGATAGCGATAATGGTGATAGGAATGGCAGCTTCGAAGACTTGTCCCACTTTGAGACCGAGGAAGGCCGTGGCGGCCGAGAAAATGATGGCCATCAGGATACCCCAGCAGATGGACCACGGCGTGACTTCGCGATATTGTTGTTTGGGGTTCATCAGGGGCTGGTATTCTTCGCCTTCTTTCAGCTCTGTGAACGCGTTTTCAGGTAATTGCTTTTGCTTCATGTCGAATGATAAATACGGTTATAAGTTATAGGTGTTAACACATGCGGTCGCGATAGTCCTCGTAAGTGTAACTACGCAACACTTCGGCCTGCCCGCTTTCATGGAGCAGGACAATGGCCGGATGGTCGATGCCGTTGAACATGTTGGTCTTGACGGTAGTGTAGTGGATCATGTCTTCGAATGTGACGGTATCGCCGACGCGGAGTGGCGCCGGGAAGCGCCAGTAGCCCATGAAGTCGCCGCTCAGGCAGCTATTGCCTCCCAGACGGTAGACCGTAGCTTCACGCTCGTGCCCTACGGCGTCGTCCCCGCTCAATGTCGTGGCGCCCGCAACGGTCGGCCAATAGGGCATTTCAAGACAATCGGGCATGTGGCACGTGAAACTGACGTTGAGAATGGCGGTTTTGATTCCGTCGTTTTCCACGACGTCGACCACTTGGCTGACTAAATCACCCGTTCGCCAGGCAAAGGCCGAGCCGGGTTCAAGGATGAGGTGAAGGTTCGGGTGGCGCTGGCGGAAACAGGTGAGCGTGCGGATGAGTAGTCCGATATCGTAGCCCTCGCGCGTCATCAGGTGGCCGCCGCCAAGGTTGAGCCATTTGATTTTGTCGAGCCAGCAACCGAATTTTTCCTCAATGTGTTCCAATGAACGGGCGAGCGCTTCGGCGCTGCTTTCGCAATGATTGTGGCAATGGAAACCTTCAATGCCTTCGGGCAAGTCGTTGGGTAGCTGTGACGCGAGCACGCCGAAACGGCTCCCAGGAGCACAGGGATTGTAAATTTCGGTTTCGATCTCGCTGTATTCGGGGTTGATGCGCAGGCCGCAGCTGACAGGAGTGTGATGAGCGTTCCACGTTTTCACGTCGTCAATGAAGAGGGCATATTGGCTGAGCGAATTGAACGTGATATGGCTGCTGCATTCCAAAATGGTATGGAACGTATGTTTCTCATAGGCCGGAGAATAAGTGTGGGCCTTTGAGCCGAACTCTTCGTAGGCCAGGCGGGCTTCGTAGGGCGACGAGGCCGTCGTGTGGCTGATATACTCGCGGAAGATGGAGAATGTCCGCCACAAGGCGTAGGCTTTGAATGCCAGGATGATTTCGGCACCACTTTGTATCGCTACTGATTGGATGAGTCTGAGGTTAGCCCGCAACTTGGCTTCGTCCAACACGTAGTACGGTGTGGCGAGCCCGTGAAGTGAGGAGTTGTCCATGAATGATGGAGGTGGAAGATTGACAAGCGAGGAGCAGTCTTGCAAAAAATCCAAGCTGCTCCTCGTCTTATGAAAAAGGTGGTTTTGGTCAATGAAGCCTGCTATGGCTTACATGATGCCGTCTTCGCGCAGCTTCAACTGCCACTTCCATGCTGAGGAAAGCGCCTCTTCAAGCGTATGGACGGCTTTCCAGCCTAGCACGTTGTTGGCTTTGTCTACGTTGCCCCATACTTTCTCGATGTCGCCGGCACGGCGCGGGCCAATCTTGTAGTTCAACTTAACGCCGGTGCACTTTTCGAACGTGTTGATGAGTTCCATGACTGAAACGCCGTTGCCCGTACCCACATTGAATACCTCAACGGGTTCTGCCTGCTTGCCTTCGAGGATGCGGGCCATGGCGCAGACGTGAGCCTTGGCCAAGTCGAGCACATAGATGAAGTCGCGGATGCAGGTGCCGTCGGGTGTGTCATAATCGTTGCCGAATACGACGAGTTCCTTGCGGATTCCGATGGCCGTTTGGGTGAGGTAGGGGATAAGGTTGGCGGGTACACCGTTAGGCATTTCGCCGATGATAGCTGTAGGGTGGGCGCCGATGGGGTTGAAATAGCGCAACAGTACAGCGCCGATGGGAGCTCCGCTCTTGACAAAGTCCTGAACGATTTCTTCGTTGATCTGTTTCGTGTTGCCATAAGGGCTTTCGGCCTTCTGGATGGGTGCTTCTTCTGTTACTGGCAAGTTTTCGGGAGCCGGCTGTCCGTAAACGGTACATGAAGATGAGAAGATGATGCCTTTCACGCCGTGTTTGGGCATGAGGTCAAGCAGGTTGACCAGCGATACGATATTGTTGTAATAATACTTCAAGGGTTTTTCAACGCTCTCGCCGACTGCTTTGCTGGCAGCGAAGTGGATGACGCCGCAGATGTCGGGATATTTGTTAAACACGGCGTCCAAGGCGTCCTTGTCACAGCAATCCACCTCTTCGAAGGCCGGACGGATGCCTGTGATCTTTTCGATACCGTCCACCACGTCTGCTTTCGAATTCGAAAGGTTGTCTACGATGACGACGTCATAGCCGGCATTTTGAAGTTCGACAGTGGTGTGCGAACCGATGAAACCGGTTCCACCGGTTACCAGAATAGTCTTTTTCATTATCGTAGTGTTTAATGAGTATTTCACTTGCAAAAATAACAATTAATTCCCTTTCGCATGGAACAATCTCATTCTTTTATTCCGAATTTCGGGTCGATTTTAATGAGCTTTGCGACACCCACAGTCATCAGACAGAGCACAAGGACGAGGTTGAAGAAGTTCAGGTATCCGATTTGTTCTTGTAGCCATCCTGCAATCATTCCCGGGAACATCATGCCGGCTGCCATGAAAGCGGTGCAGAGCGCATAGTGCGCCGTTTGGTTACTTCCACGTGAAAAGTAGATGAGATAGAGCATATAAGCAGTAAACCCGAAACCATAGCCGAACTGTTCGACGAAAACGCAGGCGTTGATGATGAAGAAGTTGTCGGGTTGGAAATAGCTGAGGTAAATGTATACAACATTAGGTAACGAAATGCTCCACACCATTGGCCACAACCACCGTCGCAATCCGCCTTTGGCCGCCGCGATACCACCGACTATGCCGCCAATGGTCAGTCCGATGACGCCGACCGTACCTTGGACAAAACCTAACTCGGATGTCGACAGGCCAAGTCCGCCTGTGCCTTTCGCTTCAAGCATAAACAAGGGGCAAATCTTGGTCAGCATAGCTTCTGGAAAACGGTAGAAAAGCATGAAGAGTACAGCTGTCAAAATGCCAGGTTTGCGAAAGAACGAGACAAAGGTGTCGGCAAATTGTTGCACGATATGTCGTGGCTCCACTTTGCGGAGGCTGTCGGCTGCGGGGCGGGGCAAGATAAACTGGTGGTAGAGGCAGAGTGCAAGGAATAACCCGGCAGTCAGATAGAGTGTCAGGCTCCACGCGTATGTCACCTCTTTGGTGTAGACTTCAAGCGCTCCGGCCACCATGATGAGCACGCCCTGTCCGGCGATGGTAGCCAAGCGGTAGAACGTGCTTCGGATGCCGACATAAAGCGACTGTTTATGAGAATCGAGCGCCAGCATGTAGTATCCGTCAGCAGCGATGTCATGCGTCGCGCTACTGAATGCCATCAACCAGAAAAAGGCAAGCGAGCCTTGGACAGCTGCGGGCAGGTGGAGCGTAAAAGCGACGCCGCCGAGCGACGCGCCGACAAGTAGTTGCATCGCTACGACCCACCACCGTTTGGTACTGACAAGATCGACTAATGGGCTCCAAAAGGGCTTAATAACCCATGGCAAGTAGAGCCAGCTGGTGTAGAGGGCGATTTCGGTGTTTGTCAATCCGAGCCGTTTGTACATGACCGTGGCGATCGACATGACTACGACATAAGGGATGCCCTCGGCGAAATAAAGCGACGGGACCCAAGCCCACGGCGAACGGCGTACTACGTTTTTCATGAGTATAGTTTTTTCAGTTCTGCACCTTTATAATAATGGTGCAGTATCTTTTCGTAGGTAGCTCCTTCCTCACTCATCACAGCGGCGCCGATTTGGCACATGCCTACGCCGTGCCCCCAGCCGGCACCGGTAAGCACGAAGCGTCCGGGGACACCGTTGCAAACGTCCTCCCGGTCGACGACGAATGCAGAGCTGTAAAGGTGAGTGGCTGACAGGGTGCGGCGGATTTCCAACTCTTTTCCAATGACGAGAGTCTTGGCGGTACCTACGATTTTCAGTTTGACGAGTCGCCCGCTTGTTCCACGCTGTACCGGAACGAGGTCAACGATGGCGCCAAAATCTTCTCCGCGTTTTTCTCGGATGAGAGCTGCTATTTCTGCTTGTGTGTATTCCACTTTCCAGCGGTAGAAGTCGTTGGTTTCTTGGTCGTAGTCGTTGAGCACTTGGCGCAGCGTGTTTTTGTTGCTGGTGTGGCAGAATGATGCCGGTGTCGACCTGATCCACCGTTCTGCCTCGACCTCGTTCGTGAGGTCGGGGGCGGTCGTTTCCGTAGCGGTATCGCGTGTGGCTGTCAGGTATGGCATATTTTTGTCTTCCCAGCATGAGGCGTATTCCTCTGTGACGCCGCCGCAGCATTTTGAGAAACGGGTGTCGCAAAGTTCGCCCGCACTGACAAGTACCATCCCGCGCGTCGCCTCAACTGCTTTACGGACGGCTGGATTCGTCGCACGTGTGATGCCTTGGTAACGCTGACAGTGATCGTCGGCGCAGACGTCGAAAAGCGTATGCTCTTCGCGGTCATACCATCGGATATGTTCGCCGTCTTTCCGGGGAAATGAAAAATAGGAGTTGCCCCCTCCGGTCGTGTTGCCGCGACTTATCTGCGAAAAGAGCCAGCTACGCGACACGATGGCGTGCGTTTTGAGCAGTTCGAGCGAAGAGGTCGCGCGCATTTCGCTACTGATGACACTCGTGAGGTAATCTTCTGCCGGAATGGTGTTGATGGCGATGACTTTGTCGTCCTCCACGATGAGCCGGAGGCTTCCTGCAAAAGTCTCGTCTTCTTTCCGCTCCCAGTGGAAGCCGATGCCTATCGACACGCCGTGCAGCGTGAATGTGCTGTCCGGCTTTTCGGGTGTGAAGATCAGCTCGCTGTAAAGTTCGCCGTTCCAAAGGATACATCCTTCGCTACATGACACATGGCCCGTGCCGGTCACGCTCTTTCCTTTGGCGGTGAAGGGGCCGTGTAGCGTAAAGGTAATCGACGTGTCGTGCATAATGCCAACGTTGACGTTAGGCTCAGTGACCATGGTGTCCAAGGTGTGGTCTTCGGTTTCTGTGCCTGGCATAGTTTCCGGAGCCTGCAGCTTGTTGGCGATGCGTCTCACCTCGGTTTCAGGAAGGGTTACTTCTTTCAGAATCTGTGCTGCGAGTTCGGGCGTCATGCGTTTGAAGTCTTCGGATCTTGGTGTGATGAGGCAACCGCCCATGTCGATGGCGCCTGGGCTGACGCGTATTTGCCTGTCGCCTGCTGCCGTGTAGCACGATGGCCGGTGTTTTGCCCGCGGGATGATGATCACGACCAGTTCGTCGGCGTCGGCTCCGAAGCCTTGCTGGCGCCACGCCAGTACGTTGACGTCGGGCTCATAGTGGCCGGGGCGGAGCGGTAGATTACTAAACACTTTGTGGAACAGCGGGAAGCTGCCCTCCGTGTGGTGTGTGCGGATAACGAAAGCCGGACAGACGTAGCCATGTAGCAGGTAGATTCCGCAGCTCTTGTCTGTGTAGCCGAGTTCCTCGAGTTCTGCCTCTTCTTTCCCTCCAAGGGGATAGAGCTTTTCGAGCGCGTTTTCATAACGCTTCCAATCGCGTTCGAGCGGGACGCGTCCCCGGCGTCCTGCTTGGAAGTGTGCGTGGTCGGGCGCAGAGGCGCCGCAGAAAGCTCCGTTATAAATAAAGATGTAACCAGGCATCGCCCAAGTCATTCGGCAGAGGTCACCGAAATAGGGCGCCAACCGTTGCGGCACATGGCGTCGCGTGGGCAGAGTGAAGTGGCTGTTGAGGATAGGATAGGGGTTGACAAGCAGGTTGAATTTACCCTCCACAGCCAATGCGTCCTGCTCTGCGGGCCGGTTGTGTGCGCAAAGGAAGCAGGGGCGGTTTTCCACACTTTTACGGTCGACTTTTGCTTCCGTCGAACGGCTACGTGCCGGATTAAACTGTACGCAAAGGCTGTGTTCGTCGCCCAATGGAAGCGGATGTACCTCCACCAGTGAATCCAGTTCCTGATAACGTTTTTTCGTCTCGGGCCATGTGGCCATTTGCTGTTCAAAGAAGCTTTCGGCTTCAGCCTTGTCAAGCTTGTGACGCCAAAGGTGGTTGAGGGCTTGGCGTGCGCGCACTTCCTGGGTCCGGAGGCTGTCTTTGTAGGCATTGTGGCTGTTGACTTTCTCGATGGGGAGGTCGGCGTCGGAATTGCCCTCCCAGCGACGGCATAGATAGACTTCGTCATAAATACGGCCGATTCGGTAGTAACGCGAAAAGTGAAGGCCAAGGGCGTAATCTTCGCCGTAGGATGTGTTTGGGAAGCCCCATTTGCGCAGCAGCGGAACATAGAATGCGCGCGGGGCGCCTAGTCCGTTGACACGCAGAGCGTTGTTGCGACCGTTGGTGGCGGTCCACTCTTTGTGCGCGATGAGGCCGGGTGGAATGGTCGACAGGTTGAAGTCGACCATTCGGTATGCGCCGATGACCATTGCCGCGTGTTGGGCATAGAAGGCATTGACAAGGGTTTGCAACGTGTGGGATGAACTGTACAAGTCGTCAGAGTCGAGCTGTACGGCAAACTTTCCGCAACGTTCATGTCGTATGGCTGTGTCCCAACAGCCGCCTATACCGAGATCCCTGCGTTCTGGAATGAGATGGATAACCCGCTCGTCTTCTTTGGCTAACGCGCGGAGAATATCAGTAGTTCCGTCGGTTGAATGGTTGTCGACTACGAGGATATTGAACTGGAAGTCCGCCTGTTGTCCAAGGGCACTGCGCACCGCGTCGGCAATGGTACGGACGCGGTTGCGTACGGGGATAATCACCGAAGCTTCGATCTCGAAAGGAATGGCATTCAGGTCCGGTTCGCTGAATTCGTCTGGGGCAAGCCAGGCATCGATGGCTTTCAGGTGGGCAGTGCAGACACGTTCCATTTCTGCCTGCACCGTTTGGTTGCTGGGATTGACGTAGTCGAATTGCTTGGCGCCGCTGGTGCGGCGGTCTGTCAGTTCTTCGGCATAGAGTGCCTCGCGTATGTGGCAAAGCTGACCGTTACGGCTTAGGAAAAGACGGAGGGCGTAGCGGGCTGCGTGGTGCAGGCGCAGGTGCCCTTCGGATTTAACGAAGGCCCTCAGGGCTTCCGTGCGTAGCATAACGAGGCCACCGAAGTCGAAATTGTCGCGCAGACTGCCTTCCTGGTAGTCCGCAACGGGATGAGGCTTCTGCGTACCGTCGACGATGTCGTAACGGTCGGAATAATAGAAAATCCCGCCACCGTCTTCTGCTATCTCGGCAAAGCGTTCGATGCAGCGGTAGCCTAGGTTCAGCGCGGCGGGTCGCAGGAAGAACATGACATAGGGGGCGCTGGCTTTGCGTGAGACCAAGCGGAGGAAGCGCATGTCGCTGATGCTTTCGCATGTCAGGCGTTCGGCATTTTCGTCCGGTACTGGCGATCCGGCCTGAGGCGGGCCTACACAGAACAGTCGGTTGATAAGAGGGTGTGTGGCTATATGTGTACAGGTTGCCGATGTTTCTGGAGCATCTGCTTCTGCGAGGAAAAAGTCGATAAGCCTATTCATTTGTTTCAGAACTTGGTTCAGGCAAAGATACGCAGTTTTTTTATTTTCTTTACAGGCTTACTCTGTTTTTGTCCGTAATGAATGTAGACCAGTGTTTGCCTCTCGATGTGTTTCTCGGCTGGCGGGCCGCACACCTGCGGGGTAAAACTTTGTTGAAGATGCATTAAGAAGGCTTACAGGCGTGGCAGGGCATATAAAATTTGCTTACCTTTGCGCTGACAAACTGATAAGTCGATTAATCATGAAAGAAGAAACTTCCGTTTTCTATAATGAACGCAGCTATCAGGCTTGTGTGGCCATGGCCTGGCGTACGGTTTTCAACGGCTACCGTGCTGTGCTGAAATATGCTTGGCCGCAAGCTGTCTTGTCCGGCGCTGGAATAGCCTTGATTGCTTTCCTGTTGTTCGTTTATTATCAATGGCTGACGCCGACGGCACTTGTCGTGTTGGGCATCCTTCTTCTGTTTTACGGGCTAGCCACAGCCATGTGGCAAAGTGCAGCCTACGTACAGATGGACTTTTTCCGTGCGACGGGCGAACTGCCGGTGCGTAGCTCATATGCTTTTCTCGACAATCTCAGACGGCGTCTGCCACGTTCAATTGTCAGTTTGTTGTTGTTCGTGCTGACGGTGGTTGCTTTTGGAGGCTGTGTGTATGCGGCTTTTCGGCTGAGTGCGTGGTGGTGGGTGGCCGTGGCTGTCGTGATAGCGCTTTCTGTGGTGGGTGGTCTGTGGTCGCAATTCATGCTTACAGAGGACTGTTCGCCCCGTCGTGCGTTCGACTTGTTGCGCAGTGAGGGGCTGAAATCCACGGGTAGCTGGTTCCTTGTTCAGTTGACAGGATGGGTCACGGTATGTGTCTGTTCGTCGGTTCTTTTCCTTCCGACGGTCGTGCTGTCGGCCAGCTACTTTGTCTCACGTATCGGAGAGTTGAACGGAGACCTGCCGGGTATGCCGGCTTATGCGGCATGGCTGTATTTCATCGTAGCGTGGCTTGGAGGGATCGGCATGCACCTTTCGACGCTCTTGGCTATTTGGCCACGCAGCCTTATGGCGGCTTCAATAATCAGTAAGGCCAGGAATCGCGAAAAGCAGGAAGAAGAATTGCAGAAACTCCGTAACGAACAACAAGCGTTGCGGGCGTAATGCAGTTGCCGGGCGCAGGATTCGTCATTTCCTGTCGAAGTGGAGCTTAGAGGGCACTTTGACTAACTTGCGCCCCTCGATGCGCTTCACTTCATTTTCGCCTATCACTTCATAGTCGAGTCCGCCTTCTGCGGTCGGAGTGAGCCTTACGGTTTGTGAGTCAGCGCCTTGGTCGTTCGATATGCGGATGGTGGCCTCATTGCCTTTAAGTTTGCGTGAAGTGATCATCCACACACCGTATATGTTGCCGCCCATGTAGCCATGGTTTTTTCCAAGGAATGACAGGCCGGGAACCTCGACAGTTTCTGCGCTGAGGTCGATGACGAGGTTGATGCGGTATTCTTTGTTGACGAACGTTCCCTTGAATTTCTCTTCGGGTTCAGCTGCCTTAGTGGTTGCTGAAAAGAATAGGGCTGACATTGTCAGCCCTATGGCGATGAGGCGTTTCATGTTTCTTGTTCGTAAGGTTGGTTGAAGATCAACGTGGTGGCGCCGAGCGTGATGATATCGCCGTCAGTCAGCCGGACCGATTCTTTCAGACCGAGAAGATGGTCGTGCCAAAACGTGCCCGTGTTCGACGGGCCGTCGCGCAAAGTGGCCACCGGACTCCCGTTTCTGTCCGCTTTGAGGGTGATGATGCAGTGTGTGGTGTCAACGCTTGGGTCGACAGTCTTGATGGCGGCATTGGCTTTGGTGCCGTTCACATGGCGTCCAATGACGTTCTCACCTGTTCTGAGCGGAATGACTTGCTTGAAGTGGAAGGCATTTTCTATGACGGTGACGCTGGCCAGTGGCTTTTCCGCTTCATCAGGTTCTTTGGGAATGTTTCCTCCTGCTATGCGGATTTTGAATTCTTTGCGGCAGGCCGGACATTCGAATACAAGAATGCGCCCGGGGGCGTAGAGCTTGTCGTCGAACGTTATGGGTTCGTCACATTTCGGGCAACGTATTCTTTTCATTGGAGTGGGGATGGTGAGGTTCAGGGGAGCTGAAGCACCCAGGCTTCGGCGAATTCTTCTTGTCCGTTCATGCGGTTCAGTGCGTTGAAGGCTTCGGTCTCGCTTGTGTAGTGGCCGAAAATCACGCGCACCATTTTCTGTCGTTTATAGACGGCAGCGTCCGTATATCCACACTCTTTGAGACGGGCCACATAGTTTTGGGCGTTCTTCATGCTAATTGCGCTGGCCAGCACGAGGGTGTAACCCGACTGTTGGGCCTCGTCAGAATGTGAGGCCGTTTCATGCTCCGTTGCGTTTGCTGCCGTTGGGCTGGCGGTTGGAGTATTGTTTTTTTCTGTCGCTGCGACTGGGGATTCTGTCACTGTGATTGTTCTTCCTGTCAGTGAAGTTGTTTCCCCCGCCGTCGTACCCGTGGGGCGCTCATCGCTGAAAATAAAACTGCCCGCCATGTTGGCTTCTTTGCCCGCATGGGTCGGCGAGAGCTGCACGGGCGTAGCCCATGCGAAGTAGAGCAGTAGCGTGATGGCTGCGACGGCTGCGATGTGCAGGGTGGAGCGGCCCACACGGCGGACGGTTGTCCTTGAAGGCCTGCGTGAGCGGGTGAAGTGGTGCAATCCCGTCTTCCATGTTCTGCTTTTTTGGGGGGCGCGTTCGTCTGACCTGTGAACCAGCGGGACGCTGACTGCGTCCAATCCATAAAGTTCGGGAGATATGACTCCTGCTTCAATGGGGATGAAGTCATAGTGTCCGTCGAGGCGTTGCAGCAGTTTGCCGATGCCGTCGAATGTGAACTCGCCCTCGCGTAGCAGGATGTCTTTGACGTGTTCGACGTCGCGTTCAACGAGCCGTTGCGCGTCGGGATAGCTTATGTCGGCAGCCTGCATGTAAGACTGTGTCAGAAGGCCGTCGTTGATGGTCAGATGGGAGTTGAAGCCTACGCTGCGTGTCGGAGGAAGAAACAGGTTTTCTTCTCTGATCCAGCGGGCCGGACGGAAACTGGTGACGAAACCGCCAAGATGTGGGACGATTACGCAGTCGTTGCGCAGGAGGAGGCTCTCGATATGTCGGGTGAGTTCAAACATACTTGCAAAGATATGCTTTTCTTTTGAACTGGGGCATGTCGGGAAGCAAAAACATGGGGACGCGGACTGAGATTTTTATCCGTCCACCATCTTGCGTGCAATGGTGCGGGCCTCTTTACGGGCGGGCTTTCCGCTGACCGTGACAGGAAGCCGGTCGATGAAGAAATAGTGTTTGGGACGGTGATAGGCTGATAGACATTTGGCGCACAACGAGTTGAGCGTTCCCTCATCCAAAGGGCTTCCTTCAATGAGCAGGACGAGGACTTCGCCATACTTCTCGTCGGGTACAGAAGTGGCCATGAACGGACGGGCGAGCCTGAGGCGAAGTGCTGCTTCGACGTCTTCAAGTTGTATCTTTACGCCGCCGCTGTTGACGGTGTTGTCGCTTCGGCCTATAATACGGAACCGGCCGTCGGGTCGCAGTTCGGCGAGGTCATGGGTGGTGAGACGGGAGGGGTTGACACGAGGAGCGTAGACCGTGAGGCAGTCAGACTCATTCAGGCCGACCTCGACGCCGGGTAGCGGAGTGTACCAGTCTGAGGCTTCGGGGCCGTTCAGGCGGCGTAAGGCAATATGGGAGAGGGTTTCGGTCATGCCGTATGTGCTCCAGACCGGATTGGGCAGTTCGCGCAGCCGCTCTTGCAAGTCTGGCGCTATGGCGCCACCGCCAATGAGTGTTTGCCTGATGCCTTCGAAGCATCGGGCCTCTTCGGGTATACGGAGTGTTTCGTAAACTTGGGAGGGGACAAAGGCCGCGAAGTCGGGAGATTTTTCAAGTCCAGACAATGGGTGTGACGATGGTTCGACGGGAAGCAGGCGCAGACCGCAGGTAAGGGCGCGGACGATGACCATCTTCCCGGCAATGTATTCCACCGGCAGACAAAGCAGGGCGGACTGGCCCGGTCGTAGTCCGAGAAATTCGCAGGTCATCTGCGCGCTGGCCGCCATGTGTGCTTTTCCGACTTCGATGGCTTTTGGCGTTCCCGTGGAACCGGACGTGTGCACCGTCATTGTCGGTCGGTCGCTTTTCCAGTCGGCGATGAAGGCGTCGACGGACTGAATGAAAGATGTGTCGTGTGTCATGCTTTGTACCAGAGGCGGTCGCCGATGATTTGCAGTGGCGAAGGAATGTTGTTCTCGTAGAGTTGTCCGGTGCCCAATCCTTGCGGGAGGGGCACGGTGTCGTGGAAATGGTGGGCAGTCCACTGTGCGATGGCGTTCAGTCCGACGTTGCTTTCCAGGGCGCTTGTCATCCAGTAGCGGATGCCTATCCGCCGCGCTTCTGCTGCCCATTCGGCCGCACCGCTCAGAGCACCATGCAATGACGGCTTTATTATTATATAATGTGGGCGCACTGTTTCGAGTAACGTTCGTTTGGCTTCGGGTGAGTGGATGCCGATGAGTTCTTCGTCGAGGGCGATGCTGATGGGGCTCTCGCGGCATAGTCGCGCCATGGCGTCAGGCTGGCCGGCGCGGATGGGTTGTTCGATGCTGTGGATGTCGTAGGCTGCGAGCTGGTTGAGCTTGCCGAGGGCCTCGTCGGGTTGGAAAGCGCCGTTGGCGTCGAGGCGGAGTTCGATATCGGCGGCGGAAAAACGCTGGCGGATGTGACGGACGAGTTCAAGTTCCTCGTCAAAGCGGATGGCGCCGATTTTGAGTTTCACGCAATGGTAACCTGCTTCCAGCTTTGCTTCGAGGCGCCGCATCATCGTCGTGAAATCGCCCATCCAGACCAGTCCGTTGATCATGATACCTGCTTCGCCTCGACTGAACGCAGTGTCGAAAAGGCGTGGAGAGCCGGCCTGTAAGTGGAGCCAAGCGGTTTCGAGGCCGAAAAGCATGGAAGGATAAGGCCGCAGGCGATCGGTGTCGATACGTCCAGTCGCTTCAACGACCTGGCATTCCCGACGGAGCACCGTTTCGTAGTGACCGGGCAGGGCGTCGCAGCTCAGGTCGGGCAGGGGGGCACATTCGCCGATGCCTTCGTGCCCCGGGATTTCGTCGGCCGTCATGCGGACATACCAGACGTCGTGCACGCTGTAGCTGCCACGCGAGGTACGGGCTTCTTCCTTGAACCGCAGGCGGTGCGGGCGCAGGTTGAGATGAAGGCTCATGGCTTAGGGAAGTTTGGGAAACTTTTTGAAGTCAGGTTTGCGCTTTTCCAAGAAAGCCCGCCCGCCTTCCTGAGCTTCGTCGAGCATGTAATAGAGCATCGTGGCGTCGCCTGCGAGCTCCTGAATGCCGGCCTGGCCGTCGAGTTCGGCATTCAGGCCGGCCTTGATCATGCGCAGGGCGAGCGGGGAGTGTTCCATCATTGTTTCGGCCCAGGCGACGACTTCGTCTTCAAGCCGGTCGAACGGAACCACCTTGTTGACCATGCCCATGCGTTCGGCTTCGTCGGCGGAGTATTGGCGGCACATGAACCATATCTCGCGTGCTTTCTTCTGGCCGACGATGCGGGCGAGGTACGAGGCGCCGAAGCCGGCGTCGAAAGAACCGACGCGCGGTCCTGTCTGTCCGAAAATGGCGTTGTCAGAGGCTATGGTGAGGTCACACATAAGGTGCAGCACGTGGCCGCCGCCGATGGCGTAGCCGTTGACCATGGCGATGACGGGTTTGGGCAGTGAGCGTATCTGTTTCTGCACGTCGAGCACGTTCAGGCGGGGAACTCCGTCTTGGCCGACATAGCCCCCGTGGCCTTTCACATGCATGTCTCCGCCCGAGCAGAAGGCCTTGTCGCCGGCTCCGGTGAGGACGACGACGCTGATGTCCTGCGCTTCGCGGCAATGGCGGAGGGCATCGCTCATCTCGGCCACGGTGAGCGGGGTGAACGCGTTGCGGTAACGGGGGCGGTTGATGGTGATGCGGGCAATGCCGTGATAACTGTCGAAGAGGATGTCTTCGTACTGCTTGATGGGAGTCCAGCTTCTTTCCATAGTTGCTTGCTTTGAGGGTCGGATACGAAAGACGCAACCGCTTTCTTGCAGTTGCGTCGGAAGAGGTGCCCAGCAGATTCGAACTGCTGTAGACGGTTTTGCAGACCGTTACCTAGCCACTCGGTCAGGGCACCGTTGTAATTCGGGTGCAAAGATACGGCTATTTTTTATTCTCGCAAACTTTTCCTGATCTTTTTTTGCCGCGTGAGGCACATTCGAGCGGGCACCCGTCGCATCCGCAGCCAGGTTTGCGCTTTCCGCGCCAGGTTCGGACGAGGCGCACGACAACCCACGCCACTGCGCAGAGCGCGACGGCAGCGACGGTGATTTCCTGGAAAAGTTCAGACGAGTTCATAGAGGGGTGAGGGTGATTGGCGTTTCAGGGTTTCTAGCTGTAAGGTGTCGCCGACGGGGAAGCCTGCCTCTCGGAGCCGTTTTTCGACGGTCTTGTAAGCCAATGAGGGGTGGTTGTTCTCGTCGCTCAGGTGGCACAGCCATACGTGGCGGGCGTCAGGACGCAAGTTCCGGGCCAGTTCGTCGGCAGCCTGCGGGTTGCTGAGATGGCCGTTTCCGCTACGGATGCGCTGTTTCAGAAAAGGCGGATAGGGACCTTGTTCAAGCAGGGTGGGGTCGTAGTTCGATTCGATCACGAGGTAATCGGCGCGGTGGATGAAATCCGCCATTTCGTCGGTGACGTGGCCTACGTCGGTCATGAGACAGAATGTGCGGTCGCCGCATTCGATGAAGTATCCATTGTTGTCGCGGCTGTCATGAGGGATGCCGAAAGAACTGACCGCCATTGGGCCGATTGTCATGGTCGTGCCTTTTTCGAACACGACGGCATGCTGTTGGTCTACCTTTCTTGTGATGCAGTAGTTCTTCCTTATGCCCTCATGTACAAGGGCAGTGGCGTAGACAGGCACGTTGAATTCATGGCTGGCAACGCCGGCGGCCTTCACGTGGTCGGCGTGGTCGTGCGTGACGAGCAGGGCCTTGACGTGCGACATGGGGAGGCCGTAGTCGCGGAAGTATTTCTTGATTGTGCGGATGCTGATACCCGCATCGATCAGTATGCCATAGCCGTCGGCATCGAGGAAGTAGCAGTTTCCACTGCTCCCGCTGCCGAAGCAGATAAATTTCATCATATTTTCATCTTTACTGCAAAAGTAGCCAAAACACCTGACATCGCGAAGCCGGAAGATTCCGTTTTTTGCGGGTGACTGGTGATTCCGGCAAACCGGCTGCCAGTTTTTACGGGACGGCGACTCGGAAAAACTAACCGCCGGTTTGTCCGGCCTGTTTGTTACGAATGTGGGTGCGTTCGTCGAAAGGAAAGTTTTTTTGCCCCGTTTCACATTTTATAAGGGAGTAGGCGTACGACTTATCATTTTTATCCGTATTTTTATCGAGCATACTGTTACTTAAATCTTAGATAGCATGAAAACAGACTCCCTATTGGAAAACCTTGAAGCCAAACACCGTGGTGAAAATGAGTACTTGCAGGCGGTGCGCGAGGTGTTGATTTCGATTGAAGACGTCTACAATCAGCACCCGGAGTTCGAGCGGGCGCAGTTGATCGAGCGCTTGGTCGAGCCCGACCGAATCCTTTCGTTTCGCGTGCCGTGGGTGGATGATGCGGGTAAGGTTCACGTCAACCTGGGCTACCGCGTGCAGTTCAACAACGCCATCGGTCCCTACAAGGGTGGCATACGGTTTCACCCATCGGTCAACCTGAGTATCCTGAAATTCCTCGGGTTCGAACAGACGTTCAAGAATGCCCTCACAACGCTGCCCATGGGCGGTGCGAAAGGCGGTGCCGATTTCTCGCCGCGCGGACGGAGTGATGCAGAAGTGATGCGCTTCTGCCAGTCGTTCATGCTGGAACTTTGGCGCATACTCGGGCCGGACGAGGATGTGCCTGCGGGTGACATCGGTGTAGGAGGCCGCGAGGTGGGATATCTCTTTGGGATGTATAAGAAACTGACGCACCAGCATACCGGTACGTTCACCGGAAAGGGTTTGGAGTTCGGCGGTTCGATCCTCCGGCCTGAGGCCACGGGGTACGGCGCCCTTTATTTCGTACGTCAGATGCTGGCTGACGTGGGCGATGATCTGGCCGGCAAGCGCATTGCCGTCTCGGGCTTCGGCAACGTGGCGTGGGGCGCGACAAAGAAGGCTGACGAACTCGGTGCTAAGGTCGTGACGCTTTCCGGTCCAGACGGTTATGTCTATGACCCCGATGGCGTGACGGGCGAGAAGATCGACTATATGCTCGAGCTGCGTGCGTCGGGTGAGGACATCGTGGCACCTTATGCGGAGCGTTATCCGGGCGCACAGTTCCATGCAGACAAAAAACCGTGGGAAGTTCCGGTGGACATCGCCTTGCCTTGCGCCACGCAGAACGAGTTAAACGCTGACGACGCCCGGCAGCTCCTCGAAAACGGGGTCAAATGTGTGGCCGAAGTGTCGAACATGGGTTGCACAGCCGAAGCCGTCGACCATTTCCTTGCCAAGCGTGCCCTCTTTGCACCCGGTAAGGCTGTCAACGCAGGCGGTGTGGCCACATCGGGTCTCGAAATGACGCAAAACGCCATGCACCTCTCATGGTCTGCCGCAGAGGTCGACGAGCGTCTCCATCACATCATGTCGAGCATCCACGAGCAGTGTCTGCGCTTCGGGCGCGAGGGTGGTGGCGCGTATGTCAACTATGTGAAGGGTGCCAACGTCGCCGGCTTCATGAAAGTGGCACGCGCCATGATGGCACAAGGAATCGTGTGACGCAGCTGTACCGTTATATCAGAGAGAGCGCCTGCCGTCCGCTGAGGGTCGGCAGGCGTTCTTCTGTTGCGGCAGCGTCACCAGCGCATGATGCGTAAGGTGTACGAGGAATTGTAGTAATAGTCCCTGACGTCGAGGCGGGCGTAATTGCCGTTGAAATTGTCCATGTCCGCCTCGATGTCCGCGTTGTATCCGTCGAAGCTGATATGAAGCTCGTGGCCATATCCTGTGTCAAGGATGCGCCATGAGCCGTATTCGTAGAAGCCGTTGCGGCCTTGGATCTCGACTGTGCGGTCCTCGTAGAAAGTCATGAAGTCGCCCTCTTCATAGGGGCAGTAGTTGCCGGAGAAGAAACTGATTTCTACAATCCGCCAGCGCCCCATCATGGCGTATTCGGCCATCTCGTCTTCCTCTACACATGATGTCAGCGTGAGTGTGCAGAACAGGGCGAGCAGCAAGCCGGCCAGATGCAGTCGCTTGGGTTGTTTAGTGTGCGTCATTGGGTGGTTTGTTGGTTCGTATTTTTATTGTGTGGACAAAGTTAGCTATTATTCCCGTTCCACTGCTCGTTCCTGCAATGAAACTCTACCTTTTTTCTACTGTTTTTTGCCTCGCAGGAAGAGTGGTATTCGTTTTTGCATCGTAACTTTGTGGCATTATTGGTAAAAGTGTGCGAATATGGAATGCAGCGAACGTGGTGATGATGAGTTGAAGTATTGTTACAAGTATCCGCGGCCAAGTGTCACGACCGATTGTGTGGTTTTCGGTTTCAGCGAGGCGAGACTCAGCGTGCTGTTGGTGAGGCGCGGCGCTGAGCCGTTCAAGGACCGGTGGGCTTTTCCGGGCGGATTCATGGAGATAAACGAGAGTGCCGAGGAGGGCGTCAGGCGCGAGTTGCGCGAAGAGACGGGGCTTGAATGTGGCCGCGTGAGGCAGTTCCACGCTTTCACCTCGCCCGGCCGAGATCCGCGCGGACGCGTGATGACTGTGGCGTTCTATGCTTTGGTGCGCCCGGAGTCAGTCTGTGGCGGCGACGACGCCGCCGATGCCCGCTGGTTTGCGCTTGATGCTGTGCCAGCCTTGGCTTTCGATCACGACGAGGTCCTGCGTACTGCCTTGGTAGCGTTGCGGCGTGACGCTTTTTTCGAGCCTGTCGGTATTGATGCGCTTTCCGAGACATTCACCATGGGCGAGTTCCGTGCGCTTTGCTCGGCTGTCGGCGGCAGTCCTGCGGCTGGTCGCCGCTATGTCGACCACGCCGTCCGGCTTGGGCTGCTCATGCCGGCCGAAAAAGAAGAGGAACTGCCGCGCCGGGATGTTGTGCCCCGTTTCCGCTTCAATTTGGCCCGCTATACCGTTCTGACGCACGGAGGAGAGACGCTGTCGCTTTGAACGGATTGGCGGATACTTTTCCCGTTTTTTCTATCAGCCGGCTTGTTTTTTTAGTCAGTATAATAGCATAAATCATTACTGATTCAAAATGATGTATATTATTGAGAAACATCATTTTGAATCAGTAATGATTTATGCTATATAGATAGCGGTCAGTATTGCCAGTTACCGTCTGAAACGAAGCAGGCAGCCTGCCGGAGCAAGCTGCCTGCCGTATTCACTGAACACGTTGCCAGTCGACGGTATCGTGTCATTTCCCGAGCTTGTCGTATTCCTCGTCGGTCACGGGTTCGAGCCATTCGTTTGAAGTGCCCTCTCCGGGAATTTCGAATGCCAGGTGGGCAAACCAACTGTCGGCCGCCGCACCGTGCCAGTGCTTCACATTGGCCGGAATGTGGATGACGTCGCCCGGGAGCATCTGTTGGGCGGGCTTGCCCTCTTCTTGATACCATCCGCGGCCGGCCACGCAAACGAGCATTTGCCCGCCGCCTTTGGTGGCGTGGTGGATGTGCCAGTTGTTACGGCAGCGTGGTTCGAATGTGACGTTGTTGAAGGGGATTTGCTCGCTCGACACGGGGGCAAGGTAGCTGTTGCCGATGAAATACTTGGCATAAGCCGTGTTGGGCTCGCCGATGGGGAAGATCATCTCGCGCTGGAAAGCTGCCTTGGCGTCGTCCGCGGCCGTCGAGTCGGCCCATACATCCTTGGCCAGGCGGAAAGCACCCCAAGCGTTGGGCCATCCAGCGTAAAATGCAATGTGTGTCAGCATCTCGGCTATCTCGGTGCGTGTCACGCCGTTTTGTTTGGCGAATTGCAGGTGGTGGCTGAGCGACGAATCGATGATACCCTTACCCACGAGGGTAGCGACGGTGATCATACTGCGGTCGTGCGGGCTAAGTCCCGGTCGGTTCCAGACTTCGCCGAAAAGCACGTCATCGTTCAGTTCACCGAATTTGGGTGCGAACTCACCGAGTTGCGTGCGGCCGGCATTCTGGGTGATTTTTTCTTGTGCCATAATACTTTGTGTGTTAAAAGCTAATGCGATCAATAAGAGTAATGCAGTATTCTTCATTTGTTTGTGCGTAATTGGGGTTTGTTGATGTGGCAAAGTTCGTGTTTTGTACGTAGAGTCAGGCTAACCAGATTACAGATGGATGTAACTATTTTACAGATTTACCGTTTCGGTAGTGGGCTTTGGACACTTCTTCTACCTCATCTCATCGTCGGACCCAGGCGTTCCGTGGTATTGTTGCGTGCCGCATGGCTGTTTGGAGCATTCTTCGTGTGGTCGGACGCTTTGTCAGGAAAGTGATGCTGAGCTTTGCGGATTTATCCTTATTTTTACGCCATCTTATTGGGGTACCCACAATCAGGTGTGAGCGCTTTCCCCGTAGGATGAAGCAGTGACAGTCACCTGTATCGTATTTATAAAATACTAAATAAATTGATAATGAAAGGAATAAAGCATTTAGTAATAGCTTTTTCAGCGACTGCGTCGCCGCTTGCGACCATCGCTCAGACACAGCCGAACATTGTATTTTTCCTTGTGGACGACATGGGGTGGCAGGAGACATCAGTGCCGTTCTGGCATGAGCGCACGCCGCTCAACGAGCGCTATCGGACGCCGAACATGGAGCGCCTGGCGCGGATGGGCGTGAAGTTCACCGAGGCTTACGCCTGTGCCGTGTCGTCGCCTTCACGGTGCAGCCTGATGACGGGCATGAACGCCGCCCGCCACCGGGTGACGAACTGGACCCTCCGCTACGACCAGACCACCGACCAGCCGGGCGGCGACCTGATCCTGCCCGAGTGGAACTGCAACGGCATTCAGCCGGAAGCCACTGCCACGCCGCACGACACGGCGCGTTCCGCGCTTATCACTCCATTGCCTGAGCTGCTCAGAGCGCATGGATACTACACCATCCATTGCGGAAAGGCTCATTTCGCAGCCGAGACCACGGCGGGCGCTGATCCGCTTGCGATGGGCTTCGATGTGAACATCGCTGGCGGTGCGGCCGGCGGCCCGGCCAGCTATCTGGGCGAGCGGCAGTATGGCGAGGGGGTGTTCCATGTAGCCGGCTTGGAGGCTTACTATGCCGACAGTGTCTTCCTGACTGAGGCCTTGACACGTGAGGCTATCAAGGCTTTGAGAGTGCCTATCGCCCGGAATCAGCCATTCTATCTTTATATGTCTCACTATGCCATTCATGTGCCTTATGATGAAGACCGCCGTTTCTCGCCCAACTATCGCACGGTGGATGGCAAGGGCGTGTTCGACGAACTGCTCGGAGCGCCACTGGACGAAGCGGAAATCAAGCACGCCGCTCTTGTCGAAGGGATGGACAAAAGTCTTGGTGATTTGCTCGATTTCATTGAAAGTCAGCCTAGTGTAGCGAAGAACACAGTCGTGCTTTTCATGTCAGACAATGGCGGACAGGCAATCTGGCCGCGGCAGGGGACGTGGAATCGCGACCAGAACTTCCCGGCCCGGGCAGGGAAGGGGGCGGCTTACCTCGGCGGTGTACGCGAACCGATGATTGTCTATTGGCCGGGAGTTACACAAGGCGGAACGGTGAACAGTAACCGTGTGATGATTGAGGACTTCTTCCCTTCGATTCTCGAACTGGCCGGTGCGACGGACTATCGGACCGTACAACACGTTGACGGACGCAGCTTCATCCCCCTGCTTCGGGACACGACGCTTCAGCGTGAGCGTTCCATCGTATGGCACTATCCGAATCGATGGGACGGCAGCCAAGACACGCAGACGGGTTATGGTGCCTATTCGGCCCTGCTGAAGGGTGACTATCATCTGCTCTATTTCTGGGAACCGCAGGAACTGCGTCTCTACGACGTGCGCCGCGACATCGGTGAGCAGCACGACCTAGCCCTGGAACGCCCCGAGGTGGTACGTCAGCTGGCTCGCGAACTCACAGATTCGCTGAGAGCCTATCGCGCCCAGCGTCCACTGCGTAAGGCTACGGCCGTGCCGGTTCCTTGGCCAGACGGGTCGGCGAGCGACTGAGCGTAAAGAGAATTTATTATGCCGACAGAAGTGACCGTGGCAGCCTCCGTAAGCACGGAGGCTGCCACGGAACGTTTATATGCATATGTAGCCTTAAAGGCTGCAAAACAGAGACACGAAAAACGGTACGGAAAGGTCGATGAGTATGCCGTGAAGGATGGCGGCAGGGATGATGTCTTTTCCCGCGCAGCGTGTGATGACGGGCAGGACAACATCCATCGAATTGACACCTGCGGCGGAGATGGGTGCCAGCCGGCCGAAGTATTTCAGCAGTAGCGGGCTTCCCAGGAGGGCTATCATCTCGCGCATCACGTTAGTGAGCAGGGCGATTGTGCCCAGTTCGGTGGCCAGCTGCAAGCCGAGCGAGGCCGTTTTGAACTGCGTGATGAGAACAGACGAAAGTGAGTAATAGGCAAAACCGCTGCCGACCGCCATGCAGTCAAAGGCGTTCCAGTCGCGCAGCAGCAGGCTGGCGCAGGCAGAGAAGGCGAGTGTGCCCACCACGGTAGCCAGCGGGATGAACAACATTTTCGGGCGCAGGCCGGCGAAGAGCTGTTTGAGGTCTTTGTGGCTGCCGATGCTGACGCCGACTTGCAGCATCAGGGCGTAGAGCACACACATTGAAAGAGGATGAAAGTCAATGTCGGGCTTCCACATGACGCCGAGCATACATCCGGCACAAAACATCATGCAGACGAACAGACTATTTTTCATTGCTTGCCTCCTTTCTTGAAAAACAAGTTGAACACGAGCCAGGCCGCCAGCACGCTGCCCAGCGATCCGGACATGGCCAGCAATGCGGCTTGCCACCCAAAGGAACCGAGGTTGCGGACGATGGCGGCATTGCTTCCGACGGAGAGTCCGAGGATGAAAAGCATGATGAAGATGGTGAGCGTAATGCTACGTCCCGTAAGTTTGACAAACCGGGCGTCACGGAGTAAGTAGCCAAGCACTACTCCGGCTAACATGATTAACAGGATGTTGAACATAATCGGTTTCGTTAAAGGTGACACATGGCCGCTTCCCCGCGTGAGAGGCGGGAAAGTGCGAATGACAGATTAAGACGAAAGCGATTTAGATGAAGCCGCTGAACCAGTGGACATGCACAATGCGGCATCCTGCCCAAGCGTCCGATATCGGGACTTGGGCGTAAGGGCTGTAAATGTGTAAGCTTGTTTCGTACATAACACGGTTCAGAACTTTTGCAAAAGTAACAAAAAGAAATGAGATGGACAAATAAAAGCCTGTCGGATTGTTTGCCATGTCCGACAGGCTTGTGTGTCGCGATAGCGCCGTGGCAAGTTACCCACAGCCTTCTTCCCCGTTACGCCATGCAGGTTTTACTGCGGTTCACTCGTCCGCTTCGAGGCAACAAGTGTAGCCGTCTGTGAGCTGGTGAGTGCCACGGCCGGAGACGACGCGTATTTCGTTTTGCCCGGGGCGGAGGCGGACGCCGTTCCAGCGTACTGTGCCGAGCGAGTCGGTCTTGGCGTGGCCGCAGCTCGTTCCGTTGACGAAGAGTTCGGCCTCCGGCTGGTTGGTGAAGGCCATGAAAGTTTGTACGGGGCGCGTGCGACGCGTGCAGCGGCGCTCGGCCAAGTAGAGGAGAGGGATCTCTTTATTCCAATTGGCTTTGTAGAAATAGAAAGCGTCCTTGCGCGTGCGACGGTCAAAGGAGACGAGGCCTTTGTCGTTGATGCCCACACGGTCGCCTTCGTGTCGGTGGGCAGCTCCGAAGTCAAAAAGATTCCAGATGAAGCTGCCCCATACGAAAGGCCGCGCAGAGATTTCGCGCCAATTGGCCATGTGGTAGTGTGTCTGCCAGTTTTCGGGATGCCAGAAGCTTGTGGCCACAGTTTTCACAAGGGTGTCTTGCTGATGGTAGAGGCTGGCTCCCGCTCCATATTCGCTGATGGCGATGCGCAGGTCGGGGTGAGTGGTATGCATGTGGTCGAGCCATTGCCCCAAGCCGGCGGGCGTGCCTCCGTACCATCCGTCATAGCGGTTCCATGCCATTGCGTCTGTCACGAAGTTCAGCGCTCCGTCGGTGTTCGAGGCTGCCACGGTCAGTCGTGTCGGGTCTTCACGGTGCGCGAGGTCATTGAGTTCTTTGATGTATGGCACAGGGTCGTCGCCACGCATTGACAATTCGTTGAACAGGCCCCACACGACGATCGAAGGGTGGTTATAGTGCTGGCGGATGAGTTCGACGAGTTGTTCACGGCCGTTCTGTCGGAAGGCGGGTAGGTTGACAAAGCCTTCGTCGCTGTATCCACCTGGTCCGACAAAGGGAATCTCGGCCCAGACGATGAATCCGTAGCGGTCCATGAGGTCATAGAAGTATTCAGCTTGCGGATAGTGGGCCAAGCGGACGGCATTGGCGCCCATTTCGGCCATGATGGCGGCGTCTTCGTCGTGATGCTCGCGGCGCAAGGCGTTGCCCACTTCGCTGCGGTCCTGATGGCGGCAGACGCCGCGTAGGGGCAGATGGCGTCCGTTGAGGAAGAAGCCGCGTTCGGGGTCGATGTGATAATAGCGCAGGCCGAGGGGCTGTTCCACGCGGTCCACCTCGTGACCGTTGCGCCAGAGGCTCACTTCGGCGCGGTAGCGGAAGGGGTCGCGGCGGCCGTCCCATAGATGCGGCCGGCGGAGGCTGACGGGCAGCGAGCCCTCGACGGACGAATCGGGCGGCAGGGTGAGTGTCAGGCGCTGCGCGGCCACCTCACGGTCGCCGTCGAGCAGGCGCAGCAGCACTTCGGCCTGTGTGGCGGTGTCGCTGCCGTTCGAGAGGGCAACGAGGGCACGGATGGCGGCGTAGTCCTTGCTGACACTGTCCTGTACCAGGCGTATGCCGGATGAGCCGTGATCGAGCAGGGAGATGCACGTCGGACCGGTGCGGACGAGGTGGACGTCGCGGTAGAGGCCTCCATAGAAATTGAAATCGCCCACGAGGGGCATCAATTCGAGCGTTTCGGCGTTGTTCACGCTGACACGTAGGGTGTTGGCCTTGCCGTAGTTGACGAAGTCGGTGATTTCAAACACAAAGGCGCCGTATCCGCCCCGGTGCTGTCCCGCGTGGCGGCCGTTGACGAAAAGGTCGGCTATGCTGTTGGCACCTTCGAAGCGAAGGTAGAGCCGCTGGCCTTTCCAGTCGGCCGGAACGAAAAGGCGGCGTTCGTAGTGGCCGAGACCGCGTTTGTAGTCTGTTCGGCCCGAGAGGGCATCTTGTGCGTTCCACGTGTGCGGCAGATCGACGCGGGCTACCGTGCTTTTCTCCACCTGGTGGCCGAAGCGAAACTGCCAGTTGTCGTTTAACAGCTGGTCGTGGCGTTGGGCGTCGGCGCCAAAGGCTGCCAGCCATGCGGCGAGGACGATGGGTAATTTCTTCATAGGGGCTGTTTGCTCGTATGGTTCATGTGGATGGTGCGTTGTTCGTGTATTTCTTTCGGTCAGAGGTCGTCGATAGCGTGTTGGCGGACGGCGTTGCCGTTCTCGCGGTCGAGGTAGGTCAGGGTGACAAAACCGTTCGTATAGGAGTCGTGGTCGATGCGCAGGGTGATGCTCCCCTCGGGCACGTCGAAGCGGCAGGAGTATTTGCAAGCATCCTGCCCGACCATAATCATGCGCATTTGGTCGTCGAGGCCGCCGGGCCAGTCTCTTTGGAAGCGTTCGGTCACGGCGTCGGGCTTGCCGTATTTTTCGGTGAGCATGGATTTCAGGTTGGCGTAGTCATTGTGGAGAGCGTCCCATTGGTCGTGCCCTGCAAAGGCCACCGTGATGCGCGCCACGAGGTCCTTGCCGCTGAGTGTGGAGACATAGAGCGTGCAGTCCTTGAACCCGGCAAAGTCGCCGCGCAGGACGGCGCTTCCTTGCTGGCTGTCGCTTTCCATAAGTTTGGTGATGACGTCGCGTTTCTGGGCGTCTTTGAATCCCTTGCGCTCCAAACGGCTGACGAAGAGGTTGAGCGGGCCGTCAAGGGGCACGTCTTTGAATTTCAGGTGCGTGCTTGTGGCCATCTCCGCTTCGTCGCGGGCGATGGCTTCGGCGTTGTCGGTGCGTGGTTGGACTGGTTTTCCGGCTTTCGCGCTGTCGGCTTCCGCTTTCGGGGACGAACAACTTGTGAGCCAAGCGACGGAATCGTCGCCAATGCGTTTCTTCGAATCGGGTGAAGGCGACGAGCAGCCCGGTATCATGATTAGACCGAACAGCAGGGGTGTGGTGATGTGTGAGGTTTTCATAAGGTATGTTTCTCGTAGTAAATGATGTTCCGGCTGGCTTGTGAGGAGATGCGGCCGGGGTGTTGGGCAAATTTACAACTTTTTTGCGTCGGCACGGAATGTGTGCCTGTTTATTGTACGTCTGTGCATGATGTGGCCTGTCTTGTGCGAATCAGTTCGGTTTGACGACACGTGGCGTCGGGTTTTCTGTGGCCATTTGTGTGAAGGCGGTGGTAAAGACAGGGTGCAAAGACAGGGAAAACGGACATAGCGTTAGCTTTTCCTGCATGGCTGGCAGTGCTTCCTGTCAGCCGCTTTGTGCGGACAGGAAGCCGGCTGAGGCGGCGAGTTGCAGAGTTACGGCTTTTCAGGTCCACTCGTCGTCGCCTTCATCAAATTGGTCTTCGCCATTGTCGTGCCTCGAAGGACGCTGGTGTCGGGCGTCCCGTCCGCCATTTCCCTCGTCGAAGCGGTCGTTACTGTCCTTCCAGTGCAATCCGGCCCAATTGTCGCGGCGCAGGCGGCCGTCGTTCCATGTGTCGCTTGTGTAGCGCTGTACGATGTCTCCATCGTCCGTCACGATGAAGATGCCCTCGCGGCCTCTCCGCTTGGCCTGTACGGCATAAAAGCGCCCGTCCTGCGTGTCGACGGCCGAATTGTCGTTGTCGTCGATGCCATGAAAGGCAAATCCGGCGTCGCCAAGCGCATTGACGATATGCGGCGGAAGCTCGTCGCGTTGCAGTTCCCATAGTGTGCGGATCCATTGTCCGCCGTCGAAGATGAGGATTTTCTCGCGGCCTTCATGACTGATTTTCACTTCTGTCAGGCCGTTGTCCGTGTCGTGGTCGAGGATGTGGCAGCCGGGATATTTCTCGTGGGCAAAGGCGTCGATGTCGCCGGGACGCGCGTGGCTTTCGGCGGGGGCGCTGGCCGCAGTCCCGGTGGGCGGTTCCGTCTTTTCGCGCCCGGTGCAGGCCATGGTCGCTACGCCGTAGGCGATGGCCAGCGGAAGGCAGAGGAGGGTGGATGCTTTCATGGCAGGGCGGGGTTGGGTTACGGCACAAAAGTACGCTTTTCGCGCCGGCCGGCAAGGCTTTTCGGGGGAAAACGTATGCCGTTTGTTCCCCGGAAGTCCGCGCAGGTGTGGCCGCAAGGCCGGCCTTGGCGGATGTGGAAGCCGGCAGGATGCATTCCCTCGCGTTGTCGGGATGCGCCGGACATTCCGGCGAGGTAGCATCTCGGAGGCTTCCAGCCCATGAGGCAGGCGTGGGGCCGGAAATCTGGCCTGAAAAGTTCGTCCTGCCCCCCTCGGGAGTTGTGGCATGGCCGATGGGGAACTGGCCGTTGCACAGTGGATATTTCCAGTCTTAGGCCTTGTTCCAACCGTCAGGAAATGATACCTTTGTGGCCGACACATTAAAACAAATTGGAGAGAGCATGAGAAAAACGGTGCTTCTGATGGCCGCGTTGGCGGTTGGCCTTGGTGCCCTGTGGGCGCAGGGCATGGTGTCAGGCCGCCACGTCCGCGCGGCCGAGGGCGGCTCGCGCATGCCGCAGGCGGCGCGCGACACGTCGGGGTTCACGGCCCTGTCCACGGAGACCCGGACGCTCGAAGTCGGCGACGTGAAAGTGACGTGGATCCAGGACCGGGCTGCGACGCAGTCGGCCAGCCTCTTCCCCGGGGCCGACCCGAAACTCGTCGACAGCCTCGGCCTGCGCGGCGGCATCCCCTCGTCGATGAGCGTGTTCCTCGTGGAATCGAAAGGGATGCGCATCCTCTTCGACACGGGGCTCGGCGCGAAAGACAGTCGCCTGCTCCACTTGCTCAGCCTTATGGGGCTGACGCCGGCTGACATTGGTTTTATCTATCTGACCCACCTGCATAGTGACCATATCGGCGGATTGTTGGACGGTGGGCGGCCCATGTTTCCAACAGCGCAGGTGTTTGTGTCTAAACAGGAGTTCAAAGGGTGGATGCGAATGTCCGGAGAGAAGAAAGCACAGGTCGAGCGGATGGCCCGGGCTTACAGGCTGAACCTGCATTTCTTCGACTTTGGCGACTACCTGCCCGGCGGGGTCGAGACCATCGACGCCTCGGGCCACACGCCGGGGCACACGGCGTTCCGTGTGGGCGGCTTGCTCATCGTGGGCGACATCCTTCATGGCGCGGCGTTGCAGCTGGCCGACCTGGACCTCTGCCCGACCTACGACATGAACCCCGCCGAGGCCCGGGCGGCGCGCAAGCGGATGTTGCAGCTCGCCCGCACCGACAGCCTCGTCATGGCGGGGATGCACCTGCCCGCGCCGGGGTTCATGAAGTTCTGATCGTTTCCGTCGGCGAAACCATTCATCCGGCCGGACAGCCGCCACATATCCATCCGCCAAACGTAGGGGCGCCACCCCGGACGCCCGCGCCCGTGAGGGCACAACAAAACGGACGCGCCGCCCTTGGACGCCGGATCCGGTAACGCCTGTGTCCCCGTAGGGGCGTTTTTCAAAACGCCCGGCTGGCGTGGGGGATTGTTCCGCTGCCAAACGTAGGGGCGCCACCCCGGACGCCCGGAAAACCGCCAACCACCGCCGCAAGACCACCCGCCAAACGTAGGGGCGCCACTTGTGACGCCCGCGCCCCATTGGGGCGCAACGAACCCGTCGCAACACGTCTGAGCCTTTGCCGCGACCCAGCCTCCCCCGGAACGGGCAACGGCATTCCGCCGCTTACCCTGTGCCGGCCTGCGGCGCGGCACGGGCGTCCGGGGTGGCGCCCCTACGTATCGCTGCCGAACACCCGCCGCCGAACGCCCGGTTGGCAGTGGGGCGTTACGGAGACGAGGCGGGTGTGATGAGCGGTGACGTTTGACGGTCATTCGGGCGATTTGAAAATCGCCCCTACGTGGGTTTGCAGCAAAAAACGTCCCCGGGAAAGGCTTTTCCTTTTTCCCGGGGACGAACTGTTGCGGCTTGTGTTCACACGTCGACGTCCGGCGCGTTAGCGAACAGCTTATTCGTGGATCACTTTCATGGCGGCGCCGCTGCCCCGCAGGATGTATGTGCCTGAGGGCAGCCCGTTCAATACTTCGTCGATAGAGTTTGCATTCCGGGCTTCTTTGAGCTGGCGCCCCGACAGGTCGAACACCTGCACGCGACCTGAAAGGATGCGGTCGGCCGGACTGCCGCCGTCCTCCACGGCGTGGGCGATGTCTGTGATGAAGAAGAACTCTTTCCACTGGTCGGCCGATTGGTAGGCGTCGATCGACGCGTCGGGCACGTAGAGCTTGCACGTCCACTTGTTGATGTCGTCCAGCGCCTGCGGGCCGCACACGGGCGGTATGGCCGTGCGGCTGACGAGGCGCGTCATCGCCGTGCAGTCGGAGAACGCCTCCTTGCCAATCGAGTCCAGGCTGCTGCCGAACGTGAAGTCCGTGAGCGCCGCGCAGCCGCTGAACGCATAGCTGCCGATGGTCTCAATGCCGTCGCCGAGGGTCACGTTCTTCAAGTTCGTGCAGCCGTAGAACTCGTTTTCAGAGATTTCCGTCTCCTTGTCGGTGATGGTGACGGATTCGAGGCTCGTGTTGCGGTAGAACGGCGAGTAGCCGTCGCTGGCGTCTGTGGAGTAGGAGATGTTGCCGCCGATATAGACGGCGTTGAGCGGGCAGTCGGCAAACATCGGCTCATCATCCTCCGATGAGTAATAAGCCTTATTGTAACCCAGTGTTAGTACGCTGTCGCGGTCGGCGATGGTCACGTTTGCCAACGAGGTGCATCCCTCGAACACATTGTTGCCGATGCGCTCCACCGCAGCCGGGATGGTGATTTCCGGGAGCGCGGAACAATCCCGGAAGCATGAACCAGGAATCTCGGTAATGCTGTCACCCAAGATGGCCTGCGTCAGTGCCGTGCAGCCCTCGAAGCAGCTTGCGCCGAGGCTGTCCACCGTGTTCGGGATGATTATGCCCGCAAGGCTGTCGCAATCGTAAAAAGCGTAGTCGCCGATGTCGCCCACGTAGCCGTCGAAGTGCAGCGCTTTCATGTGGTCGTTGTCGTAGCACACGTAGGGGCGGATGTCCTCAACGGTCATCTCGACGCCTTGGTAGTTCACCGTCCTGCCGATGTGCACGACGCTCGAGGTGATGTCGTAGGCGCAGTCGATGGCCTCGCAGGTCCGTTCGGACGGGCTGACCGGCACATACTTTATGCCGCCTACTTCGAAGAGCGAGCTGAGGTAAGGATAGACTTTCACGTTCCGCAGGCGGTTGTACGAGGTATTAGCCACATAGTTCACCGAGCCTTCGGCGTTGTCGTATCCTTCCGGCGGCGTGTTGCACAGCCAGATGACCTTTTCGGGAGTTGAAAAAGCGTCGCTGCCTATGGACAACACGCCCGCTCCTATCGTGACGCTATGAAGTCTGTCGCACCCGTAAAACGCGCGCTTTCCGATGCTGGTGACGGAGCTGGGGATTTCGACGGCAGTGAGGCCGGAGCACCCGGAAAATGCCGAACTTCCGATGCTGGTGACGGAGTTGGGGATTTCGACGGCTGTGAGGCCGGAGCACCCGGAAAATGCCGAACTTCCGATGCTGGTGACGGAACTGGGGATTTCGATGGCGGTAAGGCTGTTGCAATCCTCAAATGCCGAGTTTCCGATGCTGGTGATGGAGCTGGGAATTTCGACGGCTGTGAGGCCGGAGCACCCGGAAAATGCCGAACTTCCGATGCTGGTGACGGAACTGGGGATTTCGACGGCAGTGAGGCCGGAGCACCCGGAAAACGCCCACTCCCCGATGCTGGTGACGGAGTTGGGGATTTCGACGGCAGTGAGGCCGGAGCACCCGGAAAACGCGTAATACCCGATGCTGGTGACGGAGCTGGGGATTTCGA
>UMGZ01020083.1_pt1 | contig 120268 bp, 103 predicted proteins | sample 1965421 | NCBI WGS metagenome assembly UMGZ01 (sample SAMEA4836087, study PRJEB28245) | human gut metagenome | biome: gut microbiome; material: fecal sample | place: Denmark | collected 2008
GACCTCTTCATTCCTGTCGTGTAATTAGAGGCATTTGTGTTGAATGAGTCGAAGCCTGATTCTTCGACATTCTGATACCATCTCGCCAAATAGGTCTGGCTCCTGCTTTAATGGATCGTTTGTTGAAAGATCATCCTTAATGAATGGCTCAAGGCATATGCTCTTTTGATGTCGGGGTACTCCTTGAATAATATTTTCGGCTCTGATTTTCTGTGATTCACTCCACTTTTCAGAGACTTAAAAAGCAGATGGCGTCTTCTTGCCAATAATTCCTTGCGTGTATCACCATTCTCAAAAGTATAAGGTATGTATTTCCTTTTCATCCCTTTTACTTCCTGTTTGGCATCAGTTTCTTCCTGTATGGCTTCCCGGCGATGTCCGATTTTTATTTCCTGCACGGTGTCTTTATGTAGATAAAGTAAAATAGTGTCTTACGGAGAAGGGGAAGAGTTCCAATTTACATTTCTGTTGCGTTTCCTTTATCTTTCGTTCCGTCCGGACACTTTTTCCTCCTATTCCGGTTTGCCTTTCGGTGAATCTTTTCTTTTCCGCTTTTTTCTCATCTTGCTATTTTTCCATAATCTAGGTCATTATTCCGTTGTTTAGCGGGATGGGGTACGTATTATGGTGGGGTGGGGAGTGGAGAATATAGTTCAGGAATATACTTGCAGTCTGGTCGACGGATGGCTGAAAGCTTGCTGAAAGATGAACTTTCTCCATCTTTCAGGGTAATATTTTGTATATGAGGACGTTCTCAGGATAGATGAAAGAGGAAACATGATTCGGGGAATTTACTGAGTGGAGGGAGGTGATAAGTATTTACTATCTCTGTTGAAAAGGGATGGTATCTATAATGCTCTGAGTGAATACTGTATTATTTTAGATAGTTGAGAGCATTGTAAGCATTGGTCTTTTTTTAGTATAATCTGATTTTGTTTTTGAATTTGTAACCTGATGTTACATTCCTTCCTTTTTTCTAAAGCTACCGATATATCCTGTTCTTGTCTTATATTCAAATATTTATTCCATTATCCGATTCTATGTAAGTGAAGAATGTATATTCATTGTAACCTTAATATCTGGAACTTGTTTTTGAAGGAAAAAAGTGATGGATGTTACATACGCTAAAATATTCGCAATACTTATTTTATGAGGTTTCTGTTTTTTGTTTGTTTCTTTGCAATGAATTTTTTGAGGGAAAGATAGCAATATGATTGAAAACAAATAAGATTTTATGGTTATGCGGAAAAGAAGAATGTTAATGGTATTATTGGCGGTGAGCGGGCTGATAGGTTCAACCTGGGCTATCGACAACAAAGGGATTACTTTTGAGCAGCCCGCTGCTGATTGTTTTACGTTGATTGAGGACGGCAAGGCTACTCCATTATTGTTGGATGAAAAAGATGACGTCGGGATTATCATTGCTGTGAAAAACTTACAAGATGATTTTCGTAAAGTGACGGGAAGGCAAGCCGAACTTCTACACTCCGTGAGGGGACCGCGCTTGATTGTGGCCGGTTCTTTGGAGAGCCGATTTGTCAAGGAACTCGTAAAGGCAAAGAAAATAGATATAACCTCATTGAAAGGCAAACGTGAGAAATACCTGATGAAAGCTGTTTCTCGTCCTTTTGATGGAGTAGACGAGGCATGGGTCGTTGTCGGTAGTGATAAGCGGGGAACGATTTATGGCATATATGAACTTTCAGAACAGATAGGGGTGTCTCCTTGGTATGATTGGGCGGATGTGCCCGTGGTGCAACGTAAGGACTTGTATATTCAGCGTGGCGAATATACGGCCGGTGAACCGGCCGTAAAATATCGGGGTATATTTCTGAACGATGAAGCTCCTTGTCTTACGGGATGGGTAAAGCATACCTATGGAACCAATTATGGAGACCACCGTTTTTATGCCCGCGTTTTCGAGTTGATTCTCCGCTTGCGAGGAAACTTTATGTGGCCGGCCATGTGGGCGTGGAGCTTTTATGCGGATGATCCCGAAAACAGCAAGACGGCTCATGATATGGGAATTATAATGGGAACTTCCCATCATGAACCGATGGCGCGTAACCATCAGGAGTGGGCACGCAAACGGAAACAGTACGGAGTATGGGATTATGCGACCAATCAAAAAGTGCTCGATCGTTTTTTTCGTGAAGGAATAGAACGAGTGAAAGATACCGAAGACTTGATTACCATTGGCATGCGTGGCGACGGTGATGCACCGATGGGCGGAAAAGAAGGTGCAGACCATGAGTATGTCAACCGTGACGAATACAATATGAATTTGCTCAAGAAAGTAATCAAGAACCAGCGTAGAATCATAAAGGACGTGACTGGCAGGCCTGCCGATGAGCGGCCTCAGGTGTGGGCCATATATAAAGAGGTACAACGCTTTTATGATATGGGGCTGCGCGTACCGGATGATGTAATCATGTTGCTTTGCGATGATAATTGGGGAAATGTACGTCGTCTGCCCAATGCGGAAGAACGCAAACGTCCCGGAGGATGGGGCATGTATTATCATGTGGATTATGTCGGTGCGCCGAGAAATTCAAAATGGTTGAATGTGACTCCCATACAGAACATGTGGGAGCAGTTGCAGTTGACGTATGATTACGGTGTGGATAAATTATGGATTCTTAATGTGGGTGATTTGAAACCCATGGAGTATCCCGTTACTTTGTTTTTGGATATGGCTTGGAATCCGAAACGGTATACGGCAGATAACCTGCTGGAGCATCCGCGTGGTTTTTGTGCCCGACAGTTTGGAGAAGAACAGGCAGATGAAGCTGCGCGTATTCTCAACCTTTATAGCAAATACAATGGGCGTGTGACCCCGGAAATGTTGGACCGCCATACTTATAATATAGAAACCGGCGAGTGGAAACAGGTGGCTGATGAATACCGTAAGTTGGAGGCCGATGCGCTTCGCCAATATCTGTCTTTGCCGCAGGAGTATCATGATGCTTACAAGCAGTTGATTCTTTTCCCGGTGCAAGCCATGGCCAATCTTTATGAGATGTATTATGCACAAGCCATGAACCATAAGTTATATAAGGAGAACAATCCGCAAGCCAACTTTTGGGCGGATAAGGTGGTGCAGACATTTAAGTTTGACTCTTTGTTATGTGATGACTACAATAATGTGATGTCCGGGGGAAAATGGAAAAACATGATGGCACAGAAACATATCGGATATACCTCATGGAATGATAACTTCCGTGCCAATATCATGCCGGAAGTATTCCGGATAGAGAATCCCGAACGACAAAAAGGAGGCTATGTCTTTACGGGCAAGTATGGCGTGGTGTCTATGGAGGCCGAGCATTATTTCGAGGCAAATCCTTCGGCATCAGCCGATTGGCAGGTCATTCCTTATTTGGGACGTACGTTGAGCGGTGTGGCATTGATGCCTTACACCGAGGGCGTGGAAGGAGCGTCGCTGACTTACAAGATGGCCCTTCCGGAAAATGTGTCGGAAGTCAACGTACATGTAGTAGTCAAGTCCACGTTGGCTTTTCATGATGCGAAAGGACACGAGTATTCCGTCGGTTTCTATGGGGGGAAAGAGACGGTGGTCAATTTCAATGCCGATTTGAACGAAGAGTCGGAGAACGTATACAGCGTGTTTTATCCGACGGTGGCCCGCCGCGTGGTAGAGAAGACCGTGAAGCTTACCGTGCCTCCATCTACGGACGGGATGCAGTTGCTTACCCTGAAACCTTTAGATCCGGGAATCGTGTTTGAAAAGATCGTAGTGGATTGCGGCGGATATCAGAAGAGTTACCTCTTTATGGATGAATCGCCGTGCAAGAGGGTTTTACACCGGTAAAGGCATGGCATATACGGAAGGATTACCGTTTGGGGGTATCCTTCCGTATATGTTATTATCGAGTCTGTTTGAAGTTTCTTTATTTTAAGGACGTTCGTTTCAGGTATTCTTTTGGGGCAAAAATGTATTTTTTGCAAAATAAACCGGAACAAGTCCGGTAATATTGATGGGTTATGGGTGAAGACTATTGGTTTTAGCTCTTCGCAAATGATAATATCACAGTTTAATGTCGATTTTTCTTTTAATTTATTTGTCTGGGTCGATAAATCCTTTTATCTTTGCAGTCGAATAATAAAAAAGGAAGAAGCAATGAGCACGACGATTACATTATTGGCCATGTTGGATATTCGACTGCGTTTTGTAGTGGGAAGTGTGGTCTGTGCGTAGTTGTAGTGTGCAAAATATACAAGGCCTTTCCCACTTCCCGGTGAGAAAGGCTTCTTTTTTAGTAGATTATAAAACGAAAAGATATGAGCGACAGATTATTTATTTTTGATACGACCTTACGCGACGGGGAACAAGTTCCCGGCTGCCAGTTGAACACGGTGGAGAAAATTCAGGTGGCACGCCAGTTGGAGGCACTTGGAGTGGACGTGATAGAGGCCGGTTTCCCGGTATCCAGTCCCGGTGATTTCAATTCGGTGATAGAAATTTCAAAGGCAGTGACATGGCCTACGATTTGCGCGTTGACCCGTGCGGTGCAGAAAGATATCGATGTGGCAGCCGAGGCTCTGCAGGCTGCCAAACACAAGCGGATACATACCGGCATAGGGACTTCGGATTCCCATATTAAATATAAGTTCAATTCCAACCGTGAGGAAATCATCGAGCGTGCCGTGGCTGCCGTGAAGTATGCCAAACGTTATGTGGAGGACGTGGAGTTCTATGCCGAGGATGCGGGGCGTACGGACAATGAATATCTGGCTCGTGTGGTGGATGCCGTGGTAAAGGCCGGTGCGACGGTGGTGAACATTCCCGACACGACGGGATATTGCCTGCCTCAGGAGTTCGGGGCCAAAATCAAATATCTGATGGAACATGTGGACGGTCTTTCGGCCGGCAAGGCTATCTTGTCCACACATTGCCATAATGACCTGGGCATGGCTACTGCCAATACGATTGCGGGAATCATGAACGGTGCCCGCCAGGCGGAAGTCACCATTAACGGTATCGGTGAGCGTGCGGGGAATACCTCTCTCGAAGAAGTGGCCATGATTCTTAAATGCCATAAAGGAATCGGCATCGATACCAATATCAATACGCAAAAGATATATCCTACGAGCCGTTTGGTGTCCAGCTTGATGAACATGCCGGTACAGCCCAACAAGGCCATCGTGGGACGTAATGCCTTCGCCCATTCCAGCGGAATCCATCAGGACGGCGTGCTGAAGAATGTGCAGACCTACGAAATCATGGATCCCAAGGATGTGGGTATTGATGACAATGCCATCGTTTTGACCGCACGTAGCGGACGGGCGGCTTTGAAACACCGTTTGAGCGTGTTGGGCGTGGAAATGGAGGGCGAACGTCTCGACGTGACTTATCAGGAATTCCTGAAGTTGGCCGACAAGAAGAAAGAAGTGAACGACGACGATATCCTGATGTTGGCCGGTGCTGACCGTGCTGCCGCCCATGCCGTGAAACTCGACTATTTGCAAGTCACTACGGGAATGGGTGTCAAGTCTGTGGCTTGTATCGGATTGGACATCGCCGGTGAGAAGTTCGAAGCCTCGGCCAGCGGAAATGGTCCTGTGGATGCCGCCATATCGGCATTGAAGAACATCATCAAACGTCAGATGGTGCTGAAAGAATTCACCATACAGGCCATCAGCAAGGGGTCGGACGATGTGGGCAAGGTGCACATGCAAGTGGAATACGACGGACATGTGTATTACGGTTTTGGAGCCAATACCGATATCGTGACGGCTTCCGTGGAAGCTTATATTGATTGTATCAACAAATTTAAAAAATAAATATCCAAGACGACAATGGCAAATACTCTGTTTGACAAAATTTGGGATAAACACGTCGTACAGTACGTGGAAGACGGGCCGCAACAACTGTACATCGACAGGCTTTACTGTCATGAGGTGACCAGTCCGCAGGCTTTCGCCGGCATGCGTGCCCGAGGCTTGAAATGTTTCCGTCCCGACCACATTTATTGTATGCCGGACCATAATACTCCGACGCACGACCAAGATAAGCCGATAGAGGATCCTGTCAGCAAGACACAGGTGGACACGTTGGCCAAGAATGCGGCCGATTTCGGTTTGACCCACTTCGGCATGATGAACCCGAAGAACGGTATCATCCATGTGGTGGGGCCGGAGCGCGGCCTCTCGTTGCCCGGCATGACGATTGTGTGCGGCGATTCCCACACGTCTACACATGGAGCCATGGGAGCCGTGGCTTTCGGCATCGGAACGTCTGAAGTGGAGATGGTGATGGCATCCCAGTGCATCTTGCAGCAAAAGCCCAAATCCATGCGCATTAATGTGGAAGGCGAATTGGGGAAGGGAGTGACAGCCAAAGACGTGGCGCTTTATCTGATGTCGCAGTTGACGACTTCGGGGGCTACCGGTTATTTTGTGGAATATGCCGGTTCCGTAGTGCGTAATTTATCCATGGAAGGACGTTTGACGCTGTGTAACCTTTCTATTGAAATGGGTGCCCGTGGCGGCTTCATTGCTCCGGACGAGGTGACTTTCGAGTACATCAAAGGGCGCGAATATACTCCGAAGGGCGAAGATTGGGACAAAGCCGTGGCCTACTGGAAGACCTTGAAGAGTGGGGAAGATGCCGTGTTCGACAAAGAACTGACCTTCAATGCGGCGGACATTGAACCTCGTATCACATACGGGACGAATCCGGGTATGGGCATCGGCATTACGGAAAGTGTACCGGCGATAGATACGGTGCCTGAAGCCGGGCGGGTGTCATACCTGAAGTCCTTGGATTATATGGGTTTCCAACCGGGCGAGAAGCTGTTGGATAAACAGGTGGATTATGTATTCCTCGGGGCATGTACCAACGGGCGCATCGAGGATTTCCGCGCTTTTGCTTCCATTGTGAAAGGACGTAAGAAGGCAGACCATGTGGTGGCGTGGTTGGTGCCCGGTTCATGGATGGTGGCCGACCAGATTAAGGCCGAAGGTTTGGACAAGGTGTTTGAGGAGGCAGGCTTTGCGCTCCGTCAGCCCGGCTGTTCGGCCTGTTTGGCTATGAACGATGACAAGATTCCGGCAGGGAAATTGTCCGTGTCCACTTCCAACCGTAATTTTGAAGGACGTCAAGGTCCCGGTGCGCGTACGGTGTTGGCCAGTCCGTTGGTGGCCGCAGCCGCAGCCGTGACAGGAGTGATAACCGATCCGCGAACATTAATGTAATAGAGCTATGAAACAGAAATTCAATATCATAACAAGTACATGTGTGCCTCTTCCTTTGGAGAATGTGGATACCGACCAGATTATTCCGGCACGCTTCTTGAAAGCCACGACAAGAGAAGAGAGCTTTTTCGGCGAGAACCTGTTCCGCGACTGGCGTTACAATGCCGATGGGACGGTGAACAAGGATTTTGTATTGAATAATCCTACTTACGGGGGAGAGATTCTTGTGGCCGGGAAGAACTTCGGTAGCGGTTCCAGTCGCGAACATGCGGCTTGGGCAATAGCCGGTTACGGTTTCCGGGTCGTTATCAGCAGTTTCTTTGCCGACATCCACAAGAACAACGAATTGAACAACTTTGTGTTGCCTGTGGTGGTTAGCGAGGATTTTCTGGCTGAATTGTTTGCTTCCATCGAAGCCGACCCGAAGATGCAGGTAGAGGTGGATTTGCCGAACCAGACGGTGACCAATAAAGCCACGGGGCGCAGTGAGAAGTTCGAAATCAACGGATACAAGAAATATTGTTTGATGAATGCGCTCGACGATATCGACTTCCTGTTGGAAAACAAAGGAAAGATAGAGGATTGGGAGCGTCGTAACGCCTGATAAGGATGAAAGCGAATCCTGTGAAGATAGAAATCATGGACACGACCTTGCGCGACGGGGAACAAACCAGTGGCGTAAGTTTTGTGCCACATGAAAAGTTGATGATAGCCCGTGCGCTGTTGCAGGACCTGAACGTGGATCGCATAGAGGTGGCTTCGGCCCGGGTATCCGAGGGGGAGGTGGATGCAGTGCGTAGCATTTGCCAGTGGGCGCGCCAGACGGGGCGGCTCCACCGGGTGGAAGTTTTGGGGTTTGTAGACGGACACGCTTCTTTGGACTGGATTCATGCTTGTGGGTGTAAAAACATCAATTTGTTGTGTAAGGGTTCGGAAAACCATTGTACGAACCAGTTGAAGAAAACGTTGGAGCAGCACGTGGCCGACATCCGTCGTTCTTTGGATTATGCCGAAGAACTGGGCATTGCCGTAAACGTCTATCTGGAAGACTGGAGCAATGGCATGAAGCATTCGCCGGACTATGTCTTTGCATTGATGGATGCTTTGAAAGATACGAAAATCCGGCGTTTCATGTTGCCGGATACGTTGGGCATCCTGAATCCATTGGATTTGTTGGGTTACATCCGCAAGATGGTGAAACGCTATCCGGGCGTGCATTTCGACTTCCATGCCCATAACGATTACGACTTGGCCATTTCCAACGTGCTGGCTGCCGTGTTGGGCGGTTGCCGGGGTATCCATACCTCGGTCAACGGCTTGGGCGAACGGGCAGGGAATGCCCCGTTGGCCAGTGTGCAGGCAATATTGAAAGACCAGTTCAATGCACAGACAGATATCGACGAAAGCCGGTTGAACGAAGTGAGCCGGATGGTGGAAAGCTATTCCGGCATCCCTATTCCGCCCAACCGTCCGATTACGGGCGAGAGCGTGTTTACGCAGGTGGCCGGTGTGCATGCCGACGGGGACAACAAGGCCAACCTTTATTGCAATGACCTTTTGCCCGAGCGTTTCGGCCGTAAGCGGGAGTATGCTTTGGGCAAGAACAGCGGGAAGGCCAATATCCTCAAGAACTTGGAAGAATTGGGTTTGGAATTGTCACCCGAACAGACCCGTAAAGTGACGGAACGTATCATCGAGTTGGGCGACAAGAAAGAGTTGGTGACGCAGGAGGACTTGCCGTATATCGTGTCCGACGTGCTGAAGCATGATACCGTGGAGGAGCATGTCCGGCTGTTGAGTTATATGGTCACCACGGCGTACGGCCTGAAACCGATGGCGCAGGTAAAGTTGGAAATCAATGGGGAGGCGTACGAAGAGAATGCTTCCGGTGACGGCCAGTTCGACGCATTCATGCGGGCTGCCCGCCATATTTATAAGAACCGCCTTTCGCGGAAGTTCCCGTGGCTGGCCAATTACAGTGTGAGTATTCCGCCGGGTGGTCGGACGGATGCTTTGGTACAGGCCGTCATTACGTGGAACTGGAACGGGAAGGTATATCGTACGCGCGGCTTGGATGCCGACCAGACGGAAGCCGCCATCAAGGCCACGGTGAAGTTGCTGAACCTCATCGAGGAAGATTATAAGGACTTGGAGAGTCATGTTTGATGATTGAAATAACGAATATAAACTGAATATTATGGATTTAAAGATTGCCGTATTGCCGGGCGACGGCATAGGCCCCGAGATTTCGGAACAAGGAGTCGCAGTGATGAATGCCGTATGCGAGAAGTTCGGCCATCACGCAAGTTATCAATATGCACTTTGCGGTGCGGAAGCTATCGATAAAGTGGGCGACCCGTTCCCCGAAGAAACGTTTAAAGTCTGCATGGATGCCGATGCCGTGTTGTTTTCTGCCGTGGGAGACCCTAAGTTCGACAATGACCCTACGGCCAAGGTACGTCCCGAACAAGGACTTCTGGCCATGCGCAAGAAGTTAGGTTTGTTTGCCAATATCCGTCCGGTGGAGACTTTTGATTGTTTGATTCACAAGTCGCCATTGAAGGACGAGTTAGTGCGCGGTGCAGACTTCATTTGTATCCGCGAACTGACCGGCGGTATGTATTTCGGAGAGAAGTACCAAGATGATGACAAGGCATACGATACGAACGCTTATACACGTCCGGAAATCGAACGTATCCTCCGCGTGGCTTACGAATATGCGATGCGTCGCCGCAAGCACCTGACGGTGGTAGACAAAGCCAATGTATTGGCATCGAGCCGATTGTGGCGTCAGGTAGCCAAGGAGATGGCTCCGCAGTATCCTGAAGTGGAGACCGATTATATGTTTGTGGACAATGCCGCCATGCGTATGATTCAAGACCCGCGTTTCTTTGATGTGATGGTGACGGAGAATACTTTCGGCGACATCCTGACCGACGAAGGCTCTTGTATCACCGGTTCCATGGGCTTGTTGCCGTCGGCTTCTACGGGTGAGCATACGCCTGTTTTTGAACCTATTCATGGTTCCTGGCCGCAAGCCAAGGGGCAGAACATAGCCAATCCTTTGGCCCAGATTCTTTCCGTGGCCATGCTGTTCGAGTACTTTGACTTGAAGGAGGAAGGCGCATTGATACGCAAGGCTGTGAATGCTTCTTTGGATGCCAATGTACGTACGCCGGAAATCCAAGTGGAAGGCGGGGAGCGTTACGGAACGACGGAAGTCGGGCAGTGGATTGTGGATTATATCAAGAAAGCCTGATACCGGAGGCTTCGGCCTCAATAGGCCGGATTCTCTGAATATTACGAACAAAGAAGGACTGTCGATATGCCGGAAAATGGCATGTCGGCAGTCCTTTTTCTTATGAGAAGTGACTGTTTTTGGTCTATTTCTCGGCAAATATGAGGCGGAATCTTTTTTAATACCTATATTTGCGTAAGGAATACACCTTGATTGCACGTAACGATTCTTTATGGACCAAAAAAGGAGGGCAAGATGAAAAAGTGGATACTTATGGCAAGTTTATGTCTGGTGGCGGTAGCTACACAGGCGCAGTCATATAAGGAATATGTACGGAAAGCCTTGGACGCAATGTCCACGGACAGTACGGAAGTGGCGGAGAGGCTTTTTCGCGAGGCGATGCGTGTGGAGCCAGCCCAACGTTCCAATGCAATGATATACTACCAGATAGGCCGTATGCAGGAACATCGCGGCAAGTTGGAAAAAGCCTTGGAGAGTTATACCATGGGGCTGAACGTGGCTCCCCACGTCCTGCCGTTGCGTATGGCCCGGGCCAAGCTCTACATGCAGTTAGGCAACAAGGAGAAGGCTTTGGTGGATTATAGAGATGTGTTGGACTGGAAGGCTGACGAGCAGGAAGCACTTTTCATGCGTGCGTATATCTATACCGAGCAACGGCTCTACAAGAAAGCGCGTACGGATTACGAGGCTTTGCTCAAACTGAATCCGGCACACGAAGAGGCTCGTATCGGCCTGGTGCTGTTGAATGAGAAAGACAACCGTCCGCGGGAGGCCATGGAGCAGATCAATGCCATGGTGGCCGCCGCGCCGGACCATGCCATCCTGTATGCTGTCCGTGCCGGTTTGGAACAGACGCGCAAGCAATACGAAGCGGCCGAGGCGGATTTCACGAAAGCGATTTCTTTGGAACCGAAGAATATCGATTATTTGCTCAACCGTGCCGCGCTCTATATCGAGACGAAGCGGAAGAAAGAAGCCCGTGCCGATTTGGACAAAGCCATGGAGTTAGGAGCTAATCCCGAAGATGTGGCTTCCATGCGGCACGAACTGAGATGAGTTTTGCTTTATTTCGTTTCATCGCAAAGGTACTAATTTTTTGTTTTTATAGAAAAACATCGAAATGTTTGCAGTACGGCAGAAAAAACATTATCTTTGCAATAACAATTTCCGCCACGCCTCTTTACAATGCGTACCAGGGCGGAACTTATTTTTTATACACCTATGGAAACATATACTAAGCAGCCCATAAGTATTGTCGACCAAATGGAAATGTTGAAAAACAGGGGACTTCTGTTTGATGATGAGCAAGCGGCAGTTGAATGCTTGAAAATCATTAGTTATTTTCGTTTGGTTAATTATTGGAAACCTATGGAAAGCGATAAAGTGAACCATGTATTTAAGCCTAAAAGTAAGTTTGAGAACGTAGTAACCTTGTATAATTTTGACAAAGAATTGCGTACCCTCATTTTTTCAGTGATACAAAGCATCGAGATAGCTCTCCGCACTAAAGTTATCCAAATAGTATCATCAAACTGTGGTGCATTTTGGTTTGCTGATAAATCATTGTTCTCCAACACAACAATCTTTTCTAAATGCCTCTCCAATATAGAGGAAGAACTGAAACGCTCAAAAGAAGATTTTTTGATTGAACATTTTGCCAAGTACGATAACCCACCCTATCCACCTGCGTGGAAAACTTTGGAAGTGTCATCATTCGGAACGCTCTCAAAGCTATATTGCAATTTGGCAGATAACAACCTTAAGAAGCAGATTGCAAGAGAATTTGGTTTACCCCAGCATTTATATCTTGAAAGTTGGATAAAAAGCTTGTCTGTGTTGCGTAATTGCATAGCACACCATGCCCGTATATGGAACAGGAAATATCCATGGAAGCCACAACTACCTAAGAAACTACAAAATCCTTGGATTCAAGACAAGGCTATATCACAGGAAAAGCTATATGCTCAATTATGTTGTATGGCTTATCTGTTGGATGCAATTTGCCCCGACAATGGCTTCAAAAAGAATTTGAAAGTACTCTTGTCAGAATACTCTATTGTTGATGCTGCTGCGATGGGATTTCCAAAGTTATGGTATAACGAACCGCTTTGGAAATAGAATGGATTTCATAAATTAACTGTTTTTTTCTGTTTCTATAATAGCCGCAGTAACCATGACGGGACATGCCCGTCAAGTTCTCATGTGGTAAAGAATAAGCACCGTGTCGCCCTCTTTTAAGGCTTCCTCTATGGCTTGTCCGGCTTTCCGGAAGCCGCATTCCACCAATTCCGCATAAGAGTTGTAATCGGAAATGGAGCTTACGAACATCCCGTCGTGGCTGGCAATGGCTCCCAAGAAAGCGTTGTGGCAGTCGTCCGGGTTGTTGCGGCAGAACACGTTTTTCCGGCAGTCGTACAAGTAAGGTTCGGAATATTCCGGGCCAGTGATGAGGAAAGCGATGTACCCTTGGACGAACACCGGTGTGGCTACCAGATAATTGGCCGTGCTGAGGATGAAGCGGTCGTGGTCGGCACGTTCTTCCCCCGTCAACTTGTTTTCAAACTCTATCGCTATATGGGTGTATTTCTCGGGATTGTCGATGTCGAAAACGGTCACGCCATCGAACCACAGTGAAGAGAAATAAATGTGGTTTTCGTCTGTGGTGAAAAATGTCGGCTGTCCCAACGGGGCACTGTACATTTCGTCGTATTCCAACAGGCCTTTCCGGATGTGGAAATTCTTGTCGGCGATAAAGATGTGGTAAGGCTGCTGCTCCTCTTTCAACCGGCCTCCCTTCATCGGGACGAACGCCAATAGGAATTCTCCGTTGGCCGTCGCCTCGACGTCCCATGCCGTGACGGTCAAGGGCTTCCGGTCTTTGTAAGCCCCGGTGCGGCTTTCGTAGAGGAGGACCGCGCGGCGGGTATTGTCTATCACGTAAATGTAGTCTTCATCCACCGTGAAACACCCGAAGTCCTGATATTCCCCTTCGCCATGCCCGAAGCGGTCGATGACGAAAGCCACTGTTCCGTCCGTCTTGAAAACCACGATTTTACGGTTCCGTATGTCAGCGATATAAATCAGACCGTTTCTGAAATACATTTTGTCTATGGAGCTTAATACCGATTTTGCGGTGGATTGCAAGGGGAGGTAGCTTACCGAGTCCACTTCTTCGGCTATGAAGTGGCACTTGTTTTCTGAGAAGTGCAAGGTCTGTGCGAAGTCTAATTCCGGTTCTTTTTTACTTGGGGTGCAGGCCGTAAGAAAGGCCATGAGCAGGCAAAAGATAATGCTGTTTTGTTTTTTCATGGGTTGAATGTATTTTTTTGAATATTGCAAATTTAATGGATTTTTCCGATACAAGAAGCAAACGGTTCTTAAATCCAAGCAAAGATCCCATTTTTGTCAGAATGTCAAAGTACCCCTTGCGAGAATGCGTTATTTCGGTCCGAGGGTGGACGCTGATGGAAATATGCGAGTCTTGCGAAGGCTGCCCTGTGACGTTTTGACCGCTTGTTCCACGTATGTGGCTGCCTTTCTGAACGGACGGAAAGCCGGTTCGGCGCAGATGTCCGGAACGTGCGTAAGCATAAGGGGCTGTTTGCCTGACATACGGCCTTCCGGATTTTGACAACGTTGGTCCTTCAAATAGAGGAAAAACCGCCTGTTTCAGCATATTTTTATTTCGTTTTCAGATGGCTGTTTCGCCATTGTGCGGAGAACTTTGCCACGACAACCGGAGAAAAAAAATGTTTTTTCAGCCGAACGAAAAATCATTCTCTTGAGATTGGAACGCCTTTGGCGTGAAAAACCATTAAAACTAAGCTTCAAATGTGTTTTTATGTAAATAAATGGAGGCGAAAAATACATGGAGTGCGCGTGGATTTCTAATTTTGTTACCCTTGAAACGGAAGCATTGCTTACATTTTGTCAGGAGAAGCACGGTGTTGGAATCGAACGAGCAAGGGCCGGGGCGGGTTTGAAAGCCGGTTTTCTTAGACAGAAGAACATAAGGGCAAAAGATGTCTGTGCCGACAAAAACATTCTGTTCTTTTGTCCGGATTTTTGCGGGATACGGGTGGAAAGAGCGCACTGGGTACAGAAAGAAGCCCCGTCCTATAGGCGGGAAAGGCCGGAAGGACGGGGCTGTGCCCGAGCCTTAAGGGGGCTGGCTCAGGCATTTGCTTATGAAACAGATTTTATTTTTTACGTACGATGGTCTGTGCGCGGTCGGGACCTACGGACAGGATCGTAATCGGAGTCTCCAATTCCGTTTCGAGGAAACGGATGTAGTCTTTGAAAGCTTGCGGGAACTGGCTCTCGTCCGTCATGTGCGACAAGTCTTCCTTCCAACCCGGAAGTTCCTTGTAGACGGCTTCGCAGCCTTCCGTCTCGAAAGGCATGTCTTCCATCACCACGCCGTCTTTCTTGTAGGCCACGCACGCCTTGATGGTGTCGAACCCGTCGAGCACGTCGCTTTTCATCATGATGAGCTGCGTCACGCCGTTGATCATGATGGCATACTTCAATGCCACCAAATCCACCCAACCGCAACGGCGGTTGCGTCCCGTCACGGCACCGTATTCGTGTCCTACTTCGCGGAGCGTGTCGCCTGTCTCGTCGAACAACTCTACGGGGAACGGACCCGAGCCTACGCGTGTGCTGTATGCCTTGAAGATACCGAACACTTCACGGATGTCCGTCGGGCCTACGCCCAGTCCCGTGCATACGCCTCCGCTAGTGGTATTGGAAGAGCTGACGAAAGGATAGGTTCCGTGGTCGATGTCGAGCATGGTGCCTTGAGCGCCTTCGGCCAACACGTTCTTGCCTTCCTTCAGGTAACGGTTGATTTCGATTTCCGTGTCTGTCAGGTGGAAACCGCGCAAGTATTCCACGCCCTCCAACCAGAGCTTTTCTTCGTCCGTGATGTCGTAGTCCGTATAGTGTAAGTCTTTCAGTATCTGTTTGTGGCGTGCTTTCAGAGCTGCATATTTTTCTTCAAAGCGGTCGAGGATGTCACCCACGCGCAAGCCGATACGTGCGGCTTTGTCGCTGTATGTGGGGCCGATGCCCTTGCCGGTGGTGCCCACTTTGGCCTTACCTTTGGCGGCTTCGTAGGCACGGTCCAGGACACGGTGGGTAGGCAGGATCAGGTGGGCGCGCTTGCTGATGTGCAGACGTCCTTTCAGGTCGTATCCTGCGGCCTCCAGTTCCTTGGCTTCGGCCATGAACAAGTCCGGAGCGATGACGCAACCGTTGCCGATGATGTTCACTTTGTCTTTTGCGAAGATGCCCGAAGGGATGGAGCGGAGCACGAACTTCTTGCCTTCGAAAATGATGGTGTGTCCGGCATTCGGGCCGCCTGCGAAACGGGCCACCACGTCATATTCCGGGGTAAACACGTCTACCACTTTTCCTTTGCCTTCGTCTCCGAAAACGATGCCTAACAGGGCATCTACTTTTCCTTTTTTCATATTCTTATAAAAGCTTTTGTTTTACCAAACCGCACAAAGTTAATCTTTTTTTCTTTAAAATCAGAATGATGTGCGTCCTATTTTTGTGGGAAGTTCAGAATCCGGCTTCCCGGAGAATCTTTTCCCCTGCCTCGTGTGCTGCGTCGTCCAATGCCTGGTATTTCTGTAAGGCCGAGACGGCGGCGCGGCGTACGGGGAGGGGCGCGTGCAGGGCCGTGCGGGCTTGGTCGAGAAACTCGTCGGCCGAGCGTTCGTTGGGGCGGAGGCCCTGCATGAACAGGCGTGCCAGGATCAGGTAGCCGCATTGCTGGAACATGTCGTCTTCCGAGGCAATCCATTCGTACGCTTTCTGCGAGGCGTAGGGCAGGCGGCAGAACAAGTTCTGCACGGTATGTTGTGCGATTTCCGTATTGGGCATCGCTTCCACCCAAATGTCGGCGATTTCGGGATAGAACGTATCGGTGGGTTGGAGCATGGCTGCCAACAGCTTGCATTCCCGGATGTCTTCTTTCCACAAGGCTTGGGCCAGGTCGTGGTCTGCGGGAAACCCGGCGGCGATGTCACGGAGCCGAGGAAGTTCCACCCCGAAGTTCAGTTTATAGTTCATGCCGTTTTCACGCATGTAGGCAGAAGCCACGCCGTTCATGGCGAGGCGCAACTCCGTTTTTATCTTTCGGATGGTTTCTGGTATGTCCATTATTCGTTGCAGTAAGGCAGGGTGGCATAGTCCCGGCTGTAGCGCAGCATTTGTGCGTCGTAGGCTTCGCCGTATTCCACCTTGATGTCGGTGATTTCTTTTTGTTCATTGTAGACCGGCGTGTAGACCGGATTGATAAAGCCTTTGTAGGGCGAGAGGTGCAGTGCCCGGTAACGTTGCAGGATTTCGGTGTGCAGGGCCGGGTCGATTTTCACGCCGTAGCGTTCCACTAAGTCGCGTGCAGCCTCGTAGTCTCCTTCGCTTTTGATGCGTTGTATCTCGCTGAGCAGGAGGCCGAACAACTCGCGAAGCTTCTCATAGTCGCGGATGCGGACGTAGGTTTTCCCGTCACGTTTTACAAGTTCGGCCACCCCTTCTTCCCGGCCGTGCTCGTAGGTCCACCGGGCGATGAGGGCACGGTTGCGCATGTGGGCTTCTTCGATGTCACGGCCCGGTTCGATGCGTACCGTTTGGGTCAGCAGCCCGTTCATCATGTAGCCGTAATATTGTGCCTTGTAGGCTTCGGCATCGGGTGTCAGCCCTAATTCCACCAACTTGGTATCGGCCAGGTAATACAGTCCGAACAAGTCGGCTCGTGCTTCTTCGATGGCCGCCCCGTAGGCTTTCAGGGCATCCGGGTCCACGCCCGGCAGGAGTTTGCCGCTTCCATGCCCGAGGCATTCGTGCAGGTCGGTATGCAGGTCGTCGCAGGTATCCTGGTAACGGTCGAGCAGCCGGAGCGTTTCGTCGTCGATGACGAACTCCTGCAAGAAACCGTTACCGTGCGCCGCCTTGTTGTAAGCGTCTGTCAGGTTGCCGATGGTCACGCTTTTGCTGCCGTATTCCGCCCGCACCCAGTTGGAATTGGGCAGGTTGATGCCGATGGCCGAGGCCGGATAGAGGTCGCCTCCGAGGATGGCCGCCTTGATGACCTTGGCCGACACCCCCCGGCATTCTGCTTTCTTGAAACGGTCGTCCACGGGAGAGTGGTCTTCAAACCATTGGGCGTTGGCGCTCAGTTTTTCCGTACGCGCCGTGGCTTCCAAGTCCTTAAAGTTGGCGTATCCTTCCCAACTGGCTTTCTGTCCCAACGGGTCGCCGTAGGTTTCCGTGAAACCGTTGGTGAAGTCCACCATCGCTTCGGTCTCCTGTACCCACAGGATGGTGTATTCGTCGAATGTCTTCAGGTCGCCGGTGCGGTAAAATTTGATGAGTTTGCGGAGCACCTCGGCCTGTTTCCCGTTTTCTGCCACGTCGGCGGCTTTTTCCAACCAAAAGATGATGCGGTCGATGGCTGCGCTGTACAAGCCTCCCGATTTCCATACTTTTTCTTTTAGTTTCCCGTCGGCTTTCACCAACCGGCTGTTCATGCCGTACATGACGGGGCGTGGGTCGTCCTCCTGCTTCATCGTGTTGTAGAAGGTTTCCGCTTCCGTCTGGGTCACCCCGTCACCGTAGTAGTTGCAGGCCGAGGTCTTTACCAAGTCGTCCCCGTCGGCTTGGTTGACGCGTTTAGGCATGACTTTCGGGTCGAAGATGACAGGCGCGAGCAGGTCGCAAAGCTCCTCGGCCGTCTGTCCTTCTTCGAGCGGAAGCTTGTCCGCAGGGACGTTCCGGACGGCTTTCCGGAAGAAAGTTTCGCTGAATCCCGGTTTGAACTTTTCGCAACCGTAATGGTGGTGTATGCCGTTGGAGAACCATACGCGTTTCAGGTAGACGGTGAATGCCTGGAAGTCCGCAGTGTTCCGGTCGCCGGAATAGTCGGTGTAGAGGGTCTCCAGCGTTTTCCGTATCCGCAGGTTGTATTTCCCGTTCTGGTCCCAAAGTATGTCACGGCCGGTCAGTGCCGCTTCGGACAAATAATATATCAGTTTTTTCCGGGCGATGGAAAGCCGGTCGAACCCGTCCACCCGGTAACGGAGCATCTGCAAATCTGCAAATTGCTCGTCATTATAGGAAAAAGTTTCTGTTTGCATGTCGGTATATGAATGAAAAAAAGGGATATATCGCACGGATGTATCCCTTTATATTTGGTTCATGTCTGGTCAAGCCTTGGCTGCTTCCTTCTCTTTGGCGAGATGTTCCATGCGGTAACCGCGCGGAGTGACACCTAAGATTTTATAGAATGCTGCGTAAAAAGACTGGCGGTTGGCAAATCCTACCATAGCCGAAATCTCCTCCATCGTCTTGTCCATGTATCTTTTGTCCGTCAGGAGATACTGGGCGTCTTTGATGCGGTACTCATTGACCAGACTGGAGTAGTTCTGATGGAAGCGGATATTGACCACGGCACTGATATAACGCGTGTTGGTATTCAGTTCTTCAGCCAGTTTCTTGGCAGAATAACTTGGGTCGCGGTACTTCTTGTCCACCACGAACACTTTCAGGATTTTTTCATACAACTCGTCTACCAGTTCAGCTCTTACCAGAGAACGGTAGGCAGCATTCTTCTCTTTCTTTTCTGTTAAATTATACTTTCCCATACTTCGGATTGTTTTATTAAAAAATAATCAGCCCTTCTTTTGCCCCTTCGTCGGATATGATTATTCTTTTTGTTTGTTCATTTGTATGCAAAAATCGCCTTTTTTTATTTCTTGTACAAGCCTATTCAATTAAAAGATGCAAAAAAGGCGTATCTTTGTGGTGTTTTTCACAAAATAGGTAGTGAATAATTATGCAGAATATATTAAAACGGTATTTTGGCTTTGACTCTTTCCGTCCTTTGCAGGAAGACATCATCGGAAAAGTTTTGGCCGGACATGATGTCGTGGTGCTCATGCCTACCGGTGGCGGGAAGAGCTTGTGTTATCAGGTTCCTGCGTTGATGAAGGAAGGGACGACTGTCGTGATATCTCCTTTGATATCCTTGATGAAAGACCAAGTGGAGGGATTGCGGGCCAACGGTGTGCCGGCGGCCGCACTGAACAGCGCGAACGACGAGGCCGAGAGTGCCAGGGTGCGTGCCGCCTGCCTGAGAGGGGAGTTGAAGCTGTTGTATATTTTGCCCGAACGTCTGATGTTGGAACTCCCTTATCTGATAAGGGACATGAAAGTGTCCTTGTTTGCAGTGGACGAAGCGCACTGTATCTCGCAATGGGGGCATGATTTCCGGCCGGAGTATGCCCAATTGGGATTGTTGAGGCAGACGTTTCCCGATGTGCCGATTGTGGCATTGACCGCTACGGCCGACCGTTTGACAAGAGAGGATATACAGAAGCAGTTGGCTTTGTCCGACCCGGTCGTGTTCATTTCTTCTTTCGATCGTCCGAACCTCAGTCTTGACGTGAAACGCGGGTATCAAAAGAAAGACAAGGACCGTGCCATATTGGAACTTATCGCCCGGCATCCCGACGATTGCGGAATCATATATTGCCTGAGCAAGAAGACCACCGAAAGCGTGGCGGAGATGCTTCGTGGGCATGATATAGCAGCCGTGGCCTACCATGCCGGGCTCCCTACTGAGGAGCGCGAGAGGGCACAGGATGATTTTATCCACGACCGTGTGCAGGTGGTGTGTGCCACGGTGGCGTTCGGTATGGGCATAGACAAATCCAATGTCCGTTTTGTGATTCATTATAATTTGCCGAAGAGTATAGAAGGATTTTACCAGGAAATCGGGCGTGCCGGGCGCGACGGTCTTCCGGCAGAAACGGTATTGTTTTATTCATTGGGCGATTTGGTGCAGTTGTCCAAGTTTGCCCAAGAGAGCGGACAGCGGGAAATCAACATGGAGAAGCTGCGCCGGATGCAGGAATATGCGGAATCCGACGTGTGCCGTCGTCGCATTTTGCTGAATTATTTCGGGGAACATACCGACGGGGATTGCGGAAATTGCGATGTGTGCAAGAACCCTCCGCGACGGTTCGACGGTACGATATTGGCCCAGAAAGCCTTGAGTGCCATCGTGCGGGCGGATGAGCAGGTCAGTGCCCGAACGCTTACGGACATCCTGCGCGGCAATTTCAGTCCGGAGGTGACGAAGGGGCATTTTGAAACGCTGAAGACTTTCGGGGTGGGGCGCGACGTGCCGCCGCGCGATTGGCAGGACTACCTGATGCAGATGTTGCAGAACGGTCTGTTCGAGATAGCTTACGAAGAAGGCAACCACCTGAAGTTGACCGAAAGCGGCAGGCAGGTCTTATATAAAGGTAGGAAAGTGGAATTGGCCGTTATCCGCAGGGAGGAGAAGCCGCAGAAGCGCGGACGCAAATCCCTTCGTCCGGTTGCGGCTCCCGTTTTGTTTACGGGCGGTCGTCCGGCAGCGGCTCCGTTGGCGGCAGACAGCCAAGAACTGTTCGAGGCTTTGCGGGCTTTACGCAAACGTTTGGCCGATGCACAAGGTTTTCCGCCCTATATCGTCATGTCCGACAAGGTGTTGCAGAATCTTTGTGAGGCTCGTCCGCAAACGGTGGAGGCATTCGGTACGGTCAGCGGCATCGGTGAGTTTAAAAAAGAAAAGTACGGGAAAGACTTCGTGGAAGTGATTCGCCGTTTCAAGTGATTCCCGTACTGTTCGATAGATTGGCATAATTCTGTATTTTTAGGGCAATTAAGTTTTTGCAATTCCAAATTTAAAAGTAGATGGTATGAAGTATATTCATTATTATATATTATTTCTGTTCTTTTTTATTGCGTGCAAGGAGAACAAACCAGATACGAATCCTTGTGTTCCACAGACAAGACTTGATGTACCTTTGGAAGAAGTGCCGGGGATAAGTTCTTCGTTTGTGGATACCGTTCTGTTTGTAAAACTGCAAGAGCCGCAAAATACATTTAGAAATCTTGATAAGCTCAAAATATATAATGATACTATATACATACTTGATGAAAGCTTGTCTAAACTGATGTCGTTTGACAAGGAAGGGAATTTTATCACGCAGTATGGTGAGCGTGGACGGTCGAGTTCGGAATATGTGAGGGTAAATTCTTTTGATGTGGACAAGCATTACGTTTATCTATATGATGATGCCAGTGAGAAAATGATTTCATTTACCCGTGGTGGTCAATTCGTCCAAAAGGTGGAAACACCTTTCTGGGGAGAGGACTTCAAGGTTTTAGACGATGGTTCATTCTTGTTCTCGTTGAAGCCCGGAAAGTCAAATGTGAAACTTTGCATGACAGATTCACTTTTTAACATCAAAAAAGTATTTTCTTGCTTTGACGAGAAAGACCAAGACAATTATTCCAGTTACTCCCTTTTTCAAAAGGTTGGTGATAGTATTTATTATACAGATGACATGTCTGATACAACCCATGTGTTTACGCCAAAGGGTGAGTTGGTACATTCTTATCTCTTCAACTTCGGCAAATATGCGCCTCCGTTGGAGGCTCGTCATGATGCCAGTCAACTAATTAAAGACAAGCATGTCTTTATGTACACTTGTCCATTAATATATGACTCCAAATTGGTTATGTTTTTGAGGAATCGACATCTTAGGACTGTTCTATATTATGACATGAAAGAACGTGCCGGTGGAAATAAGGATATTGACAAGGGGGTGTCTCCTACGGATATTATCATTCCATTGTGTATGGCCGATGGGTATGTTGTAGGGTATTTAGAAGATTATTGTCTTGACAGGTTTGAGGACAAGACAATGTTGCCTACAGATGTTGTACAGCATTTGGAAAATGGTTATCGTGTCATAGCATTTTATAGATTGAAACAGTAATTTTCTACTGTCCCGGAAGAATTACAATAAAATAAGGGATGATATTAGGGCGACTCTTCATACGCCATCTTGCTTTTAAGAAAAGAATCCCCCATTGACGGGTGCTTCGTCAATGGGGGACAGCTTGTCATGTCTTGACTTACGTCGAACTCACGGCGTTAGAATTTTCATGCCATGGCGTTTGCCGTTTGATATTTCTTGCAGAACGTGGCGGTGGAAATCACGCCGATAACTACAAAACCGGCACCGACTAAGGCAGGGTAATTGTAAGGCAGGCCGTATGTGATGGGAAGTCCGCCACAGTACGCCCCTACGGCGTTACCTAAATTGAAGGCTACCTGTACCAAGGCCGCCCCCATCATTTCCCCGCCTTTGGAAAAACGCAACAGCAGCAGTTGCTGCGGTGCAGACACTCCGAACAGGCAAGCCGTGCAGACGCACAGCATCAGTACGGCAATGCCCGGATAGGACGCGAGGAAAAAAGTGGTGAGCAGTCCGAAAATCATGACTGCCTGTACGCCCAATATGGTTTTGCCCGGCGTATAGTGGTCGGCCAGCTTACCGCCCAACAGGTTTCCCACGCACATGCTGCCTCCGGCCAATACCATAAGCATGGTGATCTCGGAAGGGGCGAATCCCGCAATCCGGTTCATGAGCGGGCTGATATAGCTGTACCAGCAGAAGATACCTCCATTCCCGAAAGTGGTCGTAGCCATGATGAGCCAGGGGGCCGCACTTTTCAGGAAGCGGAACTGTCCTTTCAGCCCTGTGTTCGGAAGAGGTTCCATTCGCGGAACCAGACGGTAAAGCAGGATGAAGGTGAGGATGCCCCATGCACCGTTGAACAGGAAAATCACGCGCCAGGAAACCACGTCGCTCAACCACGTTCCTGCCGGGATGCCGATGAGGTTGGCTACGGTCATGCCCGAACACATGATGGCGATGGCCGAGGTGCTTTTGCCGCGAGGAGCCAGCCGGTCGGCTACGATGGAGCCTACACCGAAATATGCCCCATGCGGTAAACCGGAGATGAACCGGAAGAGCACGCCAAGATGGAGGTCTGAGCAAGAAGCCATCAGAAGGTTGCCCGTCAGATAAATCACGATGAGGCCCAGCAGGATTTGATGGAGCGGGCGTTTACGGGCTACTAATACCACAGAAGGGGCACCCACGCAAACGCCGATGGCGTAGGCCGAGATGAGATGTCCGGCTTCGGGGATGCTGCATTGCATGGACTGGGCCACGTAGGGCAGAATGCTCATCATGACGAATTCTGCCATGCCCAAGGCGAACGTACCGAACGCCAGGGCGATTAAACTTTTCTTCATCTTAGTAGAATCTTTTTACCTTATTATATAATGTATAGCTTGTAGCCGGAAGGTTATGGAACGCTTTGCCGGTAACGGATGAAGGCGTTGCTGATGCTGCGTGCCAGACGTTTCTGGCCTTTACGGGAGTTCATGAACCGTTCTTCGCTGCGGTTGGATATGAATCCTATTTCTGTCAATACGGCCGGCATGCGCGTATTGCGCAATACGGCGAAGTTGGCCGTTTTCACGCCTCGGCTTTCCCGTCCTGTTTTCACATATTCCTGTTCGATGAGTCGGGCCATTCGTTCACTGCGTCCTCCGCGAGCCGAAGGGTGAATGAACGTTTCTGTACCTTCTGCCCATCCCCGGGCCGAATTGGAATGGATGGAGATGAACAAATCCGCCCGGTAGAAGTTGGCCATGCCTGCCCGGTCGTTGAGGCTGACGAACTCGTCGTCGGGACGGGTTTGTATGATTTCCACGTCGCGACATTGTTTGCGAATCAGTTTGCAGACGCGTCGGGCCACTTCGAGGTTGACTTCTTTTTCGAGCGATCGTCGCCCGGCGGCCCCTTGGTCGTTTCCGCCATGTCCGGCATCGACGACCAAAACGAAGCGTTCCCCACGTAGCGAACGTGAAGAGCGGCATCCTGTCACGACGAGCAGGACGATGAACAGGAGCGGCCATAATTTAAGAAAAGACAAGTGTGACATGCGCTTTATGATGTGATAGAAGAATCCTGTCCGGCGGCTAACTTCCGCAATGCGGTTTCGTGGGCTTCCAGTTTGGCTTGGCATCCGGCTATTTTTACAAGGATATTTTCCTGTTCGCTTTCCAACCGTGCTATCTCAGTGTTCAGCGCTGCTGTGCGGTCTTCCTTGTCCTGCCCTTGTGAAAGGGCGTTTACTTGATGGGCGGCCAGGGCCAGGCGGGCTTCGTCAGCCCGTGCTTCGGCCATCATGTTGTGGAGCGTGAGGGTTCTGATTTCCTGCCTCAGGGCATTCCAGTCGGTCGTGCTGTTGAATGTCTGTTCCAGTTCGGAGAACTGTACGGGAGAGTGCAGGGCATTGTATTTCCTTATCCAAATATCCAGTTCCGAACGCTCTTGGGCGATTTGCGTTTCGAGTTCCTGGGCCGTGTCGGTCATACGTTGGTTGTAACCTTGGTGTCGGGCAGCCTGGGCATGCGTCTCGTCTGCTTTGCTCCTGGCCTGTTCCTTTTGTTCTTCCAAAGAATATAAGGTACTGAATACTGTTTTGTTGTAGTCTTCCACATCGCCGTCCGGGAACATCTTGTATAATTGTTCGTGTATTTGGTTCCGGAATTCCGACATCCGCTCTATTTTTCCGTTGATGAAGTCCCGTTGTTTGCCCAATGCCTGTATGTGCCGGTCCGTTGTTTCCTGTAAGGTTTGTAGGCGGATGGTTTCGTTTTTGGTTTCGGCCATGTCTTTTTTCAGATTGAACCAACGTTCCATCTGTTGTTGGATATAGATTCTTAGGTTCTCGGGTTTTTCCGTCCATACTTTATACCAGTTGGAGATGGCCATCATCTTGTCGATTACCTCGAACAGCTCGCTGTATTGTCCGTTGGTGCGCGACAGGGATTGTTGCAGTTGTTCCACCCGGTAGGCCACGACTTGGCAACCCGTATTCACTTCATTCAGCCGTACGGCAATGTCATTCTTTTCCTGTTCTTTCAGGGCGATTTTTTCGTTGAGAGCGTTGATGTTGGACTGGTGGTAATTGAACGTGTCCAGTTCTTTTTGGGCATCCTCGGCATCCACTCCCGTCTTTTCCATGAGCTGTTGCAACATGATGCGCCGCCCCTCGAAGTTCGTACTGGCGGAACAGTCTTTAAAGGAACGGTCCAGGGCAACGAAGTCTTCCCAGTGTGCCACGTGGTCCTGCAATATTTGTTTGTAGGTCTCCAAAGCCTGATGGCACATTTCGATGCGCCCTTCCTCTACGGCCTGTTCCTTTCTCAGCTCGTCCAAGAGGGTTTGTTTGTGTTTCAGTTCCGTGGCGGCCTGTTCGAAATCGATTTTGATTTCCCCGATGAGTTTGCTTTGTTCCAAAAGCGTGTCGGAATGGTAGGGATGGTGTGTTGCGCCGCATACACTGCAACTGACCCCCTCCTGCAAATCCTTTCGCAGCTGCATGACATCTTGGCTTTTGCTGAGGGTATAGGCGTATTTCAGTTCCTCGCATTGCCTTTGAAGTCCGGCCGTTTCCGGTTCCAGTTTGGCTATTTGCGCTTTCAGGGCATCATTATGATGGCGCATGCGCATGATTTCCTGGCTTTTCTCGTCTACGCGGTTGTATCCTTCCGCAATCTGTTTCCACAGCCGCGTGGCGTTCGTCAGCATTTCCTTTTTGCTTTTCAGGTCCATGGCCCGTTGCTGTAGGTTATAGCTGTTCATGCCCACGATACTTTTCTGGTGTACTTGCAGTTCGCTTTGCAACGTGTTGATTTGTGCGTCGATGCCTTGTGAGGAGAGAAACAGTTTGTTCAGCTTTTCGTCTTGTTCGTGCTGTTTCCTGAGTGTCCTTTCAAGCACCGCTTGCAACTGTTCTTTGCGTTTTTTACGGGATTGCAGGAAGTTCAGGCGCGTCTGTATGGCCTCCCCCCTTTCTAACATGTATTGTTGAGATTCCAAGTTCTGCAACTGCTGTTGTTGCTGTGCCGCTTGTTCTTTGTTCTTTTTAAGTTCTTCCGCTGTTTCCTTGCCTTGTTTTTGTACAGTGGAGAGTGCTTGTTCGATTCGTTCTTTGTAGTCGGATAGTTCTTTCAGGTCAGCTTCGTGGAACCGTAAGGCGGCTTGCAGACGGTAGCCTTCGGCCAGCGTTTTCTGCATCTGTTGCAAGTTGTGCCATGCTTCCTGGTATTTCTTGTTCTCGGTTTCCGCCCTTTTTTGGTTTTCCTTGTCTGCCGATAGGGCTTCCGTCAGTTTCTCGGCATGCCATGCACTGCCTTTGCGTATGAACTGGAGCACGTTTTCTTTCGCCTTGATACGCTGGTAGTTGCCTTGTACCGCTTCAAAGGTTTCGAAGCGTTCCAGTTCCTTGATTTCCTTCAGATGAGCGCTGTAGTTCTTATTGCTTTCGAAAAAGGCTTGCCTGTACTTTTCCAACGTGGCGTTCAGTTCCTTGAACTTGTGCAGCCATTCTTTCTGTGCTTGCAAGCCGTTCAGTGTTTGCGTGATGTTGGTCAGCTTGGTCTTGTAGAGCCTTATGCTGTCCTGTATGCGTTTCAGTTCGTTGGGATCGAGCACCTGTTCGCCAGCCTTTTGCCGTTTGGCTTCAGCCTGTGCGATTTGGCGGAACGTCCGCGTCACCTCTTCGGGCATGTCTGTACCGAACTTTTCGGCAAACCACTGTCGGGCGGTTTCTTCAGGGGTGAGGTTCGGGGTTATAGTGGACGTAATGTCCGTGGAGACAGTCGGTACGGGCGAGTCAGGTTGCTCTATTTTTTCCGGGGCGGATTTTCGAAAAAACTTCATACGCTTGAATGCTTTTAATCTCGTGCAAAGTTAGAAATAAAAACGGATGCAAACTATATTCCGGCGTATTATCTCCGAGTCGTATGACAAGTTGTATGAAAAAAAAGTGTAATTTTGCGCAGGAATCATAAAAAGGATATAGAATATGGCTACGAAACCCGGAATACCTAAAGGTACACGTGATTTTTCGCCCGTGGAGATGGCGAAACGCAATTATATATTCGACACCATCCGAGGCGTTTACGCTTTGTATGGTTTCCAGCAAATCGAGACGCCTGCCATGGAGAACCTTTCTACGCTGATGGGCAAATACGGCGAGGAGGGAGACAAACTGCTTTTCAAAATACTGAACTCCGGCAATTTTCTTTCCGGAATAGCGCCGGAAGAACTGGGCGAGGCGAACACGAACAAACTGGCGGCTCGTCTGTGTGAGAAAGGACTGCGTTACGACCTGACCGTACCTTTTGCCCGTTATGTGGTGCAGCACCGTGACGAACTGACTATGCCTTTCAAGCGTTACCAGATACAGCCTGTGTGGCGTGCCGACCGTCCGCAAAAGGGGCGTTACCGGGAGTTTTACCAATGCGATGCCGACGTGGTGGGTAGCGATTCTTTGCTGAACGAAGTGGAACTGATGCAGATAGTGGATACGGTATTCACCCAATTCGGCATACGGGTGTGCATCAAACTGAACAACCGCAAGATTCTGACGGGTATTGCCGAGATGATCGGAGCGGCGGACAAGATTGTGGACATCACCGTGGCCATCGACAAATTGGATAAGATAGGGCTTGACAATGTGAATGCCGAACTGAAGGCCGGCGGTCTCAGTGACGAGGCCGTGGCCCGTTTGCAGCCCATCATCAGCCTGAGCGGAACGAACAAGGAGAAGCTGGCCGTGATGAAGGACGTTCTGGCCGAGAGTGAGACCGGTTTGAAGGGCATTGCGGAATGTGAGTTCGTGCTCGACACATTATCGGCTTTAGGACTGCGGAACGCGATGGAACTGGATTTGACTTTGGCCCGGGGGCTGAACTATTACACCGGTTGCATTTTCGAGGTGAAAGCTTTGGATGTGGAAATCGGCAGCATCACTGGAGGAGGCCGTTATGATAACCTGACAGGTATATTCGGTATGCCGGGAGTGAGCGGCGTGGGCATCTCGTTCGGGGCAGACCGCATCTTCGACGTGCTGAACCAACTGGACCTTTATCCGAAGGAGACTGTCACGGGCACGGAGTTGCTTTTTGTGAATTTCGGCGCGGCCGAGGCGGCTTATTGTTTACCCGTCATGGCGCAGGCGCGTCAGGCCGGAGTGCGTTGCGAGATTTATCCCGACAGTGCCAAGATGAAAAAACAGATGGGTTATGCCAATGCCAAGGCGGTGCCTTTCGTGGCGATAGTTGGTGAGAATGAAATGAACGAGGGGAAGGTCACACTGAAAAATATGGCGACGGGAGAACAGTCGCTCCTGACGCCGGACGAGATGATAAATATCATTAAAAAATAATCCTTCGGGGTACAACTTAACGGCCTTTGTTGTTACTTTATAGTCAAACAGCAAAGGCCGTTTTTTATAACCTTTAAAGAAAGGAGATGCCTATGAAAACAAAGTTTACTTTCTTGTGTTGCTTGGCTATGGTGTGGTGCGCTTCGCTGGCAGCTCAGACAGAGTTTTCCAAGACGGGGACATGTTGGTATATGCCATATGAACATGATAATATTTTTGCCCATAAAGGATACCATACAAGAATGGACCTCTATCGTTTAGGGGAGGACACGTTGTTGGCGGGTGAAAGTTGGAAGAAGTTGTATTATAATGAGAAGCTCCAAGGGGCTTTTCGCGAAGTTGGGAAAAAAGTGTGGTATAAGCCGTTGCCTGATGGTACGGGGAGAGACCTGCCTCGTGTGCTTTATGACTTCTCTATGCGAGTAGGCGACAAATTCTATTATGCGGAATATGAAGTTCCTGGAATCTTCCGTAATGAAGAGGAGGCAGAGGCGTTGGGGTTGGATTTGTCTGTCTTGCAGGAGATGACGGTGACGCGGGCAGATACGGTGGAAGGGCGCCGGGTGCTTTATGTAGCGCAGACCAATTGGTTGGTAAATGAAGAACGATGGATCGAGGGAATCGGAAGCGAATGTGGTTTCTTTGAAAGGTGGCGTGAGTTCGCAACAGACGGTTCTATCATTAACACTCGATTGCTGTCTGTGGTTACCGATGGAAAAACGTTGTATTTCAATGGTGAGCTTGTGAAGAATGAGCTGCCGCCGATGCTTTCCGAAGGGATGTCATGGCATCAGGAGGAAGAAGGATATGATGAAACTCGTATTGTTTCTTATGGCTTGAGAGCAACGGACGTTTCGGGCTGTTATTCTTTAGGTGATATCGGTCTCATTCAGGAAATCAATGGGAAAATATATTATTTGGCGTGTAACAGGATTGATGAATTTCCAAGGTTTATTGCGTGCTGTTATGATTTTACGTTGGAGAAAGGGGATAAGGCTGTCGTTGTGAACACTGTCCATGACGTGATGACCCAGTATTGCCCCAAAACCATAGATTATGATACCCTTTATGTAACGGATGTGGATACGGTGGAATATAATGGCATTGCTCGAAAACGTTTGTTTTTGGATGGCGGCCAGCAGGATGTGTGGGTGGAGGGCATTGGATCTTTAAAGCGTTTCATCCCCTTTGTTTCTTTAAATGACCAAGAGAATTGGAATATGGCTTATTCTCGTCGTCTGACTTGTTGTTACCGTGGTGACGAATGCCTGTACCTCCATCCCGACTATATAGACTGTACCACTTTGAAAGGAGAAAGTGTGCATTCTGCCAAGGGAACTCGTACTCTGTTGGATGTCCGTGTGTCGGATGGTACGGCTGCCTTCTATTGGACGGGCAGCAGCCGGGCAGACAGGCTTTACGTGTATGCGGCTGACGGCGGTAAGGTGGCAGATATCCGCATGAATGGAGGGACAGTCGAAATACGTGGACTGAAATCTGGAATATATTATTATCGTTTGGAATTGGAAGATACGGAAGAGGCTGTAGCCGGCAAATTGCTGGTTAGATAGATGTGCAACTTAAAGACAGAATAAAATGATAGGCAAGCGATTGGTATTGTCGGCGGTTTGTTTATGGGGGAGTCTGATGTCGGTTTTCTCACAGGACGCCAAAGTTTTCGATGCCGACAGCTTTAATGTGGCTGTGACGTATATGATGCCGGTATCTTATCCGGCACGTACGCTTTCATACGGTTACGGAGTGGCATTGCGTAATGATTCCGCTTTTGTGTATTTGCCTTATATGGGAAGGGTGTACCAACCGGCAATGAACGATGACGGTCTGCGTTTCGCCCTTCCGGCGAAGGATGTCAAGACTCGTGACGTGGGCGACAAGGGGAAGCGTGTGGAGTTCAGCGTGCGCAAGGTGCCGGTAGTGTATAAGTTTACCGTGACGGGATACGAGAGCGGAAGGGCGGATATTATCTTGATTCCGAGTAATGCGCAGAGTATTTCGTACAGCGGCTATTGGAACGAGGACATTTGACCTTGAATTCGGGCTCGGCAAGAGCGATTTTCAATCTCAGCCAAACGATTTTTCGTTCGGCTGAGATTGAAAAATCGTTTGGCGCATATTGAAAACAAGGTGTCTGCCGGGATGTTGGACGGCCTTTTGCGGCTGTTTCCGGGGCGAGGTTGAATCGCGCAATTTTGGCCGGTGGCAGGCGGGAGACGGTCTGTCTGTCGTTTTAGGCCCTGTTTGAAAGTTATTGTATTATTTTCTACTGTCTCAACCGGATTCTTCTTAACTTTGCGTTTGGAGAACAAGACAAAAGGGAAAAATATGAAGACGGAAATGGAAAAGATGCGCAGCGGGGAACTTTATTGCTTCGCCGCGCCGGAGTTGCAAGAGAGTTTCGAGCGTGCTGCCACGCTGTGTGCCCGAATGCGGACGATGACCGTGTACGACGGGAATTACCGGAAGACGATAGAAGACCTGATACCCGGCATACCGTCCACTTCTGTGGTTAACCCTCCTTTCCAATGCGACCATGGCACGGGCATCGTGCTGGGCGAAAATGTGTTTGTGAATTATAATTGCGTGATGCTTGATGCCGGTTACATCCGCATCGGGAGAAATACGAAGGTGGGGCCTTGTTGTCAGTTTTACACGCCCCAACATCCTATTGATTACATGGAACGTCGCGAACCGAAAGAAACTGCCTATCCCATTACCATCGGTGAAGACTGTTGGTTGGGCGGCGGCGTGGTGGTTTGTCCGGGAGTGACCATCGGGAATCGCTGTGTCATTGCTGCCGGTAGCGTGGTGGTGAAAGATATTCCCGACGATTCCCTTGCGGCGGGCTGCCCGGCCGTAGTAAAGAAAAGGCTGAACGGGAAAGCCGGTGTTGTAGAACAATGAAATCTCGTAGACTATGGTTTGTCAAGAAATCAAGGACTTTTTGGCGGCGCATGCCGATGCCCGGTATGCTGCTTTTGTGACTTCGTTGATGCCTGGTGCCCGCCCCGTGGTAGGTGTGCGTCTGCCCGTGCTGCGGGCATTGGCCAAGGAGATTGTCAAGGGAGATTGGCGTACTTATTTGGAGGAGGCTGTGGACGACACGTTCGAAGAAGTCATGTTGCAGGGTTACGTGGCGGGGGCAGCTCGGATGCCATTTGAGGAGCAGATGGACCGCATGACAGCCTATGTGCGTAAAATCAACGATTGGGCTTTGTGCGATTCCCCTTGTTCGGGATTCAAGTTCGTGCGAAAACACCGTGAGGAGGTGTGGGCATTCTTGCAGCCTTATTTATATAGCGGAGAAGTATTTTCCCAACGTTTTGCCGTAGTGATGCTTTTGGCACATTTCGTCACGGACGATTTTATCGACCGCGTGCTGGAGGCCTGCGCGGCAGTGCGTCCAAGCGGATATTACGCGTCCATGGCAGTAGCATGGGCCGTGTCTGTTTGCTTTGCCAAATATCCGGAGAAGACGCGTCCGTTGTTGGCCGGAGGGCGGTTGGACGACGAGACGCAAAACAAGGCCATACAGAAAATCGTGGATTCCTTCCGCGTGGCGGAGTGGGATAAATCTTGGGTGCGTACGCTCCGTCGTCCCAAAGAACGGAAATCTTAAACGGAAAATAAGCAAACTGAAATCGAAAAAATGAAACTGAAAATGATAATCGGCGGCTTGGCGGCTGCCGTAGTGGTCTTGACGGGTGGTTACGACCGTCTGCGTGATTATGTGGAACAGTGGACGGGAGACCGCTTCTTACCGGAGGCAACGAACGGACAGGTTTTCGGTAGCAGTCCTTCGTCCGGCACGGAGGATATGGAACCGGGATTGCCGGAATTGGTCCGAGAACGAAACAGCCAAGTGATTCGCCATACGGGTTATACGGTTTCCTATAATGCGGAGACCAAAATACCGAACTGGGTGGCCTGGACATTGACGCCCGAACGTTTCGAGGAGACGGTAAGCCGTTACGACAAATTCCTGCCCGACCCCGAAGTGGCTCATCCCGTGACAACGGAAGACTACAAACGCTCGGGCTATGACCGCGGACATCTTTGTCCGGCAGCAGACAATAAATGGGATGAACAAGCCATGTGCGAAAGCTTTTACATGACGAACGTTTGTCCGCAAGACCATAACCTGAACCGGGGCGACTGGAAAGAATTGGAAGAAGCTTGCCGCGACTGGACGATGGAAAACGGGAGGCTGTATGTGGTGGCTGGGCCTGTTCTCTACCGTGGACAGCATCGGCATATCGGCCAAAGCCGGGTTACGGTGCCCGAAGCTTTCTATAAGGTTGTGTTTTGTCCGGAGCCGCTGAAGGCTATCGGCTTTATCTATAAGAATAAGTCGGGCAACCGTCCGCTTGATGCGTATGTCAATTCGGTGGACGAAGTGGAACGCATCACGGGGATAGATTTTTTCCCGTCTTTGCCGGACAGTGTGGAAGAGGCCGTAGAAGCTGTTTACGACCTCGAAGAGTGGCAGATGCCGGAACGTTGACCGTTCAGGTTCGTGGTTTGAGTTTCTTGCGGCGGTGTTCGCGAAACAGGACTAAAAGCTGTTGGAACAGGAACAACGCCCAAAACATGCAAAAGAAACATACGCCAGAGATGGCACTGTCTATTCCCAACGGAGCAAAAGGAATGGCGCAGAAAGAATACAACAGGCAATAAGTCAGAAGTTTGTGCTCGCGGGAGATGCGCCATAGCCGTTTCCGTTTTTTCCGTGAAGACAAGAAATAAATGGTGAGCAGGGTGGCGAACATGAACACTTTGGTCTCCCACAGTTGGGTGAAACCGTCTGCCGTTTGGGAAGACAAGGCGGTCAGGTCGCTCCATGATGACTGCTTCCAGAAGGTGGACTGTAAAAGGCAGAGTGTGGTGCCGATGGCAAAACCTATGACCATGGGCCAGCAGGCCAGGCGAAACAGCCGGTCGCGCTGCAAATAGGACAGTGTGAGGAAACTGGCGCAGAGCGGAATCGTGATGCTGTCGTGCGTATAGCTGCAAAAGATACCCATCAACAACATCAGGAAGTAGCCGTATTTGAAATTTTTATTGGAAATACGGGTATATTGCGAAATGAAGAACGGGACGATGCAAGTGGACGAGAGAGTCATGACGGCTGTTTCGTCTCGGTTGAAGAATTCGTGCGAATCCGGACAGAACAGCAGGACAAACATGGCCGTGCAAAGGATTCCGGTGGCACTTTGGGCGGAGCGGGCGATGTGACCGGTCAGATAGACCAATAGCGTAAACAGCAACGCAGACAACGGATTGATAATTTCCGGCTGCCAGATATAGCCTCCCGTTTTGGGGAGGAAAGCCAGTACGGAAAGGATTATGAGGAATACGGCAAGATAGGTCAGTCGTAGCTTCATCGTTTGTTGCTTTCTGCAAAATTACGGAATATTGTCGGATTTAGCGAATAAAACGGGCGGATTAATGCTTTTTCCTGTATCTTCCCGGAGACATTCCTTTCTCTTTTGTAAATACTCTCACGAAATGGGGGACATCCTGAAATCCCACCAAATAGCAAATCTCGGATACGGAGTTTTGTGAATGCGTCAGCAGGTTGCATGCGGTGTCCAACCGGTATCGTGTGACGAACTGTGAAAAGGTCATGCCTTTGTGACGTTTGAAGTAGGAACAGAACGCGGAGCGGTTCATTCCTATTTCGGTTGCGATGTCGTCTAATGAAATCGGATGGATATAGTGAGCCATGACGTAGGCGCAGATTTGCTGCATGCGCCGCACGTCACGTTCTATCCGCATGGGTTTGCCGACGAATGTGTAGTCTGATGCCGTGAAGAGGATGGGAAGCAACCGGAACATTTCGCATAACCTTCCTAATTCGTCCAATCCATCCATTTTGGTCAGTGCGTGGCGGATAAGACGTGAGCTTGCCGTTCCGAATGTCAATGCTTCGGTCGGGAAGGTCATTCCGGCAAGCCGGTTCCGTAATTCCGGGAAAGTTTCCATACAATTCAATACAAAGGAATGTTTGAAGGCCACCATCCGGTAGTGAACGTGCCCTTTCTCGTCGGCGGACGACGGGGAATAGTTCCAATGGTGGTGCATGGAAGGAGGTATTAAAGTTACATTTCCTTCAGTAAAAGGCAGTAAAGTGTCACCGGCCATTCTTGCTCCGCGCCCTTGCACCACATAGTACAATTCCCAAGCATCATGCCGGTGCAACTTTGCCTCGAGTCTCGTGTCTATATGTTGGTCTATGAAAAAGAAAGAATGATTTTCCGTTTCCGGCAATTCATACGGGATTACCACATCTTCCATATCTGAGATTTTTGTATATGCAAATGTACGACAATTATTTGATACGATAAGGCAAAATCTCTACAATAAAGAACGCTATCTTTGCCATTGTTAATGACAAATAAGTTCAACCTATAAACGAATGACACTATGGATTTTTACGAAGTATTGGAAAGACGTCGCACGTATCGCGATTTCTCAGACCGGGAAGTGAGCGACGAGGTTCTCAAAAGAGTTATCGGTTCGGCATTCAAAGCTCCAACCAACGATCATTTGCGCCAGCTTGAGTTTGTCGTTGTGCGCGGCCGTGAGAACATTGCTAAGGTGGTTGCCCCGCTTGCCAAAAACATGGCCGCGTTTAAGGAGCTTGTGTTCGAGGTGGATGAGTCGGGCGACAAGGATAAGATGGCGATGTTTGCCGACGCACTGCCCAAACAACAGAAAATGTTGATGGAGAGCGGGCTGCTTATTATCCCTTTCTTCCGTCAGCAGACACATCCACTGTTGAAGCCCGTGGAACAGAGTTCGCTCAATTACTTTGCCTCGGCTTGGTGCGCGTTGGAAAACATGTTGCTTGCCGCTACCAACGAGGGGCTTGGGGCTGTATTCCATATTCCCGTGGGCGACGAGGCAGACAAGATAAAGGAAATAGTGAAAGCTCCGGAAGGTTACGAGTTCACTTGTTTGCTGGCTATCGGATATCCTGCAAAGGGTGCTTTCCTTCCTAAACAAAAGGAAATCCGTATCGAAGACAGGATACATGCTAATGCCTGGTGATAATCGTTGAACGAGACGGGACTTTCAACTGTTAAGTATTTGGTTATTGAACACACTTGTGTGACATAAAGCCACAGAAGTAAGGTTGGCAGAAAGTCTGCCGTTTTTCGGGGGTGCGCGCAGTGAAAGTGTGCCAAAGTGTCAGTCCTGAAGCTTTGGCATGTTTTTCGTATGGATTGGAGTAGAATTTTTAAAATGTACAACTATAAAATTTATCCATTATGAGCATTAAACCATTAGCAGACCGTGTGCTGATTGAACCGGCTCCGGCAGAGACGAAGACAGTAGGTGGTATTATCATTCCCGACACCGCCAAGGAAAAACCGTTGCAAGGTACTATCGTTGCAGTGGGTAAAGGTACGAAAGACGAAGAGATGGTCTTGAAGGAAGGCGATACCGTGCTGTACGGTAAGTATGCCGGTACGGAACTGGAATTCGAAGGCAAGAAATATTTGATTATGCGACAGAGCGACGTGGTGGCTGTGTTGGCATAACCCTGCGTTTTATACATTAATATATAATAGACAAAAGAAAGGAATAGAATCATGGCAAAAGATATTAAATTCAACATAGAAGCCCGTGAACTGATGAAGAACGGCGTGGACCAGTTGGCCAATGCGGTAAAGGTTACTCTCGGCCCGAAAGGACGTAACGTCATTATCGAAAAGAAATTCGGTGCGCCGCATATTACGAAAGACGGTGTGACCGTAGCCAAGGAGATAGAGTTGGCCGATGCGTTTGAAAACGCAGGTGCGCAGTTGGTCAAGAGCGTGGCCAGCAAAACAGGTGACGATGCTGGTGACGGAACGACCACGGCTACCGTATTGGCACAAAGCATTGTGAGCGTGGGCTTGAAGAACGTGGCTGCCGGTGCGAACCCGATGGACTTGAAGCGCGGTATCGACAAGGCCGTGGCCAAAGTCGTAGAGCATATCAAAGGTCAGGCTGAACAAGTGGGCGACGATTACAACAAGATAGAACAAGTGGCTACCGTCAGTGCCAATAATGACCCGGAAATCGGGAAACTTTTGGCCGAAGCCATGAAGAAAGTCAGCAAGGACGGTGTGATAACCATCGAAGAGGCTAAGGGACGCGACACTACTATCGGTGTGGTGGAAGGCATGCAGTTCGATCGCGGCTACTTGTCGGCTTATTTCGTGACCGATACGGAGAAGATGGAGTGCGTGATGGAGAATCCTTACATCTTGATTTACGACAAGAAGATTTCCAACTTGAAGGATTTCCTGCCTATCCTCGAACCGGCAGTGCAGAGCGGTCGCCCGTTGTTGGTGATTGCCGAAGACGTAGATAGCGAGGCGTTGACTACTTTGGTGGTGAACCGTCTGCGTAGCCAGTTGAAGATTTGTGCCGTGAAGGCTCCGGGCTTCGGCGACCGTCGCAAGGCCATGTTGGAAGATATTGCCGTGCTGACGGGCGGTGTGGTCATCAGCGAAGAGAAGGGCTTGAAGTTGGAGCAGGCTACCATCGAAATGTTGGGTACTTGCGACAAGGTGACTATCTCTAAGGATAACACGACCATCGTTAACGGTCACGGACAGAGCGAGCTCATCAAGGATCGTGTCAATCAGATTAAGAATGAGATTGCCAACTCTACCAGCGACTACGACAAAGAGAAGTTGCAGGAGCGTCTGGCTAAGTTGAGCGGTGGGGTGGCTGTGCTCTATGTCGGTGCGCCGAGTGAGGTGGAAATGAAAGAGAAGAAAGACCGTGTGGACGACGCTTTGTGCGCAACGCGTGCAGCTATCGAGGAAGGTATCATCCCGGGTGGCGGTGTGGCATACATCCGTGCCATCAAGGCTTTGGAAGGCTTGGAGGGTGCCAATGCAGACGAAACCACAGGTATCAATATCGTAAAACGTGCCATCGAAGAGCCTCTTCGTCAGATTGTGGAGAATGCAGGTCTGGAAGGTTCGGTGGTTGTTGAGAAAGTACGCCAGGCTGAAGGCGACTTCGGTTACAATGCCCGTGAGGACAAATACGAGAACATGAAAGCCAGCGGTATCATCGACCCGGCCAAGGTGACTCGTGTGGCTTTGGAGAATGCCGCTTCTATTGCCGGTATGTTCCTGACTACCGAATGTGTCATCTGCGACAAGAAGGAAGAAAAAGCCGATATGCCGATGGGTGCTCCCGGAATGGGTGGCATGGGCGGCATGATGTAAGCCGGACAGTTTACGGAAACCTATTATAATGTGAAAGGGAGAATGCTCACGATGAGGCATTCTCCCTTTTTTATATTTCACCTATAGCAACGGTAGGAACGGTGTGTCGCCGAGGGCGTGGAAAGAAAAAGAACCCGTTTTTCCGGTCTTCTGCGAAAAACTTTATATCTTTGCCCGTACGAAGGCCGGGGACGGGCAGACATGGCCAATCGGGAAACGGTATTTTCATGCGTCTTTGTACTCGTCTTTCATGGTTAGGGTTTTCCAAATAAAAATGAATATAATATGGGATTGGGAAAATGGATAGGCAGTGCGATGGGATTCATGACGATGGGCCCGTTGGGTGCACTGGCCGGTTATTTTATCGGTTCGTGGTTTGACAAGCAGGCTGTAGGCATGCAAGAGGATTTGCAAGCGGATGAGGCGGGGCGAGCCCGCTATGAACAGGGGCAGCGAAACAGCTTTTTGTTTTCGATGTTGGTGATGGCCTCTTACGTGATACGGGCAGACCGGAAAATCATGCACAGCGAAATGGAATTCGTCCGTCGTTTTCTCCGTGCGAATTTCGGGGAGAGCGCGGTAGAGGAGGGGGAACAAATTTTGCTAAAACTCTTCGATGAGGCCAAACGGTTGGACGGTGTGTCTCCAGTGGCGTTTCGGGATATGATTTTCGATTGCGGCAGACAGATTGCCGCACATCTGAACTACGGCGAGCGATTGCAGTTGCTGAATTTCTTGGTAAGGATTGCACAAAGCGACGGGAACGTATGTGCGGAAGAGATAACGGCGTTGCGTGAAGTGGCTTTGGCCATGGAGTTGTCAGCCGGAGAGGTGGATTCTATGTTCAATTTGAAAGGCGAATCTTTGGCAGATGCCTATAAAGTACTGGAAATAGAGCCGTCGGCCACGGACGAAGAGGTGCGCAAGGCTTTCCGCCAATTGGCTCTGAAACATCATCCCGACCGCGTGGCGACGTTAGGCGAAGATGTGCGGCGGGCTGCGGAAGAGAAATTCCAGCAAATCAACAATGCGAAAGAACGTATTTACAAAGCGAGAGGTATGAAATGATTAACCTGATAAGCAATATAGGATGAAACTAAAGCGAATTTTGATTTTTTGTGTATGGGGACTTGTGATGGCGGCATCGGTAGGTGCCCAGTCTTTGGAACGTATTACTCCGGGGAAGGAATGGCCGGACCGGAAAGGGGAACACATCAATGCCCACGGGGGCGGCCTGTTGTTCCATGAAGGTAAGTATTATTGGTATGGCGAGAACCGGCCTGCACGCGGGTTTACCACCGAAGTGGGCGTAGAGGTCTATTCTTCTTCCGACCTGATGAATTGGGAGGACGAAGGAGTGGCTTTGGCTGTTTCCGAGGAGGCTGGGCACGACATAGAACGGGGCTGTATCATGGAGCGTCCCAAGGTGGTACGCAATCCTAAAACAGGGAAGTTTGTGATGTTGTTCCATCTGGAACTGAAAGGGAAGGGCTATGCGGCCGCCCGTGTGGGCTTTGCCGAGAGCGATTCTCCGGTGGGGCCGTTCCGGTTTATCCGTTCTTTGCGCCCGAATGCGGGCAAATGGCCGACGGACTTTTCGCGCCGTGACATCCGAAAAGCCAAGAAACTGAAGGAAGCGGACTATAAGGAATGGTGGACGCCGGAGTGGCGTGAAGCGATTCGTGAGGGGTTGCTTTTGGCGCGCGACGTACCGGGCGGACAGATGAGTCGGGACATGACCGTGTACGTGGACGATGACGGTAAAGCCTATCATATTTATTCGGCAGAGGAGAACCTGACGTTGAACTTGGCTGAACTGACGGACGATTATTTAGACTACACCGGACGGTATGTACGTATCGCGCCGGGCGGGCAGAACGAGGCTCCGACCATTTTTAAGCGTGACGGCGTGTATTGGATGATTACGAGTGGCTGTACGGGTTGGGCACCGAATGAAGCCCGCATGTTCAAGGCCGCTTCTTTGTGGGGGCCATGGGAGCAGCTTCCCTCTCCTTTTGTTGGGAAAGATGCCAAGAAGTCTTTCCATACGCAAGGCACGTATATTTTTAAGGTGGAAGGCACGGAGGACGGTTTCGTATTCATGGCCGACCGTTGGAATCCGCAGAGCCTGAAAAATTCCCGTCATATATGGTTGCCGATAGATTTTGAAGCCGACGGTACACCGGTTATCCGTTGGGTGGACAGTTGGTCACCGAAAGAGTGGAAGTCGATTCGTTAGGAAAGTGCGGTCAATGTTGGTCGGCTTAAACGAATGAAGTGGAAAATAATGGTTCATTGTCTGTGAATGCAGATGATGGACCATTGATTTTTAATTAAAATTTATTCTTAGATAAAAAATAGAATATTTATTGTTTGCTTTTGTGTGATTTATTATATTTGTAGGGTATTAACTAAAAATATTGGACTATGAGAACAAGTAATTTTTTTTATGGGATGTGCTTTGGCTGTTATGGCTTTGGTTGTAGGATGTCAATCAGAAGAACAAGTTTCGGAAAACAGCGTAAAAGAAGAGGTAAGAGAGGATGGTTTTGATGAAATTGCTTTTATGAATTAAGGTTAAGTTTAAGTCTTTGGTTGATGAGCACCCAGATAAAAGGGCACCGAGCGCTACAGTCAATCCCAAAGATTTGAAATTTTTAAATCTTGTAAGTGTGAAATTAGCTCGTAAGAAACTTGACTGTAAAAGTGGTTTCGGTTTATGTGATTTTAAGTTTTTTTGCAAAAATACGACTGTGAAGGTAGCCGAAAAAGCTATATTCCCAGGCGAATATTTGGTAGAGTTAAAGGAGGATACGTTGAATTCCCGTTATTATATGGAGCTGTTGTTGGATGAAGAGTTTCCTGATGGATTTGATAAGAATGATGCTTGTTTGATAGTTGATGATGACCTTTATTGGGTGAATGATCCCGTAACGGTGCAGGATATGGAAGATTTGTTGAATTCAGATAAAATGTATGAGGAAATGAATCGGAGGATTGAATATTTATTTGAAACAGGACAAATAGGAGCCGGTAATATTCCTTTTATTGATTCTTTAGGTCAACATGGTGGGTATGTTATCGAAGTTGTAGGAAAACCTGTGGATAGACCTTGAGGCAAAGTACCTATTAAAGAGAATGCGATGAGAAAGTTAAGTCTGATTTTATTTTTGAGTTTGTTCGGCTTTCAGCTTTATGGCCAGGTTGTGAATTTAGGAGACGCAGAGTTGGCTACAAAAATCAAGGAATCTACGAAGCCCTATAAAGTAGTATATATCCTTTGCGACTATTGCGAGCCTTCTTTGGTGCTTTATCCTCAAATCTATAAGCTGCTTTCGGAACGCAAGGATGTGGACTTTTATCCTATTTGTGCACAGAGCAGTGCGGAGGTGGAAGCTTACATGGAAAACCATAAAGTTGGAGGCCCCATTTATGTGGTTAATCAAAACCGGAAGAGAAAATGGTATGCCATTATTGATTTCTACAATCCGATAAGTGCAGCAAGCGATTATCTGACAAAATTCTTAGGGATAGATGCCGATAAGATGGGTGCTTCCAGTTTTGTGGTATTGAATGAGAAAAATAAGGTGATAGCCCAAACGACTTATGAAACAGAAGATAACTCTTGTTTGAATATACTAAAAAAGGCGATAAGGTAATAACCATTCCTGTATATGAGATAAGCCGGTATACCAATAGCTGCACGATTCGGATATTCGTGCAGCTATTTTTATTCGCGGTAACTTCTTGCTTCTTATTTAAACTTTTTCAATTTTTTCGTCATGTCCGCTATGGTTTTGGGGTCGGATGTGGTGTCAAGCACTTTTTGGGCTTCGGCCAACAAGGCCGGGCGGCGTTCAAGTTGTTTCAGCGTCAGCGTAGGGACGGGACGCGTACGGAGGTCATTCACCGCAATGCTCAGCTCGGACCATGCTTCCAACCGTTCCCGTTCGGCCTGCGTGATGTGCATGACGGAGCCGTGGCGCGGGGTGAAGTCGCCGTGGGTCTTCGTGTTTTGCACGAATGTAAAGTCTTTCAGGTTCGTGCTCTTGCAGAATTGGTAGAAACCCTGTGCGTAGCAATCGTACATCAGGACATACTCGTCCGAACCGATGAGGGGGAACACACTGGAACCTTCCACCGGATATTGCCCCTCTTTTTGCAGGTGCCGCCATTCGATGGTGTAGGGGCCGGTGGGTCGGGGTGCAGTGGCACGCATCACGCCCTGCCGCGTGCGGAATCCTTTGTTCATGACCGAGCGGCCCTCGTCTTTGAAGAACAGCACGTATTCTTTCGCTTTCGGGTTATACACGATGTCCCCGTCTATGGCGGCCGTACCGAAGTCGAACAGCAGTTTCGGCTCCGTGATGTCCGTGAAGTCTTCGTTCACGTAAGAGTAGAACAGCTTGAAGTAAGGCTGTTTGAAGTTCGGGTCTTCCGTGGGATACTCCCAGTCGTGCCGTCCGATGGAGTAATAAATCATATATTTCCCGGCCTCGTCGTCCCAGATGATTTGAGGCGCCCAAACGGCATGCAGGTTCTCGCAGCCAAATCCCGTCAGGTCGGGGAAACGGGTGGGGAAGTCGATGGCCGTGTGTTGCCAATGGATGAGGTCGGTGCTCTTCATCAGGATGAGTCCGTCGTTGCTTTGCCAACCCTCGTCCGAGCGCATGTCCGTCATGACCATATAAAATGTTTTCCCGTCCCGTCCTCTTGTGATGTACGGGTCCCGTATGCTTTTCTTCAGGGCGATGGTGTCCGAGGCCACGACCGGATGCCCTTGGTTGAGGGACGTGTAGTTATATCCGTCGTCGCTCAAGGCATAACGTACTTGTTCGCCGTATGGGGAATTGTTGGAGAAGAAGGCGAAGAGGTAACTGCTGTAAGGAGAAGGCTCGGCCGTTTGTGCCAACACTGGTGCCATGGCTCCGAGGGTGGCGGCCAACATGCCGGTCATCATTCGTTTTTTGAGTTTCATGATTAGGTAATGTTTAAGTTTTGTTGTATATGTGCGGGCAAAGATAGGCAGAATCGGCCGATAAAGGAAGTTTTTGCGGGGGCTTTTCGCACGCTGTGGCGAGAATGTGGCATTTTTTGCGTTATGCCTGATTGCCCGTCTCGTCTTTTTTTTGTCACTTTGTGACCGATACAATGAAAACTAATCAATGTGATGAAAAGGAATTTTTTTTGTGGGATACTGGCGGTTATGGCGGCCGGACAGGCAAGTGCCGATGTCGTGCCGGAGCAAGTCAGTTGTGTGGTGAAGCCTTTGTATGGGTATAGGCAAGACCGTTCGCCGGGACGTATCGTTGCCGTGCGGTTGAAAGGCCCCGAATTGAAAGGCGAAGTCCGTGTGGATGTGGCGTACAAGAAACTGAAGGAGACTTCTACCTTCCGTGTAGATGCGAAGGACTCGGCGGAGGTGGAAATCATGTTGCCTTCCGCCTTGCCTATGGACAAGGCCGCAAACGTTTCGCTGACGGTGCGCGGAACGGAAAAGAAAGTGAAGACGAGAGTCACCGTGGAACCGATGCGGCATTGGACGGTGTACCTTTACAACCATTCGCACGTGGACATCGGTTACACGAACACGCACAAAAACGTGGAGATGTTGCACAAGACGAACGTGTGGGAAGGCATGAAACTGGCACGGGAAACAGCCGGACATGTGGACGGTGCACGCTTCGTGTGGAATCCCGAGGTGACTTGGCCGATTGAACGCTTGTGGATTTCAGAACCGGAGAAACGGGATGAGGTCATTGCGGCTATCAGGCGCGGCGACCTTTGTGTGGACGCCAGTTATGTGAACCTGAATACGAGCATTTGTTCGGATGAAGAATTGTTTCATGTATTCAAGTTCTCGCGCGAGTTGCAACGGCTGTCCGGCGTGCCTGCCGATGTGTTCCAACAGTTCGACATCCCCGGCATTTCCTGGGGACTGGTTCCGGTCATGGCACAGGAGGGCATCAAGTACGTCATCTCGTGGCCGAACACCGACCGGGGTGGCAACGCGCACTCCCGGAATATAGACGGCATGCCTTTCTGGTGGGTAGGACCCGACGGCCATTCCAAGGTGTTGTTTCTGCAACCGGGCAAGTATTCCAACAGTGGCAGCATGGACAAGGGGAACACGACCGGGCGGCCTTGGTTCGGCCAGCGAGACCCGCGTAAGGTGCCGGCACGCATCCGGATGGGGAGTGCCAATGTAGACTTTACGGGCAAGCTCGTGGAGTTGGAGCGTGACCATTACCCTCTCGATTTCATCGTACTCTCTTGGACATTGTGGGACAACAGTCCGGTGGATGCCGATGTCCCCTACGCCGTAAACGAATGGAACAAGAAATATGCTTATCCGAAGATTGTCATCAGCGGCGGGCATGAAATCATGGCGCGGTTGGAAAAAGATTATGGTGACCGCCTGCCGACCGTGACGGGAGACTATACGGAATACTGGACCGACGGGTTGGGTACGGCTGCCAGGCTGACGGCCATTAACCGTCGTAACAAGGAGAGAATCACGCAGGCGGAGACCGTGTGGTCGATGCTGGCAGGGGGAGCTTGTGCCCCGCGTGCCGATTTCGATGAAGGTTGGCGTTATATTATGATGGGTTCGGAACATACTTGGGACTTCGAGAATCCGTGGGAACCTTATTTCCATGAAGCCATCGGAAAGGTGAAACAATCTTATTTCCAGGAAGCGGAAGCCCGTTCGACGGCCTTGTTGGACGAGGCGTTGGGATTGGCCACGGACAAGTCCAATGGAGCGTTGGGGCCGCGCGAAGGGCCGTCGAACGGCGGTATCGCTGTGCTCAACACGCAGTCGTGGGCGCACGGCGGGTTGGTGACGCTGACGGCCTCCGAGAGCCAGAAAGGCAACAAGGTGGTGGATGATGAGGGGAACGCCGTGCCTTCGCAACGTTTGTCTACCGGCGAACTGGTGTTCTGGGCTTCGGACGTGCCCGCCCTGGGTTCGCGCCACTACCGTGTGGTGGAAGGTGATGCCGTGCCAGGCGATGCCTGCAAGGTGGAAGGCTACACGTTGGACAACGGTTGCGTGCGTGTCACGATAGACGGCAAGACAGGAAACATCGTGTCCTTGACCCGTGCCGGAGAGGATTACAATTATATCGACGCGTCGGTGGACGGAGGGGCCAATTCGTGCAGTTGGCTGCCGGCCAATGAAAACAAGCCCGAAGCCGACAAGGTGCAGGCCATCACGGTGACCGAACAAGGCGGATTGGTGGTGGAATTGAAAGTGCAGTCCATGATGAAAGGTTGCCGTTCGGTGACACGTACCGTCCGTCTGGTGGCCGGGCAACCGTGGGTGGAGACCACCAATGTGGTAGACAAGTTGCCGCTGTTGGACAAGGACGGCATACATTTCGGTTTCGGTTTCAACGTGCCGCAGGGTGTGACGAAAGTGGATATCCCTTGGGGGATAATGGAAGTGGAGAAAGACCAGTGGCCGCAAGCCAACCGCAATTGGATGGCCCTGCAACGTTGGTTGGACGTTTCGAACGACACTCATGGCGTGACATGGTGTGCTTTGGATGCCCCCTTGTTTGAGTATGGCGACCGCACGGCCAACATTTCGTTGGGATGGGGCGGACAAGGGCCTTGGCTGACCAAGCTGGAACCGTCTTCCACGGTGTATTCCTGGGCGATGAACAACCATTGGCACACGAACTTCCCCCTGACGCAGGACGGGCCGGTGGCTTTCCGCTACCGCATTCATCCGCATGGCGGATATGATGCCGTGGCCGCCAACCGTTTCGGTCTGGAGCAGGCGCAACCGTTGGTGCATGTCACTGCGGACAAGAACCCGGACGTGAAGCCCGTTGTGGCGGTAGACAACCGTGCCGTGTACGTCACCGTGCTGAAATCTACGGGGAAAGACAACGAGATGATTGTCCGTTTGCGTTCCGTGTCGGACAAGGAAGAGACTGTGGCTTTGGACTTCCCGGCCCGCCGTCCGTCGTCCGTGTCGCTCTGTCCGCTCGAGGAGCAGCCCGGGCAAGCCGTGGAGGGGACGCTGACGATGAGACCCTACGGCATGGCCACGTTGAAACTCGCCTTCTGACGACGGGAGCATGGGAGGCTTCCGGACTCTTTTGGCAGCGTGCGGTACGGGCTTCCGTCCGTGGATAGATGCTTGTAAAGAAAATGTAGGTTTATCACGGGGCTGAATTTCAGTTGTTTAAGCCTTTGAAAAAAATCTGCGGCAAACGGAAAATCGTTTACCGTAGATTGGAAAATCATTCGGAGCAGAACGGAAAACGTTTCTGCGCCGAATGATTTTTGTATATAAGTTTCGTCTCACTCGCTTTTGTGGAAGTATAGGATCTGCTCGGTATTGAATCGGAATTCCCCTGACAGTTCGGTCTGTTGTTAACACTCTTTATTGCGCCTTTGGAGGACGGGCGAGAGAAAAACGTTACATTTGCAAAAATATATGGCAATAAAGTCTACGCTTATGGCAAACTATATCCGTTTTGATTGGGCGATGAAACGCCTGTTGCGCAACAAGGCTAACTTCGGGGTGTTGGAGGGCTTGTTGACCACGCTTCTGGATGAGAAAATCACCATCAGCCAGTTGTTGGAGAGCGAAAGCAATCAGGAAGACGAGTTCGACAAGTACAACCGTGTGGATTTGTTGGCTTTGGATTCCAAAGGGGAACTGATACTCATCGAGGTGCAGAACAACAATGAGTACGCTTATTTTCAGCGCATGTTGTTCGGCGTGTCGAAGTTGGTGACGGAATACATCAACCGTGGCGAGGGGTATGAGAACGTGCGCAAGGTGTACAGCGTGAACATCGTTTATTTCTCCTTGGGGCATGGCAAGGATATCGTGTACCATGGCAAGACGGAATTTCGCGGCATCCATGAGAACGACATACTGGAACTGACTCCTTTCCAACGGCAGACCTTTAAGGTGGATGCCGTGAGCCAGCTTTATCCGGAGTATTATATCCTGAAGGTGAACGACTTCAACAAAGTGGCCAAGACCCCGTTGGAGGAATGGATCTACTATTTGAATACGGGTGAGATTCCCGAAACAGCCCACGCCCCCGGCTTGGCGGAGGTGCGCGAACGCCTGAAGGTGGACGGGATGACAAAAGGTGAGCGCGAAGCTTATTACCGTCATCTGGATAACATCGTCATTTTGCGCAACAATATTTATACGGAGCGTGCCGAGGGGCGTGCGGAGGGGCGTATGGAAGGCCGTGCGGAAGGTCGCATGGAAGGGCGTGCCGAAGGAGAGCATGCCAAGGCTTTGGAGATAGCCCACAGGTTAAAGGCCATGGGATTGTCCGTGGATGCCATTATCGGTGCCACGGGGTTGTCGGCGGAAGAAATAGAGAAAGCCTGATAACCCCTTGTTTCCTAATCAATAGAAAGTCCCGGTCGCCTTTCACAAGGCGGCGGGGACGGATTAACTTATTTCTGGTTTGCTTGCTTGTTTTTTTGCAATTTTTTCGTGATGTATGAACCGTCCCATATCGGATTGTCTTCTGCCCAAGCCCGGGGAAATACTCCGTTCCCGTTGTGCGATCCTTCCAAACGGATAAGGTATAACTTGTCGTTTTTCCATGCGGCTCCCATATACAATGGGCGGCCGTCGGCTTGGCGAATCCTTATCCCGGTTTCTTCGTATTCCCAGTACACATCGTTGCTTGCCACGTAGACGACATCTTTTTTGAGGTATTTGTGGAAGAGGTCATAAAACAGTTGGTAATCTGCCCGGGTGCATTTAGGGATGATGTACCGGCAGCCCTCCGAAAAAGCCGTCGGGTCGTTGTTATATCCTTTGTTATGTACTACACGTCCGTATGCTCCGTGGAAATGTACTTCTTGCTTGTCCGTTTTTCTGCGTGACACGTATTGGTTGAACAGTTTTTCGAGTTCTGCGATGATGGCTTGGTCGGGTATGGCATCATTTTCGGCTTGGGCGAAACGGTTTGTGGTTTGGTAATAGAAAAATACGCCGGTTGGGCTAGCTTCGAGTTTGAGGAAGTCTTGTTGCCCCTGGATGTCGGAACGCAGCGACATGGCGTAGGTTTTCCGCATGATGTCGCCACTGTCTGTTTCTTCTGTGTGCTTGTGCAGGAATGGTGTGGCATCCAACAGGTCGAAGATTTCGGTTATTTTGGGGCGGTGTTCTTCGTAGTCTGCATGGTCTTCGAACCAATACTGTACCCAATATTGGGCACCGGTCATCCATCTTTGCTCCAAGTAACGCTTGGGAAACATCCGGTCAAGCTCGTGAAATATATGCATGGCTGTTTCATTTTCCCGATAGAACTCTTGGGCACGTACATGGTTTGTGCATACCATGACCGTTATCACGGCCATGAGCCAGTATTTAATATAAGTTTTCATAATAAGGGTCGATATGTTCATATTGTTTGGAAAATTCGTCCATTCTTCTTTTCTGCTTTTGGAACTCGGCCTGAATGTCGGCCAAGTGTGGCATGGTCTGCTGTCGGGCTGCCGTGTCCGCGTCTTGTAGGGCGGTGTCGGACAGGGGGATTGAGGCCGTTTTGGTGGAGGACGTGTCCTGTCCTGTCGAGAGGGCTGCCCACATTTGTCCTTTTGGGTGGCTTGCGGGGAGGACAATCGTGTCCCGGACTGTGATTATTTTGGCGGTCAACGCAGTGGGTACTGGCTTTTCGATGAATACCGTATCGGTTTTCCACTTTACTTCCGTGAGGACGGTAGGGGGCATGGGGATGGAATTTGTAGGCTGTGCGGCTTCCTTTCGCGAGACGGTGGTGCCTAAGAAAAAACATGCGGCTGCGACGGAAGCTGCTGCTATCCACCGTACGGCGATTTGCCTTGTGCGACGTATGCGCTTCGATAGCATCGGAGGAACGGTCTGTAGGGCGGAGGAGCCGGGAAGTTCTTCCGATGGGCATGACTGCATCCACCTTTCCTGTTCTTCTTCCGTGAAAGAAGGTTCGCCTTCGTCGAACTGGTCGAACATGGTTTTGAAGTCGGCAAAATCCTTGTCGGCATCCGGCGAACGGAAATACTCCGTCAGCAGGGCTTCTTCTTCCAACGAGGTCTTTCCCTCCATGTAGAGGTCAAGCCATCGTCTGATGTCTTCTTTGTTTGTCGTCATGTTCAATCTCTCCTTACCTTTAGTTATTCCATCATTTGTTTCCTTGCCCGTGACAATATGGTGCGGACTACGCCTTCCGTTGCTCCGATGATACGGGCTATCTCGCCCATTTCCAGATGTTCCACCTGACGCATGCGGAGCACGGCCCGGTATTTGTCCGGTAGGTTCCGAACGGCACCGCGCATCCATTCCGCATTTTCGTGGTCTTCCATCATCGCCTGTGCGCTTCGCTGTCCGTCGGGCGCGTCATGCCCCGTCAGGCTTTCGTGCGGATGGGTTTTGAGTCGCCGCAGGCGGTCGATGCAAAGATTACGGGTGACGGTCATACCCATGGGAGAAATGTTCTTTTCCCGGTCAAGCCGGTCTCGGACAAGCCAAAGTTTGAGCATGGCTTCTTGTACGATGTCTTCCGCCTCGTCCTCATCAGACAAATAGAAACGCGCGATGTCTACGAGTTTGCCTCGTAGCATGGATGCCGCTATTTCAAATTCTGTCTTTTCCATGAGGTTAATGTTGCAAGGGGTGGAACTGTTTCCGGCAATTAGGACGTGGCCGTTCTTTCCCTTTTTATAAAGAATACGCAGAAGCCGCTCTTTTGTTTCAGCGGATGATGTTAAAGAATGTAATAAAAAGGAAATGAGGGAGGCTGAGTAACAGAATGACAGAAGGAGAACGTTTCTCGTATGTAGATATTTAGAAGACAGAAGAACAAAAGAACAGAAGCCTGAAAAACGTTTTCCGTAAGGAATCTTATGTCCTTATGTTCTTTTGTCTAAATCATCTTCTCATAAGAAACATGTTCTTCTTTCCGAATCGCATTCCGTATGGAAACAAGCATGTTTGTCATTCATTCTCGCTTTCATTCATAAAAGCATGTCCGGCTCGTTCCCGAAAAGTCTCTTGTATTCGCTTTCAAAATTGGGTGTGAAGATTCCTTTTCCCATCGCTTCATGGATTTCCGTCGTGCTCCAGAAACGTCCGCCATCTGTTTCAGCACTGGGACGTATGTCCTCGTCGTAGGTACAACGGTGGGGAAAGACCAGTTCACGTTCTCGGTCAGATTCAAATACATAGTGGGGGAGACGTTCGGGAGTGAAGCCGGTGAGGCCGAGTTCTTCTTCCGCTTCGCGGCGCAGGGCCATCTCTACGCTTTCGCCCAAGTCCACATGCCCTCCTACGGCCGTGTCCCATCTTCCCGGTTGGATGTCTTTCCATTGCGGACGCTTTTGCAGGTAAAGTTCGCCCCGGCTGTTGAACACATGCAAGTGCACCACGGGGTGAAGGCGTTTACTGCCATTGTGGCATTCGCCGCGTGTGGCGGCTCCGATGATGTTCCCCTCTTCATCCACGAGGGGAAACATCTCTTCCCGGTTGTCTTTTTGTGTAGCTATCATGAGGTTTCGCGGGGTTTAAGGGATGAGCAATGAGCTGTCACCGTAGCTGAGGAAACGGAAATCGTGGGCGAGGGCATAGTCGTAAATCGTGCGCCAATCGCCGTGCACGAAAGCCGAGACGAGTAACAACAGTGTACTTTGCGGTTGGTGGAAGTTGGTGACCATCATCCGCACGATATGGTATTCGTATCCGGGAGCTATGATGATTTGCGTACTGGTGTGCAGGGCTGTCAGCTCGTGGCGGTTCAGGTAATCCCATACGTTCTGTAGGGCTTGCATTGTGGTGAGTGCTTCCGGACGTCCGTCGTCGGGACTTCCGGAGGGGCGTGTCCGGGCGGCATACTCGTAAGGCATCCACTGTGGCACGTGCAGCTCTTCCTCCGATGCGTCGGGATTTCCGTCCAATGCCACACCTATATAATACAGGCTCTCGAGAGTGCGCACCGAAGTCGTGCCCACGGCAATGCATGAGCCGCCGTGCGCCAACAGTTTCTCTATCGTGCTGCGATGCACGCAGATGTATTCCGTGTGCATCTCGTGCCCGGCTATTTCTTCGCTTTTCACCGGTTTGAACGTGCCCGCCCCGACGTGGAGCGTCACTTCCTCGCGGTCGATGCCATGGGCATCCAAATCGGCCAACACGCGTTCGGTGAAATGGAGCCCGGCCGTGGGGGCAGCCACGCTGCCTTTGATTTTAGAGTACACCGTCTGGTAGGTCGTCTTGTCGCTTTCCTGTGTCTCGCGGTTCAGGTAGGGCGGGATGGGCAGTTCGCCCACGGCTTCCAGGATCTCAGCCCAAGTCGTTTGTTCGTCGTCCCATTCAAAGTCAATCCAGTGGCTGGTGCCGCGATTCTCGCCCCGGGTAGCCTTCAGGGTGATGCTGCGTCCGCCGATTTCCACGGGACGGGATAAGCAGCCGCTTTTCCATTTTTTCAGATTGCCCACAAGGCAAAGCCAACTGCAACGACCGGTTTGTTGGAACATCAGCGCGTAGTCGTGCGGACGGACCGGTTCCAGACAGAATACCTCGATGAGCGCGCCGGTATCTTTGTGGAAATGCAACCGCGCCTGTATGACTTTTGTGTTGTTGAATACCATCAGGGCACCTTGGGGCAAATAGTCCGGCAACGACGTGAACGTGTCCTCGCCCACCGTTCCGTGACGGTACACCAACAGTTTGGATTGATCCCGTTCGGGTAAGGGGAATTTTGCGATACGCTCCTCGGGCAGTTCGTAGTTGAAGTCTTTAATTTGGATGTGTTTGGTCTCTTCCATTGGGATTGATAGCTTTTGGAATGCAAAGTTAGGTATATTTACCGAAGTGGAACGGGTGTTTGGGATAAAAAAGCATAAAGGCGGCAGACAGATATTGTACTCCTTGCGCTTTGCTGTATATTTGTCTGCACGAAGATAGGATGCGGCCCGGCATTGCCCAATCAGAAAATTCCGTTTTCGTTTGCCTCTGCGCCTGTCTTTCGCTATCTTTGCCGGGAATAAAACATGGAAGATATGAAAATCGGAGATAAAGTAAGGTTTTTGAGCGAAGTGGGGGGCGGCATCGTGAGCGGCTTCCAAGACAAAGATACGGTATTGGTGCGGGATGAAGACGGTTTCGACATTCCGATGCCCGTGCGTGAGTGTGTCGTAGTAGAGACTGACGATTATAATATTGCCAAGGTGAACACCGGTACGCACGACAAGAAGAAACTCGTAGGGGAGCGGGCGGCCAGACAGTTTCGTGATGAAGATGAGGAAGACGACCGTCCTGTGACATTCGTGCCCAAACCGCAGGAACGCCGGAACGGTGACAAGCTGAACGTTTTTCTGGCTTACGTGCCGATGAATCCCAAAGAAATGACCACCACGTCTTTCGAGGCTTATTTGGTGAACGACAGTAACTATTACGTCACCTTTCTTTACATGAGTGTGGAGGGTACGGGATGGCGCGTACGTTTCCAAGGGACGGTGGAGCCGAACACCAAACTCTTCATGGAGGAATTCGACCGTTCGGTGTTGAACGACATGGAGCGCGTCTGTGTGCAATGCCTGGCCTATAAACAGGAGAAGACTTTTCTGCTCAAACCGGCCGTACAGGTGGAATTGCGGATAGACACTGTGAAGTTCTACAAGTTGCACACGTTCCAACCCTCGGATTTCTTTGAAGAAGATGCCTTGGTGTATGACGTGGTGAAGGATGACGTGCCTGCCCGTACGGTTTTTGTCAATGCAGAACAGTTGCAGGAGGCTTTGCTGAAAAAATCGGCCGACGAGCGTCCGGTACGCCAACCGGCTCGTAAAGCGGAACAACCGAAGAACGGCATCATAGAAATAGATCTGCATATCAGTGAATTGTTGGACAATACAGCAGGGCTTTCCAACAAGGAGATGTTGGACTGCCAGATGAAGGAGTTCCGCCGCGTGATGGACGAGAACCAAAAGAACAAAGGACAGAAAATCGTTTTTATCCATGGTAAGGGAGAAGGTGTGTTGCGCAGCGAACTCTTGAAGGAATTGAAGCGGGTTTATAAGAATTGCACTTATCAGGATGCTTCGTTCCGCGAGTATGGATTCGGGGCTACCATGGTTACGATTCATTGACATCCAGAGCCTTAAAGGCTCTTAAAAGATGTGTATTTTATTGGGGTTCTGCATGGAAAGGTGTATTTTTGGCATCGAAATTCATGTAGAACCCTTAAAATTAATATCAAAATAATGATGCGGTGTCTTTGGTCTCTGCTTGTTTTGTGTGCTTTCTTTAGTGTGTCCCCCGTTTCTGCCCAGACGTTATTATCGGAAGAAATAAAGGAGGATTCAGTCACCGGCCAAGATGTCGTAGAGAAAGCCAAAGAGTTTATCGGAGTGCCTTACCGTTACGGGCAAATGAATCCTAAGCGCGGATTTGATTGTTCCGGTTTCACTACTTATGTCTTTAAGTCTTTGGATATCTGTTTGACGCGTTCTTCGCGTTCCCAGTTTAGAGAAGGAGTCAAGATAGACGACCGTCGCGACTTGCAGCAAGGGGATTTGGTGTTTTTCACCGGTACGCGTTCCAAGAAGACCATCGGGCACGTGGGTATAGTGACGGATGTGAATGAAGAAACCGGTGAATTTGAATTCATCCATGCAGGGCGCAAAGGTATTTGTATCAATTCTTCTTCCGACGGCTATTATGACCGGCGATATGTAGGGGCGCGCAGGGTGTTGGGGTAATACCTGCCAGATACGAAGAGAGCCGTTTCCGGAGTGCGCAAAGGCATACGGGAACGGCTCTTTTTCGATATAGAGTGGCTGACGGGTCAGAACAAGTCTACCTCCACCGGGCAGTGGTCGGAACCGAATATTTCGGTGTGTATGGTTGCGCTTTTGAGTTGCGCTTCCAGTCGTTTGGACACTAAGAAATAGTCGATACGCCACCCTGCATTCTTTTCCCGGGCTTTGAAACGGTAAGACCACCACGAGTAGATGCCTTCGCGGTCGGGATAGAAGAAACGGAACGTGTCTGTAAAACCGCTGTCTAACAAGATGCCGAATTTTTCCCGTTCTTCGTCCGTGAAACCTGCGTTTTTACGGTTCGATTTCGGATTTTTCAGGTCGATTTCGCGGTGCGCTACGTTCAAGTCGCCGCAGACGATGACCGGTTTCCGGGCATTCAGTTGCAAGAGATAGGCGCGGAATGCTTCTTCCCACTGCATACGGTAATCCAGACGTTTCAGTCCGTCCTGCGAGTTGGGCGTGTAGACCGTGACTAAGAAAAAGTCAGGCATTTCAAGCGTGATGACGCGTCCTTCCTTGTCATGTTCCTCCAAGCCGAGGCCGTATGTGACATTGAGTGGGGCATGGCGGCTGAAGATGGCCGTACCGGAATATCCTTTTTTCTCCGCATAGTTCCAGTAGGAGCGGTAGCCTTCAAACTCCAAATCGAGCTGACCTTCCTGCATTTTTGTTTCTTGCAGGCAAAAGAAGTCCGCATCCAAGGCGACGAAAGACTCTTTAAATCCTTTTTCACAACAGGCTCTCAGGCCGTTGACGTTCCATGAGATAAATTTCATAGGCTGTAAGTTTGCTGTATTTTTGCTTTTTATTTTCAAAGGTAAGCCTTTTCTTCCGGATGTGCAAACCCCGTCAGAACCGGGCGATGGCCTCTCCTTCTTCTTGAATGTAGAGGAAACGGGTTTGCATTCGTTCCGCTTCCGCCCCGAAAGTCATGGCCCTTTCGCGAGCCGGAGGGAAGTGCATCGGGGCAAAATAACGGGTGGGGATATATTGCAACCATTGTCGTGCACCGCGGGCAAAGTCGCTACCCAAACGTGGGTCTACGGGAAACATTACCAGGTCGAAAGCCGTACATTCCTTGCGGATGTCGTTCAGGATAGCCAGAAAGTCGCCTTCCCGTTTTTTGATTTCCTGTGGCGTGGATTCGTCTGCCCAATGCCAGTTGTTCAGGTCGCCTGCGTGGAATATGTCTTTGTCTTCAACATGAACAGCCCAAGATACGCCGGAATCAGTGGAACCGAAAGCATGTACCGTGATGAGGTCGTCTCGGTAGCTTTCTCCCCGTCTCAGGTATGCCGTTACGCCTTCCGTTCCGGCACGTCGCCGACGGTAGATGTCGCGGGAGAGGATGACTTTCTTTTCCCCGTGGGGTACGGGCAGGTTCAGGATTTCCGGATTGAAATGGTCCTGATGGAAATGGCTGGCCAGAAAGTAGACGCGTTTATGCGTTGTGGACAGTGTCCGTTCCACGATACTGTTGTCGGCATCCCGCCAGAAATCAAAAATCAGGATGACCGATACTCCTTCGAGCATGAAGCCGCTGTGGTAAATATAAGTTAGAATCATGATTTCCTTATTTTTCGTATCTACAAAAATAAGGAAATCATTTGATAGAGGCCAAGGGGTACGGGGATTAGTTGCGTCTTTTAGTATAAAGTATTGCCGTCCCAACGAAAAATGGCATAAGGATAAAGTTTCTCTTTTCCGTTCCGTACATCTTCTTCCGTTTGTTTTTCCCAGTGGGGCGGGGAAAAAACATTGCCGATTTCAAACGGCCCTGCGGATAATGTACATGGTTGGCCGTTTTCTTTCCAGATGCGCACTGTGGCCAACCGGTTATTGTCTGCGCATTCTTCTTGCCGGGCATCATAATAATAGGTGAGTTCATAACAGTATGCTCTTTTCTTATTACCCCAGCTTTGGGGTGTCATTCTTTCCTTAATGACCGGGTAAGCATAGTTCCGGTAGTAGTCGGGAGCCAAAATCAGGATGACTTTCACAGCCTTGTGGTGCAGGTAATCCATACGGTCAGCCCTGTCCCATGTGGAAAGGTCGGGATTGCCATATTTGTCCAAGTATCGTTGGCATCTCTTTTCCGCTTTTCTCTGTAATCTTTCGCGTTTCTGGCGAGAAAGTGCAAACGGGTTTCGGGTTTTTATTATTCCATATAGGGTATCCGGGACGGTTTGTGCAACACTCGGTTGCGGCACGTAACAAAATGTGAGGCAAAAGGCTATGGCAGTGAGGCCTGTTTTCATGTTGTGATGTTTTTTATTAGTTTCGTTACAGAAGGAAAAGGATTGTCCGTGCATGGTTGCTTTTTCGGCTGAAACGATATTCCCAAATGCCGGACAACCCTTTGAAACAGAAGGTTAAAGATATAGCTCTTCCGGCTCTATTCCCTCTTGGTCGGAATACTGGAAACTCCTATACACTTTCCCGTTCTTGAAGTAACAGATCTTGCAATAATGGAACGGTCCGGATGTGATGACGAAGAACGAACCGTCATCGGAATGCTGTCGGGCGTATTCAATAAGCTTGTACATGAAACTTCCTTTAGGATAATAAGTGATTTGCCAACGGAAAGGTCCTGTTCGGTTTTGTTTTCTTCTATAAAGTGCATCTGTGGCAGCCTGTCCCGTTTCTTGTACACGATGTTTATAATATTCGCTATTTTTGTCGGGTTCCCATTTACTCCAGTCTGTATATTCTGCCTTGAAATAGATATTTTCTCCTTTGGTTGTTTTTCCGTACATCCAAGACACGTCATGACAAGGAGATAGTAAGGGAATTCTTTTGCGCTCGGCGGCATTATGTGGCCCGGTAATTACCGGTACGAATTTTATGGAACTGTAGTCGGTCTGAGGGGTACTTTTCAACATGTAAACGTCTAAATACAAAGAATCTTCTCGGGTGGGATGGTAGTCAATGTCCATTCTTTTGAGAATGTTTTGTTGTGCTTCCTTGTTCACAACGGTAAACAGTTCACTTTGGGGAGTGAGAATCTCCGAAACATTGGTTCTGTGGTGTGTAACGTTGTTCGTCAAAACCTTTTGGGGTTGGAGTGTGGAAACTTCAGGGCTACAAGCGATGCATCCTCCGATTACGAAAAATGGCATTATAAAATAAGTGGTTCGTTTCATATTTTATGTGGTTTTCTTAAAAGTTTACGGGGCTATTACTATAATAATATAGTTATTGCATTCTGAACATTGTGATGATGCCTTAATAGCTTCCATACAGGCAAACACGCACCAGTTAGGGCTTTGTTGTTGTGTCGGGTTTACGTGGTATTTGTTAATGACCAAAGAGTCATTTTCAGAGAGAATACTTTGTCCGTAGGTTACTTTTGTTACCTGAAGGAAAAGTAACGCAGTCATCATGAATTGATAAGTTCTTGCTTTCATAGGCTTTAAATTTAGAAAAGTGGGTAACACGTTGACAATATAATATATTCCTATGAGTATATCCAAAGAAAAACAGAGGAAAAACATTGCAAAAAATGAAGAAATGAATCCAAATTCATTTTCGGAGCAAAAAATGAATTTGGATTCATTCTTATCTCTATTGATACATTTCCGGAAAGTAAAGTGAAAATTGAACGAATTTCGTTCAGGATAGGTCGATTATTGTCCCACGAATGGATGGAATAACCTTAACTTTGCATTACTTAATCTTTTAACGGATGGAAGGATTTGCGGAAGTCACAGAAGAACTTATCAATGAATATTTGTCCTTTTTCGGGAAGAACCATGTCTTTTCGGATGCGGAACGTACATTGTTGAACCGTAATTGGACGCAACTGGTGGTAAAGAAGAATGAAAGGGTTGTGACTGAGGGGCAGAAAACGCTCCTGTGGGTAGAAAAAGGCGTGCTTCGTATTGGGAAAAAGGATAGTCGGCACGAGGGGATGGACTGTGTTTGCGGCTTCGCCGTTCCACATGATTTTGTCAGTATGGATTGGTTTTTGCAGGCACCGGAAATGGTATGGAATTTATATGCGGAACAGGATTCCGTGCTTTGGAGATTAAGTGATGGGGTTGCATCGGTGTTGTCTGATAAGGTTGTTTTATGGGATAAAATAATGACCCGCTGGTATGCCCATTATGTCAAGAGGCTTTGGATGAGGAACTGTTATTTGTGCGAGGCCAATGTGGTGAAACGTTATAGGAGGATGATGGAGTGGGAAGGGAAAAGGTTACAAGCCGTATCCTTGAAGCATTTGGCTTCTTATTTGAACATGACACCGCAGACTTTAAGCCGGATAAGGAAAGGAGAGGACGGGTATAAGACATGAGGGTGTGCATCGTATAGCGGAACCGGGGATGTTCCGTAAGGTATGTTTAGAAATATATGTCGGCGGTTTGTTCCCAAACACGGACAAACCGCCGACAGTGGTATTGTGTTGAGGTTATTTAGTAGCCGGAATGACCTTCCATTCCAACACGCCGCCCGACTCACCTTTTTGAAGTTGCGCTGCGATTTTCAGTCCGGTGGTCTTTACCGGTTTGAAGTCGAGACGGTTGTAAGTGTCCTTGGTCGTGGTGTACGGCGTGGTGGCTTCCACTTCTTTCCAACTGTCACCGTCTTTATAATAGAGTTTCCACGAGGCGGGTACACGGAAGTTGCCGTCGTAATGGTCGAAGTCCAGCCAGTACACTTCTACGCCCGATACGTTGTAAGCTTGATCGAAGTCGTAAGCCAACGTTTCTTCCGTGCCGCGCTTGAGCCACCAGTAATGGTAAGGTTTGGACGTGTCCGACGAACGTTTCGGTTCCCATTGGTCGTTTACGCCCCAAGCCCAACCTTCCGTGGCGGCAGATTCGGGAGCGTCTTTTTGGAGAGGGGCTTGAATCGTCAGCGTACGTGCCCGGCTGGCGATGGTCGGCAAAGGTTCGGGACGGGCATATTCCGGCGATGTGGGAATCCATACGGCCATTTGTGCCGCGCCACGGTTGTTCCATACGGAATAAGGAATGGCTTTGAACGGTACGTCCGTCGCCTTTCCGTCACGTCCGACGGCTTGGGCCGTGCCTTCCAACGTGACGATACCGTTAAGCATATCCGGGGCGTAAGTGGCGGAAATCATCGTCCCGGTAGGAATGAATTTGTTGAAAATCAAACTGTCCGGCTGGTCTTTGTCTTCGATGCAGTAGACAATGGGGCCTCGTTCGATGGCGGCTTTTCCCCGGTCGTCTTCCACTTCGCCACGGGCTTCCACCCTGCGTACGTCCATCGGGAAATCCAGTTCTACCGTGTCGCCTTTCTTCCATTTCCGCAAGATGACGGCGTAACCGTTTTCCACACGGAACTCCGCGTCCTTGCCGTTGACTTGTATGGTGTAGCCCTTTCCTTTTCCGGTGTAGTGATACAGGTCGGTCGGTACCGGACGATCTTGTGCCCATCCCGGGATGCGGCATCGCAGGGCAAAGGTCTGCTTCTTTTCAGGATGTACGGTCATGCGGATTTTTCCGTCCCATGGATAATCCGTTGTCTGGCGGATTTCTATTTTATTTTGGGAAGTAGAGAGATGGGCCGTACTTTGTATATATAGGTTGACGAAGACGTCCTTGCCTTGTGTGGCATACATATAATTAGGCACGGAAGCCATGAAACGGGTGACATTGCCCGGACAGCAGGCACAACCGAACCAAGCCTGCCGTTCGTGCTGCCCCATGCTTTCCAAAGGATTGTCGTAGAAGAAGCGGTCGCCGCTAAGTGACACGCCCGAAATGACCCCATTGTAGAGAGCACGTTCCAATACATCCTCGTATCGGGAGTCGCCCGTGGCAAGGAACATGCGGTGGTTCCAGTATACGTTGGCGATGGAGGCGCAAGTTTCACAATAGGCCGTATGGTTGTTCAATTCATAATCCGGGCCGAAGCCTTCGCCTTGGGCACGGGAGCCGATACCGCCGGTGAGGTACAGTTTGCGCCCGGCCATGTTTTCCCAAATGCGCGTAAGGGCATGGAAATACGCCGAGTCGCCGGTCAGTGCGGCCACGTCGGCCACACCGGAATACAGGTAACCGGCCCGCACGGCATGCCCCACTATTTCATCTTGTTCGAGAATGGGTTTGTGGTCCTGGCTGTATGCACTGGGTGCATGTCCGTCGGTGCATCGTCCCGTTTCTTCCACGAAATACCGGGCTGTGCGGAGGTATTCTTCTTTTCCGGTGACTTTGTACAGCTTGGCTAGAGCCATTTCCACGATGGGATGCCCCGAAGGCACATGTTTCTGTCCTTCGTCGGGGCCGAATACCCGGCATACCAAATCGGCGTTTTTGATAGCCACGTCCAATAGGGAACGTTTGCCCGTGGCGCGATAATGGGCCACGGCAGCTTCGTAAAGATGTCCTGAATTGTAAAGTTCGTGGCTGTTGATTTTCTCCCAACGGTGTGTCCCCCACCAACCCGAAAGACGGGTACAGCGGTTGGTCACACAAGTAGTCAGGTAACCGTCGGATTCCTGTGCGGCGGCTATCAGTGCGATGACACTGTCCAGATAGGCATCCAGCCGTGCATCGTATTTTACGGCCAAAGAGTAAGATGCTCCTTCGATGATTTTATAAGGGTCGGTGTCGTCGAACGAAAAGTCGCCCCGGTGCTCGCCTTCTTTCAGTCCGCCTGCGATGGCGAAGTTGTCGAAACGGCCGTTCTTCTCACACTCCCGGAAGGCCGAGGGAATGGACACCGTGCGGTTCGTCTCGATGCGCGGAGACCAGAACGCGTCCTGAATTCGTACTTGGGTAAACGGCACTTCCATGATTTGTGCCGCGTTTTGCCCGTGGATGGCAATGGAAAAAGCAGCGGTGCAGAAAGTCCATGCGGTTCGTTTCAAGAATAAGATTTTGTTTCTCATGGGTTAATAATTCTATGGTTTCATGCTGCAAAGATAATTAGTTTTGCTAACTTTGCCGTGAAATCAATATTTTTATTTTTACCTACCATGAAGAAAAAATTGCTGACTGCTATTTTCGTGTCTTCCTTGTGTGGAAGCATGCAGGCGCAAGATGCGCCCCACGGTTATCCTTATTCTCCCGTACCTTTCACGTCCGTCAAGATGACGGATTCCTTTTGGGGACAACGCTTGAAGGCGAGTCGTGAGGTTACGATTCCTTTGGCCTTCAGTAAATGTGAAGAGAGCGGCCGATATGAGAACTTTGTCAAAGCGGCTCATCCAAGCGAAAATTACAAGGTAGAAGGTCTTCCGTTCGACGATACGGACGTGTACAAGACGATAGAAGGCGCAAGCTATTTGTTGCAGACCTATCCGGACAAGAAGCTGAAGTCGTATATCGACAGCGTGCTGGCCATTGTGGCGGCAGCGCAGGAGCCAGACGGCTATTTGTACACGAGCCGCACGATGAATCCCAAACATCCGCACGCCTGGTCGGGAAGCCGACGTTGGGAAAAAGTGGAGGATTTGAGCCACGAGTTTTATAACCTCGGTCACATGGTGGAAGGTGCCATCGCGCATTACCAGGCCACGGGAAAACGGAACTTTCTGGATATTGCCATCCGTTATGCCGACTGCGTGTGTCGTGAAATCGGCCCGGGGGAAGGGCAACAGGTTCTTGTGCCCGGTCATCAGATAGCCGAAATGGCCTTGGCCAAACTCTATATCGTGACGGGCGACCAGAAGTATCTGGACGAGGCGAAGTTCTTCCTCGACCAACGCGGCCACACTTCTCGGCGCGACGCTTACAGCCAGGCGCACAAGCCCGTGGTGGAGCAGGATGAGGCCGTGGGGCATGCCGTGCGGGCCACTTACATGTATGCCGGGATGGCCGATGTGGCAGCCCTCACGGGCGATACGGCTTACATCCATGCCATCGACCGGATTTGGGACAATATTGTGGGCAAGAAGTATTACATCACCGGCGGTATCGGGGCTACGGCCAACGGCGAGGCTTTCGGTGCGAATTATGAACTGCCCAACATGTCGGCTTATTGCGAGACGTGCGCGGCCATCGGCAACGTCTACGTTAACTACCGTTTGTTTCTCCTGCACGGGGAATCCAAATATTATGATGTATTGGAACGTACCTTATATAATGGGCTGATTTCGGGCGTTTCGCTGGACGGCGGCGGTTTCTTCTATCCCAATCCCTTGGAGAGCCGGGGGCAGCATCAGCGTCAGCCTTGGTTCGGTTGTGCCTGTTGTCCGTCCAATATTTGCCGTTTCATCCCTTCCTTGCCCGGTTATGTATATGCCGTGAAGGATAAGGACGTATATGTCAACCTGTTCATGTCCAACGAAGCTAACCTTGAGGTGGGCAAGAAGAGTGTCGTCTTGGAGCAACAGACCCGTTATCCTTGGGATGGCGACGTGGCCGTGAGCGTGAAGAAGAACAAGGTCGGTGCGTTTGCCATGAAAATCCGCATCCCCGGTTGGGTGCGCGGACAAGTCGTACCGAGCGATTTGTACCGTTACAGCGACGGCAAGCGTCTGGGATACAGTGTGAAAGTGAACGGCCAACCGGTGGAAAGCGAATTGCAAGACGGTTATTTCACGATAGAACGCCGGTGGAAGAAGGGCGACAAAGTGGAAGTGCATTTCGATATGGAACCTCGCGTGGTGAAAGCACATGCCAAAGTGGAGGCCGACCGCGGGCGTGTGGCTGTGGAGCGCGGTCCGTTGGTGTACTGCGCCGAGTGGCCCGACAATGATTTCGACATCATGAGTGTGTTGGTGAACCGCCGCCCGCAGTTCGAGACGGTGGAGAAACCGGATATGCTGTGCGGCCTGACGGAAATCAAGACCGGTGCGCAGGTGTTGGGCTATGATGCCGAAGGCCGTCTGACGGCTTCGGATGTCGAACTGACGCTTATTCCTTATTATGCCTGGGCGCATCGTGGTTCCGGCAACATGATGGTATGGTTGCCGCAGGAGGTGAGCGCGACAAGCCCGTCCATGCCGGCTACGTTGGCCTCGGAGAGCCGTGTGGACGCTTCGCACAAGACTACGGCCTTGTCTGCCATTAACGACCGGTTGGTTCCGGTGGACGAAAACGACCGTTCCATGGCCTACTATCATTGGTGGCCGAAAAAGAACTCGACGGAGTGGATTACTTACGAGTTCCCGAAACCGTCCAAAGTGTCTTCCTCCACCGTGTATTGGTTCGACGACGAGCCGTGGGGAGGTTGTCGCGTGCCTCAAAGTTGGAAACTGTATTACAAGGACGAACAAGGCGGTTGGACACCGGTGTCGGCAGTCGGCACGTACGGGACGAAAAAAGGCGTGCCCAACACGGTGGAATTCACGCCGGTGCAGACTACGGCCATGAAGCTGGAAGTCGTGTTACCAAAGGACAATTCGGCCGGTGTTTTCGAGTGGGAAGTCGAGTGAGAAAATAACCCAATGAAGAAGACTGCTTGTCACGAAGCAGTCTTCTTCATTGGGCTTGTATCGGTATTTATGGATTTTTGTGGATGTCTTTTTGGGGATGCGTGCTGATTTTTGACTTTTTCTATTGTGTTTGTTCCTTGTCTTTTAGTCTTTTCACTTCTTTGTCAAAGTCGCTCTCCAACATGTCCATTTCTCGTTTGCGGTAAATTTCAAATTCTTTTTCAGCTTTTTCTATGGCTTGTTTATGTGAGACATTGCCTTTGCCTATCAGAACTTTACGTTTATGGGCGATAATCTGATTGTCGAGTGCCTCTATACAATCTTTCATTGTCATAGGATTCATTTCTAATGCTTGAAATTCAGCGAAGTCCAAGAAGCCGGAAACAAGCAGGTTCAAGCGTTGCAGTTCTATTTCCGACAAGTAATTTTTGGCAATCTTTACATCATCCCGGGTTACATAGTTCCCTTTGAAGTTGGTCATTCCTACAAAAGGTTTTTTATTGTCCACACGGTTGTAGATAATTACCTGACGGTTACCCTCTTGGCGAACTAATAAGAATTTCTTATAAGTTCGATTTTCATCAAGCTCTCGGTCAGCATATATATTTCTTATATGCATGGAAATATTCTCCTGTGTGGTGCAATATATGTCTGCCAACTGATTTTGTGTCAGCCACAAATCCTCATCGGCAAAACGAACCGACACACGGGTTATTTCGTCATCGTCTTGGTAAAGTATTATTTTGTTTGCTTCTTTCATAGAATGTCCTTTTGTTGGCATACATGGCAATGTATGTGTAATGCGTGAAGATGATATTTTTATATCCGTTTCGTGAATGTCCCGGGGAGCAGGGGCATGGCTCCTTTTTGCGTACATACGTAAGCCGAAACGTCCACTGCGAGGTGGTGTGCTTCGCGGACGGTTCCGCCGGAAAGGATAGCGGCCGTGAAGGCGGCTGTGAAAGAGTCGCCTGCGCCTACGGTGTCGGCCACTTCCACTTTCGGGGTGTCTCGATAGGATGTTTCTTCCGGAGTGAATACGAAACTGCCTCGTGCGCCGCAGGTGAGAATCAAAGCCTTCAGCGCGTATCGCTTCAGCAGCGTCCTGCAGCTTTCTTCCTGGCCTGTGCCGGGCAAGGCGAACAGCCGTGTCACGATGTCGAGTTCTTCATCGTTGATTTTAAGGATGTTGCACTTTTGCAGACTGGTGGAGATAATCTCCTGTGTGTAGAAACCTTGCCGGAGGTTGATGTCGAATATCTTGTATTGTCCGTCCCCGTCCGGCATGGTGTCAAGAAACCGGTGGATGGTGGAGCGTGAGGCGGGATGCCGTTGGGCCAGCGAACCGAAACATACGGCTTGCGTCTGGCGGGCCAGTTCTGCCGTTTGCGGCGTGAAGGGAATATGGTCCCAAGCCACGTCTTCCCGGATGTTGTAGCAGGGGATGCCCTTTTCGTCCACTTCCACCTCTACGCTTCCTGTGGGGAAGTCCGTTTTCTCGATAAGTCCTTTCAGCGATTTGTCCCGTAAGTTCTCCAATAGCTCGCTCCCCGCCGTGTCCTTTCCCACGGCACTCACGACCCGGCTGTCTATTCCGAATTGCGAGATGTGGTAGGCGAAATTGGCCGGTGCGCCTCCTATCTTCTTGCCTTCGGGTAGCATGTCCCACAAGGCTTCTCCCATGCCTGTTACGATGGATTGTTTCATGATGATGCGGTTTGATGGTTTGTTTCTTGTGTATGCCGACGGCGGCCCCAGTACAGTCCGGTGGCATGACGGTACAAATATACCACTTTTTATGCAGTGGCACGGCATGGGCAAAGTGTCAAAATGTTAAATCCGGTTGTCCGAGAATCCGTTATTTCCGTCCGGGAGAGGGAGGGGGTGAAAATAACGGATTCTCGTGCGGCGGTTTTTTGTCGTTTTGTAACGAAAGAAGGTCTTGTACCGTTCTTTTGTCGGCCGTGCCGGAGGTTTGTGCGTACGGTTTTACGGTTGGGAAAGCGGCAAGCCTGTTTCGTTGTCATTCTGTTTTCTGTTTTTGGAGGTGTTTCCGTTTCAATTAGAGGTGGAAAGACGGTTTACGGCTTGTTTTTATTTCCGTTTCCAACGACTTATGAGGTGGTTGGCTTAGGACTTGCTTTCATTGTGCGTACAACGGAAAATCGCTTTCAGTCGAATGAATTTCCGTTCGGCTGAGATTGATTTGCATATATGCAAGTTTTATACAGAGATAAGAGGCATTCTTTGCATGTTTATGCGAAACATTACTCTAAATTGTGGGCTTTGAATCCCAATGAATGGTTGGAATCCGTATGGTTTACTTCCTTTTTGAAGGTTAACCGGAAGGATACGCTTTCAAAGTGTCATTTGTATAAGTTTTACGGCCACCGTTTTGCATACGCAAAGGGTGGCCGCATGGGGATGAAAGAGACGAGAAACGTCAGTCCACGATCCGTTTTTGTGTCGTCCCGTCGGAATAGCGGATGATGTGAATGCCTTTTTTGGGAGCTGCCAGTTTCCGTCCATTGAGGTCGTAATAACCGGTAATCTCCAGATTATGTTCGTTTGTTTCCATCTTTTTGATGCTTGTTTCAGATGACGTGGAAAACAATCCTATATAATGGGATAGTACTTCTCCGTTTTTCGAGTAAGTTTTGAGACTGTAGTAATAATCATGTTGTTCTGTCAAATTTGTAAATACGGTAGAGATTGAATCGGAGGTACTTCGTGATAAGATATTTCCATTGGTGTCAAAACTTTGGCTTCCGACTACGATTGTCATTGCTGCGTCCTCGTATACGGTAAGTTTATACGACGCTGTGTCCGCTTCTTTTTCCCACGTAAAGCTGACTTTTGTGCTTTCCGGGGAAGCTTGTACCAGGTTGGAGTCAAGAGTAGGGACAAATACGGCTATCAGCTTTCGGTTGCTTTCTGCAACAAATGAACATAGCCTGTCGGTAGTCAGTATGTTTCCGTTTTCAGTCCAGGCGGAAAACGTATATCCGCTATGGGCTATGGCTTCAAGTTCTACATTGTCGCCATATTGGTATTCCGTGAGCCCGAGTATTTCTCCAGCGTTCATTATGTTTTTCGTCACGTCTATCTTTATTGGAGCCTCTTCTTCTATGAAGTAAAAGTCTTTCCATCCAGTGGCTTTCTCGTAGTATTGTTTGCTTCCGTATGGTACGTGCAGGGTGCAGGCGAACAAATTTACCCCCTCGAATGTCCCGGAGTAGGCAACGGGAGGCAGGGCGCGTTTTACGTATATGTCCGTCAGCCCCTCGCAGCCGTAGAATGCTTTTTCTTTAATGCCGTTCAGGGTGCTTGGCAATGTAACTTTTCTAAGCATGGAGCAATTATAGAATGCTCCGTATGCCAATGTCTCGCTTCCGTCTGCTATCACGATTTCTTCCAATGCCTTAGGGATATAGTAGGTGTGGCTCTTTCCGTTTTCGGAGTATTGGGTGATGGGGAGGTATTCACCTTTTGTGTTGTCGCATGAACTGCCAAAGAACATGCCCAGGTTGTTTTGAGTAAATGGTATTTCCAAGTATTTGAGGGCAGGTAGGTTTGAGAATAGGCCGTTAGGTATTGTTTTTGCACTTCTGATATTGATACTGTCTAAACTTGTACATCCTGCAAGTCCGAAGTCGGCATTTCTCACGTTGGGAATCCACAGTTTGGTTAGTGAAGAGCAATTATTCAGTGCCCCCGGCCCTATACTGTCCATTCCGACAGGGATTTCCGTATTCAACCGTTTGCAACCCGAAAAAGCAGAAGGAGCAAGCGTCTTTAAGCAGGGCGGCAGATTGATGGTAATCAACTGTTCGCAGTTATAAAAAGTACCTTCTTCTATCGAAAAAACAGAGTCCGGCAATACGACGGTGCATAACTTCTTGCAGCCGCTGAAAGCGTAGGAGCCTATATTCTTGACGGCTTGTGGGATTTCGATGTCCGAGATGCTTGTGTTTCCAAAAGCGGTGCGTCCTATCGTTTGAAGGGAATCTGGCAGGGTGATGGAAGATAGTCTCTCAAAAGAGTAGAACAGTTGGGACGGGATTGTCGTGACATCCTTTCCTATGGTGACGTCGTATAATGTGTTTTTGTTGTCTTTGGGGACATCATTGTAAAACGGAGGGTAGTATTGTGTCGAAGGCCATTCTTCGCTTTCGTTGTACCGCAAGTCTCTGCCGAGGTACAATTTATTTATTCTGCAATCGGCAAACACCCCCTCTCTGTAATATTTAAATCCGGTGGTTTTGGCATCCAGGAATAATGGTTGTTTACCGTCTTCGATGGTCAGTACGGATAGTGAACTGCAACCGGCGAATGCTTCGCCATGGATATAAGTGACGGTACTCGGGATTGTGATGGATGTCAATTTGGAACAGTTGATGAACGCATTTTCTGCAATCGTGTTAACGGTGTAGGTCGTTCCGTCGTATGTTATGTGGCTTGGGATTTTGACTTCTCGGAAATAGTAACCGTGATTGTACTCCATACTAAAATAAGTTACGGAGGCTGTATTGTAATTTAGGTTATAGGCAATTCCGCCAACGGCACAGTCATAAGCAAAAGTCTTCTGTCCTATACAGAAGATGGTTAATAATATAAGTAATATATTTTTCATATTGATGTTTGGGTTATGAAAAAGGCGTGCAACCATTCTTTAGCTTGCCTTTTGTTGGGTTACCGCCAAGTGACCTTCTGCATACAAGCAACAGAATAGCTCACGCCTTATTGGCGTGAACTCCCAGTCTGCTTGTTCTTATGCAGTGAATGTTTGGCGGTATTCAACAAAAGAAGAACAAGAGCTAAAAGCTCAAATTTTATATGTTCATGTCAAGTTATGGAATGGAACGCTTTCTCGGTTTGTTAATATGCCGCGTATTTCAGCGCGGTAGATTCTTACTCGGATTAATGAAATGCAGCCTTGTCGAGCATGCTGTCCTTTTTTTGCGTCTCATTCATCTTACTGTCTGTTTCTTCACCTCCTTTTTTGAACATTGTATTCCTATAATATGCAAAGTTAATTTTTTGCAAGAGAATAAAGTAGTAAAATCCCTAAATTTTCATTGTATCATTATTTTATTCTTGTTTTTTAAGAATGTCCGGTAGATAAAATCAATGACGTCCTGAAGAGATTTTCTTCTGGACGTCATTTTTTTGAATGTGAATTCTTCTGTCTGTCTCCATCGTTCCCGTTTATTTCTGCGTCTGGTAAAATTGATTGATAGCAGATAGCATGACAGACGCAAGGGCGAATCGCTTCGGCCTTTGGAGGGGGTTAAATAAACGTTGTCGTGTGACAGACATCTTCCAAGCGTCATGTTCTGAAAGGTGCCGTATTCGTCCGTTATGTTGCGGACGAAATAAGCCGATCCTTGTGATAGAAAAGACGGTTCTTAGAATCTGAGTGGAATCATCGCCTAACCCTCGAAGCGAGATGCCGCAGTTTGAACAGGCAGGTTTTCTGACTTATTCCCGTATCAAAAACCTTCCCGACCTCGTGATGGATTTGAGGCAGTGGTATGAGTCTTTCTTTTGATACGCTTTCTGGAAATTACAGCAGCGGGACTGTCCGGGATTTCCACCCGATTCCCTTTTCATCCGGAATGCCGGTCGGCAGACAGGACACCTGTTACGGGACAAAGATAGTGTTTTTGTATGGGCTGGCCAAAGTTTTTCCTTTTTATTTGCTGAGTTTCAATACGCGCGTTTCGGATGTAATGATGTTCATCCGGTGGGTGACAAAAATCAGGGTCTTATCGCCATAATGGTTACAGATATTTTGCCATAGCCGTTTTTCGGTTGCGGTGTCGAGTGAGGAAGTGGCCTCGTCAAATAGTAAAATACCGCTCGGACGCAGTAAAGCGCGGGCGATGGCGATACGTTGTGACTGTCCTTCGCTTAATCCCGTGCCTTGTTCGCCGCAACGGCTGTCCAGACCTTCGGGTAGTTGGAATACGAAATCGGCACAGGCGTGGATGAGTACGGTCTGCATTTCTTCATCTGTGGCGTACGGATTGCCGAGCAACAGGTTTTCCCGTATGGTACCGCTAAAGAGAGTATTTCCCTGGGGGACGTAGGTGAAGTTGGAGCGGGTACCTGCATGGCATTCGGATTGCCTGCCATGGTTGTCGTATAATATGATTTTTCCCGCTGTGGGATGGATTAAGGAAAGCATCAGGCGTATTAAAGTCGTTTTCCCTGCACCGGTTTCCCCTATCACGGCCGTATGGCTGCCCGGCGGGAAATCGTAGGTGAAATCTTGCAGTATGTGGCGGCTTCCCTTGTCGTATGCGTATGAGACTTGATGGAAGCGTATGCCGGAGGGCGAGCCTATCCGGATTTCTTCGGGATGTTTTTCCAAAGGAATCTCTTCTAATTGCATGAGACGTTCGCCGGCTGTAAAAGCGTTGACGAAAATAGGAATGAAACGGCTCATGTCTCGGAACGGGCCTTGTATTTGTCCTACGAGTTGGATAAAGGCTATCATCATGCCGTAGGTGATTGTCCCCTCGTGCAGTCGGGCGGCTCCCCACAGAAAGGCCACAAGGTAGCACCCCATGAATCCGGCGCTGAGGAAAGACGAGGAAATGGACGAAAAGCGGGTGCGCGTCTTGATTTGGTTACGTAAGTTCTGTTGTATGTTATCTAACCGTTGTACCATAACGGACTGTTGTTCCAATGTCTGTACAACCATCTGGTGTTGTATCGTTTCTTGCAGTATGCTTTGGATACGGCTGTCCGTATTCCTGATTTCGCGGGTCAGTTTGCGCATACGTTTCATATAGACCTTGCTCAATACCATGAAGAGCGGAATGATGGCCATGGTGAGACAAGCCAATGAAGCATCCATGGAATACAGGAATAAGAACGCACCTACCAACCGTATGCACACGGCGATAATGGATGGAGCCGTCTCGGTAACGGCGTTCACCACGTCGGTGACATCTCGCTCCAGCCTGTTCAGGAGGTCTCCGCTGTGTCGTCGGTTCCGGTCTTTCCACTCGCTGTGCAGCAAACGGTCGAAATAGAACCGTTGCATGTGGTTTTGTGCCTTGACTCCCAAAATGGCCTTGACCCAGCGTGAAGCGAAATGGATGCAGAGCTGTGACAACAGGATACCGATGAGTAGTGCGGCGGCTATGGATAAACTTCCGGGGGCTTTATAGGTCGCTATGTCGATGGTCCATTTGGTGGCAGCGATGAACATGAAATCCAACAATACGGTGGAGCAGCCGAGCAGGGTGTTCAGTCCCGTTTGCAACCGGTGGTGCCGCAGGATATTCCACAGCCATTGGAGCAAACGGAGGGTGGAATAGGTTGACGTAGAGGAGCGAAAGGCGTTCAACATGATTCTTCCCTTGGGTCGGTGCCCCACATGAGCTTTTCACGCAAGGTGGAATAAAACGAATGGTTCTTGCGTTGCAATACCTTTATATTATAAGGAGCTCGGCGAAGGATGAGGCGCGTGGCTTCGGTGCAGGCTTCGCTGCGTCCGTCTATAGCCACGAGGAAATTATGGTTGCGGGATTCTACCGATAGCGTAAGTTCCACTTGGTCGCGGAGCGTGATGGGACGTGCGTTCAGGCTGTGGGAGGCTACGGGCGTAATGCAGAATGTACCGGATTGGGGCACGATGATGGGGCCTCCTACGCTCAAGGCATAACCGGTGGAACCCGTGGGCGTGTTGATGATGAGGCCGTCAGCCTGATAAGTGGCCAGAAATTCGCCATTCACTTCCACCCGGATGGAAATCATGGAGGAATTGTCCCGTTTCAGGACAGCCACTTCGTTCAGGGCATATGGGTATCCGGAGAGTTCCGGACCTTCGTATTTCACCTCGATGACGCTACGTTCATCAATTTTGTATGTGTGGTTGTAGATGTCGTCGATACATTCTTTGATTTCTTCCGGAGACACATCGGCTAAGAAGCCGAGCCGCCCCATGTTGATTCCTAATATAGGTATGTCTTTGTTTCCCACCCGGCTGGCTGCGGCCAGAAAAGTTCCGTCACCTCCCATGCTGACTGCGATGTCTGCCTGAAAATCGCTGTCTGATATCAGTCCGGTAGGACAGACATCGAAATGAAGTTCCTGACTGAGGTAGGTATAGAAATCGGTGTCGATATAGAGTTCGGCATCGTGTGCGGCCAACAAGGAAATGAGTTGTTTGACCGAAGCCGACTTTTTAGCTTGATAGATGTTGCCGAACAGGGCGAATTTGAGTCTTTCTGCCATTCTCCTAATATTAATTAAGACTTTTACTGTGGTTATAGAGCCGCAAATATAGTATTTTTTTCTAACTTTGCCCTATTGGTGACAAATTATAATTGAAAGAGAAATGACGAAATTAAGTGTGAACATTAATAAAGTGGCTACTCTGCGTAATGCGCGGGGAGGCAATAATCCGGACGTCGTGCAGGTGGCATTGGATTGTGAAAAGTTCGGGGCACAGGGCATCACGGTGCATCCCCGTCCCGACGAGCGTCACATCCGTTACCAGGACGTGTATGACCTAAAAGCTGTTTTGCGTACGGAGTTCAACATCGAAGGCAATCCGGTGGACAAGTTCAATGATTTGGTGTTGAAAGTACGACCCACACAGGTAACATTGGTGCCGGATGCTCCCGACCAGATTACGTCGAATGCGGGTTGGGATACGAAAAAGAATCTTTCGTTTCTGACGGAAATCATAGGGGATTTTAAGGAAAAAGGGATTCGTACTTCCGTTTTTGTCAATGCCGAAGCGGAGATGGTGGAATATGCAGCAAAAGCGGGGGCAGACCGGGTGGAACTTTATACGGAGCCGTACGCTTCGGCTTATGTAGGAAGTCCGGAGGTGGCTGTCCGGCCTTTTGTGGAAGCGGCCCGAACGGCTCGCAGTTTGGGATTGGGGCTGAACGCCGGCCATGACTTGAGCTTGGAGAACTTGAAATATATGCATGAACAGATAGGATGGATTGATGAAGTAAGCATCGGTCACGCACTGATTTGTGACGCTTTGTACCTCGGGCTGGAAGAGACCATCAAGCGCTATCTGGAATGTTTGAAATAGAAAGGCCGGACGCGACGGGATGATGGAAATAGACTTGCAAGGATGGTTGACAAGCGTGCTGGCTTCGTGGGGATTGGTGTCGGTAGCCGATGCCTTGGCGCACGGTGTCATGTTGGCCTTATTGGTCGCTGCGGCTTTTTTGGCAGATGCGGTTTGCCGCTGTTTTTTGTTGAAAGCTGTAGCACATTTGGTGAAACGCACGAAAGCTACGTGGGATGATGTGGTATTCGACCATAAGGTAATGGTACGTTTAAGTCGTATGGTGGTGCCGGTGGTGATATATTGCTTTGTACCCGTAGTTTTTGCCGATACGAATGGAAGTACGGTCGATTTTGTCCGACGAATCAGTTTTGTATTTATCGTTCTTGCTTTTCTGGCTTTTGTTCATGCTTTTTTAAGGGCTGTTTATAGTGTCTATAGTGACAAAGAAGCCTTCCGAGACCGTCCTTTGAAGAGTTTGTTGCAGACGCTTCAAGTGGTGGCTTGGTTCGTGGGCGGTATCATCATACTTAGCGAACTGATAGACAAGGATCCCGTTTCGCTGTTGGCGGGATTAGGTGCTTCGGCTGCTGTTTTGATGTTGATTTTTAAAGACACCATTATGGGATTCGTCAGCGGAGTACAGTTGTCGGCCAACGATATGCTGAAAGTGGGAGATTGGATAAAAGTGCCCAAATATGATGCCGACGGGGTCGTGACGGAAGTGACGCTGAACACCGTGAAAGTCCGTAATTGGGACAATACAGTGACCACGGTGCCGCCATACGTTTTAGTCAGTGATTCGTTTCAGAATTGGAATGCGATGCGCGAAAGCGGCGGACGTCGTATCAAACGGTCTGTCAATATAGATATGAGCAGTGTGAAGTTTTGTACGCCGGAGATGTTGGAACGTTTTCGCAAGATAAGTTTGCTGAAAGACTATATAGAAAGGAAAGAACAGGACTTGCAGGATTATAATGCGGTTCATTCCATCGACGATACCGTAAAGGTCAATGGCCGCCGCCAGACCAATCTGGGCGTGTTCCGGGCTTATTTGACGGCATACTTGCGAAGCTTGCCTTATACCAATCAGGAACTGCATTGCATGGTCCGTCATTTGCAGCCGACGGACAGGGGAATTCCTGTGGAACTGTATTTCTTTTCGACGGTGAAAGATTGGATTCCTTATGAAGAAATCCAGGCCGATGTATTCGACCATGTGTTGGCAGTGATTCCGGAGTTCGACTTGCGGGTGTTTCAATCACCTTCGGGAGCGGATGTGCAACGCATGGCGTGGCAAGAGAAGAATTGATTTAACTTATAAATATTCATTATTAAATACAGAAGGATGGAAACAGTATATTTGTTTTTTGCCGAAGGTTCGGAAGAAGTGGAAGCTTTGGCTGTGGTAGATATTTTGCGTCGTGCAGGAGTGGAAACCCGTATCGTTTCGGTGACGGGCGACAAGATGGTGACCGGTGCACATGGAATCCGCGTGGAGGCCGATATGTTGATGGAAGAAGTTGATTTTTCCAAGGCCGCTATGTTGGTATTGCCTGGCGGGCTGCCCGGTTCATACAATCTGGCCGGACACGAAGGTTTGGCCGAAGGTATCATGCAGCAGTATAAGGCTGGCAAACCGCTGGCGGCTATTTGTGCGGCTCCTTTGGTCTACGGCCGTATGGGATTGCTGAAAGGACTGAAGGCGACTTGCTATCCCGGATTTGAAGAGAACTTGGAAGGAGCTTCTTATACAGGCAGCCTTGTGGAGGAGGACGGCTTGTTCATTACCGGAAAAGGGCCGGCTGCCGTGTTTGAATTCGGTTATGCCATCGTGGCCAAGCTGGCCGGTAAGGACAAGGCGGAAGCCGTGAGAAACGGAATGTTGTACAACGAGGTGGCTCGATGAAGAAATATGCGATCGTAGTGGCCGGAGGGAAAGGACTGCGTATGGGGGGCGAAATTCCCAAGCAGTTCATTCCGGTCCAAGGTCGACCGGTGTTGATGCGGACGTTGGATGCGTTTCATGCCTATGACGAAAGTGTGGAACTGATTGTGGTATTGCCGGTTGCACAGCAGGACTATTGGAAAGAATTGTGTCGTGAATATGACTTCCGCATTCCTTATCGTTTGGCCGACGGAGGAGAGACGCGCTTTCATTCCGTGGCCAACGGTTTGGCAGAGGTGCCGGATGGGGAAACGGATGCTTTGGTGGCCGTGCACGACGGTGTGCGTCCTTTTGTGTCTCGTGAGGTCATAGCGGCATGTTATGAATCAGCTTTCCGGGAACGTGCCGCCATACCTGTTGCCGAAGTCGTGGAGACACTGCGTTGTCTGAAATCCAATGAGACGGAGGGAGACAGTGTAACCGTAGACCGTGCACAATATCGTTTGGTGCAGACCCCGCAGACTTTTCGGGCTGATGTGCTGAAAGCCGCTTACCGGCAAGAGTACCGTCCGTTTTTCACTGACGATGCTTCTGTGGTGGAAGCTATGGGAGTTCCGGTGTCGCTGGTGCCGGGCAACCGTGAGAATATAAAGATAACCACACCTTTCGATTTAAAGATAGCCGAAGCTCTTTTATCCGATTGACCGATGATAGACCTTGAATGTCAAGATATCAAGTTCCTGCCGGGAGTGGGACCGCAGCGTGCCAAACTACTCGGAGATGAGTTGCAAATCCGTACTTTGCATGATTTGTTGTACACCTTTCCTTATAAACATATAGACCGTACGCGGCTTTATTATATCCATGAGTTGACGGCCGATATGCCCTACGTACAGATTCGCGGCCAGATATTGAGCTTTGATACGGAGGGAGAGGGGCGGAAACGGCGTTTGGTGGCTCATTTCACCGATGGGCAGGGAGTTGTGGACTTGATTTGGTTCAATGGCATAAAATACGTTTTGTCTGCCTACAAGACGCGGACGGATTATATCGTGTTCGGGCGGCCGAGTGTTTTCAACGGACGAATCAACATCGCTCATCCTGATGTGGACAAGGCCGATGAATTGCGTTTGAACACCATGGGACTTCAGCCTTATTACACGACCACGGACAAGATGAAACGGGCCGGACTGAATTCCCGTTCCATAGAACATTTTACGGCGACTTTGTTTGAACGTTTGGATGCCGGAATTCCGGAAACCTTGCCACCTTATTTAGTAAGTTCGTTGAATCTGGTGTCTTTGGATGAAGCGCTCCGGCATGTGCATTATCCGACTTCTGCGGAAGATTTACGGAAGGCGCAATTCCGTTTGAAGTTCGAAGAGCTTTTCTATATTCAGTTGAATATAATAAAGTATGCGCGTGAGCGTCGTCAGAAATACCGTGGTTATGTGTTTGTCCGTGTAGGCGAGCTGTTTCATACGTTTTATGAAAAGAATCTGCCGTTTGAGCTGACCGGAGCGCAGAAAAGAGTCATTCGTGAGATTCGTCAGGATATGGGGAGCGGGCGGCAAATGAACCGTTTGTTGCAAGGCGATGTAGGCAGCGGGAAGACACTGGTGGCTTTGATGAGCATCTTGATTGCATTGGACAATGGTTTTCAGGCTTGTATCATGGCGCCTACCGAGATTCTGGCGGAGCAGCATTATGTGACTTTCCAGAACTTGTTGTTCGGGATGCCCGTAAGGGTGGAACTGCTGACGGGGACGGTGAAAGGAAAGCGGCGACAGGCTGTTTTGGACGGATTGAAAGACGGCGAGGTACGGATTTTAGTCGGGACGCATGCCGTGTTGGAAGACACGGTGCTTTTTAAGTCTTTGGGCATGGTCGTGATAGACGAGCAGCATCGTTTCGGTGTGGCTCAGCGCGCCCGTTTGTGGACTAAAAACAGCAATCCTCCTCATGTGTTGGTGATGACGGCCACGCCGATACCCCGTACCTTGGCCATGACCTTATATGGCGACCTCGATGTGTCGGTTATCGACGAGCTGCCTCCCGGGCGCAAGCCGATTCAGACGATTCACCAGTTTGACAACCGTCGGGAGAGCCTGTACAGGGGATTGCGTTCGCAGTTGAACGAGGGGCGGCAGGCATACGTGGTGTACCCATTGATTAAGGAAAGCGAGAAGATGGACATCAAGAACCTTGAAGAGGGGTATGAGCAGTTGTGCCGCGATTTGCCGGAATATAAGATAAGCCGGGTGCATGGTAAAATGAAAGCTGCAGAGAAGGAGGCCGAGATGCAGGACTTCATTTCAGGGAAGACCCAGATATTGGTGGCGACCACTGTGATAGAGGTCGGAGTGAACGTGCCGAACGCTTCGGTCATGGTGATAGAGAATGCCGAACGTTTTGGGCTGGCGCAGTTGCACCAGTTACGTGGACGGGTGGGGCGTGGAGCCGACCAGTCCTATTGCATTTTGGTCACCAAATACCAGCTTTCGGCAGATACCCGCAAGCGTATTCAAATCATGACGGAGACGAACGACGGGTTTGAAATAGCCGAAGCGGATTTGAAGTTGCGCGGTCCGGGCGATTTGGAAGGTACGCAGCAAAGCGGGGTTTCGTTTACGTTGAGGCTGGCCAATTTGGCACGTGACGGACAAGTACTGCAGTTGGCGCGGGAAACGGCCGAAAAAGTGTTGGACGACGACCCGCATTGCGCTGCTTCAAAGAATGATATTCTATGGAGACAGTTAAATAAATTAAGAGATAGGACGGTGAATTGGGGGGTGATTTCTTGAAAAAACGGCCTTTTGAGGAAAAATACTGTTAATTTTCTTGGGCTTTTGTTATGGAAAGATTATCTTTGCCGCTGTTAGTGTTTAGAATACGCTAATTAATATGTTTAATTCAAAAAGTCTATATTCATGGAGAAAACCTTGGTCTTGTTAAAACCTTGTACATTACAGAGAGGGCTTGTAGGAGAAGTTATCAACCGTTTCGAGAAGAGAGGACTGAGGTTGGCCGGAATGAAAATGATGCAATTGACAGATGCGATATTGGATGAACATTATGCTCATTTGCGCGAGAAATCATTCTTTCGGATTTTAAAGGATTCCATGATGTCAACTCCCGTGATTGCATGTTGCTTCGAAGGTATTGAGGCCGTAAATGTGGTGCGGGCGATGGCAGGGGCTACAAATGGCAGGAATGCCCTTCCGGGCACGATTCGCGGTGACTATTGTATGAGTAACCAGCAAAATATCGTCCACACGTCCGATTCATTAGAGAATGCGAAAATAGAATTGGCGCGTTTTTTCAAGCCGGAGGAGATTTTTGAGTATGAATCTTCCAACTTGGGTTATTTGTATGCTTTAGACGAATTATAAAATAAGATAAGCGAACTTTATAATAATAATTAAATGTTTTTTAACTTCAGAAGACTTAAGACAGGAGCGGTCGTTGTGTTGGCCATGTTGAGTATGCCGGTTGCAGGGCAGGACTTGTTGGCTCGCCAAGCACCGATCGACAAAAAGATGAGAGCTGTGGATTCGGTTGCCTTGCAACGTTTGATTGGTGACGAACAGCTTGAAAATCCCGCGTTTGGTCTTTATCCCGATTGGAACAACCAATATGCCCATCGTTATGATGTAGAATTGCCGGAAGAATACAAGATAGACTTGCGGCATTTCTGCATGCCGACGCCGAGCACGAGAATTACTTCTAATTACGGTTATCGTGCAAGTTTTCGTCGTCAGCATAAAGGGCTTGACATCAAGGTGTACATTGGGGATACCATACGTTCGGCGTTTAGTGGAAAAGTACGTATCGTGGATTACGAAAGAAAAGGTTACGGTAACTATGTCGTAATTCGTCATCCGAACGGACTTGAAACCATTTACGGGCATTTGTCCAAGCACCTTGTGCGTGAGAACCAAGTTGTAAAGGCTGGCGAACCCATCGGTTTGGGAGGCAATACCGGGCGTTCAACAGGCTCTCATTTGCATTTTGAAACGCGTTTCTTGGGACAGGCTATCAATCCGGCCGAAATGTTCGATTTCGTAGCGCAAGATGTGACAGGAGACTATTATATCTTCCGCTCCAATAAGAGCAAGGGGCAGACCGAGGTGGCTAAGAATACGGCGAGTGCTCGTCCGAAGCCGACTGCTAAGCCCCGTTCTAAAGTGCATCGCGTGAAATCGGGTGAGAATCTTTCCGTAATAGCATCGAAATATGGTACGACGGTTGCTAAGTTATGCAAGTTGAATGGAATATCCCGTAAGACTATGCTTCGTCCGGGGCAAATCATCAAATATTCATAAGCATAAGTTTGTAGTTACAATAAGGGAGATGTTTCCGTACGGTCGGGAGCATCTCTTTTTTGCTATTTATCAGGGAGAAAGGACGTCTGTGGCAAGCGGGTTTCCAATCTCCTGAGAATGATTTTTCAATCTCCTGCAAACGATTTTTCGTTCTGCTGTGAATGATTTTTCATTCTGCTGCGAATGATTTTCCACCTTGAGCCGTGCGAAGAGTCAGGTGTTGTGGGGAGTGTGCAGGTTCGCCCTGCTTACAATATGAAAAATGCAGGAATAGGTTCGCATCTTTCAGACTTCTTCTGTTTCAGTTACTTATGGTGAACTTTCTTATTCGGCAGCCTTCACCTTGTTTTCACCGTTAGCCTTCTTTCTTCTTCGGAAGGATTTGATGTACAATGTGTTATGGTGAAAGAACATGAAAAGGTCGTCCCCGCTCGCGTATTCTACGGTCTCTTTTTGTTTTATTCGATGATTTGTACTACCTTTGCACATTGCATGTTGTGGTATGCCTAAACGGTAAAATATGGATACACAAGGACAATTTGAGCAAATAATGAAGGAGTGTCGGGAACTGTTCGCCAAAAAGTTGCATGATTACGGTGCGGCGTGGCGTATCATGCGTCCGGCTTCGGTGACAGATCAGATATTTATTAAGGCCAATCGTATCCGTAGTTTGGAGGTGAAAGGGGTCTCGTTGGTCGGTGAGGGCATTCGCCCGGAATTCATGGCTATCGTGAATTACAGTATTGTCGGCCTGATACAATTGGAGCTGGGCTATGCCGACGCGGAAGACATGACGGCTGAACGTGCCTTGGAATATTACGATAAATACGCGGGGCTTTCGCTCGCTTTGATGTTGAAGAAAAACCACGATTACGATGAGGCTTGGCGCGGCATGCGCATCAGTTCTTATACAGACCTTATCTTGATGAAGCTTTACCGGACCAAGCAGATTGAGGCTTTGGCGGGGCAGACTTTGGTGTCGGAGGGAGTGGATGCCAACTACATGGACATGATGAATTATGCCGTATTCGGGCTGATAAAATTGACGTTCGGTGAATAGATTGGGATATAAATTACGTTGGGTTGCCGTGAATGTCAGCCGTTTGTTGCTGGCTGTGACTTTCGTCTTCTCCGGATTGGTGAAAGTGATTGACCCGCGTGGTACCCAATACAAATTCGATGACTATTTTCAGGCATTCGGTTGGTCGGAATGGATTCCCGGCTTTTTGCCGCTCTGGCTGGCTGTCCTTTTGGCGGTTTTTGAATTTTGTATAGGGATATATCTGTTCTTTGGGATACGTCGGCGTACGACTTCCTGGTTTTTTTTGCTGTTCATGAGTGTGATGACGCCTCTGACGTTTTATCTGGCTTTGGCCGATCCTGTGTCGGATTGCGGATGTTTCGGAGATGCCGTGTCGTTGACGAACTGGGAGACGTTCGGCAAGAATGTCGTGCTGTTGGGTTTGTCCGTGCTCGTTTTTCGTTACCGTCGGTTGATGGTGCGCTTTGTTTCCGAACGCAACCAGTGGATGATTTCTCTCTATTCTATCTTTTTTGCCTTTGTTCTGGCGGGTTTCTGTATCTATTATCTTCCGGTTTTCGATTTCCGTCCTTATCATATCGGAGTAAATCTTCCCCGATCGATGGTGGTTCCGGAAGGAGAGGAGGAGCCGGAGTATCTTACGACATTCGTACTTGAAAAGGATGGAGTAAAGAAAGAATTCACTACGGAAGATTATCCCGAGGACACGGCCTGGCATTTTGTGGAGAGCCGGACGGTGTTGGTGAAAGAAGGATATGTGCCCCCCGTACATGATTTTTCGATTATGACGTGGCCTGATGGAGAGGATATCACGGAGCAGGTTTTGTCGGACAAAGGATATACTTTCTTATTAATCTCTCCTTATCTAGAGTTTGCGGACGACAGCAATATAGACCGTATCAATGAACTTTATGACTATTGCGGCGAACATGGGTATGCCTTTTATTGTCTGACGGCATCCGGTGATGACGTGATTGGGCGATGGCAGGACCTGACGGGGGCGGATTATCCTTTTGGCATAACGGATGAAATCACGTTGAAAACCATTGTGCGCTCCAATCCCGGGCTAGTATTGTTGAAAGAGGGTACGGTGTATAACAAATGGAGTTGTAATAACCTTCCGAAAGAAGAGGACCTGAATGTGCCGTTGGAAGACGGTGAATTGGGGCGTTTGCAGTCGGCATCGCGGATGATGACGACGTTGCGTGTCGTCCTGTGGTTCCTTGTCCCCCTGTTTGTGCTGGTGTTTGCCGACCGGATATGGGTGGGGAGTAAGATGTACAGACGAATGAAACATAAAAATAGAATTATCAACCTTTTAAAAAGAAAAGAAATGAGAAAGAAAATTGTTGCAGGTAACTGGAAGATGAACCTGAATTTGCAGGAAGGTGTAGCTTTGGCTACTGAGTTGAATGCGGCTTTGGCTGCCGACAAACCGAATTGTGATGTAGTCATCTGTACGCCGTTCATCCACTTGGCTTCCGTAGCCGCTGTATTGGATGCCCAGACTATCGGTTTGGGTGCAGAGAACTGTGCAGACAAGGAAAAAGGCGCATACACTGGCGAGGTGTCTGCCGAGATGGTAAAATCTACCGGTGCGCAGTATGTCATTCTGGGACATTCGGAGCGTCGTGCTTACTACGGCGAGACAGCCGAAATCCTGAAAGAGAAGGTAAACTTGGCTTTGGCAAACGGCCTGAAGGTCATCTTCTGTATCGGTGAGGTTTTGGAAGAGCGCGAGGCTGACAAGCAGAACGAAGTGGTGAAGGCACAGTTGGCCGGTTCTTTGTTCGATTTGACGGCAGAACAGTTCTCCAACATCATTCTGGCATACGAACCGGTGTGGGCTATCGGCACGGGAAAGACGGCTACGGCTGAGCAGGCAGAAGAGATGCATGCTTTCATCCGTACGACCATTGCCGAGAAGTTCGGGGCTGAGGCTGCCGAGAATGTTTCCATCCTTTATGGCGGAAGCTGCAAGCCTTCAAACGCAAAAGAGATTTTTGCAAAGCCCGATGTAGACGGTGGTTTGATTGGCGGTGCCGCTTTGAAGTGCGCAGACTTCAAGGGTATCATCGACGCTTGGAAAGCTTAATCAGAGTAGATAAACGGAGTCATTCCGAAGGCGTCTTCGTGTCTCGGAATGGCTCTCTTTTATGGTTTTATATTCAAATGACTATATGATGAAAAGACTCTTCTTATCGTTGTTTTGGTGTGCCGTAAGTTGGCTTCAGGTTTCAGCACAACAGAAGTTTGTGGACAAGCTGGTGAAGCCTGTGAACGGGCAAGGGACGGTACGTGTGATTCAGGATGCCGAGATTACCCGGATGGTAAATGGCGGAGGGGCAGAGAAGGAATCTTCTGCTTCGCTTGCAGATTCCGGACGTACATCCCAGTCGATAACGGAGAGCGGCAATTCATCTGTAGGTACTAAGCCCGTACGTAAGATGAAGGCCAACGGTTATCGGATTCAGGTTTATGCCGGAGGAAATTCCAGAACGGCTCGTCAGGAGGCACAACGGATGGCTGGAAAGGTGAAGAGCTACTTCAGTGACATGGCTACTTATACGCATTTTCAGAGTCCGCGTTGGATTTGCAGGGTGGGGGATTTCCGGACGTACGAGGAAGCTAATCAGGCTTTGCACGAATTGCGCGCCACAAAGCAATTCGATGAGGCGTTGATTGTAAAATCTGTAATTCAAATACCTTATTAAGCGGATGGAACGTCAGGTTTATAACGAAACGGTACAGCGGGAATTAGAAACCCACTATAAGGCTGTTCTGGCTTTGTTGGGGGAAGATACCGAACGTGAAGGATTGCAAAAGACGCCTTATAGGGTGGCTAAGGCGATGCAAACGTTGACGCGGGGATACGCCGAAGACCCGAAAGATATTCTGAATTCGGCCAAGTTCAAGGAGGACTACCGCCACATGGTGATAGTGAAAGACATTGATTTTTTTTCTTTATGCGAACATCACATGTTGCCTTTTTACGGGAAAGCACATGTAGCTTATATACCTAATGGATATATTACGGGTTTGAGCAAGATCGCCCGTGTGGTGGACTGCTTTTCCCATCGTCTTCAGGTACAGGAAAGGATGACGCTGCAGATTCGGGATTGCATACAAGAGGCGTTGGATCCGTTGGGCGTGATGGTTGTAGTGGAAGCCCGGCACATGTGTATGCAGATGCGTGGAGTGGAAAAGCAAAACTCGGTGACTACGACCAGTGATTTTACGGGAGCGTTTAATCAGGCCAAGACGCGGGAGGAGTTTCTCAACCTTATTCATCGAGATTCTCTATAACAATCCGTAAAATTAAGAATAAATAGCTGACATGATGATGAAATCAGATGTTTTGGCACTGTAGTTGTAGTTTACTATAATAAAGTGAAGTTGTTTAATTTTTAATATATACGAATATGATTTCAGACAAATTGCAGAAAGCTATTAACGAACAAATCGTGGCCGAGATGTGGTCGGCTAACTTGTATTTATCCATGTCCTTCTATTTGCAGAGAGAAGGTTACGACGGCTGTGCCACATGGATGAAGAAACAGTCTCAGGAAGAATTGGAGCACGCTTACGATATGGCGAACTACGTCATCAAACGTGGCGGAGTGGCTAAGGTAGACAAGATAGATGTGGTTCCACAGGAGTGGAACGGTGTACTGGGTGTTTTTGAGAATGTGTATGAGCATGAATGCCAAGTATCCAAGCTGATTGAAAATGTTGTGAAAGTGGCTTCCGAAGAGAAAGACATGGCTTCTCAGGATTTCTTGTGGGGATATGTGCGCGAACAAGTGGAAGAAGAAGCTACGGCGCAAGGTATTTTGGAAAAAATCCGTAAAGCCGACAAGGCTGCTTTGTTGTTCATTGACGATAAGTTAGGACAGCGGGTATAATTAAGACATAAGATTAGTAAGATTAAAGGCCGTTTCTGTAAGTTTGCAGGGCGGCCTCTTTTCGTGGGGTGAATTTACCGGTAAGGCGTTTTCGGGATGGTATTTTTAAGGAATAGGGTGCCCGTCGGCAATTTCTTCGTGTTAAATTTGGTTATATTCTTCTCGCGATATAACTTTTATTAAACTTCTTTGTTTACATTTGCAATACCCAGTTGGCCCGAAGGGGTTAGCGGGAGGTTTATTTAATAAGAAGGCGTTTTCAAGCGTCTATCTTCGGCTCGTCAAATCTCGCAAATTTGAACTGTCTGTCGGAAGATAGAGCAACGGGAATGTCTGCGTGGTATGTTTATACTATGCGTGCCGCAACCATACGTCAGAGTGTGGGGTGTGTGTCGTGTTTTATATATGTACCGGCGTGGGCTAACTGCGTTGCTTATCTTGGCAGATGGGCAATGCGAGAGCCTGACGAGCGAGATAAGCAAGAACAGCTCCCCACGCTTTTTTGTTATGCGAACCTGAACAAATATTCTTTCTAATGGATTTTTATTTACCGCCGGATTAGAGGGGGCATGATGGCAAAAACAAGATTATCATGAAAAAGAGTTTACTTGTTTCAATGATGGCCTGTATGGCCACAGTGGGCGTGCAGGCACAAGGGTACACGGAAGTAGGAAGCATGGATAACGTTCCGGTTTTGATACCAGGAAGTTACACAGCCGACGGGAAGCCGCTGCTGTTCGTAAAGGGTGGCGGTGATATACATGACGGTACATTCCATTTCTATGATTCAGACTTGAAACCGGTGAGGGACATTGAGCTGGGGTTGCCGGAAAAGGGGTCTTATACCATGGTAAAGGCGCGTTCCGCCCAAATCGTCCTGCTACATTCCGATGAATTCGCTTTGAGTTGGTGGGACGGAGACTATTCTCCTTCTGATGAATGGCCTACGAGGGAAGATTGGATACTCTTTTTTATCAGGAGCAGGTACTGATAGTTGCGTATATGTGGGCGAGGCGGACACACTGTGGTTTGTTCGGAATTTCTATCATGTATGGGAAAACGGATCAGAAGCGGTGTACAGGGATCGTCCCACGAATGGGTATTACCTGACACCGGACAACAAGGCGTTCCGATTTTATAGAAATTACGAAAAACGTTTCTCTGGCGCTTGGCGGGAATGGAAAGAGGAGGGGTATAGCTCTCAGGATACCCCTTTAGGCTTCAAGGCGTATTCTGATGTGTCTATTGGCAGTGAGATGGTGGACGGTGCATTGTTAACCCAGGCATGGTTTGACGAGGACGACAAGTTTGAATATCTGTATGAAACATGGGACTATGCCCCGCAGGAACCGATGGAATACGACCGTGACAATGATGGCGAGGTGGATTCTGTGAGGGTGCAATACACGTATCTTCATTCCGGGGTGGAACTTCGTAAGGAGGACGGCACGAAACTGTGGCGGTATGATTATTCGGAGAAGACCATGGGGCATGCTGGAGATGTTTATGGTTATGAGTTAAGTGGAAAGAAGTATTTCGCCATTTATGATAGGGGAAAAGAAGCTTATGTGTTTTTTGCCGTGGGCAAGGGCGGTACTTCCATCAGTGAAGTGAGGGAAATGCCGGGATTGCTCCGGGCCTACCCTAACCCCGCGCAGAGAGGGGAAACCGTGACTATGGAGCTTCCGGAAGCAGGAACGGAAGGTACACAGCGGAACGTGCGTATCACCGGAATGGACGGGCGTACCATTCAGAGTGTACGTGTGGGTGCCGGTGAACGCAGCGTGCAAGTGCCTTTGTCGAGGATGTCGGCCGGTGTGTATAATTTTACGCTGACCGAGAACGGGCGCGTGGTAGAGAACAGCCGTATCGTGGTGCGTTGACCTTAGCGGATGTATTGAGAGGAAAGAAGTATTCCGTCCCTGTCTTCGGGGGCGGAATACTTTACTTTAGATGAAAGGCATTGGCGGTGAAGAAATGAAAAAGCCTTTTTTAGGGTGTCGTGGTCTGTTTTATATGAACCTTCCTTGAGGGAAGTTTAGATTGATAATGCTATTGTCGAAGTATTCCGCATATTGTTTAGCTTTTGGAGAGAGGAGTAATCTGAACACATTCAAATGCATGAAGTCACTTCTGTAAGCATTGGCTCTGTGGCTTTCCATCAAGACTAAATTTTTTGCCTTTTCCCAAAGGCCTATATGTTCATAGAAAGAAGTATTTTCTTGTGAACAAGTGAATAACCCTACATCGAATGTGCCGTTTCGGAGGATATATTCCGTCGCCTGCTTTACGAGGGCGGAACCGGTTCCCGAACTCCTGTGTTCCGGATGCGTACAGACGCAACTTAATCCACACATCCTGAACGGCCGTCCATGTATGCGGATGTCCCAAGAGACCACCCCGGCATATGCTATGAAACGGTTTTCTTCCACGGCACAGAACGAAGTGGCATCCATGTCTTTATGATGGATATCCAAGTTCGTCGTGTCTTCCCAGACGTGGCATATCAAATCATAGAGCAGGCGTTTGTCGGTTTCCGATATATGATTGTATTTAAAGACTTTTATGTGCATCGTTCGGCATCGTATGAATTTAGAATGGCCAAGTGGCGGTAAAAGTACAAAAATATCGTTCATCTCCGATGGGCGGATTGTATTTTTGTGTATCTTTGTCCGAGTAAAGACAAAGGGGTGCCCGGAAAGGGGCTGAGATTATACCCTCGAACCTGATGCAGTTCGTACTGCCGTAGGGATTGGATTTTATTTTCTTTCCATACCGCCGTTTGCGGTGCTTCTTTGTACTTGTCTTTTTCAGTAGTAATTAAAAGTAGATGAAATGAAAATTTCGGTGAATAACAAAGAAGTGGAGACAGCAGCCGTTTCGATTTCTGCATTGGTGGAAGAGCTATCGCTTCCGCTTCAGGGGATAGCCGTGGCTGTAGAGAACCGTTTGGTGCCCCGTACCGCGTGGGACGGTTATGCGTTGGCCGAGGGGATGAACATTGTCATCATCAAAGCGGCGTGCGGCGGATAGCATTTAGTCATTCAATCCAATAAGACAGCAAAAATATGGAAAAATTAGTCATAGCAGGACGGGAGTTTACGTCCCGTTTGTTTTTAGGTACAGGTAAGTTTGATTCCAACGACCTGATGGCTCGTTCCATCATGGCTTCCGGAACGGAAATGGTGACGGTAGCCATGAAGCGTATCGAACTGGAAGACAAGGAGGACGACATGCTGAAGCATATCGTGCGTCCCGAGATACAATTATTGCCGAACACGTCGGGTGTCCGGAATGCCGAAGAAGCCGTGTTCGCCGCCCAGATGGCACGCGAGGCATTCGGCACGAATTGGTTGAAGTTGGAAATTCATCCCGACCCGCGTTATTTGTTGCCCGATTCCACGGAGACCCTGAAGGCCACGGAGCAGTTGGTGAAGTTAGGGTTTGTCGTATTGCCTTATTGTCAGGCCGACCCTACGCTTTGCAAACATCTGGAAGAAGCCGGAGCGGCCACAGTCATGCCTTTGGGAGCACCCATCGGGACAAACAAGGGATTGCAGACTCGTGATTTCCTGCGCATCATCATCGAGCAGGCCAACGTGCCGGTAGTAGTGGATGCCGGTATCGGAGCACCCAGTCATGCTGCCGAGGCCATGGAGATGGGAGCTTCCGCCTGTCTGGTGAATACGGCCATAGCCGTGGCCGGAGACCCGGTGGCGATGGCCGTGGCTTTCAGGCAGGCAGTGGAAGCTGGACGCATGGCATACGAAGCCGGATTGGGATTGCAGACAGACAGTTTCGTGGCAGAGGCCAGTTCGCCCCTGACGGCATTTTTGAACGATTAAACGGGAAGAAGATATGTTTTCGGACGAATTGGAAAAGATTTCATGGGAGGAAACCACGGCGCGGATCAATGCCAAGACGGAAGCCGACGTGCGCCGTGCCCTCTCGAAAGAACATTGTGACGTGGACGATTTCATGGCTTTGGTGTCTCCGGCAGCCGCTCCTTATTTGGAGACGATGGCGCGGTTGAGCCGTAAATATACCGAAGAGCGTTTCGGCAAGACCATGTCCATGTTCATACCTTTGTATATTACCAACTCCTGCACCAACTCCTGTGTGTATTGCGGTTTCCATATCAGCAACCCGATGCGCCGCACCATTTTGACGGAGGAGGAGATAGAGAACGAATACAAAGCCATCAAGAAGTTGGCGCCTTTCGAGAACCTCTTGATAGTGACAGGAGAGAATCCGGCCAAAGCCGGCGTGCCCTATCTGGCGCGTGCCTTGGATTTGGCCAAACCCTACTTCAGTAACCTGAAGATAGAAGTGATGCCGCTCAAGACCGAAGAGTATGAAGAACTGAAAGCACACGGGATGAACGGAGTCATTTGCTTCCAGGAAACGTACCACAAGGCAAACTACAATATCTACCATCCTCGGGGCATGAAGTCGAAATTCGAGTGGCGTGTCAACGGTTTCGACCGAATGGGGCAAGCCGGGGTGCATTCCATCGGGATGGGAGTCCTCATTGGCCTGGAGAAAGAATGGCGTACGGACATTACGATGATGGCTTATCATTTACGTTATTTGCAGAAGCATTATTGGCGGACGAAATACAGTGTGAACTTCCCCCGTATGCGGCCCTCCGAGAACGGAGGCTTCCAGCCGAATGTCGTCATGAGCGACCGTGAACTGGCCCAGGTCACTTTTGCCATGCGTATTTTCGACCACGATGTGGACATTTCCTATTCCACACGCGAACCGGCGGCTATCCGTGACCACATGGCCACGTTGGGCGTGACCACGATGAGTGCGGAAAGCAAGACGGAACCGGGAGGATATTATACCTATCCGCAGGCATTGGAGCAGTTCCATGTGAGCGACGAACGCACAGCCGTGGAGGTGGAGAAGGCATTGAGAAAAGTCGGTCGTGAACCGGTATGGAAGGATTGGGATGCCAGTTTCGATTTGAAAACCGTGGGTAAGCGAGAGCAGAGGAAGGCTCGCTTGCCTCTGCCGAGCGAGAGCGATTTATCCAAATCTTATGTAAAATGCTGACCATGTCCGGGATGGAGGATAAAAAGTTAGGGCGGTACGAGCGTCAGACCATGTTGCCGGAAATCCGTACCGGAGGGCAGGAACGCTTGCGCGCGGCGCGGGTGTTGGTTGTCGGGACAGGTGGGTTAGGCTCTCCCGTCTCGCTCTATCTGGCCGGTGCCGGAATAGGGCACATCGGGTTGGTGGATGATGACGCGGTGAGTACGACCAATTTGCACCGCCAGGTTCTTTATGCGGAGGCGGAAGTGGGGCTGCCCAAAGTGGTGTTGGCTGCCCGTCGGTTGCGTGCATTGAACAGCGATGTGGACGTGAAGCCGTACGCTTGTCGTCTGACGCCGGATAATGCCGCCGGTATGATTCAAGACTATGATATTGTGGTGGATGCTTGTGACAATTATCCGACCCGTTATCTTTTGAACGATATTTGCAGGGCTCAAGGTAAGCCATACGTTTACGGTGCCATTGAAGGGTTCTGTGGCCAGGTGTCCGTTTTTTGTCGTACTGCGGAAGCGAAGAGCTATCGGGATTTGTATCCGGACGAAGAGGCCGCGTGTCAGTTGCCTCCGGCTTTTAAAGGCGTTGTGGGCATGACCCCGGCGATAGTAGGCAGTGTGCAGGCTCACGAGGTGATGAAACTGGTTTGCGGTTACGGCGACGTGCTGGACGGCCGCTTGTGGACGATAGATTTGCGTACGATGCAGTCTTATGTCATCGAACTTTAACCTCATAAATAGATACGAAATGAAAAAGAGTGTGTTTTGCTGTTTGGCAAGTTTGCTTTGCTGGTCGGCGGTGGCTGTCCGTGCCGCGAAAGTGGATACGGTGGAGGTGCACAGTCGGAAGATGGGACGTGCTGTGCGTACCATAGTGATTTCTCCCGAAAAGACAGAAGGCAAGGGAGCGGCTGTGGTTTATCTGTTGCACGGTTATGGCGGAAATGAAACCACATGGCCCGGTTTGAAACCGGAACTCAAAGACTATGCCGACCGTGAGTATTTGATTTTCGTATGTCCGAATGGAGAAAACAGTTGGTATTGGGACAGTCCGCTCAATGAAGATTCCCAGTTTGAGACATTCGTCAGCCGGGAACTGGTGTCTTACGTGGACGGACATTACCGTACACTGCCGTCTCGCGAGAAGCGGGCCATTACCGGATTGAGTATGGGCGGCCATGGTGCCCTATGGTTGGCCATACGCCATCAGGATGTTTTCGGAGCGGCGGGCAGTACGAGCGGCGGACTGGACATCCGGCCTTTTCCGGACAACTGGGACATGAAGGAACAAATCGGGGCAAAAGATGCCGGGGTGTGCGATTGGGACGATTATACCGCCATCAACCAAACAGGCAAACTCAAGGATGGTGCCCTATGGATTATTTTTGATTGCGGCTATGATGATTTCTTCTTTGAAGTCAACCAAGCCTTCCATCAAAAGTTGTTGGAACGAGGCATCATGCACGACTTTATTGTGCGTCCCGGAGCGCATACGGGGGAATATTGGAGCAATTCCATCGATTATCAAATCTTGTTTTTCTTGAAATTCTTCAGAGAAAGTCATTGACCGTTACGGTCCGTAGGGTGGTCATTTGGAGTTTTGCCGTGGGAGAACGGATATCTTTTTCGCAGCTTGCCGGAGTTCCTCTAAGATGTGGCTACGGATGAAACTTTGCGACGACAAGGCATAGTGTGTACACAAGAGGGCAAGGAACGAGCTGAAGATGAACAGCATGCCGGTAGAAAAGAGGATGTTCCCCAATCCTACTAAGGGAGACATGATGCCGCCTACGGCAAAACCGGCAGTGCCGAGAAGTGCCGAAGCCACGCCTGCATTTTCTCTTTCGCATTCCATGGCCAACGTGTTGGAAGCGGTAAAGGTGATGCCTGCCATAGAGAGGAGGGCGAAGACCAATGTTTCGTATATCCAAAAGCTACATCCTTGCGACAGAGCTGCAAGCCATGCGAAAGACAGCCACAACATGCCACTGCTGCCGATGTGCAACGCATCTTTCATCGTGGGCAATTTGACCGCAACGGTCGAGGCGATGGCCATGGCTATGGCATTTGCCCCGAAACACAGGCTGAATTGCATGGCGGAAAGGCCGTAATGTTCCTGCATGATGAAAGGAGCCGATGCGATATTCACGAAAAGTACTCCCATCGTAAATCCGTATTGTAAAGTGTAGGCCAAATATTGCCGGTTGCGTAATATGAGGCTGAAGTTACGGAGGATGTCGTTCCACCGGACGGAAGTACGCTGTCCGGCCGGATGCGATTCCTCCATACGGAAACTGCCGGCCAATAGAATCGTTCCCAATAAAAAGAGACTCCAGAAGATGCCTTGCCATCCGCTTGCATCGGCCAAGAAGCCTCCGGCTATAGGTGCTGCTACAGTGGCTACTCCGTTTATGCCTCCTATGACGGCTAACACACCGGCCAGTTCGCGGGCAGAATATTTGTCGGCTGCAATGGAACGGGAGAGAACGACACCGCCTGCACCGGATACACCCTGCAAGAAGCGTAAGGTGATGAATTGCAGGATGTTTTCGGAAAAAATGCAACCGGCTGTGGATAACAGGAAAAGCATGAGTGCGACTGACAATACGGGATGTCGGCCGTATTTGTCACTCAACGGACCGAAAAACAGTTGGCCTGCGGCAAGTCCGGCCATACTGGTCGTCAGTCCCAGTTGTACCATAGACGATGTGGTGCGGAAGTAGACCGACATGGCAGGCAACGTGGGCAGATACATATCCATCACGAACGGTCCGAAGGCACTCAAGAGGCCTAAGAATAACAAGATGAATGTTTTTGAGTTCCGTTTGCTTCTCATTGTCTCCGATTACTTTGTTTTTTCCGGTGCAAAAGTACTTCAATCGGAACTGTTTTCGTTTGTCGTAACGTGTACAAAACATTTCATTATCGGAATAATATACGGCAGAGGAAGTGATTTTTTGTATATTTGCGGTCTAAAAAGGAATAAAGTCATGGCCGTATTCTTACCTTCCGATACTTCAACCATCCGCTATGAGGAAACCGATTTGGCCTCGCTGCATTCAAGACCAAGCCATTTCGTGTGTGGGGTTTATTTGATTTGCGTCCGTGGCACGGCTGTCGTGTCCACCGGCGTACAGCAATATGCCTTGGGGGAGCAGACCGAGCTTATTTTTCTTACAGGAAGCCTGATACAAGTGCTTTGCGCGTCGGATGATTTTACGGTACGTTTGCTGATGTTTCCCAAAGATGTTTTTCTGAAAGCCGTCCTTCCCATAGATACCCCTTACCTGAACTACACGCACGAACATCCTTGTTACCGTCATACGGAGGATGAGCGGAGCCAGGCCACATGGCTACAGATCAATTTATGGATGGATATGGCACAAATGCTTTTTTGCGGTAATGTATCCCCGTTCAGGCAGCAGCAAGAGTATAATTTCCTGCAAGGTTTGCTGATGTGGCTGTTCAACACCATACAGGAAAAGCTGTCGGTCGCGAAGCAGTACAGCCGTAAGCAGGCGATTTGCCACAGGTTCATGCAGTTGGTGCGCGACCATGGCGCACAGGAGCACCAAGTGGCTTTTTATTCAGAAAAGCTTTGCATCACTCCACGCTATTTGCATCAGATTACCGTCCGCTATATGGGTGGACGTTCGCCTAAACAGTTGATAGACGAGCAGTTGGTGGCAGAGATTAAGGTATTGCTTAGCGAGCCGGACTTGTCCGTTACGGAAATCGCGGAGCGACTTCATTTTACAGACCAGTCGTGTCTCACACGTTTCTTCAAAAAGCACACGGGACTGTCGCCCCGGGATTCCCGATTGAAAAATTTTGCGGGCGGGGAGCGTGAAATTTTTGTGCGCCAAACGGAAAATCGTTTGGCTTAGATTGAAAAATCAATTGCCGCAGAACAAAATATGAATCTGCGGCAATTGATTTTTGGAATGGCTCTGCTTATTTACATCGTTAATTATGAGTGATTTATGAAAACGCCTGTTCCATAAGGCGATGTAAGCAGAAAAGCATACATTTTAGGTTGAGACCCTTTACAACGGGAAGTCTTCGAAGGCATACAGTACGGTAGACAGGTAGCGTTCGCCCGTGTCGGGAAGCAGCACGACAATCGTTTTGCCCTCGTTCTCCGGGCGGTGTGCGATTTGCAGGGCGGCGTGCAGGGCCGCGCCGGATGAGATGCCCGCGAGCACCCCCTCGTGGCTGGCCAGCATGCGGGAGGCACGGACGGCATCTTCGTCTGCGACCCGGATGATTTCATCCACCAGACGGCGGTCGAAATTCTCGGGGACGAATCCGGCGCCTATACCTTGTATTTTATGAGGTCCGGGGATGCCTCCGGAGAGAACGGGCGAGGCGTCCGGTTCTACGGCTATGGCTTGCACGGACGGGTTGTACTTTTTCAATCCTTTAGCCGTTCCGCTGATGGTACCTCCCGTACCTACGCCGGCTACGAAGAAGTCCACTTTTCCGTCTGTGTCGTTCCATATTTCTTCTGCTGTGGTTTGTACGTGTGCTTCCGGATTGGCCGGGTTGTCGAATTGTCCCGGAATGAAGGCTCCGGGATGAGCCGCCTTCAGTTCTTCGGCCCTGCGGATGGCTCCCTTCATGCCTTCGCTGCCCGGAGTGAGTACCAGTGTGGCACCTAATGCTTTCAGGAGATTGCGGCGTTCGAGGCTCATGGTTTCAGGCATGGTGAGCGTGAGCCGGTAACCTTTGACCGAGGCAATCCAGGCAAGTCCGATGCCCGTGTTTCCGCTGGTAGGCTCTATGATGAGGCTGCCGGGATGCAGCAGGCCTTCTTTTTCTGCTGCTTCTATCATATAAAAGGCTGCGCGGTCTTTCACGCTTCCTCCGGGATTGAAACTTTCCAGTTTGACCAGAACCCTGGCTTTCAGTTGTTCTTTCTTCTCTATGTGGCTGATTTCCAATAAAGGTGTACGTCCGATAAGTTCGGTCAGCGAATGATAAATCTTTTCCATAATCTTTTCTTTTTAGCGTTTGTCGAATGTATATGTATTACGTAGTTCTTGGGTATTCAGACTTGGGCGAAGGCCTGCGTCAGGTCGGAGAGCAAGTCGTCGATATGTTCCGTGCCGATGGAGAGACGTATCGTGGCTTGCGTGATGCCTTGTTCGGCCAGTTCCGTTTCATTGAGTTGGGAGTGGGTGGTACTGGCCGGGTGGATGACCAGCGATTTGACATCGGCCACGTTGGCCAAAAGAGAGAATATCTCCAGGCTGTCGATGAAGCGGAACGCTTCTTCACGTCCTCCCTTGATTTCGAAGGTGAAGATGGAACCGGCTCCTTTCGGGAAGTACGTTTCATATAGTTTGTGGTCGGGGTGTCCGGGCAATGCCGGATGGTTGACTTTCTTTACCTTAGGGTGTGTGGAGAGGAAATCCAGGATTTTCAGGGTGTTCTCCACGTGGCGTTCCACCCGTAGGGACAAGGTTTCCAACCCCTGAAGAAGGATGAAGGCATTGAACGGACTGATGGTAGCTCCCGTGTCGCGCAACAGTGTGGCGCGGATACGGGTGACGTAGGCAGCCGCGCCTGCCGCGTCGGTGAAACAAATGCCGTGGTAGCTGGCATCCGGCTGGGTGAGTTGCGGAAATTTCCCGGAGGCCTTCCAGTCGAATTTTCCGGAGTCCACGATGACGCCTCCCAATGAAGTGCCGTGGCCGCCGATGAACTTCGTGGCCGAATGCACGACGATGTCTGCTCCATGCTCTATCGGACGAATGAGGTAGGGCGTGCCGAACGTATTGTCTATGATGAGCGGAATCCGGTGGCGGTGGGCGATGTCGGCCACGGCATCAATGTCTATGATGTTGCAATTGGGGTTTCCCAATGTTTCGATGAATACGGCTTTGGTGTTTTCCTGTATGGCTTGTTCGAAATTGTCGAGGTTTTCAGGGTCGACGAATGTAGTGGTGATGCCGTATGCCGGCAGGGTGTGGGCCAAGAGGTTGTAGCTGCCGCCGTAAATGGTTTTGGCGGCTACGATGTGGTCGCCTGCACGCGTGATGTTTTCGAAAGCATAACTGATGGCGGCTGCTCCCGAAGCTACAGCCAGTCCGGCTATTCCTCCTTCCAGGGCGGCTACGCGTTCCTCGAACACTCCTTGCGTGCTGTTGGTCAGCCGTCCGTAGATGTTGCCGGGGGCTTGCAGTCCGAAGCGTGCGGCGGCATCGTCCGCGTTGTGGAACACGTATGAGGTAGTCTGGTAAATGGGTACCGCGCGGGCATCCGTAGCCGGGTCTGCCTGCTCTTGTCCTACATGGAGTTGCAGGGTCTCGAAGTGTAGTTTTGTTCTGTCCATGATGTTTCTGTTATTGAGTTCTTGACTGTTTCTTGTTTCGATGATGGCAAAGTTATGGTTTTTGGAATAATCAAACAAGAAGTGAAAGAAATACGGGAAAAATATCTATTTTTGTATTCAAAAACAGAATATACAGCCTGATGTAAGGGGGCTACAGCTCTGTTTATAGACGTTTTTTCTATGGAAAGTTTAGATCATATAGACTTGCAAATCCTGCGTACTTTGCAAGATAATGCCCGTTTGACGACAAAAGAACTGGCCGCGCGCGTACATCTTTCTACGACTCCTGTTTTTGAACGCCTGAAGAGACTGGAGGCGCAAGGATACATCAAGAAGTATATCGCGGTGTTGGATGCCGAAAAGCTCAATCGCGGTTTTTTAGTATTTTGCCGGGTGAAGCTGCGCCGGTTGAACAAAGAAATCGCAGAAGAGTTCACGGGCATTATCCGGGAAATACCGGAAGTGACGGAGTGTTATAACATTTCCGGTAGTTACGATTACCTGCTCAAGATTCATGCACCCGATATGAAGTATTATCAGGAGTTTCTTCTCAATGTGTTGGGGACAATCGAGAGTCTCGGTTCCATGGAGTCCACCTTCGTGATGGATGAGGTCAAGCAGGTGTATGGCATTCAGGTTTGACCCGGGCAGATAAAAATACGGATAAAACGGTTGTAAGGTAGTTATTAAATGTAAAAAGGGGCCGGAAGACGAATCTTATTCGTATATTTGGCTTCAGATAAGGTTTTTTTGTATCTACAGCAGCTTTATCTTGTATTTTTTACTATTAAATAATGATGAATATGAAATATAATACTTTATTGTTTCCGCGTAAAGCGAACCAAACGAACTTTTCCCTTTTCCTGTTGTCCATGCGTCTGCTGTTCGGCTCGTTACTGATGACTCACGGCTATGCCAAACTGATGGGTTTTGCCGCCATGTCTGCTTCTTTCCCCGACCCATTAGGAATCGGGAGCCGTTACTCTCTGATGCTGGCCATTTTCGGTGAACTGTTTTGTTCAGTAGCCTTTGTGTTCGGTTTCTTGTATCGTTTGAGCATGATTCCGATGATAGTAACGATGGCTGTGGCTTTTTTCTTTGCCCATGGTGGAAGTATAACGGGAGGTGAATTGGCTTTTGTCTATCTGGTTGTGTTCATTCTGATGTATATGGTCGGACCGGGTAAATATTCGGTAGACCATTGGATGACGAACAGCGGAAAAAGGAGGCGATAACTTAACTTTCAAAATAGTATATATATGTTGATGACGACTACGGCCCTTGTGGAGGGCAGACATATTACGAAGTATCATGGTGTGGTGACGGGCGAGGCAATCATTGGTGCGAACGCGGTGCGCGACCTTTTTGCCGGATTGCGGGATTTCTTCGGCGGGCGTTCAGGTTCGTATGAAGAGGTTTTGCGCAAGGCCAAAGACACGGCTTTGCAAGAGATGGGAGAGGAAGCGGCCCGGCTGGGTGCCAACGCGGTCATTGGAATCGATTTGGATTATGAAACGGTAGGGGCAAGCGGCAGTATGCTGATGGTGACATGTAGCGGTACGGCGGTCAGCATGGAATGAGGGGGGGGTGGTATAAGAATCCCCTTTCTCTTGTTTTGGTAAGCAGGAAACCTTGGGTATCCAAAACATTTCCCCTGAGATAGTCTTTACCACCAAACCTGTTTTCCCTCCTCGTAGGTGAAGATGCGCTCTTCTTTACCTTTGGTCAGGTCCTTGAGGACGTAAAGGCCATTGGTTGGTATTTTATGGAAGAGAAGAACATTGTCCGTCGCTTTCTTTTTTCCAAGGTCGTCCCAAAAGCCTTTTGAATTCCAATAGTATAATTCGTATTCATCGCCTGTTTCTATGCCGTTCCCGTCATTTCGGCCAATGTATTTTATTTTTGATACTTTCATGGCTCTCTTAAGTTCCAGTCCTACCCAATTGCCGTCAGGGCTGCTGGCACTGAACCCTGTAAGTATATTGTTATCAAAAACATTTTCCTTTCTTGCCCATGGCTCTCCTTCTGTTCCGATGATTGTACCTTCAATTTTCGTTCCTTCGGAATCGTAGAATTCCAGTTCGTTGATATTGCAGAATGAACCTCTGCCACCGATGTATCTCAAGTATTTGAATTCTTTGTTGCACTTTACTGGTATATTGTACCAGTTGCCATTTGTTATGCCTTTATGCTTATGTAATATGGTGCTATCCGAAAAATTTTTGTTATTGGAACCCTGAAAGAGTCCACCGTCCATTCTGCTGTTGAAATAGTCTTGGGCACCCATAAACGGATACTTTCTCAATAGTTTCATGGTAATGGTCTTTTTCGTATTCGCTGATAGTTCCTTTAATTTGCCTTTGTTGTTGAGTATGAACGGATTTCCGAATGGTACGATTTCTCCGTTCTCATATGTTGCCGCCATGTATGCGATACCTCGTCCCATTGACTTGAAAATGACCTTGCCATTACGGATATTACCATAGTATACAGGTACCCAGTTTCTATTGTCAAAGACACAGATGTACGCAATTTTGTTGTTCTTTATCTTGTCAGGTATTGGACGTTCAATATCTGATGTCGTGCAGTATTCTGATGTTACGTCTGTGAAATGAGGGTTTTGGAATAACTTAGGTATGTCCAACTCATATTTCATGTCTAATGCAATTCGTTTGTTCATGCTATATCTGTAGCGGAAAACTTTTGGCTTGATATATGAATTGAAATAATGTGCCGTGTCGCCGGGGAAGTTTCCCATATAAAATGGCATGGACTTGCCCTGCTCGTTTATCAGCACGCTCCATGAGTGACTGCTGCTACGGTTGCCCCAATGAGGAGTGAAGTCGTAGGCTGCGGGGATTCCCAACTGACGGCACAGGTATATTGTGAAGCTTGCCTCATCGGTACACTTTCCGCTTTTGGTTTTAAACAGTAAGTTGGGATTGGTTCCGAATGGACTGCTGTAGATGTAATACTCAAACTGGTGAGTTAGGTCGAAGACACGCATTGCCTCCGACATTGCGGAGTGTACTTTGTAATACAGGTCTGCATATGTTTTTTTACCTTGTCTGTGGAGTTCCCATACTTGTGACTCCTTGCCTGTGTACTTATTCTGAATGAGGATGTCTCCATTAGAGACGGAATCCTTTTTGAAATCGAGGAATAGCCCTGTATGCTTGTTCATGATTCTGTATTTGTTGTCTCCTACAGGTATGAATAGCCATTGGTCGAATGGTCGCTTGATGTACTTGGCAGACGTTACTGGGGTATTGGGTGACAGTGTGTTTTGTAAGCCAAACTCTATCTTAAGGCACATGTCGACAGAGTCGTTCCTGTAATATCCTATTCTCCACAAAGGATAGCCAGCGTAATCCAAACGAAGAAGTTGTGTGCTATCTGTCTTTGAATGCTTCTTGAGGCAGACGGTCTTCGTCTTTGCTGCATGCGCTGTGTCATAAGTGATGAACAGCCGTGACTTGGCATTTACGATATTATAATAGTCTGCAGAGAAGTCACGGATGTCATCGTGGCTGAATTCCTCCAAAGCTCCCAACTGTATATAGTCTATGCAGAGAGTATCTGTGGGGGAGGAGATAGTGATTACATTCTTTCCTTTCTTGAAAGGAATGGGGAAGTTGAACCATTTCTCTGTGAAGGACTCACTGTTGCGTGTCGGTACAAGGTGTACATTCTCCACCTTTACGCCGTTGATACTGATTGTGGTGCTAAGGTTTTGGGCAATGGAAGCATACTTCATGATAAGACGTTTCTGTGTGTGTCGCTCTGTGTTTACAACGAATGATATAGATGATATTTCAGGAAGCATCATTTCTGCCTTGCCACTTGATGCTCCTACATATTCCTTTGTCACACACGAAACGGTTTTGTCATGTTCTGCCTCGAACTGTAGGCCGCGCCTTGACATTACAACGTTTTGTGATAAGAGCGGGTATTCTTCATTGATTGTGGCATGCCAGTCTGTTCTAGGCTCATGCGACAACCTGTATGGCAATACATATTCAAAGAATATCGACTCGTCAAAATCCTCATGCCATGTTGAGCTGCTCCACGCGTCGCAAGCGTTATCTATGGCTTTGATAAGGTATTCTGCTTTTATTGTTGAGATGTCATATGTGGCATCAAAATTGTCGGGGAGGATACCTTGCATTGAGTCTTCGAAGTACTTGGTACGTACATTAAGGCTTACATTGCCAGTTCTCACATAGATGGAGTCTATAATGTCTACCGTGTTACCCTCTATCTGAAACTGGCTAGGCATGTTTTCAATTAGGAACTTTGCAGCTTTGTACTTCAAAGGATTGGGGTCGCTTTCAAAGTGCTTCAGTACAACTTTAAGCTCAGAGCTATTGTCTCTAGCAATGGCAATGGCATGTTTCAGGCGTTTATTGCACGAAGTGGACATAAGTATGGCGATAAACATACATGCTCCTATCGTCAACTTGTATAGATTTCTTTTCATCGTATTAATAGTTCAGGCATTCCTTTGCTTTGTTTATGATTTGTTGGTTTAATTTGGATTCCTTTATTTTGTTTTTCTTGTTGATAATCATGTTTGCTATCTCGTACGCTTTCTCCATATCGCCCGTTTCAAGGTATAATTCCATACGATAATATAGAGGTAGATATCGGCTCGGAATCATTTCGCCCGCCCGTTTGTAACTGGCTATGGCAAGGTCGTATTGCTTCAGTTTCTGGTAGTCGTCACCAATCAGTAGCATCATGTTATAGTCTGATAGGTACTTTTTCCCTGCATTGAGCACCTCAAGGCTCTTCTTATATTCACCGCGAAGATGAAGCAAGGCTCCATAGTTGTATATGAACATGTAGTCATCATAATATTCCTTGTATATTTCTTCATATTCTTTCATGATTTCCTCATCACAATGGTTTGTGGCACGTTCCTGAAGGCACAGTTTACGGATGTCATGTGCTCCTGTGACGTACAATGAATACATACAAGCGAATCCGGTTGTCTGCACAAGTGTCATACATAGTTTGGGCATTGGCGGCTTGACAGTTCGAGTAATTGTCGATAAGAACATGAAAAGGATTATTAGCCATACGAATGGTATGTTGAGAGGATAGCTGAACATGAACCATACGACAAGCACACATACAGTGCATAATAAGACACTCTTGTGCTCCTTCACTTTTGCATAGATATGCCATATAGTCCAAAGGGTGACGAACACAAATGCAACCGCGCATGGAATTCCGTATATGAGGGCAACGTGCAGGAATTCGTTGAATGGGTTCTGTGTCTCATCAGCAAGTAATACAAAAGGGGAGTCTGGATGAGCGGTTAAGTAGTCTGCCTGATAGTTCATGTATTGGGCTACATATCCATCAAATCCCCAACCAAACCATGGCTTATCCTTTATCATCTCCATGCTTACCATCCATATAAGCACTCGTCCGTCTGCGGAATAACGTTTATATACGTATAAGGCAATTAAGGCGATGATTACGCACGTTATCCCAATGAGCCTGTATCGTCTGTCGCAGATGAACTTTCTTAATGGATTTACTTCCATCCTCAGGATAATAGCTATGCCGCATATAGAAGCCAAAATAGCTGTCCGTGAGTCTGAAAGGATGACAAACACACCAAAGGCCATAGCCATAGCTTTCCATGTCATTTGCTCTGCGCCAACAGTTCTGACTGCATAATATACAGCAATAGGGGTACAGAACGAAAGGAGCATTCCGAATATGGCAGGATTGTTCAAGCTTCCTGAGAAGTAAGCATAATGGAAGTTGTTGGGAACAAATCCAAATAACTGTATGATGGAATATAGTATTTCTATAATGCCAAGTACACATACCGTCTTCATAATTTTGTCCTTTGGTAGCATAATGCGCTTGCCCATACACGCCATTGAGAGGCTGTATGTCAGAATCAGTATCACAAATGTACCTGTCCAACAATATTGAATAGCGTTTGCAAGCTCAAAATGTGCGGTGGAAATGCAGAAGATGCTTACTCCGAAAATAATGAATGTGGGTATGTGTATGTATTTCATTCCTTTTCAGAGACAGGGCAATTCTCAAATGCGTTTTTCTCTATCTTAATGGCAGATGAGGGTATCGTTATATGTTTCAGGCTTTTGCAGTCATAGAATGCGCGACAGCCGATTCCCTCAAGGCCTTCAGGAAGACTTACCGTCGATAGGCTGTAGCAATAAGCGAATGTGTAGTCACTTATTGTTATAGGAGCCAAAAGCTGTACCACTGAAAGGTTGGCACAGTTTTGGAAAGCAAACCCGCCAATTTCTTGCAATGACTTGGGCAGTATGGCCTCGAATATGGCATTACAACGGGCGAAAGCGTCCATGCCTATTGATTTCACGTTCTCCGGTATGCGCAGGACAGTTTTTGAGTATCTGCCAAAGAAGGCTCTGTCCCCTATTGCTTCCACGCCCTCAGGAATGACTGTGGTGCGGCAGCCCAACAAGAGGGTCTTGCCGTCCTTGCTCAGTATCGCATTGGAACCTTTTGGGGATGTGTATTTCTGATTGCCGGGCGCAACTGTAATCTTGTCAATCTCGTTACATCCCCCAAACGCATATTCGGATATTTCCACCACGGACTCGGGAATATGAATGAAGTGGATAGTTGTCCCATCAAAGCAGTAGTCTCCAAGGGCATTTATGTCATTGCCAATGGTTGTTGTCCGGCATGTGGCAATCAATTCGGAGTCGGACTTTCTTATTATGCCGTTGCAGTTGGATCGTGAGTCGAAGTTTTGATTGTCATTATCCACGATTATGGAAGTAAGGTTGTTGCAGTATGTGAAAATATTGCCGTTTCCTATCTTTGTCACGTTTTTAGGAATAACGATTGACGTGAGCGAGTTACAGCCACAGAACACATTGGCTCCAATCTCTGTAAGTGATTCCGGTAAACGGACAGACTTGAGGCTGCTGCAAGCGAAAAACACGTCGTTGCCAATGCACTCCACGCCTTCCGGAATAACCAAGTGCTCCATCGTGTTGCAACGGTAGAAGGCAAAGTCTCCGATAGACTTTACGGATGAAGGTATCGTGGTTGCGGAGCATGCAACCACAAGCTCGTCATTGTAGTCAATGATGGCATTTGAGCCTTCGCGTGAATCGTAGATTTCATTGTCTGCTGCCACTACTACAGACGTAAGATTGTAACAACTGCCAAAGAGTCCCTTGCCTATACCTTCTGCCGAAGCAGGGATAGATATTGATCTCAGGTTAGTGCAACATTCAAAGGCATAGTCAAGGATTGTTTCTATACCTTCTTCTACTATAATTGATTGTACTGCTGTAACCCCCTTGAATGCATTTGATTCAATTCGTTTTACAGGATAAGTCTTACCTTCATGTGTGACAGATGCAGGAATGTGAAGAGGGAGGGTGAAGTCGGTCTTTGCCGTTGCCTGATAACTTACCAGTGACAGTGAACAGCTATCTTCCATTATTGTATAAGTGAAACCGTTCTCACTAAATGTTTTATCTGCAAATACCTGAATGGCTGCTGTCAGCCAAAGAAATGCGAACAATACTTTTCTTACACCTGTATTTTTCATCTTTATTAAAGGTATTAATGATTGTTTTCCGTTGTTCCTTTCATATGAACTGGGGCATTTATTAACGATCCAGATTAGAATATTAATGTCCAACTCCCTGTCTTCTCTGAATCTTTGAATTTAGATCTACTATTTTTTGCATCTGAATATATTATATTGCCTTTGCGGTCTACACCCTTCCCAATAACAGCGTGTTCTCCAGAGTCGCTGCTGATAATATAGCTGCCGCTTGGATGGTTGTTTTTGAACTCAGCAGTGCTTATATAAGTCTTTAACTCGTTATAGCTGTTAAAGTGCATTTGGGTTCCCTGCAAGATTCCAGACTTTTCCCCAATGCTCCTTGCCACAGATGGAGCCATTGCACCTCCTGTATAGTTGTATGTTTCTGCGCCTTCGATAGGATTGCCATCAACATCACACGGAGTCCAATCCTGACCGGTAGCCATACTCTTTACATAATTGTAAGCTTGTGTAGCCGTGAATCCATTACGACCGATTGTCTTTGTACTTTTCTTGTAGCCGCCACTACCGTCAGATTCTCTATAAGTAATAGGGATGTGCCTTGATGCCGCGATGCTGATAATGGCATACAACATGCACTCATCTTCATTTTCAGGTACAGTATAAGGACTTGTAGTAGATCCGCCTATGGTTTGACTTGCTCCAGGTTCATAGTCGGCCATAGAGCTTTTTGTAATAGGAGTTCTGCTTGTAACATCGAGGCTATAGAAATCGTCTAACTCTTCGTTTTCGTTACAACTAACAACAATGATAGCAACAATCGCAAGCATCGCCAAAGATGCCAAAAAAATCTTTTTTTTCATGATACCCTTAATTATAGTTTTAATGCTCCTATATGTACCTTTTTTGCAAATATAGTTATTTTGAAATATATAAAAAATAATTCTTAAAGAAAAATAAATAGAAGGGCTATTCAAGCTGATTATAAAAAGGATTTCTTCGGCGGGCGTTCAGGTTCGTATGAAGAGGTTTTGCGCAAGGCCAAAGACACGGCTTTGCAAGAGATGGGAGAGGAAGCGGCCCGGCTGGGTGCCAACGCGGTCATTGGAATCGATTTGGATTATGAAACGGTAGGGGCAAGCGGCAGTATGCTGATGGTGACATGTAGCGGTACGGCGGTCAGCATGGAATGAGATTCTTTGTTTTGGATTTTATTATAGAAGACCTCTCCCGTTCTTGCAGATGGGAGAGGTCTCCTGTATGTATAAGGTCATGACGGTTTGATAGTGCTTACAGCTTTCTTATTTTTATTCCGGCCAGATGGCATTTGCCTTTCAGGGTTTCGAAAAGCACATCGATTTTGTTTTCCTTGTTCTGAATGATATAACGTCGGCGGAAAGCCTGACGGTAATGTCCGCCGTCGGCAGGTGAAAAGTCGGTTTCCATCCGACGACCGCAGATGGTGATGTTGAACCGGCTGTCGGCTATGGCCTGTCCGTCGTCTCCCCGTCCTAACAAGTTGGCCAATTGCGGCCGTGAACGGCTCACGTCTGCCATGAGCAGTTCCACCTCGTATGTGCCGGACGGTGCGTCGATTTGATAGGCACGTAGGTTTTCGCGCCATGTTTGGTACAAAGGTCCGTCTGTGGTATTCTCTATTTCGGAAGTCGTACTGCGTGCCTTTCCTTCTATGTATCCCCAACTGCCTTTGAAGTATGGTTGGTCTGGCAGCCATGTAAGTCCGCTGACATCCGAAGTAAAGGCACAGTCGCTCCCTACATTGATGGCCAGTTCATCTCCCTTTGCCAAGTCGGGCATCGCATCCAGGCGCAGGAACATGACGTCCTCCACCATCTGTCCGTTTTTGTCTCCCTGTGCTTTGAGGGTAGATGTCCCGTAGGGCAATGTCACGTTGAAGACCGTATGGCAGTTGGCGGGACGCTGCTTTCCGATGGATTTTCCGTTAATGATGAGTTCCACTTCGTCCAGGTTCGTATAGATTTTGACGGGATGCTTTTCGTTTTTGTCTCCTGTCCGTACGGGCCAGTCCCGGCTGGCAATGTGCAATACCGGCGTGTCTTTACGCCACATGGCTTTAAAATAGTAAGACACGTCTTTGGGTGTACGGTCGTTGTAGAACAGTCCCTTGTTGTTTACCCTCGGCATGGACTCTTGTCGGGCAGCCACATTGAAGTCTATGAAATTCCAATAAGTGCATCCGCTGATATATTCTGTACCTTCGATGAAAGGCAAGTAGTGTTCTACGTACGTTTGTTGGTATTCTATGCTGAAGTCGAAGGCTTTCGGGTGCCTGGAATGAAGGCGGCGGTCGGAACCTGCTCCCCATTCGCTAATGATGGTGGGGCGTTTCGGGTAACGCGCGTGTTGGTCTTCCATCCATCGGTTAAAGTCGTTTAACCGTCCTACATACCAACCGTGGTAAAGGTTCCATCCGGATACGTCCACGAGGTCCAGGCCGATTTCATTATATAAGTTCGTCATGTTGAAAGCCATGACACTGGCCCGGTATGGGTCTTCTTGTTTTAATGTCTTTTCGAGTCTTTGTGCCAGTTTTACCGTACGTTCCCTACAGGCAGGCCATTCCGGACGGTCGGGACCGGGAGCCGTGAGCAGGATTTCGTTCATGTAACCCCATGCGATGATACTGGGATGGTTGTAATGCTGACGAATCATTTCGGTCAGATTGGTTTCACAGTTGTCATCGTATCCCGGTGTGTCGGGTACGATATTGATGATAGGGATTTCCTCCCAGGCTAGCAATCCCATTTCGTCACAAGCCTCCACTAACGCATCATCCTGCGGATAGTGGGCGATGCGAATGAAGTTACACCCCATTTCTTTGATGAGCCGTATGTCTCTCCGGTGTGCTTCATCGTCCAGTGCCACGCCTACCGGTGCTTGGTCTTGGTGGCGATTGACTCCGCGTAATTTATAGGGTTTTCCGTTCAGGCTGAATCCTTTTTCACCATCGAAACTAAACCAGCGGAATCCTGTCTTATGCGTGCTTCTGTCCAGTTCCATGCCCGTCTTGGGGTTGCGAAGTGTGGTGACGATTTCGTATAATCGCGGACTTTCCGGACTCCATAATTGGGGTTGCCCGATGGCGGAGGTTTTACGTACCGTTTGGGTTTCGCCGGCTTTGACGGAAAGTCGTTGTTTCAGGGTTTGCTGCAATTTGCCCTGCGGGTCATAGATTTGATGGATTACTTCGAGGGTAGCCTTTTCTGTGGCATCGTTCGTTATTTCGCTACGTATTTCTATCGTAGCTTCCTTCTCATCTACATGCGGGGTACTGATGAAGATACCATCGGAACCATGATTCAAAAGATTGAAATGTTGTTCGGAGGTAGTGATAAGCCATACATCACGGTATATGCCACCCCAGAATGTGAAGTCGGCCGATATGGGAGTAATATCTTTTCGGCTGTTGTCTACCGTGATTTCTATCGTGTTGTTCTTCTGGAGATAGGGGGTGATATCGAATGTAAAAGCACTGTACCCGCCTGCATGGCTGCCTATCTTTTGTCCGTTCAGCATAAGGTCTGCCGCTTTGCTGGCTGCATCTATTTTTAGAAAACAACGCTTGCCTTGCGGAACTTCCGGTAAGACGAACGATTTCTGGTAAAATGCTTTCCCCATATAATAGTTCCTTTGCGAATAGGCATCCAGGTTATACGTATGGGGAACATTTACGGGTTGCCAGTTTTCTGTGGAAGCTTTTCTGAAAAACCAACCGTCGTTGATGGTTTTCGTGTCGCGTTGTGCTTGGGCGCAAAGAAGCCCGATGAAGGGAAGAAGGGCGGATAACTTGGTTTTAAGTCGTGTCATGATTTTCATTGGTTTGAATTGATGTAGGTAATGTTAAGTGCAAAGGTAAAAGAAAAAAGGATATATTCGCGTTAATTTTGTTATTTTTTGCCTCAATTCTACACTGATGTTGGGAATGAAACAGGCTAACTTTGCCATAAACTAATTTAATGTGGAAAGAACCATGAGAAAGCTTTTAATGTTCCTGAGTGTTTTTTGTTGTTTTGTTATGACGGGGATGGCTGCTCCCGTGGTATTGGATGTGCCTGTGCCGGACGGGGATGCGACACCGGTGTTGCGAAGAGCCATAGAACAAGCTTCTTCTTATAAAAGACGGGCGGTATTGATTCGGTTGCAACAAGGAGATTACCATATTTATCGTACCTCTTCTTCTCCTTACCTATATTATATATCCAATACGGCTTCGGCGGAAGAGAATCCTGACCCGACAAAACATATAGGGATATGGCTCAAGGACATGAAAAATATTACGGTAGATGGAGGAGGCGCCCGTTTCGTAACCCATGGCGAAATGACTCCTTTCGTGATTGACGGATGCGAGAATGTCACCATGAAGAATTTCTCATTGGTGGCTACCGACCCGTCCGTACCTGAAATGACTGTGGTTTCAACCGATGTAAATTCCATCACTGCCCGGGTTACTGCCGGCTCGGATTATGAGATAGAGGACGGGACGTTTTATTGGAAAGGCGAGGGATGGCGTTTCGGCGGAGGTATCGCTCAGGTGTTCTATCCGCAAACCAACGTGACCAACCGTTGCGAATCCCCATTGACCGGCGTGACGAAAGCCATAGAACTGGACGAGGGATTGGTGCGTTTTAATTATGGCCGTACGCCCGGATTCAAAACGGGAGAGGTTTACCAAATGCGTCATTCCTTCCGGACTGAAGCATGCGGTTTTATACATCAGAGCAAAAATGTGAAGCTCGAAAATATCAAATTTCATTTCTTGGGTAACTTCGGGATTGTAGGGCAGTATTCCGAAAACCTGACTTATGAGAAGTTATATTGTGCGCCGGAATGGGGCTCGGGACGTACTTGTGCCGGGTTTGCCGATTTTGTCCAGATGTCCGGGTGCAAAGGGAAAATACGCATTCTTGATTCTTATTTTGAAGGGGCGCATGACGACCCGATCAATATACACGGCACGCATCTGAAAGTCATGGAATATGTTTCGGACAAGCAGGTGAAGGTGCGTTTCATGCACGGGCAGTCATACGGTTTTGAGGCTTTTTATAAAGGGGATGAGGTGGAGTTCGTGGATGCCCATTCTTTGCGTTGCTTGCAACCGGCACGCGTGAAGGCTGTAGAACGGATAGACGATTATGAAATCCTGCTGACGTTGGACCGGGCTGTGAACGACAATGTAAAGACGGCGGAGAATGTGTCGGTGGAGAATGTGACATGGACACCCGAAGTGGAAATACGAAATAATTATTTCTCTCGTATTCCTACCCGGGGGATTCTGGTGACGACACGCCGGAAGGTCGTGATAGAAGATAACGTATTCTATCGCATCCCGATGAGTGGGGTACTGGTTTCCGACGATGCGCGGGGGTGGTATGAATCCGGTCCTGTACGCGATGTCACGATACGCCGCAACTTGTTTATGGAATGCGGTTCGCCCGTCATTGCCGTGATGCCGGAAAATGACCGTTACGAAGGTGCCGTCCATCGCAATGTCCGTATAGAGGCCAATCGTTTTGTGATTCGCCAAGGAGGCGAGGCGGTATCAGCCCGGGCTACGGATGGCCTGGTCATCCGGGATAATTATATCTCAGTGGCTGGAGACGGTTCTGTATCTCCGGATGCGTTCTTCCGTACGGAGGATTGCAAGGACGTGACGATAAGCGGAAACCGTTGCGGACGTTCGCTGCGTTAATTGAAGATATAAATGTAGGCGTTCAGGTAAGTTGCCCATAACAGCCACAGGATATAAGGGATGAAACAGGCGGCCGCAAGCTTGTCCTTTTTGAATGTGATAAAGATATAGTCCAGTACCACCACATCGAGTATCAGGATGATGCCCATGCCCCATAAGGGTTCCCGCAAAAAGAAGAAGGCGATGCTCCAACAGAAGTTCAGGGCCAACTGTATCCACCATTCACGTTGGGATACTTTCAGTCCTTTGCCCCAGATTCGTCCCAAGGAGATTCCTATCAGGATGTAAAGGATGCCCCATACGATGGGGAATGCTCCATTGGGAGGGGTGAGCACGGGCTTGTTCAGGAAAGGATACCATTCCGCGATGGCTTCCCGCTGAAACAGCGAGGCGGAAAAACCTACTGACATGCAAAGGGCAATGGGCCATAAATATCGGGTCAAACGTTTCATAAGAATGATTTTGAATGTGAATTTTTTGAATAGTTTTATATAGAAGAGAGTTCTGCACCGGGAATCAGGGCTTCTATGAAGTGGACGGGATATTTGTCCCAGTATTTTCTATACACCCTGTCTTTTTCTTTGTCGAAGTTGAGTTGGTACATCCGAAAGGTTACCAAGAAGTTTTTGGGTTGCCATGATTCTTCGTATGAGTATTGGTATTTCATGCCGAGGGCCTGCATGACTTTGCCGCTTCGAGGATTGTTTACGTCATGGGTGGCCGTAATATAAGGGATTCCGGTTTGTTTCAGTTGCCCGATGACGGCTTGACATGCTTCAGTACAGAACCCTTTGTGCCAGAATTCTTTCTTCAGCCCGTATCCTAAGTCATGGCTGTCATTTCCGCTTACGTGCACATAACCTATCGGAGCAGGAGCTTCTTTTCGGCAGATGGCGTAGTATAACAGGGTTTCTCCTGCATGTACTGCCGCATGCTTGTCCTTGATGTATGCCTTTGCTTCTTCCAGATTCTTAAGCGGAAACATCGGCAGGAAAGTGTTTACGTCTCTATCGCTAAGTATGGCGAACAGGGCTTCCGCGTCTTGTTCCGTGAAAGGACGTAATATCAGTCGTTCTGTTTCTAAATGATTCATCGGGCGTGTCATTGGATGTTTTTACAAAAATAGTGATTTATGAGTAAAAAAGGGCAAAACCGGTTAATCTTTTTCAGAAGCAGCCCAATGTATAAGGTTATCAGAAGCTTGCTGAAAAAGAGAATCCCAATCGGTCGGATATGCATGGTCTATCAGAATATACCGATAACCGTATTTCCGGCATATCCTCAGATAATTTAAATTCTCTTCGATAAGGTATTCTTGGGTGTACCAGTCGTCGTTCATACGCTTCTCGATGGCATTGGCGTGCTTTTTTATGTCTTGGAAATGATTTTCAATATATGAAGGAGACATGACTAAACCACAAAAACAGATTTGTTTCAGTTGGTCGCTGTCGAAGTCTTTTGTCCATTGGGAAGGAATATAGGCTCCCTCGATGATGAGGTTTTGTTGGTTTTCGAGAGCCGTTTTGATTATTTCCCTGAGAATAGGCCAAAGGTAACGGGTCAATACTGAGTCTTCCTCGGAAGACAGGGAGGTACAGCCGCTTCTGATAAGTCCCATTTTTAATAAGTCAATGGACAAATAAGGATATTTGTACTTTTCCAAAAGTCTTTGAGCCAGGAGTGTTTTGCCACAGTGGGTTGCGCCCGTAATCAAGATGACCATAAGCTGTCTGTATTAATAAGATGTGATATTGCCCCGACAAGATAAACTGATGTCAAAATTTGAATGGCTTTGATGTAAGATTGTTCCTGTACTCCGACGGCGGCACTCCTATCCGTTTTTGCACGTAACGGCTGAAATAGGGAACGGACGAGAAGTTCATCCGTTCGGCAATCGTTGTCAGCGACAGTTCCTTTTGGCGAAGCAGGCGAGTGATTTCCTGAATGGTGAAGCGGTCTATCCAATAGGTAGCCGGACGACCGCTTGCCTTCCGGCATATTTCCGACAAGTAGTGCGGAGTGATGCAGAGATGAGTGGCATAGAAATCGAGGTTGCGGTTACGCATGTATTCACCGTTGTACAGCAGTTCGATAAAGCTCCTCAACAGCGAGGCGGTGTGCTCCGACAGTGACGATGCGTTCCGGCAACGGGCATGGATGTCGTAAAGGTCGAGGATATGTGCGGTCAGCAGACTGCCCAATAATTCCTCGCGGAACAGGTGCTCTTTTTCTTCCATGCGCATGCGGAGGTACCGCAGGGCAGCTTCGCATATCCGGAAATCACGGGCAGAGAGTTTCATTACGGGATTCTGCAGGAGAGACAGATGCCCGATGATGCCGTAATTGCTCCGAATGGCGATGGAAGCGACAAATGCTTCCGAAAGGCTCATTAAGATACCTCTGAAATCATTGGATGCGGAGAATCCGGAGCCGAGTTCAGCATTGGGCAGGATGACATAATCATTCACAGAGATGTTGTAGCGCGTATCTTGAAAAGTAAATCCCATACTTCCGTCGCAACATAAGATATGTACTATCTGTCCTGCATAGTGCAAAGTATTGAAATCCTGCAATGTGTCGGCAAAAGCAATCCCATCGAAGCCTGTCTGTTCCATAACGCTCTTTCTTTTGTTGCAAAAATAACCAAAAACCACGAAAAGTGAAAATTCCTCCTCGAATTATGTAACAACTAAATAATAGGTATCCCGTAATTTTGCATCAGAAATTAAAACTATAAAAGAGATGAAGGATGTAAGACTGAACAACGGAGTGATGATGCCGGCCATAGGCTTCGGCGTTTTCCAGATTCCTGAAAACGAAACGGAACGGGTCGTGACCGATGCCATTGAAACGGGATACCGGCTGATAGATACGGCAGCCGCCTATTTCAATGAAGAACAGGTGGGCAACGCTATCCGGCAAAGCGGTATCAAGCGTGAGGAGTTCTTCATCACCACCAAATTGTGGGTGCAGGACTACGAGTATGACGATACGCTGAAGGCGTTCGACCTTTCGATGAAGAAGCTTGGATTAGATTATCTTGACCTCTATCTGATGCACAAACCCTACGGGAATTATTATGCGGCATGGCGGGCGATGGAACGCCTCTATAAAGAGGGGCGCATCCGGGCTATCGGGGTTACGAGCTTTTCCAACGAACGGTTGCAAGACCTGTTTCTGCACAACGAAATAAAACCTGCCGTAAACCAGCTCGAAACACATCCGTTTTTTCAACAACAGGCCGCCAACGCATTCTTGCAACAAGAGGGAATCCAGCATGAAGCATGGGCACCGTTTGCCGAAGGGCGGAACGACATTTTCAACCATCCGGTACTGAAAGAAATCGCCACACGGCATGGCAAAGGCGTGGGGGCGGTCATACTCCGTTGGCTCAACCAACGCAACATCGTGGTCATTCCCAAGACCATACGCAAGGAACGGATGGCGGAGAACTTCGACATTCTCGACTTTACACTGTCCCAAGAGGAAATGGATGCTATCGCCCTGTTGGAAACGGGGAAAAGCCCCATCTACGACGACATGGACTTGCCTACCGTAAAAGGAATAGGACTGCATAGAATCCATGAATAGAAAATAATAACAGAACCGGTAAAACAGAAAAATATGTTACGTCATGTATTTATCATCAATGTCAAGAAAGGGATTCCCGATGACATAGTAGAACAAAAGATGGCCGAAATGCGTGCCATGAAAGAAAAGGAAACGGTAATCGAAGACATCACGGTAGGCCGCACGCGCGGATTGTTCGGACGACCCGATGCCGTGATGATGGTTATCGACTTGAAAGACAAGGCGGCTTTCGATACACTGCTCCACAGCCGGACGCACATCGGCATTGCGGAAAAAGCCGGAGAGGCTTTCGATATGCAGAGTGCCGACATTGCCCAAATAGAATATTAACCCTTAAAACAGATTGATATGGAAACAGTAAAATTGAATAACGGCATCGAAATGCCGATATTGGGATATGGAGTGTTTCAAGTATCGCTCGAAGAGTGCGAGCGTTGCGTACTTGATGCCGTCAGCGCAGGTTATCGGCTGATTGACACGGCGCAGGCGTATTACAATGAAGAGGGCGTGGGCGCAGCGGTCGCCAAATGCGGTGTGCCTCGCAGCGAACTGTTCCTCACGACGAAAATATGGATTACCAATGCCGGAGAGGAAAAAGCCGCCCGTAGCATCGATGAATCGCTCCGCAAGTTGCGCACCGACTACGTCGACCTGCTGCTTATCCACCAACCGTTCAGCGACTATCCGGGCACGTGGCGGGCTATGGAGAAAGCCGTGCGGGACGGAAAGGTACGTGCCATCGGCCTCTCGAACTTCTATCCCGACCGCTTCGTGGATATGGCGGAATACGCCGAAATAAAGCCTGCCGTGAACCAACTGAAGACGAACGTGTTCAGCCAGCAGTGGGATGCGGAATCGGAAATGAAGCCTTACGGAACCCGTATCATGGCTTGGGGGCCGCTTGCGCAAGGAGACCCCGACTTGGCCACTCATCCCGTGATGGTAGGTCTTGCGGAAAAATACGGTAAAACTGCGCAGCAGGTCGCCTTGCGTTACTTGGTACAACGCGGTATTATTGCCATTCCGAAAAGTACGCATATCGAGCGTATGAAACAGAATCTGGATGTATTCGATTTCTCGCTTACGCCGGAAGATATGGAAAGTATCCGTCCGCTCGACAAACCTGCCGACTTCCGTTGGTCGCACCGTAACCCGGAATTGGTGAAGTTTCTATTGAATTACGACAAACAGTTTAACCCGAACAACAAAAAATAAACGCATGAGATATGGAATTTTGGGAACGGGAGATGTGGCTCATGCTATCGCCACGAAATTGATCGGACTCGGTCACGAAGTCATGATGGGGGCACGTAGTGTTACCAATGAAAAAGCTCTAAGTTGGGCAAAAAGCAATGGTGAACGGGCTTTTAACGGCACTTTTGCCGATGTTGCCCGATTCGGTGAAAGAGTATTCAACTGCGTGCAGGGCATCCACTCGCTCGAAGCTCTGAACGCTGCCAGAAAAGAAAATCTGAACGGAAAATTGTTGATCGATTTGGCAAATCCATACATCTACAAAGACGGGCATGTCGCGTTCGATTCGAGGTGGAGCGGAACGACGAGCTTGGGAGAAGAAACACAAAATCTTCTGCCGGATACAAAAGTCGTAAAGACACTGAACTATCTCTGCAATCACCTGATGGTCTGCCCCGACTGCTTACCCGCTCCCATTACGGGTTTCTATTGTGGCAATGATACTGGCGCAAAGGCCGAAGTGGCGGCTCTGTTAAAGGATTTCGGTTGGACGGATACCCTTGATTTGGGCGACATAAGCATGTCGCGCTACACCGAAATGCTCGGTGCGTTCTGGGTGGCAGCCCTGAATGCCACGGGGAATATGGATTGGGGCTTTAAGCTCGTAAGATAAATACTAAAAGAGAAGAACATGAAAACAAGAAAACTTGGCAGCTTGGAAGTATCGGCAATCGGTCTCGGCTGCATGGGCTTCACGCACGGTTACGGTACTTGTCCGAGTGAAGAAGAATCTGTCCGTCTTATCCGCAAAGCATACGAGGAAGGCTGTACCTTTTTCGACACGGCGGAAATATACAGTTGTTACAAGAACGAAGAGCTTGTCGGGAAAGCACTCAGGCCGTTCCGAGACAAGGTGGTAATTTCCACCAAATTCACCCCTGCAACCCTGCCCGGACAGGAAAGGGCGGAAGGCAAATTAAGCCGAGCAGGAATCCGGCAGGCGGTGGAAGGATCGCTACGGCGGTTACAGACCGACTACATCGACCTTTATATGGAACATCGCGTACCGAAAGAAAGCGACCCCGCAGAAGTGGCCTATTGGATGGGCGAACTGATACGGGAAGGCAAAATCCGTGCATGGGGACAATCCGAGCCTACGCTCGAACAACTCAAAGCAGCTCATGCCGTTACACCAGTTGCCGCCGTGCAGAGCGAATATTCCATCATGGAACGCAAGTGGGAGGCCGACGTGATTCCCTTCTGCCGAAAGAACGGAATCGGTTTCGTAGCCTATTCGCCGATGGCAGGCGGTTTCCTGAGCGGCAAGTATCGCCATGCCGCTTTCGAGGGCGACGACGTGCGCCGCGTCATCACCCGCTATACGGAGGAAAACATGCAGGCCAACGCGGTTTTGCTTGACCTTATCAACCGCTATGCCGAAGCGAAGCATTGCACCGCCGCACAAGTGTCGCTGGCCTGGGTGATGCACTCCGCACACGTAGTCCCCATCCCCGGTATGCGCACCGACACCCGCATCCTCGAAAACCTCGGAGCGGCGGAAGTGATGCTTACCGATGCCGAATACGCCGCCATGAACGAGGCGTTGGCCCACATCACCATACATGGAAACCGGACGGACGAAGACATCGCCAAGTTGGGCACTATTGAGGGAAACCAACAGAAAGTGGCAAAGGCGGAGCGATGAGAACGAATGATTAAGCAAACCAATTATCAAACAATAATTATGTACGAATCCTTAAACAACAAAGTCGCCCTCGTCACCGGAGCCGGAACAGGCATCGGACGGGCCATTGCGCAGCGTCTGGCAGACGAAGGCGCATACGTGATGATTGTAGGGCGCACGGCGGGCACCCTGAAGGAAACTGCTGCCTGCAACGAACGGATAACTTACCTGACAACCGACCTTGAATCGGAAGCCGGAATACAGACGGTGGTTCAAGCCGTTGGCGAGCGATATGGCCGTCTTGACATTCTTGTCAACAATGCCGGGTGGGCACCCGTCACACCGTTTGCCGAAATGAAGATTGAGGAATACGACAAGGTGTTCGCCATCAACGTGCGTGCCGTCGTGATGCTTACCCAAGCCTGCCTGCCGATGATAAAGGCGGCGAAAGGAAACATACTGAACATCACCACCACGATGACGACCAATCCTATCGCAACGATGGCGAACTATGCCGCTTCGAAATCGGCTGTATATACCATGACCCGTGCATGGGCAAAGGAGCTTGCACGCGACGGTGTGCGTGTCAATTCGCTTGGCGTGGGACCTATCGAAACGCCTATTTACGGCAAGACCGAACTCTCGGTCGAAGCAGCGAAAACACATAAGGACATGGTGACGAAAAGTGTGCCGCTCGGTCGTATGGGGCAACCCGAAGAAGTGGCGGCCGTGGTTGCTTTCCTGACGAGCGACGAAGCAAGTTTCGTCACCGGAGCCGACTATAAAGTGGACGGCGGCGTAGGCGCATAATAAACAATAATAAAAATCCGAATAAATATGAAGAATGTTTTAATCATCAGCGGTCACACAGACCTTGCAACGTCAGTGGCCAACAAGACCATACTCGAGACGCTCGCCAACCGCTTGCCGGAAGCAGAAATCGTAAAACTTGACGAGCTTTACCCTGACTTCAAAATCAATGTGGAAGCCGAACAGCAACGCTTGATCCGTGCCGACATCATCGTGTTGCAGTTTCCCGTGTTCTGGTACTCCGCGCCCTCCATTCTGGAGCGTTGGATGGAAGAAACCTTCCGGCACGGTTTTTCCCACGGCAGCACGGGCGACAAACTGAAAGGCAAGAAGCTCATACTGTCTTTTACCACGGGTGCGCCCGAAGCGATGTATAGCCATGAAGGAGTAATGGGCTATGACATCGAAGATTTCCTGCCCTGCTACAAGGCGACCTGTCGGCTTTGCCAGATGGAGTTTGCCGGATATGTATATACTGGTGGCGTGAGTTATGGCAACCGTACTTCGCCCGAACTCATCGAACAGCAGAAGATTGCATCGGAGGAACATGCACAACGGCTTATCGAGTTGTTGGAAAAAACATCCCGCCGTTAATTTAACGGATAGTTTTTCTACCGTCCACTAAAATTGTGGACGGTAGCGTATCTATTTACATAAAGAAACTATAATTTACCTTCTTCGTATATAAGGGATATGTTCTTTTTCTTTATCATCATCCCTCCATTCCCTGTCGTTGTTGTTTCCGCCACCTCCACCGCCGGATGCGGGTACAATGTATGGCTGCATAACCAGTTCTACAACCGTTTCTCCGATATTTGGTGCCGGGAAAAATTCGGGAGCAGTAGAAATTCAGTGGGGATTTGGGAACAGCGGGCAATCATTGGGGGCCATTGTCCTTCCTGCAGGATGGACATATCTCTACACTGGGGTTTTACAAAAAGAGTCTTCATCTTTCAGGTTTCATGATAATCCGTTCATAATATTGATGTTACAGCCTGAAGGATGTTTCAGCCATCCTTCAGGCAAGCTTCATTTTGTCCGGTAGAGATTGGAAAATCGTTCGCCTGAGATTGATAAATCATTCGGCTGAGATTGAAATGCCGTTCGGCGCAGGACTTTTTACCGCTTTCTGCAATGAAAGGCAACTGAAAGACGGCCTTACTGTCTTTCATCCCATAACGCGCTATATGACAATAGGTTGGCGTGCATCCTGAAAGATGAAGGCTATTTTCTGAAAAACCTTGGAAGGAGTATGCGGGCGTGGAGACAGCCCGGCAGGAATATCCGCTTCTGATAAGTCCCATTTTTAATAAGTCAATGGACAAATAAGGATATTTGTACTTTTCCAAGAGTCTTTGGGCCAGAAGGGTTTTGCCACAGTGGGTTGCACCCGTAATCAAGATGACCATAAGCTATCCGTATTAAGTGATGACCCGGTCGCCCCGTTCCCGGGCCAGGGTACGTTCTATGTCCTTCATCTCTTTATAATGCTTCATGATTTCCATATATTCTTCCTTGCGTGAAAGAATATCGGGTTGGCGCAATTTCAAGAGGATTTGTTTCAGTTCTTCGTCTACAATGGCTAGTTTGAAGTCGGAAATCAGATGGGGGACCAATTCGGTCAACCTCTCTTCATCGCTGGCGATTTTCTGATGTTTGGAATGATATTTGCTCAGTTGATATTTGTCACCACTCAATTCAAAAGCCAGCATGCTGATATGATTGTCCGGATGGTTCAGAAAATAGCGTTCTGACGAGAAGTCTTTCTCATGTATATGGTCGATGGCTTCTTGCAGGATACGCTTATGAAGGGCGTTGTGGAATAACAAACCGTCTTCTTGCAACGCATAGTCGATGAACTCGGCCACACTGACCGGGACTTCTTCTCCTTGTTCGTTTTCGGCGTAACATATAATTTTCTCTCCGTAACGAATGAGGACTTGTACTAACAACAGCTCTTTCCGGTAGAACAGCATGGCTTCGGCTCCCTTGCCGGGAATGTAGGAGAGGGTGGATACATTCTCTGTTATAGCCGGATTATTGCCGGACGAAGTATTGGGGACAGGAGTGTCTGTCAGCGTTCCGTCGTCCGGAATAGGGGGAATGCCTTCTTCAGAGGGTGGGAATGGGGCCGGGGGAGGAAGACTATCTTGATCTAAGGAAGAGAGTGCTTGTCCGGAGGATGGCAACTGTGCGTTTTTACGGTTTCGTTCATTTTCACGCTGTTTTTGCTTTTCCTCTTTGGCTTGGGCCATCTCTTTTGAAATGGCTGCCACCAACATACGTTCTTCCATGTTCAGCATAGTTGCTGTTTCCCGGGTGTATACGGAACGTGTAATTTCATCCGGAATGACGGAAATGGTATGTACGATACTACTGATGAGACGGGAAAGTTTGATAGGGTCCCCTTGTGCCTCATGCAGTAATAAGTCGGTTTTATATTTAATGAAATCTACCTGATGTTCGTTCAGATAAGCTTGATATTCGGTAGCGTTGTGTTTACGGGCAAAACTGTCTGGGTCGTCTCCGTCTGGAAGGAGTAGTAATTTGACGTTCATACCCTCGGCCAATAGCATGTCGATGCCTCGTTCGGAAGCTTTGATGCCGGCGGCATCTCCGTCGTAAAGCACGGTGATGTTTTCCGTAAAACGATGAATCATACGGATTTGTTCGGTGGTGAGTGCCGTTCCGGAAGAAGAAACCACATTTTCCACCCCCATCTGATGCATGGAAATAACGTCGGTGTAGCCTTCCACTAAAAAGCAAAGGTCATGTTTGACGATAGCTTGTTTGGCCAAAAACAATCCATATAACTCTTTTTTCTTGGAATAAATGGCGGATTCCGGAGAGTTTTGGTATTTGACATTGACTCCTTTGGTGGCTGCGTCTAATACACGTCCTCCGAAAGCCACTACTTTCCCGCTCAACGTGTGTACCGGAAAAATGACACGCCCGAAAAAGCGGTCTTGTAATTGTCCGTTGTCACGTTTGTAACATAAGCCGGTAGAGAGCAGGAACTCTTCTTTGTAACCTTTGGCTTTCGCTTCGCGGGCACAAGCGTCTCTTTGCGAAGGACTGTATCCTAACTGGAATTTTTTTATGATATCGTCCCGGAAGCCTCGTGAACGGAAATAGGTCATTCCGATGGCTCGTCCGTCTACTGTGTTGTAGAGCTGGTCTTGAAAAAACAGGCATGCCCATTCGTTGACGACGAACATGCTTTCCCGTTCATCCTGGGCCTGCTTTTCCTCTTCTGTCAGTTCCCGTTCTTTGATTTCTATATTGTATTTACGAGCCAAATAACGTAAGGCATCGGGATAGGACAGTTGTTCGTGCTCCATGATGAAGTGTACGGCATTGCCGCCTTTTCCACATGCGAAACATTTGCAGAGGCCTTTGGATGGGGATACCACGAACGAAGGAGTACGGTCGTCGTGGAAAGGACATAAGCCTTTGTAGTTGACCCCCGCTTTTCGTAAAGTCACAAAATCCGATACGACATCCACAATCTGGGCCGCATCCATAATCCGGTCTACCGTAGCTCTGTCTATCATTCGATCATTCTCCTATGATGGTGGCTGTGAGTTTGCGTCTTCCGCCGTAGTCGCGGAACTCACAAAGATAGATTCCCTGCCATGTGCCCAAATTCAATTTGCCTTTGGATATGGGGATATTGAGGCTGACGCCTGTCAGGCTACATTTGGCATGGGCCGGCATGTCGTCGGCACCTTCGAGGACATGGTCGTAATAAGGCTCGTTTTCTTTGATGAGACGGTCGTATATTTTGGTCATGTCGGTACGCACATCCGGGTCGGCGTTTTCGTTGATGGAGAGCGCACAACTCGTGTGTTTGACAAACAGGTTCAGCAAACCGGTTTGAGGCAAAGACGGAAGCTGTTCCGAAATCTCCCGTGTGACGAGGTGAAAACCCCGCGGTCGTTCACGTAATATGATTTCTACTTGTTGAATCATTCCTGTTCTTATATATTAAGCCTGATGGATAGTCATTTGCGGGAATGGGAAATCAATACCCTGTCTGTTGAATTCGTCGTAAATGTTTTTGTTCATCTCGAAATATACATTCCAATAGTCACCGTTTGCCACCCATGCTCTTATTGTTACATTAACACTACTGGAATCGAGCGCATGTAAGGCAATGACGGGAGCAGGTTCTTTTAAGATACGATTATCTTTTTGGATGAGTTCGTTTACTACACTTTTCACCTTGTCGATGTCTTCTCCGTAATCAACCCCCACAATCCATTCTACGCGTCTTGTGTCCAAACGGCTATAATTTGTAATAACGCCACTACTCATGGCTCCGTTAGGGATGTAGACTACTTTGTTATCGGCCGTAGTGACTAAAGTATGCATGATTTGTATGGCCGTTACACTTCCCGAAACGTTTTGTGCTTCAATCCAGTCTCCTACCTTATAAGGTTTGAAGAAAAGAATGATAAGACCTCCGGCAAAATTTTGCAAGTTGCCAGAGAGTGCCATACCGATAGCTACGCCGGCAGATGCCAATAGTGCGGCAAATGAGGTTGTATTGATTCCTAATGCTCCTACAACAGAAACGATCAATAAAACATTGAGCAATATACTAACTAAACTTTTGAGAAAAGTTTGAATACTGATTTCTACTTTCCGGCGTGATAACATATTGCCCATTACGCGTTGGATAAGTGAGATAAGAAAACGTCCTACAATGTAAACGATAATAGCAATCAAAATGTTTTTTCCGGCGGAAATACACATATCTATCAATTTCTCAATAATGAGGTTTGTATGTCCGGATGCAATAGCCGAAACAACTTCCTTGGTTACATTGGTAGTATCTTTAGCTACTTGTAAGATTTGTATCATAGTTTGTGGATTTGTTGTATAATAACACATTGATTGTTGACTACAAAGGTACTATATTCGATATGAAATAAAAAATAATGAGAATGTTTTTTGTTCTTTATATATAAAATTAAGGTGTAAAATGCTATTGGTGAATATTTTTTCGATTTTTATTCAAAAACGTTTGGTGCTTACGGTAAAAGGTTGTACCTTTGCACTCGCTTTCGGGAAGCAAG